>Ga0307509_10001871_pt1 | contig 34782 bp, 34 predicted proteins | sample 10_EM_MG_FD_202245 | JGI IMG/M metagenome (GOLD analysis project Ga0307509, IMG submission 202245) | Populus trichocarpa ectomycorrhiza microbial communities from riparian zone in the Pacific Northwest, United States - 10_EM | ecosystem: Host-associated > Plants > Roots > Unclassified | place...
CTGATGGATTTCGGGCATGACTCATTAGGAGTCATAGGACCGCGTGACTTGAGTTATGAGTCACCAGGGTTAGGGTTGTTAGCGTGAAGAGTCTATAAGTAGGAGACTCGGTCACAGTAGTTAGAGCTCTTCACGCTACCATCTAAGTACTTTCTTACAATATAACTTTACCTTTACCTTTACCTAAGCTCTTAGCGTAAGAGCAATCACGATACGAAGAAGTTCCCTCTACACCTCTCCCCAATAAGATATTGGAGTGAGATACGAAGACTGTAGTATAGTCTAAAGAAGAAGAAGAGATTATAAGTTAATCTCGGAAAGAAGAATACTCTCGGATACCCAAAAGAACTAGAACTATAACAATAGTTCAAGATCATCAAGTACGTATTTCGTTACCTGTTGCACCACTAATCTCCACCAGAGTAGGATTGTTACACCCAAGTACGTTTATGTCTTCCACCAGTAATCCAAGTTTCATCAGTCCACAGTATTGAATTCCACTGTGGCTGAGTCCAGTTAACATGGTCCTGGGCCCATTGGAGTCTTATTACCCGGTTTCTCTCTGAGATTGGTGGCTTTCTCATAGCCAGCCGCCGGTGGAACCCTTCCTTAATCAGTGCAGCTCTGATAGCCCATCTTCCCACACCCAAATCTAACTCCTCAGCGAGTTGTTGAAATGAAAGGCGTCTATTACGGGCAGACATGCACACATAGCCAATAAGGTCTTCAATTTGTGCTTGGGTGAGTGTAGGTGGACGACCAGATCGCTTGGTTGGTGTGGCCGGTGATGTGCACGCATACTGAATCTGGTGTTGGGAAAAGCCGGTTTTTTCTTGAATTTGCTTATACCTCCAGCCTATAGAGCGTAGGAGCTGGCAGTCACGTCTTTGATCTCGAGTTAACTGCATTCGAGGCATATTTGTCGATAATTTCAAGGTGCGAAAGGATACCGTTACGAAAAAATTCACTCGCACTCGCACTCTTCTCCCGTTGCCTTGAGCCCAACATGACACTAGTACTTATTTTACTTAGTTTACTACTACGATCCCTACTACCGTATTATCTCAAGTTACACATTTTTTTGCCAAGACCGGGCGTTGCTTAAGGTTGGATGGTGCCCGGAGTCTGAAATGGGTCCCTTCAATGCCCCCAGTAAACATAGTAGCCGAAGTATGGGTTTTAGGTGTCTTCAACAATGCGGCTGAGTGTCTTCTAATCACTATTCTCAAGGGTTCAGACGGTGATCAAACATCACGCCACGCACTAGGAGGTGAAGTACTGGACACCTAAAATCCACCCCTTTGTTATTATGTTTACTGGGGCAAATAAGGGACCTATTTCAGGCTCCGGGCACCACCCAACTTAAGCAACGCCCGGTCTTGGCAAAAAAATGTATAATTTGAGATAATACGGTAGTAGAGCACCCCCTGCTAGTAAAATATTCAAAACTTACCCGCTGTACCTTCGTACTGTTACCATTCCACCACCGCCAGCACTAGCTACCATGTCTACTCTGATTATACACGCACTAAAAACGTACCACCATCCAAGCCACCCACTTATAATACGATTATCACAATAATATAACAAAGCCCAATACCCATACCCCCAAAGCCCAGCCTTTCAGAGTATGATAAGAAAAAACGCAACCCCCCCCCCCTTCCTCCCTTTCCCAAGCCATCTACCAAACCCCACCATCGATGCGAACATTATTGACAATAGTCTAACAAATTATGACGTATAGCATAGTATCATACAAGGCTAATAAAATGCCCGAATCGAGGGGAGTTGTACTGTATAATATAGTACAAGATAAAATCTCGACGAGGCGCGGGGACGGAGGGATGGTGATGATGGTGGGACTATCGTAGATCCCCACTTCCCCCGATTTTCCCTCCGTCCGGCCGGCCGGCCATTGGCGGGGCGAGTGTGCGTGTGTTCCTCCCTGTAAGGCGGTCATAGAGTGTCACTCGAGGTTTATCGTGGTGTTGGTCGTATCCTCTTAAATGGTTCTATCCATTCTTTGAGCCAGATATCGTGGTTAAGGCTACTACTACTACTAGTAGTAGGTGTGTTTCTTTCTTTTTCTTTGTTCTTGTGTTCTTGTGTTCCTGTGTTCTTTTTGTTTTTGAAGATACTTGCTTGCTTGGTTCCTTGTTGAGAGGGTATCATACCGTAAGTTATTGATTGAGGAGGAGGAGGAGGAGGAGGAGGAGGAGTGGGATTCCGGTGGGATTTATTTATTTATTTATTCCACCCCCACTTGCGGTTCTGATTAATGGTTGCTGGATTTTTTTTTCTCCCCTACATCGTGCGGGGGGTAAACTAAAGAACTGCGGTGGTGGTGGCTTCGCGCTTTTTCCCTAGGAATGTTAAATTGAAGTGATGTCAGGAGTTATTTCGTGTCGGATCGTGATCCGGATTTTATTTTTATTTTTATTTTTACATCAGAGGGAGAACACTGAAATCTGATGTGAGAGTATATGAGGCAATGTACCTGTCGATGTTTATGCCCGGAGCAATGTGATAGCGTTACACCTTTGGTGGGGGGGGGGGTTGGATCTGCCAGTCCAGAGGAAATACGCCAATTTCACTGGCGTCCTTTTGGCAAGGTGTAGGGCGGATCCGGCAGTACCAACAGCGTAGGGGATGATGGCAGGTCTGAACCATTTTACTATACAGTTGGGGTGTTGTATTATATATCTTTCTTGATATTCATATGGATGCAGTTTCAATTGACAATCTTGACCATTAACGAGTATCACTTCTCCACCCAAGGGATCGCGCATTGCTACGCGCGGGTTTGATGTTGTGGGGTGTACGGTACTGGTGATATATGATACGGGTTATCAGAGGTTCGGTTTATAAAATCTCACTCGAGGGGGTTTGGTCCGCGTTTTTAGAAGGCTGCAGCTTGGTAGCATTAAATTTTCGGGGAAAGTGGGAGTGAGAAATTATTCGCTGAAGGGTGAGTGCTTTGGCAAGCTAAATCAGTAAATTTAAGTTTGCAACCTATTTACATTTGTCTTCGTCCCCCCGTAGGCAATCTGTATAGAAGATCAAACTCTACACCCATCGGTCGTAAACTATACGGGTCCCCACTGTATCCCCTCCAGACAATTACATAGTCTGGGAACCGTGCGCCGCGCGCGCCTCAGCCAAATCCAGTTTGAGCCTTTCTATCTCTCTACGTTCCGCAGTCCGACGCGTTTCTAGCGCTGCAATGCGTTTATTTATGCTCGTGGTTTCGTTAGAGAACCACTGTTCGCCGCGCTCCTGGCGTCGCAGTTTCAAAGCCTTGCGCTCCTTTTGGCGGGTGATTATGTCCGCTGAGATGTTGGATATATTCTGATTGGCCTTTGCTAGCCGCTCCTCGATGGCGTTTATGCTGGCTCTGCCCTGTGTTTGGGATTTCTTTTGAGGTTGTTGGGGCGGGGCTGTGCGTGGTTGGGGTCGGGGTTGTGGTGATGGCGGTGGTGGGGGTTGTTTCTTTTTCGGCATAGTGTGCGGGGATAGGGGTGCGGGTGTTGGTGTGGTGGTGGGCTTGTGTGGTAGTGTCATGCTCGGATGTTGTGGTGTTGCTGGCCACTGCTGTGGAGGTGGAGTAATTAGTGAATGGCGTATAAGGTTGTTGACGTGTATTTCCGGGCTGAATCGTTGATCTGCATGAGTCCGTACGTTAGCTAGGGCGGACTAGGTATATTCCTACAGGGAAAAATTACCATTATTGATATATGGCACCTTTTTCTTTAGCTGCCTTGCCCTCTTCGAAGTATATTCATCCGCAGAGATCCTGGTCAGGTAAAGGACTCGGCGTAAGACTGCCTTGTATGAGGGCTCAGCTTCGGAAGAATATCTACAAAGGTCTGGGTGACTTAGTTCGAGAGCGCATACTTCTTCGTTCCCGTCATTTAGTCCCATAGTGCCAGCATCTTTATCAACAACCTGCATATAGTTCATGATTAGCCTTTGGATTGTAGAGTGACATGCAAAGTAATGGGACGTACCACTCCTAATCCTGGTGTGGCTTTAGTTTCGTAAAAGCTGACTACTCGGAGGTTGCCCCCGGGTATGCAAACCTTAGTCCTAAATGAGTGATTCACCATCCTAAGGAGCCTCTCGTTATCACCCATATTCTCCCTTAGGAGCTCTCGACTTTGTTCTGGGACTGGAGCTGTTTTAGCAATTTTACGTAGGCATGCCCCCATGGTGTGTTGAATCCCGTGCTCTCGGTGAGGAGTTCCAAAGAAGGTAACACCACATATAGATTTGAACAGGTCCTGGTACTGGTCGCCTTCCTCCGCCAGTAAAATCGCCTGTTAAGAAGTGGTTAGCCATGTTTAGGGTATTAGATTATGGGAGAGTTCATGCCTGCTTTAAAAGAAATCCGCCTACACTATGTGCAAGGAAGACTATGGGTCTAGTAGATGCCTTTACTAGTTAGCCTACTTGACCAGTTCAGCATAATTGAGTCCTCATACCTTCTCGGTTTCTCTCCTCCGCTGAATTTGGCGTAGGAAATTATCCGCTTCTTTCTCCAAATTGTCCTTAGAAAGGTGGGTGAATAGATATTCGGAATCGTAGCCGTAGGATATGATGCGAGGAAGGTGCATTCCGTCTGATGGCAGGAAATCCCTCAACCATACAGACCCACAACCTCCCTGCCAACAGGTTTGCGGGCCTCCATTAAGTCCATGAACGGCTACCACACTAATTCCCATAAATGTTAGACAAACCTAAAACAATCGGGTATACTACATACTCCATTTGTAATTCTGGGTCGCGAGTGCCCTCGCTTAGGACATCTATACCATAATAGTCCCCTAACGCCCCACTATCGGGTGATATGGTTTGGGGCCGGGTCTGAGGCGAGCCTACAGGAGATATGGGTGGAGATGGTGGTAATGTTTTACTCTGCTGTGAGACAAACAATTCCACATTTATAGCTGCTTCTGTATCGAGCACTGAAACTTCCTTCAGGACAGCTTGTGCAGTTGGCCGTTTCTTACGATCGGGTATAAGTGCCTTCAGAATGACCTGTATCAATCGTGTGATTTGAAGGTCACTTCCTCTTTCTGCCGTGGCCCTTAGGGATTCTAGCCATTCCTTGACTTCCTCTTTAACTTCGCCATGAGCGTGAAACGAGTCATCTCTCATGCTCGCAGAAACCTTAGTTGCCCTTCTTCTGCTAAATTCACCAACACCCTGGGACCCACGGAGTAAGTATGTTGCTATCTCAGCAAGGATACAACCAAAGGCCCAAACATCAACACCTCGGCCAACTATCGGGTCGTCAAAGCTTGTTTCCGGGTTTAGGTTGGCCGCCTCTGGAGGAAGGTATGCTGTTGTGCCCACCTTGTGAAGGGTGGAGGAAGTGTTGGCATCGGCCTTGAACTTCGAGAGTCCAAAGTCGGCGATGATAAATTTCCTTTGCTGGATAAGAATGTTGCCAGGCTTGAGGTCGTGGTGGTAACCCTTGAAGTTCAGATTCTTCCCACCCATCTCATATGTAAAGTTGTGTATGTGATTTATCGCTGAGGCCAAGCCTACGATTGATGAATAAAAGCTTTCAGTATCCATCCCGAAGCTCTGTTTCCCTCTATCAAAAAGGTCTTTAAGGCTGCCCTCAGCCAAAGGGAAGAAAAAGTTGTAGCCATCGGCCTGGAAATATGATCCGAGCAACTCGATGATGTGGGGGTGACCACGAGTTTTTAGAAGCTCAAGAGGTGCTCGTTCACTTTCAAAATATGTCTCAGTTCTCGTATGAACGCGCTTGATACTCTTGCGTGCAACAACAACCTAAGTAAACATTAGCACTAATTACGGGTAGTGACTCCTGGATATCGGGACCTACGGTGTCTCCGGGGCCATCAGACACTAGATCCTGATGAGAACGATACAGAACCACTTTCGTGACTGCCCCATAGCCACCTTCCCCCAAGACTCGCTCCTCTTTAAAGGGTAATATACAGGATGAGTCTAACTTCTGAACACGACTCTTGAAAATGGGAGCTGTAAACTCCCATTGTTGCCCCCAAAACTCGTCAGCAACAAGAGCCGGAAGATCAGAAGATAGCAAATCATCCTTGGATAAAGCGAGTTTAGCATCCCCAATCCCAGACCGAAGGAGTAAGTGCATATAATTCACTCGTCGGATGCACACCAGGATACAAAATATCTTCTGGGCGCCGTTGAGGATGTCCTTAATAACACCACTTTGATCATGAAAAGGGATTTCCGACTCCGCAATTACTTCGGCAACCACGTTATGATTAAGCACGCGTTTTAAGGCGTAATCCGGAAAGAAGAGCACTCTCGCGACCGAGGTGGGCAGCCGTTGTTTCAATATTCGCTCCCGGAGCTCAGCTTCTTTGGCGTTAGTTGACATGGTGGGGTATTTTTTGTATGATACTATGCTCTCCGATGCAAACAGGGCTAAAGGGATGCGATGATGGCAGATGCCGGTATGTGATTCGGGTTAGGTGCCTGACCACGGCGGGGTCAGTCAGTCAGAGGGTTATAAACCTGTTGGACTTTAGGGGGACTTCAAGTCTCATATTAAGGTGTGGTTGTGTTTGAGGGGACCATGATTATGAGGCTTTGACATGCGTATGCTTGAGCAAGTAGAGTTATAGCAGTCGCAGACAAAATTTTGAACAGCCTTGTACCACCACTGTGCCGATTCGCTATCTTCATTCATATACCGGTATATGTGTATGTATTCCACTAAATTCTGGTGGATACTTTCAGCCTGTCTTCTCGCACGAAATAATATCCCGGGGGGTTGCAAATAACCGTTTTTCGGGTGATCGGGTGATCGTGCCCTGCCGGATCACCCTGCTAAAAGGTTTTCCTACGGTAAGTTAGGCCTACTATCATCTATTGTGTAACTTGGACGTTGAGCTAAGCGCCCCCCATGGGCAATGCGGTAGTCTAACTCCTGAAACTTACTACCGCTAGACCATCAGCTTATCACCGGAAATCAACCTGCGACAGGTTTAGTTTGACAGGTTGGCAGAGCTGCGGAGACTACCGGTAGTTAGAGAGGCCCAACACGTCCAGTTAGCTAATCTCATTATGTCAGGAGAACGTTAGTCCTTCTCAGGAGCTTTTATCACTAAACTTAGAGATTACAGGGCTAGTAGGGATAATGGATTTCGAGCGTTTTTACGGTGATGATGATGGAGCAGCACTCTAATTAGTTTCTAGTGTTCCACCTCTAGCTAATCTAGGTTGTCGGCTCCCCCTCCCCACTAACCCAACTGCAGTGCTGTAAGTTACCTTACTTGGCACTACACCCCATAAAACTGGCTTTGATCGTTTCTCAGTGTTTGGCACTGGAATACAGCATCGTGCTACACTTGCTCTAGTTCATACTCAACCTAGGTATTGCTAAACCAAGGGTGTACGAGAGTAGGATGCAACAATAGTATCATACAATACCTTACCATACTTGGGGAGGAGTTTCTAGACTACCACCATGCAAGCATGTTAGTAGCAAAATATATCCATCCATACCCCGGCCACCTAAAAGGGGCGAGCAAATGGCCTAGCTAGTATAAACTAGAGTATTCGCTAGATATTTTCCTACAATAAATAATAATAATAATAATAAATCCCCCCCCATATCCAATACCGGTATACCGGATAGAAAGATAAATGGCCAGCTTGTGAGATACCGAAAAATACTGGCAGTTGCAAGAATTTTGAAATGGAGCCCTCACCCGGCCAAGACGGCCCAAAGGTCGGATTTCCAGACGAAAGTAAAAGCTTGCGGAAGCGGTGTTAGGCCCTAGCTCGCCAAGAAGACTATGCAGATTTCACCCACAGTGCCCCACCACCAGTGTCACAATTGTACTTGAACCGCAGACTACTAGAATATCATACCCCACATATTTCCAAGCATAGGTTGACTTACAGCAAGTAAAGTACGCACAGGATGACAAAACAAAGTGGGAGAGCGGATCGGACCGCACGAGCGCTATTCAGGGCTAAATAAATAAATAAAACTTGAACGAGAGCTGCGGCATCCCCGGCCCTGCGGTCCTGTTCAAAATTTTGATAACGGTTGATAAATTTTGACAGGAACTGCTCCCCCTCCCACCGTTGTTCGGGGCTTGCCATCTTGCTCAAAACCTGGGTTGAGACAGTCTCTAATGATTTAATCCTTTTTATCATAGTTCGTAGAGAACGCCGTGGCGCAAACCCAAAAGCTCATTAACAACTTCCGGTTTGTGTTATCATGCTTTTCGCCCTACTGCGCCTCCAGGATATTATGATGGGAGGGGGAGGACCCATTCTCCATACATAAAGGCACTGGGGCATATAATACAATCGTACCACACTCCAAAGATATGTCCTCCACGCACCGAGCTTATACTCAACTCACTTCCCCCCCAAAACCACGAACAGCGTACCGTAAAAACCGAAATAATTGGGCATCACGCTAAGACGTTGGAGTTGCCTCTCCTAGTATGGTCTGTTGTCTCAGGTGAGGGCTGAAGGAGAATCTTTGCGGTGTGTTTTCCCCCCTAACTCTAAAGGGGAAATTCTCGACGTCCTAGCGCCATGCCCAATTATTTCGGTTTTTACGGTACTATATTGGTATTCGCGTTAAGACTAGTATGACAGCCTCAAGGCATGCACGACATCTCCTTGAAGAACTTGATCCACTCGACAAGCTGGCGAGGAGATCGCGGCCTTAATGACCAACAGGAGTCAGGGAAAACCCCACCCTAACGATACCGGTGCTGTATGGATCGGAGGCGCTACCAAATTCCATAGCCATCAAGCTTAATAACTTGTATAAAAAAACATCAGTGGGCAAAAAAACAGCCTTTCCGGGTCACCCTCATTCATATGAGACGGCAAACTTAGCCTCAAACATATCCTTTAGACGCACAGCTCTCGAACACGTATCATATGCCGGGAAAACTCTTTCGCAGCTCCAAATTGTCCTGTCCATTCACAACCCACTACCCCAGCCATGGCAACCACTCGCGCGTGGAAGACAATCCATCCAAGAGAAAGTTTGACCGTGCGATATTCGGCGGAGTGCAGGGAGCGGGGTCAGATCGCATTGAGCAAAAACCTTCCTTCTCTGTCGGTTTCCCTCTTTCCCTCTAGCTTCCGAGGGGAAGTTTAAATATCATAGTTTCGTAGTAAAAAGAAACTGGTAAAAAAAAAAAGAGAGATTTGGTCTCCCCCAGCAGGACCAAACCCACCAAAATGAACAAACAAACACAGCATATTGAGAGACGCTATATTCGCAAGAATATGCTCATGCGGCTTCTGACTGAACTGTTCGGGAGAGACAACTTCGATGTCGAGGTGAGATATCACCTCTTCGGAATATCCAGAATGAATTGAGGCCAGAAAGACTAACTCCTCTCCAGATCATTGACGAGAGCTATCGCCTCAATGTCCCACGACCCTTAACAGATGTGAGTACTCAGTTGACCAAATACGGGATAAACCCCATATTCATCTCATCCAGGAAGAGATCGAGCGGATATCTTTTTAGAGAAACAAATCAGTTGTTTCTGGCACCAATGCAGGCGTTTTTACTTCCGCCGTCTGTTCGACCGAACGGTGACTGAGTAAAACTGTGAAGTTTCGGTGGCAGAGACCTGTTGTTTCCGCGGTTTCGACATTTCTTTCTCTATCTTCGGTACAGTGCCAGAAATTTTAGGAGTCTGTGTACCCGTCAGCTTATTAGACTCTTCCTACGGTTTTTCTGGTTTCTGGGGGATTATTTGAATTGTACTCATTCCAATTACATTATGTTGCTATTCTCAATTCTCATCTCACACATGGGGAATGAGAAGCGCATCGGGGGAGTGGACAGGCGGCGAATTTATAAGGACGACTTAGGCCTACCATAGTTGCACATTTGACAAGTGAGGTTTAAAACGTCAGAACATGTCGTCCAGGTGAGCAAATTAGCCACCGCTGGTAGCAATTAATCGGGGGCAGGGCGCCCTTCAACTACCGCTACATAAAACTCCATGTAGATCTATTTTTCTTCTAAACAAGCGATTAAAAGTGCAAAAAACCCCATGTTCGGTGGTTCACTGGCCGTGTTACATCGGAGGAAATCAGGCACCAAATTCGACATCTTCACAGATCACACCCGTCAAGTTATGATGCCCTTCCGTCCGTGCCCTCTTTCCCCAATCAAAGCCTTGCGGAAGATCATCCGTCGGAGCCTATACCGGTACCTACCCAATCCTAATTGTACTCGCATTAAAATTGGCGAGAATAGTGAATATAGTATGGCACACACTGAGGAGAGATCGTTGGAGATCATGGCATCCACATCAAAACATGAGGAATTTTTCGAAATGTCCCAACTGTACAGCCTTGAATAATATTATATTCTTGCTTCATCAATCTAGGCAACCAGTTCTCGGGCCTTGTTTGCTCCTAGAGACTTCTGTCCAAAGCGGGTAATGTACGAGCACGGTGTCAATAACTTAGCTAGTGCTTCAGGCAGACAGCGAAATGCAGCAACCATCTTGAGACCCCCACCCAACCCCAGTCCTCCCTGAAGTAGATTACTGCGGCTCAGTTGGCCTCCCCAATGAACTGTGTATTTTGCTCAATTCATTATTAGGGTAGCATGATATGTACTCTGAGGCTTTGCGCGCCCTGAGTTCTGATAACCACCAAACCTATATCCCGACTAGCAAGTTCTAGAGGACGAAGATCTTTAGGTGGCACGGTATTGTGCGGTAGCCTACTTACTAACAAAGTACATTTTTCTTTGACAACATGTGTATGATACGGCACTGCATTATAGACAACGGCACCAGAGACAATAACTCAAAGCATGCCGCTTCATGCGGTGTGGCGGAGCCTTCAAACAAGCCGATCAGGCAGCAGGGGTACCAATACCCTACAACCCACAACCCGCAAGCGGGGAAATTAGGCGGCCCATAGGGAAACCGCCAATAATACGGTATATACGTTATATCGTCCAAAGTTTGTTAGGATATGATTCTCCCTTCTCCCCACCAATCTCCCCCAACAATGATACACCGATAAGATCCACCAGCCCTCGTCCCCTCATCCATTGGAAGGTCAACATTTTCCATTATTCCTTCACTCGCTATGCCCACGACCTCCTCTGACGGAAATATCCACCCTCAGTTGACTCAGGCTCAGCCTGGCCACTCAATTGCCAAACCCACCAAGGCACGGCCCTCGCCCTTCCAAGGATGGGAGACCTATCCCCTGACAGTAACGGGTTATGACACCCTGGGTCGGAATGGGGAAATGCTTTCGAAAAGCCTCAGCAGCGACTCTGAGAGACTATTTCGTGGCCCCGCGGATGCTTCAATAGAAACACTGGAGGTTCTTGAAACTCCCGATGCAAATCGTATGCTACGAGTTACGTCTTTCTAGATTCCTTCCATCCAGCTAATAGAGGATATTGGGTAGTACCGCTGTTCAAACGGAAAGCCGACAGTACGACATTCGAAAATATATTAATAGTAGGTTGACCCATCAAATTTCAGCATCACTCGCTAATTATCCACTACAGGACGATAGAAAATTCCATTTTAGATGCTTGTAGGTCTGCCAGACAGAGAAGAGCATCAGCCACAAAACCTGAGTGTATTTGCGTGGAAATTAACATCTGCCAGTACGATCACACCAGGGAATTCGTGGGCCAAGCTGCCCATAACAGAAGAAATGCTCCGGAAGCTCCTAACATTCTATAACGTTTCCCCGGACTTCCTGCGGGTAATTCAGTTTTTTGGGAGACGAACTCGGGAACGAATATCGTCCTCAGCTGCGTTCAGATGCAAATTCAACGCAAAGGAGATGGATCCTACAGCTTACGTCTCTGGTATTCTCTCCCCTGAACTGGCATAAAAAATCACCTACACTAACACTCCCATCACCAGAGATTTGTATCAGAATGGTGCATGTTGAAAGACATGGCAGAGTGGACCCGGATGTGCCGAACGATGACCCTTGGTCGGTCCGCCAGATCGGATGCTACCAAAAATTTGACTACGAGGACTCCTCCTCAGTCTGTATTCATATATCGCCCCCTAAGGATGTGAAATCCCGCCTCGCTGAGGCCCTAGGTAAAGGAAGATTTAGCAAAGGATCAAAGCATCTAAGCCCTATGTCCCTACATCTTGCCTTTGTCACCACCGTAATACAAAATTGGCAAGCCTACGTTGAATACTTGGAGTCCGAACTTATAAGACACGTTAGTTCTCATAATGTTCGCCAACTTCCTCAGCCCGTAAACTAACAATCTTCAAACAGAGAGAACGTGTCATCCTAACAGATGAAGACTGGAAGGCTTCCAGGGAAGATGGAGACATTCGAGCGGGTTATTCAGACTTTCGGACGCTACAACGATACTTCCGTGACAAACTCTTAAATACCTTATCAACCTTCGACCTAAACATGGATGTGATAAAGGGATTGATAATGCACAAAGAGGAGCTACGATCTCTGGGGCTGCTAAGTGACGCAGCTTGCAAAGATGCGTCCGATATACTAGAATATAATACCTCCATACTACGAGAGCTCCGAAGGGACACGGAGACGATCCTCGAAAGAACTGGTAGCGCAGCTCAACTGGTGAGTTGTTCTCATTTTACCTCGCAAAATTAAGACTGATGCGCCCAAGATTCAAGCACTATTTGAAATTCGGAATGATACACTCATCCGGAGCTACACCCTAGCAACCAGCAAGCTTGTTGAAATGGCAGTAGACAACAGTGCAGCCACTGCAAACCTAGTTCAGATAGCACAATATAGCCGGGGAGACAGCCAACTCATGGTAGAGTTCGCCGAGCGAACTAAACGTGACTCCGGGACAATGAGAGTCGCAACTATCCTGGCCACCCTCTTCCTCCCTGGGACGTTCGTTGCAGTAAGTGCTCCAACCCTCGAAGGGCACCACGGCACATACTGACTCACTCCTTCAGACCATTTTTGGAATGGATTTTTTCCACTCAGACATCAAAATGGAGCACGGAAAAAAGGTTTTCACATTCTCCGTTGCGACCCAGTTCTGGATATTCGCGGTAGTTGTCGTGGTATTTACGACGGTAACGGTAACCTCTTTTTGGCTATGGGAGCGGGGGCTACGGCGGAAGGACGATGACAAGTTTGAGGAAGTAAGAAGGAGAGATTCCGGGCTTCCATGAAAATGGCATAGCATAGCTCCTGTTGCCGGCTTTCCTCACCCACAACCCAGTTACCAATTCTGCTCTGGCATTCTCCCTTCTATCGGAATCGCCTTGTTATATAATTTTATAAATTAGAGCATGGAATGTATACTGTAGAAACTCGTGAAATCCACTACCCCCGTCAGCCCTGTAACTTCCGGATCCTGAGAAAAACACACCTTTGAGAAGGATCTATGTTTTCTTGACACACCATGAGACCGGCACTCGGGACCTTCTAGGCCCCATTAACTGGTATTTTCGATTATGTTAACTAGCCAAGCTAAACCTATCCTGGGTTGACAGACTGGCTCCAGCTTATAATCCGACAGTAATCTCGGGGGGCTTTTGCAGTATCTAACATAACTTTGTGCTTGCCCGTAAACTAAGTTATGGTGCAATGGCCCTTTTATTTCAGCGTGTTTTTTCGCCGATCAGCACTAGAACTTGATTTGGGCACTGGTATCAAAGTACTCCAGAAAGTATCCCTTATAATAGTAAACCAGACGCGTGGGTATCACGTTATCCCAGTGCAAGTGCAGGACCACCCTACCCCGACCATTCCCACTACACAAGAACCGTCTATACTATGCCCTAAACCATAATTCCACACATGCGCAAACACACACACACACCCTCCAAAACTCCAAGGGACTCCAATAGTGTAACCATCACGAAGTGTCACTCGCAAACTTTAAAATGGTGCAGCAAGTAAGCGTAACATGGACAAGATAGGAACTGAATAACTTTGCTGCTCTGCTAGAATCATCTGTAGGGTTTCAGTAAGGGTGTCTCGTGCTTGCGGGTCCCGGCTATCGTGCCCCCATGGCGTATTCTTGAGGGAAAGTGTGGCTGTGAACATAGTGGATACTTGCTGTATGATAGCACTAACCAAATGTTCACCCCTCCAAAAAAAAATTACGTTTCCGACATCACAAGACTTCTCCCTTCAAAAATCATACACAGCAAGACAAAACACTCCCAAGGAATTCACGCACGCAAGATCAAATGAAATTTAACTTATCCACAGGAAGGATAGTGATCAGTCTCACAAGACACATACCGCACAAGAAAAAAGAAACGATGGAAGTCAATCAGTCAGGAAATGGAGGCAGAAGCAGGGAACACAAAAAGGCCACACAAAGGAGCCTTAGTAACTCGAGCAAAGACGGAAGAGAAAGGAACGAATAGTATTACGATTAGGCCAAGCCATCATCGTCCTCTTCTTCAATGCCTGGTTGATCTGTTAGCCATTGGCATCTAGGGGGTTAGGAAGGGTTGTCTTACTACTCTTAACCCTTAACAACATTGTTGTCTTCCATTTGTCCAGCTTGCTCATTTGATCGAATTGGAAGACCTTGTCGGCGAAGGCCTCTGCGTCGTTGTTCTCATCGGCCTCAAGCATGTCCTGATAGCCCGATCAGTGAAATGTATAGCTAGTGGACGCAATGTGAAGCACAAACATTCAAAAGCAGGTATTCCCTCGTACTCGGGAAGCTGGGATCCAGCTCAACATAGCTATCCAACGCCTTCTTCAAAGCAATCTTATCACGACTAGCGAGGTGACAGATCCCAGCCTTGAGGAAGTAATCCTTCATAGACCATTTCATCAAGTTGTTCCCAGCACTGCTCCTTGCAACGCCCTCATACCTCTCAATAGCCTTGGGATACATCCCCTCCAGCGCCGCCAAGTCCGCCACCTTCAAGAACACCTTGTTGGCCAAGGCCTCAGCGTTATCGCTCTGGAACCAGTCGCCAGCAAGTTCGTACGCCGCGAGAGCCTTTGGTATGTCGCCGATCTCGAGCTCCAGCAGCTCCGCAAGGTTCTGCTGGCTCGTCGCGGCTCGTCGAAAGTTGCCTCTTAGCGTGTAGTGTTGAATTGCCTTCTCTAGTACGCGGGCTGCGCTGCTCGGGTCGTCCTTTTTGTAAGCTTTGTAGGCTTCGAGGAAGCTAGTTGCTGCGTCATCGGGTTCACCGATTTCTTGCTGGATAGCGGCGGCTTTTTCAAGGGTTTGTCCGGCTTCTTTGCCTATTAGGTTCAGTAGTAGAGGAGGGGTTGGATTAGCTCTAACACGTGGAGGTATCACGGGGGGGAACGATAGTGAATCCCGAACCTAGTTTTTGCACACGGAAGGCGTTGGCTGCTTGGGTGTATAGGTCTGCCGCTGCCTCGAGCTTATCTTGTTTTCCACCGAAAATGCTGAATCCGCCACGGGCAGATGCCGCCTGCTTATCGGCCTGCAGTCATGTTAGCAACTGCCGTAATGAAAGGAGAGGAACAAGAGATCAACCTTTGCCAGAAGGGCTCTAGGATCTTGGGCCATGTTTCTACTGGTGAGTGCTGAAATGAATAAATGTAAAGTTCGAGGTGGGATTGCTATAAACCTATCCTAAGATGTTGATGTCTGGAGAACGACGGCTAGGCGAATAGACAACGTCGCCCTTTCCCGCGCCCGGGCGCTTATCTAATCTCATCAGCCTCACTGAGACCCCAAGATCCAATCTGCGGTTTTAGGATAACTTTAGTCGTTATTTTTTTTCTAACTGCCGGTTGTTCCCCTTGCAACTGGCGTGGCCTTTCCCTTCCATCCCCAACATAAAAAAACCCGGCACTCCCCCTCCCCCTTCCCTACCAGCCCCAACGCTCCTCAAAACGGAAACCCTCTCACATCTTGCCCTCCAGAGGAGTTCCCTTCCTCACCTCCGGACTCCTTCACAACAATCCTTTGCCTAACGAAGCACTCATTTGGAACGAAACTGATTTTTTTGGCCTCAAACCATTACAATCCCCGACGCTATGGCACAGAAACAGAAGAATAATCAGGCGTTATTAAGCACACCCCTGCACGGGTTATACATTCCTGTGGGATTGATCCTCGTGGGTACAGCTATCATCGACTATAACTATATCCCCCATGCCGCGGGCCTGGCTTTGCTCCTTGGTGGACTGAAGGTCTGGCGAGGCAGTAAGTTTCCCCTTTTCGCTCTTGTTTACCTTCCCAACCCGGGAATGGGGGCTCGCTTTCAATTCGGCCGTCCGTCGGAAGGCAAGCTTAGCTGATTTCCCGAACCCACAGAAGCAAGAACAATCCTCAAGCCCGATCAATCCCAGGACTTTGAGCTCGTCGAGAGGACTGCGATCTCGCACAATGTCGGAATGTGAGTTAATTACTTTACCTATAAATTCCCACCCCTTCCAAGCACTAACAAGAGCCCTAGCTACCGTTTCGCCCTCCCCCGGGCAAATGACATCCTCGGTCTCCCAATCGGCCAGCACGTCTCCATCGCCGCCACCATCGACAACAAGGATATCGTCCGTTCCTATACCCCAATCTCTTCTGACCTTGACCGCGGTCACTTCTCCCTTCTCATCAAGTCTTACCCGACTGGTAACATCTCAAAGTACATTGCGAACCTCAAGATCGGACAGACCATCCGTGTGAAGGGACCAAAGGGACACTTTGTCTACACCCCCAACATGGTGCGTGCGTTCGGTATGATTGCCGGTGGTACTGGTATCACACCAATGCTGCAGATCATCAAGGCCATTTTAAGAAACCCCGAAGACAAAACTCAAGTCGACCTTATCTTCGCCAACGTCAACGTCGAGGATATTCTTCTGCAGGAGGACCTGGACGAGCTGGTGGCGGTTCACGATAATTTCAGAGTTCACTACGTCCTCAACAACCCACCCGAGAATTGGACTGGTGGTGTAGGATTTGTTACAGCGGACATGATCAAGGTTTGTCCTTGCCTTGGCACATTTACAAGAGTAAGACTAACATAACGACAAAGGACAAATGCCCCCCGGCCGCCGCGGACATCAAAATGCTCATTTGCGGCCCTCCCCCCATGGTTAGCGCCATGAAAAAGGCTACTAGTGCTCTTGGATATGAGCCTGCTAAACCAGTGTCGAAATTGGATCACCAGGTCTTCTGCTTTTAAAAATGAAGACATGTTTTTACGGCCTGTTGGGAGATGGAGTTGGATCATTTTTTGAAGGGAAAAATAGAGAGTGTACTGATAGATTTGTCTGCGGTTTAGTTAGTTTGGTACCGGCAGTTGGCTGGGCTGCTAGGCTGTAACTTCCGTGACCGACTGACCGATGATTACTACACCTATCAAAAGGCAAAGCGGGGAGATGGAAGGCGTAGATGGTCTAACTTCCCGATTTCCATGTTTTAATTACTAGGGCCCAAAGGATCTCGATGGGCCGGCTTTTTTTTCCGGTGCTATTTGTGTATATACGGCATCTGCAAGGTGAAATATGTATAGGAAAACCTACTTGGATGTTAGGTGGCCTATCCACGCTGTGTGACCGTTTTCAAGCGGGTGAACCACAAACACAAAGGCATGATAATATCATACACAGAGATTGATACTCACGACAAATCACTCGCCCATCCAAATCATATCATTCAGGCATACCGGTACAGTACATATCATAGCACAGGACATCCACCAATCACACGCCTCTAGAGCTTCGGTGAAGTAAACACTACCCATCCAAAACCCCCTCGACTCTCTCCACCAAATCCGCCTTTCTCCCACTAGTATCCAACCCCCTCTCTTCCAACCATGCCTTCAACTTCGCGACCGTAAGCCTTCCAACTCCGCCGTCCCTCCACGCGGTCGTAACCTCATCACTCCCCCCTCCTCCCTCTGCTCCATCCCCAGCCCTAGCCCTCTTCCTCGGCACACCCTCTCCCTTGACCAGGGTGCTCCGCTTCGCAGCCGAAGTCTTCGCAGCCGGGATGGCGAGATTGCCCGCAAGTTTTTCCAACTCCTCGCCCCACTCACGGCAGTAAGTACCCGCGTGCTTGTCTATGAGCTTATATTTTGGCAGTGTGGTGTCAGTTGGTTGGGCAGGCATGTCTTCGTCCAGTGCGATGGCTTGTAGGATGCGGTAGTGCCATTGGAGGGATGGGTTGGAGTATTTTTCCGGTATGTAGCCTTTTGGCATGTGTAGCTGCTTCACAACGGCGCGCATGCGGTCGATTAGGGGGGCGGGGGCTGATGTTTTTTTTATCAACTATTGTTTAACTCACTCTTCAGGGAGGGGAGTAGTGTGCATACCGCGAACAAGCTTACTCTCCGGGTTCTGCCTAACGTCGTCTGCGAAAGGCAATTGTATAAGGAAGAACCCCGGGGGGGTAATCTGCACACCATCATCCCCGAGTTCTTCAACGCTAGGAATAATAGCTACGATCTGTGGCGCAGCGTTCTTGCGAGAGATGCACCAGGCAATGCCCACTTTCTCGTCCTTCACAAGCTTCGCGTGTAGTGCCGCGAAGACCCTGGTTGAGCCAACGTACCCGGTTTCGTCGGGGTATATGAAGTTTGCCGGCTTAACGTTCATGTCAAACCTCACAGCGGACGCAGGCTTGAAGCCGGTAATCCTGATAACCGGCTCGCCAAAGTTCCTAATAGCCTTCATTTCCTCGGGGGTGAACAATATCTGCTCGCCACCGAACTTGTAAGCTTTGCGGATCTCAGTCTTGTCGACTACCTTCGCAGTCTCTTCGGCGAGCCGGGTCGTCACGCCTTTCACTATCTGGGCCTTTTCACCGCCGGTGTAGACGTAGTGACTTCTAGCCTTCTCCTGGCGTTTAAACAGGAGGTAGCCTTTCACGCCGATCACTAGACCAGGGCCCAGTTCGAGTTTATTGGTGAAGAGAGCACGCTTAGGTGTTGATTTTGACTTTATGCTCGATACCATCTGCTTCAAACGCATTTTACCGCTCACAGCAGTTTGAGAGTCATCCTCCTCTTCTGTGGGAGAGCGGTAAATGATATCATCATAGAACTTTGACGAGTCGAAGCCACCTTTCGCCGGGTTGTGAATGAAGAACGGATCAATCCGGACGCCGAGGTCGTAGAGGTCCCGAGCACGGGTAATGGAGCTGTGCCTGAGTGCTCTGTCAGTACTATGTGGGTCGTCTTCGTCGGTTACTATAAACAGCCGACGAGATTGGAAGTTTGCAGCTTTCGTGGTAAATATTTGATTCACGGCGAAGAGGACATTGGCCATGGAGACTTGCTCCTTGGCGGGTTTGAGGAGGGGCTCGAACTCTTCGGGATCTAGCACATGCCGCCGCCGCTGTTAACATCAACTCCAGGAACCGAGTGCTCGTGATACAAACCCTCAATAAGGTTCTTTAACCGTTTAATCCCCTCAGCATCCGGAATATCCAAATCCAGAAGTAAATAGCAATGCTCGTAGCCTCCTGCTGTCCCTCCTGCTGTCCCTCCGCCGCCGCCGCCGCCTGTATCAAACTTCGTAGCCTCGGTCCCAAACAGCAATATCCCCATCATGTCGTTCGGGTTCGAAATAATCCTAGACTGCAGCACTCCATACGCACACTGCAATGCCGTGAGCACCGCCGAGGCGGATGTGGAACCTTTCTTCCCTCTTTCACCCCCGCCGTCGAGCTCTTGGGGTGCCAGCATCGTGGTCGAGACCTATTTCATCGGCTTATTAGCTCCCCCAGGGGAGGGGAGAGGAGAGGTCGCTAGATGGTAGACTAGATCCATACATACATCGATAGCAAAAAGAATAGCATCCTTCTGATTCAGGTATTGCTATTCCACCGGCACCAACACACGCCCCCATTAGCCACACCCTCTCAACCCATAGATTAAAGTAAAAATATAAAAACTATATATATATAAAAGCTCAAACCTGAGAATCCTCCTCATCCTCATCCTCATTAGCGTCATCATCCCTCGGCGTCCATCTCCTGGTTTCCGACATTTTCTCACAATTCTGTTATCCTCGCTTGATCGTGGGTCGAGAAGGAAAGAAAGAAAGAAATACCGGTAGCGTAAAGAGGTTGTGGGGGAAGACGCGTCGTTGCCAGGAAACCAGGTGACAAAGACATTCCTCTGCAAGTTTGTAGTAACGCGAAAATGACCTGCCGATATTGGCGAGGAAACAGGATACGGTAGAATACTACCAGTTTCGATTCCTGAGGCTAAAACCTCCCAAGCTCGATAAGGCAAGGCAAGGCAAGGCAAGGCCAGATAAGGCAAGCTACAGGCGAACCACCCCACCACGGCAAATGGGAAAAAAAAAAAGGAAAAAATCCTGCATCAGGAACAGAACTGAGTCACTCCTACAGACGATTCATTTGGACAGTTTCTTGGCATTGGTCACGCTCATGTATGATACCGTGCCTTTTGTCAGTACTCGAGTACGAGTATCGGACCAGTTCAGTTCAAGTCACCGATACGGTAGGCTACAGCGGCTGCGGCTGCGGCTACCGTCCAATGTCCGCCCAACGAAGCCAGCATCCCCCTCCCCGAAGCGAGCATTTCAACCATTCCTTGGCTAGGCCCGGCCGTGCCGTTTTAAATCGTACCGTGGTTCAAAGAATGAAGCGCCCGCCACAAAGCCGAGGTTGCAGGAATGAGCCGATCCTCCGTGATTCTGAGATCCATTGGACTGTGCATTCTTTTAATGCTGACTGACTGGACCCCCCCCCTCCCCCCGATAGCTTATGCGTGGGGTCCTGGTATGACGATTATGATGTTGATTTTTGTCAAAGTTAGTGGGCCGTGAACCTTCCACTACTCGAGCACAGGTACTTGTACTCGGCAGGAGGAGTCCAGGGGGAATTATTTCCTTCAGTGGATGTGCATATTGACCTGGAGGCTGGGTGTGATACCTCTTCCCTCGATTACACCGGCATTCCCTTAAGAAAAGTTGGCTGAGGCAGGAGGAAGCAGAGATCCTGTGAGGGGGTATTTTTCTCAGGTGTACTGTACCGGTGTCACTATTTTATTCTTGACCCCTTAACTTTATATCGTACAAGATTTGCTCCTTACGGTGCTCGTGCAGCAGCATGGCACTTTGAGCCTGGAAGGGTCGTCTGGCACCCCACTTCTTATCATCTCTCGCTGTTTTGTGTGTCACGCCCCGCACAAACTTTGCCGCACAGGGAGTACCGGTATTAGAATATGGAAGGAACAGTTTTGCTCACCAGGCCGTGCTTGCTTTGTTTATTTTTCCCTCGCTCCCCGGTTGTTTTGCCACGAGTTACTGTTTATCACGATGCATCTGATACTACAAGCAATACCCCAAGTCAGTCATCTGCTTTACAGCAACGGTCACACCTGCCTGCAGATGATCAGACGGTATCTAGCTTGCATATGATACATTATATCACATTATGCATCAGTGACCGCATAACTTATTACGAGTACCTCTTACTTGGGGTGAGAAAAAGTATTGGGGCAAGACAAGCCAAGACCGGATTAGAATATTGCAAGTAGTCCACATGTCAGTTGCAATGGGCGGATACCAGAAAACTCGAGTACTATCACCACTATTCCCACCATGACAGACGACATCCAGAATATGCTGTTGACAAAGCTACAGACTCACAAACGGTGGTCAAAAGGAAAAGAGCTAGAGCGAGGAAGGAGAGAGCTATTTAGTATTTGCAAAATCCGGGACGGGTCTTGGCTTGTCTTGCCCCAATACTTTTTCTCACCCCAAATACTTCCTACTCGTATTAATGATCTACCGTACTCTAGTACTCGAGAAATGAATGGGTAAAATAAAGGCACAACACAGTTTTACCACGGTACTTCCTTGCACGCTAGACTTTATGAGACGTCTTCTTTTTTTCTTTCTTTCCTTTCTACGCTCGTAGATAACCATAGTACACCTCCAGCCACCATATGAATCATCATGTAAAACTACATATGTACTTTGCAAAAACAGAACCGCTAATTCCAAGGAGCAGGGGGAAGGATTGAAAGTACGGGTAAGTTGGTGGAACGAAAAAAAAAAAAGATACGAGGAGAAAAAAAAACTGGAACCAATTCATGACCTGTCAATGCGCCTGAACACCGAAATGACCCTGTTCTCTCTATGAAAAAAATTCCCATTCAGCACCGGGCGTACTACTGCACATTTATAGTAAAGCCTTATCAACGGGCTTCAAATTTTTTTTTTTTGTTTCTCCTCCATCATCACCCCCAATAATTTTATCGCGCTGACCAGTTTGCAACGTTAGCCAGGCCAATCCCCAACCCCTAATTTGAGAATATCCCCATTCGGGCACCCCAGGTCTCGCCCTTGGGTGAGACGATAATTGAATAGGGAAACGGATTGGCCTCGTTGGTAGTAATCGGCGGAATATGGTCCTTCTTCGTGCTGGCTGTAGTAACGATATTAAGAACAGCAGCCTGTAGCTGCGCCTCTATAGACATTTTGAGTTTGATACGCTCTATATGATGCATACAAGTTAGCTGAACGGCCTATAAAAAAGACCCCCACTGATAAATATAACGTTACGCACCTGCGTCAGTCCTTGCAGAGACAACTGTAACGCTCAGTACCCATTGTTCCCAGCAAACTTTCTCCTCAGCTTTCGAGAACCAATTCTTCTTTGGACGTCTCTCGTAGAACTCCACTGTGTACACTCGAATTCGGTTAACTTCACTGGGGGAGTGGGAGGTTGGAAGAAAATCGTAGAATCAGCACCTGCCACTTGCCCGTGTTGGGGCTTTGTGCCGACGCCTGCTGAGGCTTCCATTGATCTTATTAAAACATTTGTACGTTGGCTGATAAGCTCATCGAGCTCAGGGTCGTCTACTGCAGGCTATGTTGACAGTCAGCAGTATTTCCAGGTCGTGTCGCATGACGTCTCGCATCCGAGCAGGATTTCGGAGACAGACACAGCAGAAACTCGCGGTTCAAGAAACTCGCATACCAAAGTGAGATCGAGTAGGTCTCTGGTTTTCGGTCGGACAGTAGGGAAAAATCGGTGAAAGAAAATGGTTGAGATGACACCTGTCCAAAGGACAGAAAGTCAGTTTGAAATTTTGATAGAAACCGCATAAAATAAACTACAGGATTGTAAGAGCAACTAATACCTTTGACAACATCCTTCACCAAAGAGCGATCAGCGAGGACATCCAGTGAGAAGACAGGCGGCCGTTCCATCCCATCGTCTTGGGGTAGGGACTCGGGCTTGAGAAGGAAATTAGCCCTTGAGGGCAGGACGTGTCCTGGGGGTTATATCTCTTGGGAGAGGAGAGGGAGAAGGAAAAGAAAAGAAAAGAAACAAAGGCCGTGTGGATGTCCGGGTGACGGGGGTTGCCGTCGCCTTTTTTCGAAAGGCTGGGCTCGGAGCAAGTGCAGATTTTATTTCCCCTTCTTCTTTTTCACCGTGACTCGACCGTTATGTATGGTTCTTTGGGTGGACACGAGATGGGGGGAGGAGGACAGTGACGAAAAAAAAGGAGGGGCAGCGAACCGCCAGTTTCGTGCCTTTGAGGGGTAAAGTCGGGTGCATACCCACTCACAGCACAGAGATCAACGACTAAGCGGGGATAAAGAATGAAGGCGCTGTGATAGCACTGGGTAAAACAACTTCGATATTAACTTACCCCTGTCACACGGCAGGCGTATTATAATAATACTCTCATTATGATAATTTCTACGGAAATCATTTTGTCTTCATCGGTTCGGGTCGATCATCACAGCAAGTCAGGAACGGGAAATCTTTCAAAGAAGGGCGCGGGGCCACATAGGGTGGGATGAGAGCAAGGAAAGGGAAGCGCTTGGCAAAGCGCGGGCATGGACGAAAATCAGGGCAAGTCTCGTGAGGTGAGGATTTGCGGGGATTACGGGAGGCTCTGGCCATTCGAGGGGAGTCACGATATGATAACCCATACCGGTACCAGTGTCACGGGAACAACTGTAAAAGAAGTGAAAAACAACTCCCTTTGGCAGGAAAAAAGTGAGAGAAACCATCTCTGTCGGTGTCCCAATAGTTCATCCTATCATGCCTACCGATATTTTCCCATTCTTATGCTTTACCGGTAAATTTAGGTCGTCATTAGATATCACACTTTCTCCATTTCCCAACCTGCATTTACGAGTACAATGATGATGTATCGGGTGCCGAGCACCTCCGGTCAAAACACTGTCCACTGCTCGCTGCTCGGAAACCTCGGTTGCTGGTTGTCACGTCGCCCCCCCAGCCGGACCGAGTTTTGGAGAAGCTCGTCTTCCTTTTCTTGTGGTCTTGGCGCACATCTCACTCTAGCCACTGGTGCACCGACACGCCCAGATCAACACGTCCTGCTCCTTCATGTCTTCAACCAGATAGAGGCAAAACCCAGAAATCATCCTCCTGCCTCCAGAGCGAACGAGTGAAAGGGCTAAGAAGAGATTGGTTGGGTGGAAGATAAATATCGTACAGGGGAAGAAAGAAGATCTCCCGACCACAGTACCGATACCGGGTTGATTACACGCCTCATTCAGTCTAATATTTTACCCTATCAACCTCGAGCCAATTGTTTCCCGCTCGCTCGTAGACGCTTAACTCCTAAGGTATCATACCTCTCCAGAGCATCGCCTTCATCCTCCATTCATCCTCATTCTCCTCTGTCTCCGACCTTCTATCTCATTTCTCATTTCCGCCATGAGAGCATAGGAACGTCACTTCCTCAGAACACCCAAAAAATCAAATGTTTACAGCAACACGAACCTTTTTTAGACGCAACCGCAAGAACTTTGCTATCGGCGTCGGTCTTGCCGGCGCTGGCTACCTTGTCACTAATTATGTTCTATCGAAGCTCTCGGATGCCCGAGAGCGCATGTCCAGTGACCGGATAGCCCGCGAAAAGTGACGTTTCCCCCTTGTTCTCTTGACAATACGATCCGCTCATACTGATAGATGATGGTTGTGGGGTGAAGTCTCCGTCGACGGTTTGAACAAAATCAGGAGGATTGCACGTTCACTGTGCAAGCGCTACTCCCTACAGCTACACAATTGATTCTCGAGGAGTTGCCCGTTGAGAAACTAACCCAGGAGCTACAGCAGAAGAAGGCTGCGCGAATCGCAAAGAGCGGAATTCCTGCAGGAGCTGCCATACCGACTGATGAAGCATCTGAGGCTTCGACGGCTATTACTGCGTCCGGAGGTAAAGACGACGACGCGCAATCGGTGCAATCCTTCGCTTCAGAGTCGTACGTGATGGCACAGAGGGAAGGCGAGGAGAAGCCGGCAAAGAAGTCAAGGGTGAAGCTTTGGGACGAGATTAAGATCAGTTGTAAGGTTTTCGCAAAGTACTGCTCCTATTCTTAAACCGCAAACTAATGAGATTGCGCCTAATTCAGCTTTATCACGGTCCTTCACTCTGCTGTACACTCTTACTCTCCTTAGCTTACTGACCAGAGTCCAACTCAACCTCCTCGGCCGTAAGAACTACCTGTCCTCCGTAGTCACCCTATCGGCGCGCGATGGCGAGCCCACCATTCGCCTGGAAGATCATGAGACTAGGGGTTATGGAACGGACAGGGCAACCAACCAGCAGTACCTGACCTTCTCTTGGTGGCTGCTGAACCAAGGGTGGCGGCGACTCCTTCAGAAAGTCGATCTAGCCGTTCGGGAGGTTTCCGCTTCGTATGTTCCCCCCCCCCCTTTTTTCCCCCCTACCCCTCCCTTCAATACGTGACAGACGGCAGCTCCACTACGATGATTGAAGGTTGAAATGAGTACTGACAAGTCCGTATCTAAAGATGGACAGCAAGGGACACCATCTCACTAGGGCAAATGAAACAACTAATCCTCGAGACCCGGAAGATCATCGAGGCGGAAGGTGAATCTAGGTAAGCAAGCCCAGATCCCCCCATCTCGTGTCACGATCGCAATCACGATAGCTTCTCCACGTGGGAGACCCATCACAAAACCCCACATCTCAGAAGCTAACCACACAAGGCCTACCAGCATCTGGCTTCCGTACCTCCTCCCCCCACGCTCCGACGAGGCCATAGTCCTAGCCGAATCCGGCATCGCCGCAACCCCCGAGGGTGAAGACCTCGACATCGTCTCTTCATCCCTCCGTCGCCTCCTAGACGAGACCTCGGACCTAATAGACTCTCCCAACTCCTCCGCCGTAATGGGCAAAATGCTGGACGCCGGCTTCGACTTCTTGCTGGAGAAACTCGCCGATGGAGCGTTCAAACAGAAGGCCATGGCGCTGCCAGCTGTCATACCGGCGGATAGCCGCACCACACCTGTAAGCGATGATGATGACGGCGAAGAGAAGGCTTTGATGGAGGGCGACTCCGCGACGACAAAGTTTGCCAGCGTGCTTGCTGTGCTCGCGAGACAGGGGCATTTAATTGGGAATGGGGTGCCGAATGAGTACTTGCAGGTATGTTTTCACCATCTTTCCTCTCCCTCCGATTTCATCCCACGCCCGCCTCGATCTGTTCATCCCACGCCAGACAACGCTGCAGCGCCTTTATTGTACAACAAAGCTATGTGTGAAGTCTTGGTAGGTCCAACGTTGTTAACCGGTTATGATTGGATAGGCTATTGAGCAACAAAAGGAGTTAGAAGCTTTCAGCGCTTTGGTATATTCGTCAAATTTTGAATTCGTTGCCGAGACGGACGACGGTCCTGCATCTTGGTTCTGAGACACGAAAGATGGACACCTTTCTTTTCTGTCTGCTCTATAATTCTCTAAATACTCCCCCCTTCCTCCTTTCTGAAAGACTCATTCCCATGCCTCGAAGTACTGGTGTCATGTATTGTATCAAGAGCTGCAAATGCAAGGGTTTTCCTTTTCTTGCCGTTCCTTTTAATTCTGTGCAAATCATTTCCCTAGGCTGTTTTTCTTTTCCAAAGGAGTCCACTGCATTATCTCCTTACAAAAGAGGCTAAGCATGCAAATAAAACGAAAGGAACCCTAGACTATAGAACAAAGCCGAACTCTAAAGAAAAAGGAAAAAGGGGGAAAGAAAGAAGGGGAGAGAAGATATCAAGGAAATGAAAAATGAGAGAAAAAAAACAAGAAGCTCATTAACCGCTCATTGATCCCATTTTTGCCTACTTTGGCTTTTGACTACAGGAATAACCCAGCAAAACATAAACCCAGTGGCTAACCAATCGTGTCTTCGTGTGCATGCGTCATATCGGCAGCTTTGCGTTGCATTAGAATGAGCACCTTATTGTTCAACCTTTTACAACGTCTTATCACCAGCGACAGCATCAGCCTTTGCACGAAGGTTGGAGGATGCAACGTTGGCGCGGCCAGTAAATTGCTTGGCAAAGATAGGCTGGAGGAACGAGCGGAAGACAAGCTGAGCGCCACTATGTTTTTAAAGAACCGATTGTTAGTATCAAATATGACAAAACAAGGACACCGCATGCCTGTGGTGAACATCATGGGGAAGAATACCCGAATTGAGGGAGACCAAGCCACATGATAAGAGCAAACTTGAAGACGTAGTAGAACGGCAGCCAGTAGGTCACAGAGATAGCAGATTCGATCACGCTGAAGAACGCAAACACAACCCAGTAACTAATGCAGTACCCGAGTCAGAAACAAAAGAGCTCCAACCATGGCATGAAGGAGGATCAACACGTACGTAAGCCATTGTGTGTCGTCAACCTTGGTGAGGGTGAAGATGGCGTTAAGTGAGTAATAGCCGGGAATGAGAAACCCAGCAAGATTTGTCAAAAGTTGACCGCCATAGTTCAGGAATATCATAAAAAAGTATACGAATCCAAGTCCAAGGACAACATATACTTTAGGAGCACCTAGAGATAAGAAAGTAGCCGTTAGCCAAATTTGGCAGAGCAAGAAGATTTAGATTTTCTACAGTAACATACCAGTCTGTTTCTCAAGGTTGTTAAGAGCAGGATATTTCGAGAGCTACGTCAGGCCGGATAGATAAGCAAAACCAAACACGAAGAAGCTGGGATGTTGGGGGCCGGAGCAGGGGGTCACAGGGAAAACTTGTCAAGAAAGAGGACAACAAACCTCTTTGTCGAGCTGTGAGACGAGATTTTGTGCCTTATCTTGGAAAGACATGTTGGTTATGATTGCTGTTAGAAGGGCGAGTCGGACACAAGGGCAGGGGGATGGATGACGATGAAGTTGTAGGAATTAGGCTTCCACGGAAGGATATGTTGCAACGGAGAGAGTGTGCAATGAGAATGGAGAGAGATGAGAGGGATCGGGAAGGAAAGAGACAGAGAGGAATGAAGGGGAGAACTGTAAGATTTAAGCGGGAAGAAGGAGGAGGAAGAGGAAGGAGGAAAATTTGGAGAGAGAGAGAGGAAAGATGGATGGTGGGCGATATCGGGGAAGGACGGCTCTGATGATGCTGGGGGTGTAAAAAAAAAAGTTATTGTGGACAGAAGTGCTAGCAAAGGAGCAGGCTAAGTACTCGAGTACAGTAGCGAGGTGACGGTTCCTTTCCAACTGGGATAAGATATGGCAGCTTAGTCCAGAATAGAAAAAGAAGGCAGAGTGAATGGAATGGGGGAGGATCCGGTTTGAATGCCCCAGGCGGCAATGTCGATTAACAGGGTGGCCTTGAAGTGAGAGAGTTGGGAAGCCCGTTGACCAACTGCTGCACCTGAACGAGCAATAGGTGCTAATATACCTTTTTTTCTTCCTGTCGAGCTACAGGAAACCTAAACTATCGATAGGGGATGATAGTATTTGGGCTAATTATTCTTCTTCCCCTTGATGCAGCGAGGGAGCAAAAAAAAAAGATGGTGAGTTGCTTGCTTTAGTCAAGAGCTGTTGTTTTTCTCCTGCTTGCTGTTGTTGGCATGTCGGTGGCTTGCGTTGATGCAATGCCGGCCGACTTCCAGCGAATTACATCAATTTTTGGTAACTGAGGTACATATCATAACCGTTCTCGAGCACGATGCGAGTATCAGTGTCTGGTCTGCCCTGCAACAGTGTAACGGCGATAAACTTGTTTCAAACAATTGTCACCCCTAGGCAAAGGAAAGCATACGAGTAGGTAACCGTGCCTTTATGATAGCCTCAAGGATGCACCACGATCACCCCGATTCCTGGTGAAATCCTATCTTTCCTCTAACTTTAGTTGAAGCAAGAAACAACGAGCAAGAGAACTATCCTTCACCCCTAAGTTGGATACTTATATAAGCGGGGGGAGTATTGTGTCTGTGCAGCCAAAACTTTAATGCCCCATAGTCTACCTGCACCAGTATCAAACCTGCTGGCTGCTCCCAAAAATAAGATTGTTTCCCTTTCTAGTATTCCCGATTTCCGAGTCTTACAATCAATACTGGACTTGGATGCTAAATTACTGTAAAAGGCTCCCCCCCCTGCTTCTGTCCCCTAAATTTCCCATCGTGGAGATAAGGTAATCAGAACATGACTAAGCACTGGAAGCAGTCCGTTACATGTTTGAAACCCAAGCTGTCGTTGTCCGGGCGACAACCCATCTCTGGAGACAACCTTTCTGTGCTCGTCTTCTCTGGCCCCTCTCACGAAAGAAGCAGCAGAAAAGAAAAGAAAAACAACTTGTTCGCTCTGCTTGCCTTGTCCACCATAACAACACGTCCCCCTCGATAAACGTCAAAGAATTCTTAGCTTCTTTGGCCGTTCTTCTCATATCCTCCAGCTCTATCACTGCCTTGTAGCGTTATCAGGTAATCTCTTGTTGTGTGGGTATCTCATCCTGCCATTTCGCGCATCTTGTCAACACTTTGCCTCGACTTATCCTGGCGTGAGGGATCAACATCACAACAACAACCGTTTTCTTTCGTCTTGACAACCACTTTCACACACATACTGCGAAACAACGACTGCCACCCCTCCTTCCACTGTTGCCCCACCAACTTCATCAGCAATAACACCTCGGTCCTTTTGGCTATGGAGGATTCTCCTGGTTCCGGTTCGCCCTTGCCCCAAGGTAATTGCTCATTTTTGTTTTTGATGACTTCCTTTGTTCCTCCATGATTGTTAAATCCCCCGCTCCATGAATATTTCATTCCCTTATCCATTCTCGCGTTTGTATCTGTTTCGTTCAGTCGGCAACAAACTTGTAATTTGGGTTCTTTTCTCACTCATTTTTATTCGTCATCAAAGGCCCCAATTCCTCCGGACATTCTCAGACCGCACGCTCTAGGTCTCGTTCGATCGCTTCCAACTCAAGCACGCCCCATCCTAATGCTCATCCCCGGATTGCCTCTGGCATACCGCAATACAACCAGGAGCCATACAACAGCGAGAATCATCCAATGACCCACCCGTCTCTTCTTGTGATGACCCACAACCAGATAACTGAAATACAACCTCCCATTGGCACCTCTCTCGAAGGCTCTCCACAGACGAACACTGCCTTTCCGATTGATCCAGCTCTTGGAGGTAGTCCTCCCGAACAAATTCCTCTACCCGAGCTTAGATCTCCAACCACTCCAATCCCAGACATTCCGAACTTTGGCCAGGATCGTGTACCTAAGGATGAAGAAAGTCGTGAGTTTGACTCTGGGATGGCCGTTGACGAGGAAGAGGAGAATGTAGGACCCTCGTCTGGGAGGAATTCAAAACGAGGGTCTGCAATCGTTGAGGACAGTGATGCCGAGCTTCGTCGGTTAGCCGAGGAAAACAAAACGATCCCATTGGATGAGCTCGCTAGGAGGGTCAGAAATGATGAAAACACACCTTCCGCCGAAAAGACAAGGCAGGTTTACGGCTTGGGATGGTAAGTTTCGCCTTGTCTGCCCTGTAACTACCTATTGGTCCTATAGGAACTCTACAGTGGTCCCTGAAGCCTTTTACCCCCCGCTACAGCTGCCTTCCTTACCCTCAGAGCCCTGGTTTACGCGCATATCGGAAGCTAACTCTCTTCCTCTAGGCTGCAAAAGAACTGCGAGAGAGTTCCCGATGCCTCGGTCGCCGTCCCTCGTAATCGTGTATATGCCCGCTATGTCGGTATTTGCGCCAATGAGCGCATTAAGCCTTTGAACCCTGCGTCTTTTGGAAAGCTAGTCCGTCTCATGTTTCCTGAAATAAAGACACGCAGACTTGGAGTCCGTGGACAATCCAAATACCATTACTGTGGTATTCGCCTCGCGGGCGAGCAGTCATCCCCCAAAGTGTCGCAAGGTTCAGGTTCCGCCTCAGGATCGGAACCACCCGCGCAAGCGGCTGGGGATGATCATCTGCAAGTCTTCAACCCTTCTGCTCCTTTGCTGTCTAAGTTACTGACAGATGGCAGAATGAGTAACGGCTCGGCTCCGCCCTTCAGTAGTAACACCGTACAAAAAACAATTCAAAACAGCATCAAAAATTCTTCATATAAAGCCTCCAGCATTTCTATCAATTCTCCCGTGTCATCATTCCTCCAAAAAGAGCTATACTTCTCTCGCAACGAAGCAGACAACCTATCATCAAATGAAATCCTCAAACTCCCCGACATAGACCTATACGCACCGCTTGGAACAGACCCTGATATATCGGCCACTCTCACAGCTATTTACAGATCTCATTGTACTTCGCTCATAGAATGTGTTCGATATATGCGTTTAAAGCAGTTTCATCAGCTCTTCATTTCCTTTCACGGCACACTGACCACTCCCGTCCAGAAGCTCTTAGGCGAACCCTCGATTGCTTCTTGGATTCGAGAATCTGATTGGGTCATGTATAAGGTTGATTGAATCCGTTGCTCCCGCTCGTTATCAACTATACTTACATTTTCTCTAGGAAATGATAAGACTGCTTTCCCCATTAGCGTTGCAAGTGGTACCTCCGTTCGTCGTAACTGCTCTTCGACACCTTTCCACAAACCTAACATCCCACATCTCAATGACATTTGCTGTCCAGCCCCAGCATGTTATCGATGCAAAGATCGTGCCATCCAGCATATTTTCTAGTCTCTTGGACCGATTGCTGCGTGTTAACGATGCCGCGCACGCAGCAGCCAGATTTCTTGGAAATCCTCCTGACAGAGAGCAAATGGTCAAAGACTGGAAAGATTATGTTAATGCGCAAACAATCGTGGACCGTGAATTGCCCTGTGGCTCTGCAACAGTAAGAGAAATCCTGCAAACCGAGGTTGTCACCCTGTTACAGCCCCCCTCGACATCGGTAAATGGGATTCCCGAAGTGGAAGATGGCTCAGCGTCCACAGAAAGTGTTTTAGACCGATGGACGCAATTCCTAACCTACCTCCCTCACCGCTTCCCAGGAACAGACCCACGACTCTTCAACTTGTGTCTTGGCGCTGCAGCATCTGCAGCCCTACGGGATTTAACAACCAACGGTGCTGTATCATTCGGTAGCTGGTGGGTCGTCCGCTGCTGGATAGACGAATGGATGGGGTGGCTCGCCGAGCGAGGTGGATTCCTTCGTCATTTTTCGGAATCGCCGATACACATTGGTGGCAATCATGCGGGTGCCGAGGAAGAGCGTGTCTCTATCGAGGCGGACTTGATCGATAATGGGGACGAGCTTGGTCATGATGATAGTGGTATATCTTTACGAGGAGGGGAGGAACCAATACATCTTCTGGATGAGGTAGGGGATGATCGAGATAATAGGATGGTCACTATCAAGTTTAGCAAGTAGTAGTCACGATATACTCATATTTGTGGTACGCCTTCTTTTATGATGCCTTACTTCTGATTGATCTACTTTCGGCTTTATATATCTTTAATTGTTGAATCTTTTGTTGCTGAGTTTTGTTTATTCCCCTTTTCCTTTTTACGGTAGCTACTGAAGGGTCTGGAAGCGAACCCTCCCTGAATTACTCGTTTTTAATGAAGGTGTGATGATTGATTACTTTCTTGTACATCGGGGTTAAAATGCATTTTTTTTTTCTCTTTTTTTTCTTCTTCTTTTCATTTTCTTTCTTTTACTGTGTGAAAGGGTGTTTTTTGAGGTTTTTCTTTTTATTATTATTATTATTCTTCTTCAACCTCGTTTTTCCGCATTATCATTTCGTCACCTTTATCATTCTAGCTTTTTCTTTCTTTTGCTCCTTCAACTTTCTTCGGTTCTTTCCTTTGTTATAAACAGGGGTTGTCGGAGTACATGTAGGTTAACATCCTTTTTTTCCTTCCACTCCCTCTCTCCAAGTTATGATACTGTGTCCCCAGCAATATCCTCGAAATTACTCTCAATCATTGTGTTGCATACCGGTATGTATGGATACGTTCCGCTACCCTGCATAGTGGTTTTAGTGGTGATGTGGCGCCTTCTAGTACTAGGACTTTGCCTTTCTTGTCTCTGCCCTCCTGCCCGGTGCTATTATCGCGCGGTTGAATGGACTATGTTGACGAGAATGAAATGGCATGGCCTAGTTTAACCAGAGAAAGAGGAGAAGAGGATCCGATGGGATGATAGACTACCGGTATTTGATACGAGGGAGGTGCAGGTGGGTAGGTACTGTACTGTACACTCGCATTCCAAAAGTTCCGGCACCCCGACTGGTACCGTGACATAGAATCATATAGTGAATGTATTATTATGTATATGTACCTCGACATGATTCCAGGCTATTTATATAAGCTATGTCGAGGTGCCATTTCGTTTTTGTTCTATGGATGGAAGCTAGGATATCGTGGTTTGGTAGTCAGGAGGGGGAAAGCGGGGAAGAAGGTGATACCTGAGCGATTACCGGTCGATGACCTGATTTAATTTTAAAGTACCTCTACATAATAATACATCCAATAGTGCCTTTGTGTGTCACAGTACCAGCTTGGGTGCCGGAACTTTTGGAACGCGAGTGTACACTTCCATTCGCAAAGTTTTCGCGGAGAGAGGTACTTGTACCGCATTAACTGGTGAGGACCGGCTAGGCGCTAGTACGTTCAAATAAGATTTTTAGCCTAGTTTTGTCTCGAAATCGCAATAAGACGACATAAACTAACTCTTTGCAGCCAGGACTAATCCTTTCAGGGCTCTTATTTTGACGCAATCGTGAGTTTCACCTCAGCCCTTTCTTATTTCAACGTACTAGCGCCTGGCCGGTCCTCACCAGTTTATGCGGTACTGGGGCGATGTCTTGGCGGCAATGGAGGTATGATACTGGTGTGGGCACAGTTTGGTACTAGGGTTGTTTGAAAGGGTGGAGCTTCTGTTTTTAGCCGCACAGTGAAGGAGGCTTGGCAAGGATAGTGTATCCTATAAAAGGCCCCTCTCATGTAATTACCTAAGAACAAAAACACACACACAACACATCAACAGGCAAGCCAGTTCTATATCAATATATTGTCCAATATATTCAGATCTCACGACTACACAACAGAAGAGGGATATGGCATGCATGATACACCATCCAAATAAGGGAAGATTAAGCTATAGTCCCACACTGGTAGAAGAATTTGTATATAATTTGAACATCAGCAAAAATTATTACCAGCATTCTGAGCGTTCTTTGCATCTGACATACAGGATGCTCAAAATGTGAACTAATACTCTGGACGTGGCATGAGCATGATCTTGCATCTGTGTAACCGGTACAGGCTACCAGTTTAGGTATGGAGTTGTAACGGGGGCACCCAATAGAGAGGTGAACTCTAAGGTTGCGACCGCACCAAACACTCAAAGTAGAAGATAGAGATGAGGTAAAATAATTCAGAAGAATCAACGGTAAAACTTAATATAGTTAAGCTCGAAGCTTCACTCAATTTAGTTCTCTCGAGGAAAAGTTGGTTGTCCAAGTAGAATGCCAAACGCTTAAACTTAAGTAGATATCAGATTTAAGCCTTTGACATTCACCACTACTCCGACCTTGTGCGAGCACCCTGTCCTGCTCAGGGCTTGTCCGGGGTCTACCCTCCATCAG
>Ga0307509_10001872_pt1 | contig 34763 bp, 31 predicted proteins | sample 10_EM_MG_FD_202245 | JGI IMG/M metagenome (GOLD analysis project Ga0307509, IMG submission 202245) | Populus trichocarpa ectomycorrhiza microbial communities from riparian zone in the Pacific Northwest, United States - 10_EM | ecosystem: Host-associated > Plants > Roots > Unclassified | place...
AGCGGTTGACCGGCGTGTCGTAGATGCTTTGCGGGGTGTCAATTTGCTGGGCGATGCCACCACGCATGACGACAATCCTGTGGCCCATGGTCATGGCTTCAAGCTGGTCGTGCGTCACATAGAAGGTAGTGATCTTGAGACGTCGGCAGAGCTTTACGATTTCAGCACGCATCCCGATGCGCAGTTGAGCGTCGAGATTGGACAGAGGTTCGTCCATCAGGAAGATCCTGGGCTCGCGGACGATTGCCCGCCCAAGGGCGACGCGCTGACGCTGCCCGCCGGAGAGTGCGGCGGGCTTGCGATCAAGAAGGGTTTCGATGTCGAGTGCCGTGGCAGTGCGACGAACCTGCTCGTCGATCTTGTCTTTCGGCCACTTCCGTACCTTCAGGCAGAAGGCCATGTTTTCATACACCGTCAGATGCGGGTAGAGAGCGTAGTTCTGGAAGACCATGGCGACGTCACGTTCCGACGGAGTTTGATCCGTGACGTCCTCGCCGTCGACGCGGATTGATCCGGACGTGGATCCCACAAGGCCGGCGATCATTCGCATCGTGGTTGTCTTCCCGCATCCCGAGGGACCGACCAAGACGACGAACTCGCCATCCTCCGTAACGATGTTAAGGTTCTGCACGGCAGAAAATTCACCGAACGATTTGTTGAGGCCCTGAATTTCTATAACGGACATGTATTGCCTCCCGAGCTATTGTTAGGTTACCGACGCGACTACGCGCACTCTCAACGATGCCGTCGTTCGAAATGCGTGTCGTAGTGGTCGTCGTAGAAATTCGCCCAATCGGCATCCGGCTCGATCGTTTCAACATGCGTGTCGTTTGAAAAATCAACAGCTCTGCCAAGTCCTTCGGCGGCCAGCAGAGCCGCTCCGATGACGGCGGGCTCCTGTTCGCTCAACACCCGTATCGGCAATCCATAGATGCTTGCTCTGAGTTCGAGCAGGCTGCGCGATCGGCTCCAACCGCCCGTGGCATAGATGGGGCCGGCGATGACTCCGACCGCGCTCATACAATCAAACATTTGTCTGGCAGCGAGGCTGGCCGCTTCCAGGACAGACCGCAGATTACGGAGCGGTTCTGCAGTTGAAAGTAGTGGTTTGGCGGCGCTTGGCTTCCCGGGCATTCTCGGTAGGGCCAAAAATGCCCTTATGTTCACTCCGTCCGCCTGCAACGCTTGGACCGCCCCGGAAAACTCGAACACGCCGAGACACGCGACGCCGACTGGCGCGCGGATCGGCACCATGTACGATAGGAGCGGATCGAAATGATCCAAGGAGAACGAAGATGTCTCTCCGTAGACGACATTCGCAGTGCCGATTGAATCGACGCGGGCGGTTGGATCGATTTTTTGAACCATCGCTGCCGCGACGGGATGGTCATGGCCACCCGCAACGACCAATGTCTCGTTCGAGGCTGCGCCGCTATCGAGAAGGGGTCCAGAGACGACTGGACCAACAATGTCCCCCGCCCGCATGATTGGCGGCAGTTTCGGCGCACCACAGAACTCGAGGAGTGGGCCAAGCCACTGCCGTTCACCGACGTCATAGCATCCCGTGCGAGACGCCAGCGTCTCACTTATGAAAGGGCGGCCTGTCCAAACTGCCGAAGGGTAGTCGGTCAGTGCGAGCCAGCAACATGCCTTCGACATCAGCTCAGGCTCGTTTTGACGTAGCCAGAGCCACTTTGCCCCGGTCCTGGTATGGTCCATGCTCGTTCCAGCGCGCGTGGTCGCGGCGGAGCTCGAACGGATGAGCGCGGCCTGCCCTGCCGCGCGACGATCGAACCACGGAATGGCGGAGCCAAGAGGCGAGAGGCGATCATCGACGCAGATGCCGTCTTCGCCGACCCCTGCCGCCGAAATCGCCGCGAGAGGAACATTTCCTCCGACCGCCACCCATCCATCGATGATTAGCCTCTCAACAGAGCCGATCAGGACGCTCGGATTAATCGCAGCGCCCACGTAGGCCGACTCGCGCGGAGTTGGAATGGCGCGTGTCCATACCGGGTGGCCTGACAGATCAACTATCGAAACTTTCAGGTTTGTCGTGCCTATGTCGATGCCGCAGACCAGCATTCCCAGCACCTCAAAACAGAAGTTGGGTTTTGATCGATTTTCCGGCCTGCATGCTTTGGATAGCTTCTTCGAAGCTCCAGACAGGAAAGCTTTCGCCGATGAGAAGCATTGCTTTGTCCCGAATGTCCGGCATCAAATCGACGGCAGCTACGAACTTGTCAGCACAAGAGTTAGAGCCGATGAACCGGAATTCCTGCTCGTACAGCTTGAAGGGGCTGAAGCTCGCCGTGGCGTGCTCGTCATGAACAGCGACCTGGACGAGGGCGCCCGTCTTGTCGATGAGCTGCATCGCCTGCTTGAGCGCTGTAGGTACACCGGCTGCTTCGAATACAACGTCGTAGAGCTCGCCCTGAATAGCGCCGGGCTCCCGCGCATCCTCAACGCCAGCCTGGCGCGCAATCTCGAGCTTTCCGGCCACCGGATCGGCCAATGTGACACTGCCGGCGCCGAATTCTTTTGAAGCGATCGCGATGAGCAGACCCATTGTGCCGCCTCCGAGGACAAGCACTCGGCGGTTCTCAATGCCCTGCGCGGATTCGACCGCGTGCAACGCGCAGGCCAGTGGTTCGATGAGCGCAGCCACACCGTGCCCGATGGATTCCTTTACCTTGAACGCGTTCTGACCCGGAACGGCGACATACTCAGCAGCGCCGCCAGGGCGGCCCACGCCGATCGGCGTCAGGTGGATACAAAGATTCGGTCGTCCGGCTCCGCACCAACGGCATGCGCCGCAGACTACATTGGGGTCGATCGCGACAAAATCCCCCTCCTTGAGGTTTCGGACGTCGCTGCCAACTGCCACGACATGGCCTGCGAATTCATGGCAAGGAGTTACGGGATAGTTCGTGCCGACAAATCCATGCTTCAGGATGTGCAGATCGGTGCCGCAAATCCCGCAGCAAACGGGTTTAACAAGAACTTCACTCGTTTCGATCTTGGGCACCGTCGTCTCGATAACCCTGATCTGGTGGTCCTGAGTGATCCGAACGGCGCTCATGTTGCGTTGGGGCGGACCACCGAACAGCTTGTCAAAACTCATCGCACTGCTCCGAATGTGAGACCGCGGGTCAGGCTCTTCTGCGCAAACCACCCCGCCGCAACGACGGGAACGTTGATCAGGGTTGCAACGGCGGCGACCTGCGCCGTGTAGAGCTGACCGAAACTGAGGAATTTCTGAAGAAAGACTGGCAGGGTGCTCACGGTTGTCGTCAGATTGACTGCGAGGAAAAATTCGTTCCAGGCAAAGATACCGCACAGTAGAGCTGTGGAGGCAAGACCAGGCTTGATCAGCGGAACAATGATCTGCGTCATTTCACGCAAGCGCCCCGCTCCGTCGACCTCGACAGCGTCGAATACGTCGCTAGGAATTTCCACCATGAAGGAGCGGATCATCCATATCGCAAGCGGCAAATTCATCGCGACGTAGACGATGATCAGAACGGTGGATGTATTCAGGAGGTCGAAAGTGCGCGCGACCAGGTAAATCGGCACAATGCCGGCTGCGATTGGCATCATCTTGGTCGAGATGAGGAAGAAGAGGACGTCACGCCATTTCGGGACCGGCCGAACCGACAGCACGTATGCCGCCGGAACGGCCAGCACGATCACGATCGCCGTCGAAATCAGCGTGACCAGCACGGATACCGTCGCGAAGGCGACGAAGTCGTTCTCGAAGATGCGGTAATAATGTTGAAGTGTCGGCGTGAAGAAGAGCTTCGGCGGGTAGCTAACAGCGTCTTGCTCAGTCTTGAAGCTTGTGAGGATCATCCAGCCGATCGGCGCGAACATCAGGAAGGTTCCAAGCCACGTGAGGGCGGTCAGCAGGGTATCGAGATGGCTGGTTTGACGCCGGGTCATGCCCGACCTCCTTGCTTGAAGATTCCGGAGACCACACGCAGCATTGGCACCGTCAAAGCGATGGCGAATGCCAATGCGATCATGCCGAAGGCCGAAGCGCGACCGAGATCGAAGGCGCTGAAGGCCTCCAGATAGACGTAGTAGGACAGGTTCGTGGTTGAGTAGGCCGGACCGCCGTTCGTGAGGATCGCGATGGCCGCAAAGTTTTCGAGCACGTACATCGCCGTCAGTAGCGCCGTGAGCTCGATGAAGGGGCGCAGATGCGGAAGCATCAGACGACGGAAGGTGTAGAATCGCCCGGCGCCGTCCACCGAGGCGGCCTCCGCCACTTCCGTCGGGAACGATTGCATTCCCGAAAGCTGGATCAGCAAGGCAAATGCGGACCACTGCCACGTCGCCAGCAGGATGATCGTCAGCTTGGGGTATTGGCTGATCCAATTGACGCGACCCATGCCAACCTCATCCGTCATCCATCCGAGAATGCCGAAGGTGGGATCGTATATACCAGTCTTCCAGAACAGCGCGGCAGCGACCGGCATGATGAAAAACGGGGTGATGGCGAGTGTGCGCGCGATCGTACGCCCCGGGAACTCTCGATTCAGACCAGCCGCCAGAAGCCCGCCGACGATGACGGAAGCAATCACGATCGATCCGGTCATGATAGCGGTATTGAGCACCGCCTTCAGGAACACGGTGTCGCTGAACGCATTGAGGAAATTACGGAACCAGACGAAGCGAGGCGCACTGGTCGAGACCAGGTTCCAGCGCTGCAGGCTGTAGTAAAGAGTAATGACAAAGGGTAGCTGGGTGACGCAGAGCACGACGACGAGGGCAGGCAGCAGCGGCAGGCGGTCCCACCAACCCTTCACAAAAGCGTTCCGCACCCGTGACGTGCGCTTTTCGCTCCGTAGTGGCAACGACAAAGGCATTGAAGCAATCCGTAAGAACCCAGCTGGGCAAGGTCGGCGGGCCGCAGAGGGGACTGCGGCCCGCCTCGGCGGTATTACTTCAGGTAGCCCGCGTCGGTCATGATCTCTTTGATCTTCTTTTCGCTGGCGGCGATGGCCTCATCGGCGCTCATTTGACCGCTGATCGCGCCGGCAAGCTGCTGGGAGGTGAAGTCTCCTATCTGTTCGAATTCGGGGATAGTGACGTACTGAACGCCGGTATACGGAACCGGATCGATCGTCGGCTTGAGGGGGTCCGCGGCGCTGATCGACTTCAACGTCAGGTCCGCATAGTCGCTGGTTGCCTTCTGATATTCCGGAAGCTTGTAGGTCGATTCGCGGCTACCCGGAGGCACCGTGCCCCAGCCCGCTTTTTCACCTGCGAGCTTGATGTATTCCTCGCTGGTAAGCCACGAGATCAGCTTCCAGGCTGCGTCCTGATGCTTGCTGGTTTTCGGAATGGAGAGCCCCCAAGCCCAGAGCCAGCCCGAACCGGCCTTCTCCTTGATCGGCGCAAGAGCGAAACCGACGTTGTTTTTCACTTCCGGCGACGCCTGATCGAGAACCGGGCCAGCGAAAACAGTGTCGTCATACCACATCGCGGTCTTGCCCTGCGTGAAGAGCTGCAGGCATTCCTGCCACCCGTCCTTCGCCGCATCGGGTTGGCCATGGGTCTTGAGCAGATTGACGTAGAAGTTGATCGCTTCCTTGGTCTTGGGCGAACTGAGCTGAGGTTGCCACTTTTCGTCGAACCACCGGCCGCCGAACGTGTTGATCACCGTTGTGAGCGGGGCAAGACTTTGACCCCATCCCGGAATGCCACGCAGACAAATACCCGAGGTGTTGGTGGACTTGTTGTCGAGCTTTGCGGCGAATTCCGCGATCTGATTCCAGGTCGGCTGCTCCGGCATGGCCAAGCCAGCCTTCTTGAAGAGGTCCTTCCGATAAAACATGAAGGAGGACGAGCCGTAGAAGGGCGTCGCATACATGTCGCCCTTATAGGAGACGAGATTCCGGATCGGCTTGATCAGGTCGTCGGCATGCCATTGCTTGTCTTTGGTGACGTATTGCTGAGTGAGATTGGTGATCCAGCCCTTCTCGGCCCAGAGCGGCACTTCGTATGCGCCGATCATGACAACGTCGAATTGACCGGAGTTCGTCGCTACGTCCTTAAGGACGGTAGGCCGAAGCTGGTTTTCCGGTAATGTCTGGAATTTCACCTTGATGTCCGGATACTTGGCGTAGAAACTGTCGACTAATTTGGCTGCGGTCTGCATCTGCGGATTTGCCGCGAGCGCCACGGTCAGAGTGACCTCCTCCGAGCGTGCCGCATGCGCACCATACAGTCCAATGGCTACCGAAAGCGCAAGCGTGCTTGCACGCGAACCAGCAATGGCTGTTCGCCAGTTAATCTTCAACACTTGATGCTACCTCCTCGAATAATATCCGACCCGATTGTCGGAACCTCCCAAAGGCGTCGCTTCGTGCGGACGCTGACCCGGCAGAACTGTTTATTTCTTTCGTTCCTACCGTATGGCTTGTACGTACAAAATTATGCCCGGAACGTCAATGCGTTTGTGGGGCACACGACAGATTTCGCCAGCCGTTGGAATGGACGGGAGGCTGCAACCGATGTACGGTATGTTCGTACAAAGCGGCGAACAAGACAAATCTATGGATACAATCAATCGCACTTCCGCTGAGCCATATTACCTTCAGCTCGCACGCATCATCGAGATTCAGATTAAGAGTGGTCAATACAAGGCGGGCGACCGCGTGCCGGGTGAAACTGAGCTTTGCCGCACTTTCGACCTCGCGCGATCGACAGTGCGCGAGACGTTCCGCACCCTTGAGCAACAACGCTTGATCCGCATGATTCCGCGCCGTGGTGCGTTTGTGAGCGATCCGATCGACAACCGGTGGAAGCTACAAGTTACCCAAGGTTTCCTGGAGACTGAGGCCCATTCTCCCGATCGATCGATCGACACCGTCGTTATTCGCTACGGTTTTGAACCCCTCCGGTCTTTCGCAGCGAAGGCGCTCGGATTGGCCGATGGCGAACGCGGGTTCGTGCTCGAGCGTGTTCGGCATATCGACGGAAAATCCGCCATGCATTCGACGAACTATCTTCCTACCGACGTCGGATCAGTCCTTCTTGGCAAGCCGGTCCTGGAGGGCAGCGCGTCTCTTAATCAGACGCTTCGGGAAGCCGGCTTCTCGATCTATGCGGCCCGGCGCGAGGTTGCGGCAGTAGCTGCTCCCGTTAGCACCGCTAAAGAGCTTGGCCTTTCAAGGGGCGCTCCAATCCTTCTCATCCAGTCGACGTCGCGTGATGAAAAGGGCCGGCCTTTCGATTTCTACCGCTCCTATGTCCGGAGCGATGTCGTAACCGTCTCCGTAGACGCCGAGGCGCGAAACGAATTGTCAGGCAGCAACGTCGATGTCGGGGGTTAGATATTCCCCAACAAAATAGTGCTCGCCTGCGGCGGCGAGCACACCCTGGCAAGCAAAGATAGCCCTTACCAGTGCCTGGTGAATTTCTCCCTGGAGATCTTGGCAAGCTGTGAAATGACTTGCTTGGCTTCCGCGGGAGGCCGCTGCCAAACCTTTCTTCCGATCACCAGGCCTTGCGCGCCGGCAGAAATCGCCTCTTCGGCCTCCTTGAGAGTCGATTGCGGGTCACCGGTCAGGGCACCGCCAGCGACCAGGATCGGAATATTTAATTCGCTGACAAGCTTTTCAGTGGCTACACGACCGGGGAACGTGATCTTGATCATGTCCGCTCCGAGGTCGTAGGCAACTCGAGCGACTTCGAGTTCCTGCTCGATCACTTCCGCTGAACGAGGTACCGCAAGCAGAACCGGCTCAACCATCACCGGCATCTCCCACCTGTTTGCCTCGGAGACCACCTTCCCGATCCGCTCGCAATAAAGCACCTTCTCCCTGTCCGTCACGTTCCAAGGCAAAAGCAACTTGACACAGTCGACGCCAAGACGGACGGCGTCTTCCACCGAAGCAACAAGGGTGCCGGTTCCGGTTTCGGGTTTGCCAGTGGGCCAGAATGCGTCAATAGCTAGAACCCGGGAGAGAAAAGGCTTGCGCGCCAGAAGTGACTCCGTTGACCGGACGATGCCCGTCGTAACCATGAAGCCCGTGATGTCGTCGTCGATGAAGTTCTTCATCACAGCGACCGGCGATTCGAGCGCTTGCACTCTCCCCCACACCACGCCGTGGTCGACAGGGACGATCAGGTTTGCACGATCTTCAGAAAATAGCCGGTTCATCCGATAGCCGGTCGAAAGTCGGTTGGTCATGAGGTCCCTCCAGAGATGCTTTGTACGTACATGACGTACATCTCGGGACCGGCTGCGTCAACACTCGCCAGCCAGATTCGAGGCCGCGAAGCTGCGTAGCGCTATCAAGGGCGCATAATTGACTGGATAGGAACGCATTGTACTTAATGTCCGTCCATCAAATCGGCGCAGCTACGAGGTTCACCCCATCGAAAATTTTGCCGATTCTCTCGACGACCGCGCCGACGAATGATAGAGGCGCGTCCGCCACCCTCGCTCCATCCGATGCGTCACGGCGCACGACGCAAGCACTGATGACGGTTACGACAATCGACACAAGAAAATTCAGGAGTAGCTTCAACGCATATTGCCGTATCTCGATTTATCCGCTCACAACTACATTCTCTTCCGGGCAGGAACCCTTCTCCAGATTTCCGACTTGCAAAGCAGTCCACTCATAACGCAGCCGGAAGTTCTGAGATCAGTCCCTTCCATTGATATCCTGCTGAAATAGACTGATCCGTCATAGGCGGCCTTGCCGGTCCAGGACTTCTCTGCATCCGGACGCATATCGAAGAACAAATGCTGCCCTAGCTTGGCTCTCGCATCGGCTCCAGGCTTCACCCAGGCGATGTCGCCGCAAGTGGCCTCGCCGCAGGGCTCGAACTTCACCCGCATCGCGCCTTCAACGGACTCCCAGGTCCCCATGATCTCTTCCGCAAGACAAGCCTTCGCGGTCAATGAGATTGCCATGACGACAAGGTACACACTCAATCGATTCATATGATGCTCCAGTGTTGGTGCTTCCGGTTAGCGGAGGTGCATGTCGCTCAGGAGTATCGGCAGACTGCGCACAATCAGATCAACGACGGCTCTGTGCAATTTCTCGTCTCGTACGTCGCTCGTGGTGAAGGAGAAGCTGTCGCCGACCGACAGGCTGGGACCAGCCAGCTTGACGTTCGTCACATTGTCTATTGGCTGAGCGACCATCTTTTCGATCACGTCGAACGTCTTCCCATCGACAACCCGGATTTCATAGAGCGCGTGTATCTGGCTATATGTCTCCAACATTGTCTTGTATGTGATGAGACCAACGCCTTCGACCTTTTGGCTCCCTCCGCCGAAGTTCATTCTTGCCTTCGTAATAACGACGTAGGCGTCAAGGCCTTGTGGAGTTACTTCCGTCTGCACAAGCTTCTTGAACGGATCGCCACGCACAAGGTCGAACGGCTTGATTGGAGACTCACTAACGGCAGCGAAAGTCGTCCGTGGGTAGCTAACCGGCAACACTTGAAAGCGGCCACTTAGTGTCACGGTGGCCTGCTGCACGATCAGGTCATCGAGGCCCCAGGGCCCAATCGGGAAGCTCCGACTGGAGTTTTTGAAGCCGGTGAGCCCTCCTTTCGCGAAGGTGAATTTATCTCCCACTGCCGCAATGATGCCGACGGTCTTGACGGCCTGCAGCTTCTTCTCGCGGTTCTCGAACATTGCACCGGCGCCGTTGCTGATGACGAGAATGATGGTCGCCGCGAGAATCGCGCGTTGAAGGCGGTTGCGCATAGCGGCTATCTGATCTTGAAGTCGAATGCGTAGGACGCCCCGATGCCTACCGTCGTCTGATTCACGGATCCTCGCGTAGTCACCAGTGGGCTCTTCGCTGCGTCGCCGAGCAGCCGTTCGTATTCGATGTAGGAATGGACCTCCCATTGCGGATTAATCTGATACTTCACTTGCGTGCCGAAGCCGGCCGAGTGTGCGCCGCCCTTGGCGTCGAAGATGGGTAGCCCGGAGGCCGCTGCCTGCAATGCATTGACACCGAAATAGGGCGATGTCGATTGAGTGCTTTCCCAGGTGAAGCGCGGCCCCGCAGAGACGGTGAGCCGCTGAATAACGGGCACGATAAAATCAGCAGAGAAGTCGGCAACAGCGCCGTGATGACCGCCTAAGCCCTGTCGAATCTCGGATCTCATTCGAAACCAGTCGACTGGATAATATTCGACGAAGCCGCCAAGCTCAACCGCAGCATTTACGTCTCCCAATCCATTCAGTTCGGGGTAGTTGAAGCTCTTGCGTCCTGGGATAAACTTCGCTGCCGGGCCGGCACGAAGCTCGCCGAAATCAATGAGCGCAATGCTCGCGCTATCGCGTGGTGCACGAAACGAATCGGCAGAGCCGGCCCGACGGATGGTAAAGATCGGAATCGGGCTGAACTTCGAATTTTTCGACCCTTCGAAGCTGGGCCCGTATTCGCCTCCCACCCCAGCCATGACGGTCCAGTTTCCAGATATGGGTGGCAGGAATGGCAACTCGAACGGGGGCGCGGGTAGAGTAAACGCCGTCTGAGCCGATGCGGAATGTGTGAGGGCCGTCACTGTGCCGAGCAAGCAACTCAATGCGGCTAGAACGTTTCTGCGCGAGCCGCATAAAGACGGCATAAGGTCGACACGGTACTTCATCAGGGGCCCTCTGACCCAATGCTTCTGGCTGGGTCCACTGGTGTGGTTTGGAGCCCTACGTTCGCTCCACCAACATTGCCCCAAGATTGCCCGCGGTAGAGTTCGCCGGAGCCGGCGAAGGCATGCCGTCGCAAGGCAGCTTGCTTACCGCGAAACGTTTCCAGCATGATCCGCAATTCGCGTCCCGACCGGCAGCAAAACTCGCCTAATCCGCCTTTGCGGCGGCGTAATATCCCGCCAGTCCTCAACATTGCCCGAACATTGCCTGGTATGCAGACGACGGCATCTTTTTCTGCGTCGCCTCAGGGAATGTGCGGTATTCCGCAGCTTGCATTCGTCGAGCGGCCTGCCTTAAAGGGGAACCGCCTCGTACGATGTGCCGATTGCGGCCGGCAAGCCAATACCGCGTGGACCAGGGCATCGATGAACAGCAAGGACGACCAGCGTGCGCTCCCTCGTGATCGAAGACGAACCGGAGATCGGGGCCTATCTGAGCCGCTTGCTCAGGCAGTTGCACAGTGTCGTCGATATCGTCGGGTCCGTTGTCGACGCCCAGCAGGCGCTGAGCAATTTCAAGTATGATCTCGCGATCGTCGACCGGATGCTTCCCGACGGGGACGCGCTCCAGATCGTCACAGCATTAGGCCGATTACCGGAAAGGCCCGCGATCATCATACTGACGGCAAAGGATGCCAAGGAGGACGTGATCGAAGGACTTAATTGCGGAGCGGACGATTATCTCGGCAAACCATTTGAGCCGCAGGAATTCATTGCCCGGGCGCGCGCGGTACTGCGGCGGCCGCGCCTCCTCATTCCGCAGGTATTGTCATTGGGAAATGTCGAGTTGCACCTCGGCAGTAATGAGGCCATCGTGGCCAACAACAAGGTACTACTGCGGCGGCGCGAAGCCCTGATTCTCGGTGCACTGCTGATGCGGCGCGATCGCGTCATCACGCGCGCCGCGTTGATCGAGGAGATCTACGGTTTCGACGACGAAATCGAATCCAATACGCTCGAAGCGCAGGTGTCTCGGCTCCGAAAAAGACTGGCCGACCTTGGCGGTGACGTCGAGATCCACAGCATCCGGGGGATTGGCTATATTCTGCGGATGCAGCCGCGGTGAGGTCCATCACCAGAACACTTGCGTTTTCGCTCGGCATGGTTACGGCGGTAATCTTCCTCGTCATGCTCGGCATCGTCATCTGGCGGTACCACGCACAGGAACGCGATTTCACGTCTTGCCGGGTTGCGTCTGCTATTCTGGATCGCGCTACGACGGTCGACCCGGCGCACGCATTGTCGGTCCGTTCCACGGGCAGTATAGAGGAGCTGAAATCACGTAGCCCCAACCTGTGGTACGTCCTGTCCTACGGAAATCTGGTCAACGAGTTCGGCAGCGAACGCAGACCAGCCCTTCCCTTCTCGTTCCCTTATGCGGGGCCAATCGGCTTTTCGGTCTTCAATACACTTGATCAGAAGAGTACTTTCTGCCTGGCCGTGATGCAAAGGGGTCCTTTGCAATTGGCGATGATGATCGGAAATCCGCACGTCCCGTTTGGTCAGATCGCAACATCCTTTATTTCTCGCAATCTCTTTCCCATCTCCCTTCTGGCGATCGCCTTCGCATCAACCGTTGCGTTCGGCGCGGTCTTGTCGGCCCGCTTCGTGGCCCGCAGTATCGAGCGCGTCGCGAAGCTTGCCCTCGCAATCGACCCGGCGGCACCGCAGGGGTCGATCTCGCTCAATGAAGTTCCGGTAGAACTCAGGCCGCTTGTCGCGGCACTTAACCGCGCGTTTAGCGAGATTGATGCTCACATGAAGATGCAGCGCAGGTTTCTTGGCAACGCCGCCCATCAGCTGCGGACGCCACTGACTCTGTTGCGCGCCAAGATCGAGGATGTGACCGAACCTGCATTAAAAGTTGCACTTGTGGGTGATGTTCGCCGCCTCACCTCGCTTGTCTCGGCAATGTTGGACCTGGCGCGTTTACAAAATCACTCTATCGAAAAGCGCCCCATTGATCTGGCAACTGTGACACTGGACGTCCTCGCGGATTTCAGCCCCTCGGCGCTGGACACCGGGATCGAGCTCTCTCTCGAGCAGGTCGACCAAGTTCCCGTGGCAGTACAAGGCGTCGAAGCTGCGATTCGGAGTGCATTGGCCAATTTGGTCGGTAACGCGCTAAACCATGCACGTGGCGCCCGACGCATTACAGCTTACGTCAATCGCGGGAGTGTGTCGATCACCGATGATGGAGCTGGGCTCTCGCCTGCCCCCGAAGGCAAGCGGATCGAGCCATTCCAAACCGGCAATACTTCGAAAGAAGGCGCGGGCCTTGGCCTGTCGATTGTCCAGGAGATTATGGCCGCCCACGGAGGAGATTTGGTCATCCTATCGGCACCGGGACGAGGGACGACCGCATCTCTCCGCTTTCCGGAGGCTCTCGCCGCGACGGATGAACGGAATTCTCTCATCTTGAACTCTCTCACCGCACACAAGCTTTCCGACGCTGCCAAATAACCAGGATCCAGATGAAGGCTAAGCGCACAGGATTAAGAACGATCATGAAATCGCGTCTCGCGTCGCTGTTGGCGAGCTGCGCTCTGTTCGGAGCGGCGTTGCCGTCACCAACTCTTTCGCAAACTGCTTCTGTCAGCGACTTCCGCCTCTCCGGCGTTTCGCTGCGAGAAACCTCCTACCAGGGCCAATCGGCGATCGAAATGACGATGCCGTCTTCCGCCTATCAGGATCCGGACAAGGAGCGGCTTACGGACCGAGCGTTCATGGCGTGGTTGCCAGTAGATTTTCATGATGGAACGATCGAAGTCGATATCGCCAGCGACTTGGCATCTGATGCGCCAGCCTACGCGCGTGCCTTTGTCGGTGTTTCCTTCCGAATAGATTCGGCGCTGCGCTTCGAGAATATCTATCTGCGTCCAACAAACAGCCTTGCCGACGACCAGGTCCGCCGTAATCACACGATCCAGTATTTTGCCTATCCCGACTATGCCTTTGATCGCCTGCGGAAAGAAGCGCCTGAGACCTACGAGACTTATGCGGACATCGCGCCCGGGCGATCGATTCACGTGAAGATCGTTGTATCTGGTGACCGGGCGCAGCTGTATTTGGATAATGAGGAACGGCTTGCCTTACTCGTAAACGGCTTGAAACTTGGTGTTGACCAGCACGGTGGTGTAGGCATTTGGATCGAGTCCGGGACCATCGCGCACTTTCGAAACTTACGCGTGACATACGCGGGCTGAGTTCGTTGATGCAGATTGCCGCGCGGTACGATGGCTGCAGATTCCACGCAGGTCCGCTTTACGGCCCGCCTCCGCATTGCAGAGCCACCTGCAAGAGTGCCGAGTGACCCCGGATCCTTCGATGCACCAACGACCTCGCGAGCGACATTCAGGAATTCCGGAAACAACTGTTGGTAACCGGCTATGACACAGATGAAAGCAGCGGTGATTTCTCCGCCCTGACCTGGTCTCGTTCTTACGAGCGCATGCTCCGAAGAACCCCAAAGTGCGGTGACATCACGGTAACGATCATATTTTATATATCAAGTCAAGCTTTCAGATATAAATCGATGGGTCCGCCTCGAGACTTTCGCGGGGAGTAGGTCCCCGACCAAACTCGGCGCCACGTTGGGGAGGCCTTGTGAAGCGGCAATGTGCCGCTATCGTGAGTCGAACGCCCCCTCGTACTCTTGGATCAAGTTGGAATGAAATCGACGTCCAAGCCATCAAATAAGGCCTCGAAAACTCTCGCGCCGGTTGGTCCCTCCTATTCGGCGCCGGCTCTGGAAAAGGGGCTCGATATCCTCGAGATGCTGTGTCGAAGCAATTTGCCTCGATCACAAACCGAAATTGCCGAAAGCCTCGGTCGAAGCGTCAGCGAGATATATCGAATGCTGGCCTGCCTCGTAGAACGGAATTACATCGTAAACGTCAGCGAAACCTACGCCATCACGACCAAACTCTTCGAACTCGCTCATAGCAATCCGCCCACGAACCGACTTCTTTCCGAGGCAGGTCCTCTCATGCAGGAGCTATCGGCGGAACTGCAGCAAGCTTGCCACCTGACCGTCTACAATCAGGGACGGCAGATCGTCATCGCCAAAGTCGATAACCCCGGCGGTATGGGTTTCAGCCTTCGCGTCGGCGCGGAGCTCGACGTGCTGGTATCCGCCTCAGGTCGCGCGCTTCTCGCCTTCCAGGATCCTGAAACGATCGAACTGCGGATCAAGGAGTCCGTCAAGCGGCGTCCGGAGCACGTCAGCATTGAAATAGGACCAATTCTTGAAGCGATTCAGGCTCGCGGCTTTGAATCAATGATTAGCCTGCAGATAAAAGGGCTGTACGCGGTCAGCTACCCTATCCTTGATACGCGAAACCGCGCGCTAGCCGCGCTGACGGTCCCTTATGCGGAGCGTCTGGATCAGAGCAGCCGAACGACCGTACTGGACGTCGAAGTCGCGCTCGGAAAAGCAGCGCGCGCGTTGTCCGAGCGAATGGGCTGGCGTGAGGGAAACCGGCATGATTTGACTTCTGTGACCGACGTCTCCACCATTTTAGGCCCGCCGAGGCGCGCGCGCCGAGGAGCAAATTGAAGGGGCCAGTCCGACAATGCGCGCGGACCATTCCAATTTGATACTCAGAATTGTGTGATGGCTGGATTGACCGTCCCTTATGCTGGGCGTCTCGACCTAAACAACCGGAAGACAGCGCTTGATGTCGAAGTAGCGCTTGGAAGAGAGGCGCGGGCCTTGTCGGAGCGGCTGGGCTGCGCGATCGAGCTTCACCAAGATTTCTCTCAGACTTGACTGATACCTCGACTACCTCTGGGCGACAGCAACGCGCGATGCGTCGCTAGCAACCAGTCGGCCATCAAGCGCGCGACTTTCACAATCCTGGAACTTGGGAGAAGCCGAAAGCTATGAGGGCTTTCGGGCCGTGCTGCCCATGGCAACTCCGGTGTAAGTTCTTGATCTGACGTTCGTATTTGCCAACCGTATTACGATCTATCCTTTTCATTCCCGAAACGCATAGGTCGACGCCGTGTTTTTATGTATGATTTATTGACGTCATATATGAAATCCCCTATCCCTCGCGCAACCAGTGAGGGAGGAATACTCAGTGCTGATGAAGCAGAAGGTGTGCGTCGTTACAGGCGCGGCGTCTCCTCAGGGAATTGGCAATGCGACAGCCCGTATGCTGGCTGCGAATGGAGCCCATGTCGCGCTGATTGACGTCAGCGCGAACGTGGGTGAAGCAGCCCGGAAGATCGCCGCGGATCATCCGGCATCATCAATCCTGGCGGTTGAGTGCAACATCGCGTCGCCCACGGCTTGCGAGGAAGCGACCACAAAGATCAAGAGCGCATTCAATCGTGTTGACGCTCTAGTTCACTGCGCCGGCATTATCCGCTCCGGCACCTATGACAACATCAGCAGCAAAGACTTTGACGAGGTGATCACTGTCAATTTAACAGGCGCCTTCAACATCATTCGTGCCTTCACATCTATGATGGTCGCGCAAGGCGCAGGCTCGATTGTCAATCTCGCCTCAGTCGCAGCGCAACGGGGCGGCGGCTTGGTCGGTGGCACCCACTATGCGGCTTCGAAAGGCGGGGTACTCAGCCTGACCAAATCTTTGGCGCGTGAACTCGGTCCCCTGGGCGTTCGCGTGAACGCAGTTTGTCCATCCTTGATTGAAACCGATTTCGTAACCAGCGCTGTCTCAAAGGATCGCATCCGCGATCTGATGGCCGCCGTGCCGCTCGGCCGAGCCGGCCGACCGGAAGAGGTTGCCGCAGCCTGCATGTTTCTCGCTTCCGATCTGTCGTCCTACATCACCGGCGCCACGCTGGATGTAAACGGTGGCAGTCATATCCACTGAGGTGAACACCAAGGAGATCAACCATGACGACGCAATTCCATCACATCAATCTGTGCGCCAAAGATCCCTCCGATCTGGAAAATTTCTACAAGGACGTACTCGAGCTGTCCGAGAGCCACGCCTACACCGGCAATCAAAAGCAGATCAAGAACCAGGGCTATGGCGGACGCGTGGCTTTTCTGACGGACGGCCAAAGCGAAATGCACTTGTCCACTCTCGATCTCAATGTGGCGTTTCGCACCAAGCAGCCCATCAATCCTCTTGAGCGCGGCCATATCGCGTTCCGGACGGATGACATCGAAGGCATCAAGCGCCGACTGACAGAGCGCGACGTACCCTTTGCTGATTTCGGCGCATGGGCCATCGAAGGATGGCATCAAATTTTCTTTCATGATCCCGAGGGCAACATCGTCGAGGTTCACCAGGTCGGTGAACCCACCAAAACGTCCGACGTCAAGTAATCCAAAGCAAGCTGCAAAGCGCAGCTGCGGACGGACCGCTCCATCTGGGCTGCGGTCCCTCACAATCGCCTGCTAACCAAAGCTCGCCCGCGTGTGTTCGATACGCGGGGCTGAATACTCGCGTGTAAATCGATTGATTATGGAGGGAATGGATAATGTCAGCGATAGGATATGATGCTTTGAAATCGCTCCAAGAAAGCCGATGAGAATGTCGCCTATGGCGCGGCGCGCCGCCATCAGCAGCACCCTCGGCTCAACGCTCGAGTGGATCGACTTCACGGCCTACGGCGCCGTGGCGGCGACAGTGCTTCCTACGCAATTCTTTCCGACCATGGACCCAAGCACTGCTATCCTGGCGTCCTTCGCGACTTTTGGCGTCGGCTTCGTCGTCCGCCCCGCCGGCGGCGTGTCCCTCGGCTTCGAGGAAGGCGAGCACGGCGTGCGGGTGAATGCAATCTGCCCGGGAATTACGCGGACGCCATTCCACATCAATCGGCATGGCACCGCCAAAGTCGACGAATTGGTTCCGCCCTACGTCTTGCAGCGTTGGGCCGATCCTAAGGAACTTGCCTATCCCATGCTTTGGCTCGCTTCCGACGAAGCCTCGTATGTAACCGCAGCCACCTTCATGATCGACGGCGGCCTCCCATCTTGATGGTGACTTCTGCTATCGGCAGATTTTGTTGCAAAAGTGGGTTGAGACGGGCTGCAAACCATGATTCCGTTGTGTTGGCGCCGGCGAGGTCGATTCATTCATGATGGGCCGTCCGAAGAGTGACCAAGGTCAAACTGTTCTGCGAGTCCGTCCTGGCGATGCAGTCCGCGCTGGCATCCCGGCGGTCGGAAAAGACGTACGCGGTGAATGCCCGGGTGAGCGCTTTGCAGCGCGAGGTCGCCGACGCCGATGAGAAAAGCTCAAGCGCCTCTATCGGCTGGTCGAGGACGGCACGACCGAAATGGACGACGATCTCTGGGCTCGTCTCAGCACCTTGAAGGCAATCGGGACCGCGCCAAGGTCGCGCTCGCTTGATCAGGTTACGTATTGAAATGTTCCTTTGCGAACGTCCGCTTCGCACCCGGAGATGGCCGTTACACAACCGTTCATACCGCGAGCCACTCACTAACGACCAATCATTGCCGCAGTGACTCTTGCAACGGTTGTGGGCTGGGCCGATCAACCCGGCGCGCCGGGTTGATCGGAATGCGCATCAAGCCGCCGAACGCGCGGCGGACGAACGCGTCGTTTCCTCCATCTGCATGCACTGCGCGACGACGTCGAGATCGTCAGTCAATTCGAGGTCATCAAAGCTGACGACCTGACCCTTTGGCGACCGAACGCTTCAGTTTCACCTGATGAGCGAGGCCGATGGGAAGTCCTCGGAGCGCCAGGCTTCGGGCGGCGGGGATGCCATTGGCCCACACCGCATAGCCGCCCTCCCCGTCGAGAACCTCACCCAGCTTGAGATCGCGCTTGGCCGTCGCCACCGCGTCGCCGCGGAACTCCGTCGAACATCCGGTTGGTTCATTGCGCAGATGCTGGTCGCGAGCCTGATCATATGGAAGGGCCGCCACATCGACGCGTATTGGCCGGAGGGATCGGTGAGCAGTCCGTACTGCTTGAAGCAGGCCTTGGTATAGTCGCTGGTGGCCTTGAAGGTGACGAATACGCCGTATCGATATCGTTGAGTACCTCGCGTCCATTAGGCTCCTGGCTCGCGGCGATGTCGACAAGGCCGCTCTTCGGCAAACGTCTGCCATCCGAAACTGGCCGAAATACGCGGGCAAGATCGTGCAGTCCGACCGGCGGGAGGGCGAGGCCGTCGTCCGGGCAGTCGATGCCCGTGGCGTTGGCGACCGCGGCCATTTCGATCGCCGCCTTGGTGCCATCGGTGAAGGAATTGTACATTTTCGGATTGAAGTCGCCCTTGGCGACTACTTCCTCCGGCCAGCCGAAAAGCCCCGGGCGGCCAGGACCGCCCCCCTCGGTCCGGGTGCCGATGAGCTCGGCCAATCGGCACTTCTTGAAGCCATAGACGAGGACCTGCTTGACGCTGCGCATACCCCGTCAAGAGCTGAGCGAGGTGCAGAACTCGGAGGCTTACGGCGGTACGCAAGCGTCCGAATCTTGCACGACTTTCCGAGAGTGGGCTGTCGTTCCATATCGGGTTTCTCTGCCGCGGTGGAGAATCTCCGGTGGGTCCAAAACATTTCAAGAACTTCAAAAGACGCTCCGCAGGCGCCGACCACACCTGCCAGCCGCCTCTTTAGCGACGAACAGAAGCTAGCGATCGCGCTGGAAGCGGGCAGCCGGGAGCGACGGTCTCCGGCGTTGCTCGCCAGCATGGGATCGTCACGGGGCTTTAGTGTCCCGATTCCGAAGCTCGCATCGCTCCGCGACGTAAATCGTCCACCCCCGATCGCTGGCACACGCGATATGCGGATCACCATGTCATGCGGAACGCTTCGCACTGCATCAGGCGATAGAACGATTCCGAGAAAAGATTGTACATTTCAATCTTTGGCCTGCGTTTGGCCGAGGACAAATTGACGTTGAAAATGAAGGATTTATAAGCGACTCCAACTCATGGCTGTGGCGCTGTCCTTGGCGGGATTGAAGCCACTGGAATCCGTGGGGCGAAAAAAGGTTGAGGGGACGCGATTGTGTAAGGGCAACGACCTCCGCGGTCAGGCCCTTTTTTGTCTCGCCGAACATCTTGCGCCCAGGATGTGCTCGTCGAGCGTAGTCACATGTCCTCATCCTGCTGCAGGCTAACTGAACCTCAGGGAGGAAAGATCATGAGATGTATCAAGAGACGGGCAGCGCTTGGCTTGTCTGTCATCGCGCTGGCGGCCGCGGCCGGTGTTTCCGTGATGCCGAGCCGCGCAGCGCCCGCCGCGGCCCCGAGCTGCGGGAGTCTCGCAAGCTATCCCCAATTTGGGCTGACCGGCAATCCGGCGATCAAATCAGTCACGTCCGCTATCGCGACGACGGCCGCGCCGGCAAGCGTCAACTACTGCAAGGTGATATTGGTCTATGGCACCAGTCCGAACCAGAACATCACGATCGCGATCGGTTTGCCGCTGAGTTCGTCCGATGGTGGAAGTGGCGGAGTGCAAGGCGCCTGGAATGGTCGCACCGAAGGTCTCGGCGGCGGCGGTTGCGCAGGAAATCTCAACATCGATGCCGCCGTGAATGACCGCTACGTTGGATCAGGTACGGATGGCGGCCATGCCGGCGGTGATTGCACGCCCGGGGTGAACGCAAACGGCACCTATGATATCGGTTTCATCGAAGACTTCTTCCGCGTGGGTATCAAGCAGGAGATCCTCTGGTCCAAGCAGATCGCAAATACGTATTACGGTCGACGTCCCGACTATAACTACTGGAACGGCTGTTCGACGGGTGGCCGGCAGGGATACTTGCTGGCTCAGGAGCTGGGACAGGAACTCGACGGCGTGCTCGCGAACTCACCGGCGATGTACTGGACACGATTCCAGACGGCGCAGATGTGGGGACAACTCGCGATGTTCGACCTGGCGGGCGAGACGCCGGCTGGACCGATTTCTACCGGAAAGCTTCAGGCCGCGCAGCAGTCGGCCATTGCCGCGTGCGATGCCAACGATGGCGTCGTCGACGGGATCATCGACGATCCACGCACCTGCCGCTTCGATGCCAGCGCCAACATCTGCGGGAAACCCGGTGCTCCGCTTGCGCCGCTCTGTCTCACCACGGCCGAAGCGACTGCGGTCAACAAGATCTGGGATGGACCGCGCAACAAGAACGGTGACCGGATCTGGTTCGGGCTCGATCGCGGCAGCGATTTCCCGATTCTCAACGGATCGAAACCGTTTCTGCTTGGCGTCACCCAGTTTGAATGGAACCTGAAGGACCCCAGCTTCTCACCGCCATCGACGAAGTGGCAGACGGTGACTCTGGGAGGACCGGGACTGTCATATCCGAAGGTCGCCGAACAGGGCTCCCGCAATATCGCAGATGTCACCGATACGTTCGGCCCGCTCGATACCTTCAAGGCGCGTGGCGGAAAGTTGCTCACCGTTGTCGGGAGCAACGATCAGTTCATCTATCCCCGTGGCGTGCTCAACTACTACCGGCAAATGGCGGCACGCTATCGTGCGCGTCACGACACGACCGGATTTGAAGGCGTGCAGACGTTCTATCGCTTGTTCCATGCTCCGGGCGTCGGTCATTGCGGCATTCCCGCCGGCGTGCTTGGCCCCGGCACCGGTCTCGGCGATATCGGACCCTGGCCGCGAGGCGGCGCCGATTTCGCAGCTCTGGTGGCCTGGGTGGAGAAGGGCATCGCACCGAGCCAGGTGCTGGGCCAGAGCGCTGGTCCGGCGGCAGCTCCGCTCTCGCGTCCGCTGTGCCCGTATCCGCAAACGGCGAACTTCACAGGGAAGGGCGACATTCACGATGCCGCCAACTGGGCCTGCGGCGGCAATATGGAGAGCCGACGCACCGTCTGTCCGAACGTTCTCGTGAAATACAAGGACGAAGCGGACGGGCCACTCGACTTTGCGCAGAGCGGAGTCGATAGCGAATTTTGCGATTCCGATGGGCGTTTCGCCGCTCGCGATCACGACCGCGACGATCAGCATTGATCGCAATGGGCCCGACCGGGGATTGTCCCGGCTGCAGTCTGATCGAACGCGAAGCCGCGGGGCGCGTGCGCAGCCATGTGCACGCCCCGCTGCTCTCCTGCGCCAGGGACAAGGCGGAAACCCGTGCCTTGGGCGGAGCCGAGCGGTCAGCGCCTTCTTCCCTCCCTTCGGAATGTCGGTCGTGCTGAGGCACCGTTCCGGCTCCCGTGGTTCCGTTGGCTTCGACAATCTGCCGGCTGACATGGCCATGCCTGGGGCTTTCCCCACGCGAGCTGCTTGGTTAGGCTAGGTCATGTCGCTCGCGATGAACCTTCCATCGTTCCACCTCTACGGCGATCCGCCGGACGAGCAGGCGTTCGACTTCATTCATATCGAGACGATTTCATCGCGTAGTTCGATTCACGATTGGACCATCGGTGTCCATCGCCATTCCAACCTCTGGCAGATCCTGGTGATCGAGCAGGGTGGTGGCGAGATGCGCTTCGAGGTGGCGACGACGGCTTTCGCCGCTCCGGCCGTGATTCTGGTTCCTGCAAGGGCCGTGCACGGTTTTCAGTTTCAGTCCATGACAGAAGGTTGGGTCCTGAGTTTCACCGAAGATGCGGCGCAGATGTTCGGCGAACGGTCGAATGAGGCGATCGCCCGGCTCAAGGTGTTCGCGCTCGACCCGGTTATCCCGATGACTGGTCACGAGCAGGCCGCGCGATTGCGCGCGCTGTGCGCCGGCCTGCTGGAAGAACGGCTGCTCTCGCGCGAGGGATTCGTGCTCGCGACGCATGGCTATCTTGCCTTGATCGCGGTCGAGGTCGCCCGCCTGGCAACGGGGCGGGGGTGTTCAGGCGCGGTGACGCTGCAGCCTGCGGATACGATCGTCGAAAAACTGCGGAAGCTGCTCGAGGAAGAATTCCGCAAGGAGCGTTCGGTCGATTTCTATGCCGCAAAACTCGCGATGACGCCCGACCGCCTCAACCATCACGTCAAGCGCGCGACCGGCGTTACCGCCGGTCACCTCATCCGGCAGCGGGTGCTGATCGAAGCCAAGCGTCAGCTGGTGTTCTCCAGCCAGCCGATCCAGGAAATCGCCTACGATCTCGCGTTCTCCGATGCCTCGCACTTCGTCCGCTTCTTCCGAAAATACACCGGCACCACGCCGCAGAGTTTTCGCGAGCGAGGTGGATCAATTGATCTGGACTAGGACTAGAGCCGTTCACGCTCGAGTTGAGTCCAACGATATCGGCTCCAAAACCAAGCTGACGGCGCCAAATTGGAGGTCTCCGACCCACGGCTGATTATCGCTTGATCGCGTTCTGCGTCGGAAACTCCGAAAAGCCCCAGCTGAACCCTCGCGACTGTTCGATCTGTTAAAGTTTTGAAAAGCTCTCGATTCCAAATTCTGCGGCTATGGTGTCATCCGACGGCGTCGATAGCGGATAACATAGCGGCACACAGACTACCCGGTTGTTGTTGACTTCGACCAAAACGAGCTGACGTCGCCTCTCATTTAACGGCACCTGCCGTCAGCCCCTTCACGATATAGCGCTCCAGGAACACGGCCAGAATGGCCAGCGGCGCGATCGCGGAGGTCGAGAGTGCGGCCATAGACCACCAGTTGATGCCTTGCGAGCCAGTCTGGCTCGCAACCATCACGGGCAAGGTCTTGGCATTTGTGCTCGTGAGCAGCGCGGCAAAGAAATATTCGTTCCAGCACAGGATGACGGACAGCACGAAGGCGGCGACCATACCGGGGAGCGCGATCGGCAGCACGACGCGCAGGAACGCGCCCCAGACCGAGCATCCGTCGACATAAGCCGCCTGTTCGATCTCGAAGGGGATGGTGTCGAATTGGTCGCGCATGATCCAGATCACGATGGGTAGGACCGTGAGCGTATAGACGGCGACGAGGCCAACCCGCGTGTCGAGCAGCGCCAGTTCCTTGTAGAGAACCAGAAACGGCATCGCCAGAACGACCGGCGGCAAGATCAACTGAGACAGGAAGAAGAAGGAAATGTCCTTGTTGCGCCAGACCAGGAACTTGTAGGGAAAGCGGCTAAGGCCATACGCGGCGAGCGAGCCGATGACGCAGGCGACGAACGACCCACCGATCGACATGATGATGCTGTTCTCGAAGCGCAGAATGAATTCGTCGCGGACGTTTGAGGTCGTAAAAATCGTGTCGGGCGACATGCCGAGCGAGCGCCAGCCTTTCCAATCCGGCCGGAAATCCCACCAGGGCACGAGGTGGCCCTGCGTCACATCCACCGCGACTTTGAATGAGGTCGACACGGTCCAGTAGATCGGGAACAGCGAGACGAAGACCCAGAACAGCAGCGCTCCATAGATGAACACACGACCGATCAGGGGTTTGCTGAAGCGTACTCGGCTTGAGCTGGAGGCGAGTGTCGCGCTCTCTGCGATGATGGTCAATCGACCTTCTCCGTTAAACTTGGAAGCTATCGTTTGAGTCAGGCGTTGCGCATCCAGCGGCCGGCTAGCCTGAGAAGTAGTGCAATGAATATGGCAATGAACACGAAGTAGACCTCCGCCAGCATGGTGCCGTAGCCGACATTCGACCGGTCGCGGTACTCGCGAAAGATGAAGCTCGAGACTGTATCCGTCGCTCCGCCGGGGCCGCCGCCCGTCATGTTGATCACGATGTCGGCAAGCTTCAATTCAAAGATTACGCGAAGGATCACCGCCGTAGTGCTGACAGGCAACATCAGCGGGAAGATAATCCGCCAGAACGTCTGCCATTTGTTCGCGCCGTCGACCCGGGCTGCTTCGAGGAGCTCCTTTGGCAGAGCCTGCAGGCCCGCAAGCAACAGGATCGTGATGAAAGGGATCGAGACCCACGCGTCCATCGCCATGATGCTGAGGCGGGCAATCCACGGACTGGCGAAGAAGGCGGGGTTGTCCCAGCCCAGCAGTCGGGCCAGCGTCGCGGCCGGGCCAAAGCGATATTCCATGATCGACTTGCCGATCATCCAACTCACGGCGACGGGGCTCAGCATGAAGGGCATGAGAAAAGCAACGCGGAAGAATTTTCGCGCGCGGATCTCGGCGTTCAAGAGCAGCGCAAGTCCCCAGGCGATCGCATATTGGACCAACACGGCCAGAACGTAATAGACCATGTTCAGCATGGCGTTCCAAAAGAACGCGTCCTGCATCAGCGAGCGCAGGTTATCGAGGCCGTTGAACTGCCGCCCCGAGGCTGAGCTGAGGTTCCAATCCGTGAAGGCGATGTAGAGGCCGAAGACGGTTGGAAAGATTGCCATCAGCACGGTGAAGAGAACGGCGGGCAGGACAAATAGCGCCTTCTGCCCGTCCTCTCCGCGCATGATGACCTGGGCCGTGCCAAGAATCACGGCCCAGGCGATGTAGGTATAGAGAACGGGCCGCCAAGTCTCGAATCCAATCGAGCTGACATTCGCGGCATAGAGACTCTGGAACAGGACAGCCGCCACCAGGCCGAGCGTGCCGGCGACGATCAGCGTCCGCCCCAGCCGCCGACGCTCAGCGGAAATGCGGAGAAATCCGAACTGGCCGCCCGGTTCGGTTGTCCCTGAAGGCACACTCGTCATTGGACCCCTGCGGTCTTGTCTTGCACCTGGATCAAGCCGGCGGCGCCACCCTCCCCTGCCTTGGGGAGGGTTGCACAGCCAGGTGAAGTTTAAGACACTCCCAACGAAGCCTTATATAGCGCGATCTGCTTGGGTCGACCCAACTGGTCGGTCAGTTTCTCCCATGCCGCCGCAATCGCGTTGGCGCCAGTCTCCACGTCCACCTTGCCTGCAAAGATCTTGGCCAACTCGTCCTCCGCCAAGCTGTAATACTGGAAGATGCCGGGAATTCGCGGCTCCACCGCCCGGTTGGGATGATTGTAGGAGCTGGACTGCGAATTCAGATAAGAGGTGATGTAGTCCTTCTTGTAACCCGCCTGGACCCATTGATCGATCTTGAAGTGGCTCTGGCGATGCGCCTGAAAGCCGGACGGATACATCACGGTCCAGAGCGAGAGTTCCTTACCGCCGAGATGGGCGGCGGCACTCCAGGCTGCCTTGTGCTTCAAGGCATCCTTGTCGACGCGGGCCATGACATAGACACCCCAGCCGAGATAGGCGCAATTAGGCGCAAAGTTCGGGCCGCTGGCCAACCAGTCCCACTTGCCGGTCTTGGAATTATAAACATCGTCCGAGCCGGGCAGGATGTCGAAGCCGACCACATCGCCGATCACTGAGGTGTCGCTGGTGTTGGCCGTCTGACCGACATCGCCCCACCAGGATAGCATCGAGCCCGTGCCAGCCAGGAATTCCTGAAACGCCGTCGTGCCGGGATCGGCATTGATCTGATCCGCCGGCTCGGCCGGCAGGGCATCGACGACGTCTTTGATCGCACGAATCCAGGCTGGATTGTTGATGCGCGGCCTCATCGTCTCGACGTCGAACAACCATGCCTTGTCGTCGGGGTGTTTGGCGTAGGCCGACGCGCGGCTGCCCAGAAAATAGAAGCCGAAGCCGCCCCAGGCCTTGGGCGCATCGAGATAGCCGACCGCATCTTTGGCTTTGATCTTCTTGCCCTTGAGAAACTTCGTGACTTCCTGCACCTGCTGCCAGGTTTTCGGCACGTCCCATTCGCCCTTGTGCCCCTCAGCGGTCCAGGCCTTCTTCAGATCGGCATCGGTGAAGTAGTCCGTGCGGTAGTTGAAGTTGTGGCAATCGCCGTCGACGGTGACGCGATAGATCTTGCCGTCCCAGGTGCCCACGGGCGGCTTGAGATACTCGACATAGTCGTCGATCTCGATCTGCTTCTTGACCCAGTCCGGCATCTCGGAGGCGAGCCCCTTGCCGCAGACGTCGCCTTCGAAGGGAGCGCCCATTTCGAGAATGTCGAAATCAACGGTGCTGGTCGCGATCGCCTGCTGCAGGCGCGGATTGTAATCGGCCTGCGCGAGATCGATCCAGGTGATCTTCGCGCCGGTATAAGCTTCCCAAGGCCGCAGAAAGCCGCGGAATAGCAGATTGTGCAGGTTCTGGTTGTTGAGCCCCATGAAGGAGAGCTCAACGCCTTTGAATTCGCCGGGCTTGACACTGGCCTTGGTCGCGCCGAGGCACAACTCACCGACCTTTTGCCAATCGGCATCCGTCGGCGACCCTTTCCCGACTCCGGGTATTTGCAGGATCTGGTCGAGGACGCTGCCCTGCGCGGCAGCAGGTGCACTTTGCACACCAAGGGCACCGGACGCGCCGAGAGCAACGGCGCCAAGCCCCGCCGCACCCTTAAGCAGGCTGCGACGATCCGTATGCAAACCAATTAGACGCTCATAATCCTGTGTCTTCACGATAAAGCCCTCCCTCTGATGTCCATGTCCGACGGGCCAATCCATCGGACCTGATCGAGCAGCCTTTTGAGGCCAGCTTCTTTGTTTGGTCGGCCCTTACCGATCCCGTTTCAAGGCATGACGGCTCTCCGCCGGTATGCATCGCGAAGGGCGTTCGGCCAAGGCGACACAAAAGGAACTTTACTGTATTATTTTTTATTGTAAAGTCACGAAGTAACGTGTCACGAATTGAGAACGCACATATAGGGATCGGAGACGCTAATTTGCCCGAATTTAAGTTTGCGGCGCGCCTAAACTCGTTCCGAGTCGGCGAAGAGAATTACTGGAAGTTCAAGAATGGTAAAGTTACCACGTTCGATCTCATCGAGCGCGCAGCCACCGTTCCCGGCCTCAATGCCGTAGATCTGAATTACCCCGATCATCTCGACGGCCATACCGAGACCGAAGTCATCGAGCGGCTGGCCGGCTCTGGAATCGAGCTCAATGGCTATGCCATGCGCTACTACACCGATCCGGGCTTCAAGATCGGCGCCTTCACAAACCCTGATCCGGTGATCCGGCGCAAGGCGATCGACCTGACCCGCAAGGGCATCGATTCGATGCGCAGGGCCGGCGGCCGAACCATGACGCTCTGGCTCGGGCAAGACGGGTTCGATTACTCCTTCCAGGTCGACTACAAAGCCTTGTGGGAGATGGAGGTCGAGGCGATACGCGAGGTGGCCTCGCACGATCCGGGCGTTGAGGTCAGCCTCGAATACAAGCCCAACGAGCCGCGCTCCTTCGCGCTCCTTCCCGATGTAGCGACCACGCTTCTGGCGATTCGTGAAGCAGACAGACCGAACCTCGGTGTCACCCTCGATTTCGCCCACGTGCTCTATGCGGAAGAAATGCCGGCCTATGCGGCGATGCTCGCTGCCCGCCACAGCCGCCTGCTCGGCGTACATCTCAATGACGGCTACGGCAAACGCGACGACGGACTGATGGTTGGCGCCGTCCACATTCAACAAACAATCGAGCTGCTTCATGCGCTCGACAGCGTCGGCTACGACGGCCTGCTCTATTTCGACACGTTCCCGGATGTTTCCGGGCTCGATCCCGTCGCCGAATGCGCCGCCAATATCGACAGCGTGCTCGCCATGAAAAACGTCGTCGAGCGCCTCCGCAAGGCGCCGGCTCTCAGCCAAGCCATCGCTACCCAGAATTCGGTGGCGAGCCAGAAGATCGTGCAGGCGGCGCTGTTTGCGCTCTGAAAAAAGCGAGAGTCGAAAAACAAACAACCAGGAGGAAATGAAAATGTCGATGATTGGGTTGAAGCGGACCATCCTGATGTCCGCCGTACTGGCAAGCCTGTCTGTTGCCGCGCAGGCGCAGGCGTTGAAACCGCTCGATTCCGACCGCGAGACCGATCGGGTCGACTGGTCGCAGCTTCAAGCCAAGTTCGGAGCGATGCCGAAGAGCGACCCGAGCGTCAAGATCGGCGCCATCGCCAAGACCCTGACCAACGAATACTGGCGGAGTCTCGGTGACGGTTACAAGAAGGCTGGCAAGAGCTTCAGCGTTCCTGTTGATCTCCAGGCTGCTCAGGATGAGGGAGACCAACTTGGACAGCTCGGTATCGCCGAGAACATGCTGACGAGCGGTTACAACATCCTTCTCGTTTCCCCGCAGACCGACGCCAATCTCGTCCCCGCCGTCGAATCCGCCGAGAAGGCCAAGGTACTCGTCATCAACGTCAATGACGCGGTGCTGCGCGCAGCCAAGAACTATGTCGGCAACGTGCAGCGCGACAACGGCGTACGTGCCGCCCGCTGGTTCATCGCCAACCGGCCCCAGGGCGGCAAGATCGCCGTTATCGAAGGCATGGCGGGTGTCTATGCGGCCGTGCAGCGCACGGCGGGTTTCAAGGAAACCATCACTGCTGAAGGGCCGAAGCTCAGCGTCGTGGCAAGTGTCCCAGGCAATTGGGATCGCCAGATTTCCTATGATGCGGCGTCAACGATCATCCAGCAGCATCCCGACATCGTCGGCTTCTATTGCAATAACGATGGCATGGCGCTCGGCGTGGTCGAGGCGGTGAAAGCCGCCGGCAAGCTCAAGCAGATCGCGGTGATCGGCACGGACGGCATTTCGGACGCGTACAAATCAATCAAGGCGGGCGAACTCACAGCCACCGTCGATTCCTTCCCTGTCTTGACCGGTGAAGTGGCCGTCGAGGTGGCGCTCCGCCTTCGTGCCGGCCAGAAGCTGCCCCGCGTGGTCGCGACCCCACAGGCCCTCGTCAACAAGGACAATATGGCCCGCTACACCGGCGACGAGGAGTCGGTGCGGAAAAACCTGATCGCGGACGCGGCCGCCAAATAAGGCGGCCGACGGTCGCCGATCCACTGTCCTCCCGCAGTGGATCTTACCGCCGGCCCCGGGGTCTTCCCCGGCCGGCGGTCTTCTTCGAGAAGGTCCGAGGCAACCGGGCTCAAGACGAATTCGTCGATGAGAGCGCAGGCAGCCACTTGGCGAACCTGGAAGCGGAGTTGAGATGGACCAGTCTGACCCGAACGCCGTGCCGCTCTTGTCCTTGATGGGCATTTCCAAGACGTTCCCCGGCGTCCAGGCGCTGAAAGACGTAAGCTTCGACGTCCATCCCGGCGAAGTTCACGCGCTGATCGGAGAGAACGGCGCGGGAAAATCGACGCTGCTCAAAATCCTGTCGGGCGTCTATCGCGCCAGCGAGGGCGAGATCCGCATCGACGGGGCGGCGCGAGACATCACGAGCCCACGGGCGGCGCGCGAGGCCGGCATCTCCCTGATCCACCAGGAACTGCAGCAGGTCCCCGAACTCGATGTGGCGCAGAACATGTTCCTGGGCAATCAGCATCTGCGCCTTGGGTTGCTCACCGACAAGGCGCGCATGCGCCGCGAAGCCCGCGCGGTGCTGGCCCGGCTCGACCCGACAATCGATGTAACGACCCCGATCAAGCGGCTCCGGGTGGCGCAGCGCCAGATCGTCGAAATCGCCAAGGCGCTCCTCGCGGACACCCGCGTCATCGCCATGGACGAGCCCACCTCCAGCCTTACGCCACGTGAATTCGAGAAACTCACCGGTATCATCGAGCAGCTCGCGGCGCGCGGCGTGGCAGTAATCTATGTCTCCCACAAACTCGATGAGGTGTTCCGCGTTGCCTCCCGCGCCACCATCCTGCGCGACGGCAAGGTGGCGGGGTGCACGGATCTCCGCGCCACCAGCGAGAGCGAGCTTATTCGACTCATGGTCGGCCGTGCACTCGAACAGAACCATCGCCAGAACCACGCGCGATCCGATGTCGTGCTCAAGGTCGACAATCTCGGACGCGGAGAAGTCGTACGCGGCGTCGGCTTCGAGTTGCACGCGGGCGAGATTCTGGGGGTCGCCGGCCTCGTTGGTGCGGGGCGGACCGAACTGGTGCGCCTTATCGCTGGCCTCGATCCGCCGACCAGCGGAACGATCACGGTCAAGGGCCAGCCGCTGAAGTTCAGGACCCCACGCGAAGCCATCCGCGCCGGCATCTCGCTGCTGCCGGAAGACCGCAAGAAAGAGGGAATTGTGCCGATGCGCTCGATCATCTCCAATGTCGCCCTGCCGCGGCTGGGGCGCTTCACCCGCCTTGGCATGATCAACCTCTCCGGGGTGCGCGACAAGGTCGCGACCCTGACCAGGCGCGTCGCCCTGCGGCCACCCGGCATCGATCAGCAAATCAAGAATTTATCCGGCGGCAACCAACAGAAAGCCATCATCTGTCGCTGGCAGATGGCCCAGGCTGACGTCCTGATCTTCGACGAGCCGACGCGTGGAATCGATGTTGGCGCCAAGGCCGAGATCTATCAGCTGATCGAAGACCTCGCGCGCGAGGGCTGCGGCATCGTCGTCGTCTCCTCCGATCTGCCGGAAATCCTTCGGCTCTCCGACCGGGCACTTGTCATCCGGCGTGGTGAACTCGCCGGCACCGTCGAGCGCCATGACCTCAATGAAGAGGCAGTCATGCGCCTCGCCGTCTGACCTCCAACTTCCGAGACGACATTATGACCATCAACACGGACCGAACCATGACCGCCGCGCCCCCGCGCACGAAATTCCTTCCGATCGGCCTGCGCGACATGGGAACGTTGATCGGGCTCCTGCTGATTGTCCTCGTCTTTTCGAACCTTTCGAGCGTGTTCCTTACCGAGCGCAACCTCATCAATATCCTCCAGCAATCGAGCCTCAACGCCTGCGTTGCCATCGGCATGACGCTCGTGATCATTTCGAGGGGCATCGATCTGTCGGTGGGGCCAACGGCGGCGCTCAGCGCTGTCATCGCCGCGACCGCGCTTGTGGCGGGCTATCCCATCCCCGTTGTGGCCGTGCTGGCGCTGTCGATCGGTGCAGCCTGTGGTCTGCTCAACGGCTGCCTCATCGCCTTTGCCGGCCTGCAGCCATTCATCGTTACGCTCGGAACGCTCAGCCTGCTGCGCGCGATTGCGCTCATTTACACCGGCGGCACGCCGGTGCTGGGCGTGCCCGCGGCCTTCCGCACCCTGTTCTCGTCGTCGATCTGGATCCTGCCGGTGCCCGTTGTCATCGTCGCCATCATCGGCGGCATCGTCTGGGTCGTTCTTGGCCGCACCCCCTTGGGTGAATATATCCTGGCCGTGGGAGGCAATGAAGAGGCTGCCCGCGTCAGCGGCGTACCGATCGCCCGCACCAAGATCGCCACCTATATGATCTCCGGCGTTCTCGCCTCGACGGCCTCGCTCATCCTCATCGCCCGGCTCGGTGCGGCCGAGCCGACGCTCGGTAATCTCTGGGAATTGGAAGCCATCGCCGCTTCCGCCATCGGCGGCGCGTCACTTTCGGGAGGTAAAGGCTCGATCGTCGGCACCATCATCGGCGCCATCGTGCTTGGCACGATGCGCAACGGCCTGACCTTGCTCAATGTCCAGGCCTTCTATCAGCTGCTCGCAACGGGTATCATCATCATCATGGCGATGCTGATCGACCGACTGACCCGAGGCAAGGAATGAGTGTACCGATAGATCCACGTGCAGTGGGGCCACGGATCCGCATGATGCTGCCGGATATGTCGCCTCTCGAGGTCCGCATAGCCGAATTCCTGTTGCGGACCGATTTCGACGACACCCTTCCGCTGAAGCGGGTGGCAGACGATTCCGGGGTCTCCGAGGCGATGGTCGTCAAGACAGCCAAGAAGCTCGGCTTCGAGGGATTTCGAGAGTTACGCGCGGCGCTCGTCGAGTACAAGCACCTGCCTTCGGTCGATCTGCACCAGGAAGTCACGCCGGAAGATACGGCGGAGATGATCCTCCAAAAGGTGTTCCGTACTTCGATCCAGGCGCTTGAGGAAACCCTTGCCATCCTCAGCATCGAGGCGTTCAAACGCGCCGCCGACCTGATCCATACCAGCCGGCAGCGCGACTTCTACGGTCTCGGCGGTTCGGCCCAGATCGCACGCGACGTGGCTCACAAGTTCCTGCGCATCGGCATCCGCGCCTCGGTCTTCGACGATACGCATATGATGGCCATGTCGGCGAACTTGCTCGGGCCCGGCGATCTCGCCATCGCTTTCTCCCATTCGGGCCGCTCATCCGGTCTGGTGGATGCCGTGCAATTCGCGAAAAGCAACGGTGCCTCCATCATCGCCGTTTCGAACTATGACACTGGCCCCATCGCCGAAATCGCCGATGTCGTCCTATGCTCGACGGCGCAGGGGTCGCCGCTGACCGGCGAGAATGCCGCCGCTCGAATCGCCCAGCTCAACATCATGGATGCGGTCTTCGTCGCGGTTGCGCAAAAGGGCTACGGCCAGGCCGAAAAGAACCTTGCCAGCACCATGGCGGCCGTCCAGGCCAAACGACGCTAACCCAGGGGCGCGGTTTACCGCCCCCTGCCGAGAGGACACCCCATGCCTGGACCGAAGTTCGACGTCGTCGTCTGCGGCAGTCTGCATCTCGACATTATGGTCCACGGGCCGCACCTGCCCCGCCCCGACGAGACCGTTATCGGCACGGCCTGGGGCCGCACCTGCGGTGGCAAGGGCGGTAATCAGGCGGTCCATGCGGCTCGCCAGGGCGCACGGACGGCCTTCATCGGCCGCGTCGGCGACGATGAATTCGGCAGCCGCCTGCTGGCGAACCTCGACGCCGCCAACGTCGACCGCACCAGCGTCGCGGTCGACGACAAGGTCGGCTCAGGCATGAGCGTGGCCATCGTGGATGCCGATGGCGACTACGGCGCCGTCATCGTTTCCGGTGCCAACCTCGCCATTGACCCCGCCGGCATCGGCCCGAGCTTCGTTCATCTCGGCGGCGCCCGCGTGCTGCTGCTCCAGAATGAAGTGCCCCACGCCGTCAACGTCTCCGCGGCGCAGGCCGCACGCCGAGCCGGCGCGACCGTCGTATTCAATGCCGCCCCCGCCCGCTCAAGCGGTGACGACTTGCTCGGGTTGGTCGATGTGCTCGTGGTCAATCGGGTCGAAGCGGAGATGCTGGCCGGCGTCCCGGTATCCGACCGTGCCAGCGCGCGCGCCGCGCTCAACACGCTCGGCGCGGCCCAAAGAACCGTGGTGGTGACGTTGGGCAGCGGCGGCCTGGTCGTCGCCGCGCCCGGGCAAGCGCCCGTCGAATTGGAAGCCATGCCGGTCAACGTCGTCTCGACCCATGGCGCGGGCGACTGCTTCCTCGGTGCGCTGGCATCGCGGTTGGCCGATGGCGATGCGGTCATCGACGCCTGCCGCTTCGCCAATGAAGCGGCGGGAATATTTGTCTCGACCGCCCTGACGAAGTCCGAACGATAAGGAACAGGAAAGGACGAGCCGTGCTCAAGGGCATCGACAAAACGTTATCCGCAGAACTGCTCTATGTCCTCATGCTGATGGGCCACGGGGACGAACTCGTCATCTGCGACGTCAACCACCCGGCAGCGACCATTGCCAAGAAAACCACTTACGGCAAACTGATCGACCTTTCCGGCTGCGACATTCCCCGTGCCACAACGGCTATCCTCTCCCTGATGACGCTCGATACATTCGTCGACAAACCTGCGATGCGCATGCAAGTCGTGGGCGACCCCGACGGGGTCGTACCGATCTTCGCGCGCATGCAGCAGGCGGTTGATGCCGCCGAGGGCCGCTCCATCACGATCGGCGCCTACGAACGCTTCGAGTTCTATGCGGCTGCCGAACGATCCTTCGCCATCGTACGCACGTCAGACCCCGGTCCCTATGGCTGCTTCATCCTCAAGAAAGGCGTGGCCTGATCATTCTCCTTGAGGTGTGAACTGGGCATGCACGCTCGTCGATGATCGACCATTCTAGCGCTCAAATGTGCGACCTTGCGGGGCGATTCCACGCTATTGCGCAATCCCCGAGCCGTGTTGCCACACAGGGTTGCCGACCGAATTCGGGACTTAGCAGACGCTGGAGCTCGATTGGTTCGCTAACCGACGTTTGCTAGCCTAGTCTAGCTGGTCGCGGGTGAGTTACTGGACAGCTATTCGCCGACGCGTCCACGCGCGGTTGTGAGCATAGCGCAAACCTTGGCAAAAGCTACCGAGCCGGATACTCGCGTGCGAGGAAAGCGAGGACCGTTTCGGCGAAAACCCCGGGCATCTGGTCGGGAAACGGCACCATGCCGCCGGCAACCTCGATCACGGTCGCGCCGGGGATAGCGCCGGTCACCTTGCCTGCGACGGGAAAGGCATGCGGATCGGCGGCGGGCGCCAGCACCTGGACCTGACATTGCACAAGCGGCAGACGCGCTTCCATCTCATATCGATTG
>Ga0307509_10001873_pt1 | contig 34752 bp, 23 predicted proteins | sample 10_EM_MG_FD_202245 | JGI IMG/M metagenome (GOLD analysis project Ga0307509, IMG submission 202245) | Populus trichocarpa ectomycorrhiza microbial communities from riparian zone in the Pacific Northwest, United States - 10_EM | ecosystem: Host-associated > Plants > Roots > Unclassified | place...
GAACGGGGAGATGTCGACCCCAATCGCCCCGACGAGAATGATCGAACACCGCTCGGGTGTGCTGCTTTCAGGGGAAACGAAGGTGTGGCCAAGCTATTGCTGGGACGGGAAGATGTCGACCCCAATCGCCCCGACGAGAATGATCGAACACCGCTCGGGTGTGCCGCTGTTGAGGGACACGAAGGAGTGGTCAGGCTATTGCTGGAGCGAGAAAATGTCGACCCCAATCGCCCAGATATGTATGATCAAACACCATTTGTTTGTGCTGTTACCAACGGACATTCAGGAGTGGCCAAACTACTACTGGAGCGGGGGGTTGTCGACCCCAGCCATCCTGATACGAATGATCCAACACCACTCGGGTAGGCTACTGTCTATGAGCAGGAAGTAGTTGTGAAGCTATTGGTGGGACAGGAAGACGTCAATCCCAACAGTCCATATAAACATAGCCGCACACCACCCTCTCACGCTTCTAGGAGGGATGTGGACGAGCAGTGAAGCTACTATAAGCCCCGGAGTCTGCAAAAATCCGATGTTCAGTTCCCCATCCACTCCAAAGGACCTGAGCCAAAGTAGAACTCTTGGGTAATTAATTGGCTAGCTTAAATTGCGTGGAATTCCTCCTTTTCATGCTACCCCTGCTCAAATTCGGGCGGCCTGGTCCGAGCTGTGGCCACTATGCTCATCTTCCCTTTTCTCCCCTTCCCTTTTCTCCCTTTGTGTCCTTCATATCGGCCCTATAATATACCCCCGGAATTCTCTACCACCATCATTGTCCATAATGACTCAGTCATGTATACATCCCCCCTGAAGCCCTCCCATCATTGCTGATGAGGGTTCACTGGTTTCCGTTTCTTGTGTTTACCATACAGCTATTGTGCCTGGACAAAATTAACCGAACACCCCGGTGAGAGTCGCAATCATCGCTTCGGGCCCCCACAAAAATCATTACCACTCAACAGGCACCTCATAACGCCTTCTCTTTTCTTTTTATTAAGACTGATGGATGGAATACTAAATAATGATCACTTCCATGTATTTAAATTATTCCTACTTGTTTTTCTTTGTTGGGTTGGGGCAATGTTGCAAAGAAGCCCTTCAGTGATCGAACCCGGGGGGTTAGAAGGGGGAGGGATTGAATCGGGGTTTCTGCAAAATGGGAATAGAAGGGGGGGTTCTTTAAAGACTTAGTAAGCAAAAAAACCAGGAAACATTCATTCTTCAGAAGCCGGGAGAGGAGTAAATTATCAAGAATTGTCTGCTTTGTCATAAATCCTAGTTTACCCGCTTCTTTTACCACACTTTGCTGTGTTTCTTTACTTTTAACTAGCTTCAAATGTCATTATTCACTGTTTTATTAGAAGGGGTTCTATCTTATAACCCCCCGGTTCGAAAAAGCGCGTTCCAGCCCTTCGATCATTTTTTGATCCAACCCCCCCCTTCGTTGCAACATTGGGTTGGGGTGGTTGTATCGAGGAGGTTGGCGGCATCGCGGCGAAAATTATGAGCGTTCGTTGATAGGTTAATTCTGTCCACGCACAATACTGGGCAACTGTTTCGTTTTTTGTTTGTCATCATTTATCTTGATTATAATTTCTCCTCGAATAGATCCCTTGTTACTAAATCTCCTTTTTTCATCTCTTTCTATGTATTCATTTCCTCCTTATTTTCCTCTGCTAGCACTGGATGAATAGATTGTCAGATAGATGAATTGCGCATAGCCTTCTCTATCCATTACATGAATACCTAGCATTGTCATTCCCGCAGCCACCATCAGCAAGAGAATCGACCCTACAGCTTGTGATTCCGGAGGGTATCATTCTGACATTCTTCCCCGCATTAATCATCACTCGGATCACCCGAATTCCGCCCAGAATTTGTGAGTCAGATTAGATTCAAATTACCTTACCCACCTCCCAAGTTATCTCCAGCCATGCAGGGCTCAATAAGAACTATTAAATTAATGCGAAGCCAGCACCTCGGTGAACTGGAAGTTAGTTACATGCCTGGTTCTTAAACCTACTAATAAAGATGTGCGGGAACTTGAGCTTGGCAGAAATTTGTGATTATTTATACTTGGGTATCGGAGTTAGTCCCTAAACAGGACTTTCAGAGGGGTGGGGATGAACCGTTCATGGGCCATCCGCACATGCAAGAGTATAACCCATATGTTAAAAAAGAGGGGAAAATTCCGTGAACGCTTTCAGGTATGATATAATAATTGATAAATTTTCATTTTCCAAGGTTCGATAATTTGATTTGTAAAAATTACAGGAGGGACTACACGTCCATGCTTTGCCCACCTAACTGTATTAGAATCCCGAGGTATGATAAGCCAACTCAACTCGCCTATCCCGCAGTACCGTACAGTACCAGTACATCTAGAAAGTATCACCCGAGCAAAACATGCGCTAACGGGCTATGCTCGAATATTTTGTTATCGAGTTTGCTGCCAATCACTATCTCCTCGTCCGGGTCTTGCTTCCCCGGAGTATGTACGATACAAGGGTAATCTAGGAATACCGGTACGCGGTTTTTACGCTGGAGTATTCGGGGGGGGACTTGAAAAATACAAATCAGATTCTATGAGTAACCCACAGGATTTGATCATTGGCCTTGGTTGGTAGATGTAGGGAAAGCAGGGGAGGGGGGGTCATGAGGTTGTCACGGTATCATTCCTAGTTGGGTCTTTACTACCCAATCATAATTCCCTGTATGATACCCCGTGATATCTGGGTGTTTCGCTAGAGACTGGGCGTTCCTTAAGGTTAGACAGCCTATCGGATCCTGAAATTCATCCTTCCAACTAGTTGGTGGTTGTAAGTTTACCGGTCACTATGATATCTTACAGTATTTTACCGTAAAATCCAGTATTATATTCCACCATACCGTGTTATATTGTGAAACATGAGAAAGAAACAATCTAATTCCCAGCATTACTTGCTTGGTCATCAGCTTTTACCAATTTATTTCCCCTTCCCCCCCCTCTTCCCCTTCTAACTCCCCGTCAGAAAGTATAAAATATCATATGTATTTTATGAATCCTAACTTACTTCTCACTACCAAAACCACCGGATTAAAATTAGAAATTTAACCACGATATCTTGAAAAAATGGAGATAATTGAAGCAAGCTCCTCATAAGAGCGGTTAAAAGTTACCCTGACGATTTCTACTACAAGCTTTGTTTCTCGATTGAGTAAAAAAAAAAGGAATTTTGAATAGGAAATATGGCTTTGGTGGCGGGAGTACTCTCTCGTCTGCTGTTAATATCATTGGAAAAAGCCCGATTAGTATGAAGGTGTTTGACTCAGAGCGGTGAGGTTGACTCAAGCCCCAGAAAGCCACCAACAAGGCTCGAAGAGCGGTAGGAATTTCCTCCGAGATTCGCTGTTGACAGTTATGATAACACCAATGTGTTGTATTTTTGCTTCAACCTACTCGAGTACTCAGCTGGCGGGACTTTTTCTAATGGCAATAACATGGCCCTCTTCACGGTCGTCGTGATCGAACCGGGCGGGTGACGGACAGGGGTGCCTGATGGGCAAAAAAGGACTTAGTCAAGGTTAGGGTTACAAAAAATGAGTGGCAAATGATCCCTGTTCTTTGTCCGTCCAGTTTCCTCATGACTCCGGTAAGGCTGTAACTCATTATGATAGGTGGATTTTAGGTGTCTACTCGAGCAATGTTGCAAAGAATCCCTTCGGCAATCGAACCTGCGGGGTTGAATCGTGGGTTCTGAAAAAATCGGGATTGAAATGGGGGGGTCCTTCATGTTTTAGTAAGCAAAAATAACGGGATCAGCGTCTGAGTGTTTATTGCTCAGAAGAAGAGAGAGTGGAGTACGAGTGTTACTTTAATTGCTACTTCTACTACATTTTGCTCCCTTTTCTCATCATTTTATTTGTTCCCTTGCTGCCGGCTATGATACCTTCAAATGTCATTGCTCACTATTTACGGTACTGTTTTGTTAAAGTTCTATCTTATCCCCGGTTAGAAAAGCGTGTCACAAGTCACTCAACCACGTTCTGATCCGAGCCCCCCATTCGCTGCAACAACCGAACTCAAGTGCGACTCGCACAATACCGCCAGGCTTGCAGGACATGTTTGATCACCATGCCAACCCTTGTAAATCAGCCATGACGCACACAGCCGCATCGGTGTGGGCACCTCAAACCAGGCTTGATCACTTGCCAGCAGAAGGGGATGGAGGTGAGTGGTGGGATTGATGGGGATGTCAAAGCTTTCAACCCTTCCAAGAACCATCTACGAGCACCGGAATGAATTATTTCTTGCATCCGACAATAACGGTAATGAGCACAGGGACTCCAAGCCCCTGTTCATCCCATCGCTAACCTTCCTACCTAGATACAGTTAGGTACGTATTAACCACAATTTTGGTTGTTAGGAGAGTTGATTTCTGACTCCTAACGTAGTCGGACATTCAGTACCGCTTAGTCTTGGCGAAGACTGAAGAAATACCAGCACTCGAGGACAAAAATGACACGATCCTTGTGTCTACTTGGCAGCTGCAGCTAGTGACCCGAGGATGCGGCTGCCACACCTTATCTGGATATCTGTAAACGAATGGTGTACCAGGGTGCATTACTCGCACTTGCCAACTGCTCGAGTACAGCATCGATTTTACTTGCAAGCTAGCTAGTTTGACCCACGGCAACTTGCCATCGTATTACGGAGGTATGATACAGCTCCTAAGTTTTGTATGTTCCACAGGGTTTAAGGACAGCAAAACTCGCTTGTGGAACAAACAAAACTTAGGCGCTGTACCTTTGTAGAGTGACGGCACCCTAGTACAGAAACCAAATCCGAAATCCGAAGCACTAGCAGCCATACCCCAAACAACGCCGGAGGAAAACAAGGAATGCTCAATGACACAAACCTCTTGCCTCGCAGGGGTTTTCTTCCCTCTCAAATGTTCGCCAAGAGTTCCAACTTCCAGCTTCGAACTTTCACTCGCGCATGGGGCACCATTACTCTATTCTTAGGAAAAATGACTGGGCACACCTAACTTAAGGATAACAGTGAGTATGATATGATATCCTCCCCGAGTTGTTATGAGGCTCTGTGCCGAGCTGAGGACTGAGGGATTCTCGATAACTCATCCTATTCATCATCGATGTGGGAGTAACAGGGCTCGGAAATCGGGGCTAAGCACCTAAATCACCGGTGTTGCAGTGTCCGGGGCAGGCTCATTTGAAGAGGTCCTCTTTCTTGATAATCGACTGTTTCAGAGGCCTACGCAAGCCATAAATACTGTAGTCATATTTTTTGGGGGCTCCTATATAATTGCTGTTAGGCTGGAAGCTGTCACTCGACAAAAAAATACACCTCGGATAACTCGCCCATGTATTATGCCCAAGAAAAACGGCATTTTTTTGGTTTGCTAGATACAGGAAAAACCGTCAGCTACCAGTACGTCATAGCACTAAGTACCGTACTGTACGAGTACGGTACATACCGGGTTCTAGACCAGCTGATTGGACTGGGTGTTTGCCGAAAAAATGGCAAGATAATCGAAACCCCGCTTTTCTTCAGCCCCGGGAACTCTATCTCCAGACATCACCGTACCCAAGAGCCTACCTTCTAAATCTTCTGCGTCGAATCTACAACCTTTCAAACAGCAAAAAAGGAAAATGACAACATCTCGCGCAGGGGACAATATCAACTCCTTCAATATCAACTCCTTTAATGACAGCCTTGTCATCGATAATGTGTACATCGTGGATAGCCCCGGTGGTGCCGAAGAGCGGGCCGAGATCCTTGCATGGTTATCCCCACTAGAGCCCCGGACACGGCACGATGGTATTAGGGCCCACAGAGTCGAACATGTGGGAGATTGGCTCTTACAAACAGAGGAATACCGGAATTGGTTCCGTGGTATTCGCGGTTGGGGGTCGGATAATTCAGCATTGTTTTGCTACGGGGATCTGGGGGTCGGCAAGACCTACATTAGGTAAGAAAGCATATCTTCCGTGAAACAAACGTCTACTAAAAAGCTGTAATGCCAGTTCGTTGGTAATCGATACGGTAGGCGGTTGGGCTGGGGGACGGGATGCCGCGGTTGCGTGCTTCTACCTCGACTTCGCAGCGCAGAGGGAACAATCCCCGACGGTGATCCTAAGCTCTCTCCTAAAACAAGTTGTTAGCGGACTAGAAGAGATTCCGGCAAAGATCACCAAGACTTTTCGCGAACTGAAAAAGGTGGCCGGGGGCCGGGGGCTTGGACTAGGCGAAATTGTGGTGATGTTACAGGATATCTCGTCCTCACGGCCCACCTTCCTCTGCATTGATGGTCTCGATGAATGCATGGAGGAGCATCGGGCACAGCTGCTTGATTCGCTAGAGCAGATTCTACACAAGTCCCCAGGAACTCGAATATTTCTGGCTGGAAGACCGCATATTCGTGATGAGGTGGAGACGCATCTTGCGAGGAGGGTAGTGGCCGTATCCATAACACCCATAGAGGGTGATATCATTCGATTTCTCCGAGCGAAGCTGAGAGAGGATACAACAGCAGACGCGATGGATAGGAACTTAGAGGAGAGTATTATAAAGAACATCACCGAGACGGCTTCTCAAATGTAAGTTGGGAGCAACAATTCTGGCAAAAACATGTAAATTTATAAGCTGATGGATATGTCTAGATTCCTGCTGGTGTCCCTAAATATCCAGGCGATCCTGCAGGAAACAACACTCTATCGGAGGAAAACGAAACTCGGTGCGCTAGCGAAGGACCCGGGCTTGGAGGGTGCATACGGTTCAACCATAAGACGGATAGATGCACAGGAGGGGGATCGGGCGAGACTCGGGATGGCCGCTCTCATGTGGATTTCTCATTCGGAGCGGCCATTGACTGTGGATGAGATATGTCACGCCTTGGCGGTCGACATTGGATCAACAGACATTCACGCCGATAATGTGCCTTCGATCCTGACAGTGCTAAGCTGTTGTCAAGGACTTGCCGTCGTTGATAAAGGGTCCTCAACTGTTAGGCTGATACATCTCAGCCTCAAAGAGTATCTCTCCGGCCGTGCCGACTTATTCGATGGAGCTCACTCGAAAATAGCGGAAACCTGTTTGACATATCTCAATTTCCGGACCATTAAGGACCTTTCCGCTACCCGCTCTTGCGACCTCCGGGGGACGCCCTTCCTAAATTACTCTTCTTTACACTGGGGAATCCACATGCGAAAGGAGCTCTCGGATCGCTCAAGACGCCTCGCTTTCAATCTTCTTGATCAATACGATACTCACATATCTGCACAACTGCTTTGGAACTCAACTGGGGAGCAGTACTTGAATTCCCGGGGGCCATTTCCTGCCCTCCACTGCATTTCATATTTCGGCATTTCCGAACTTGTTACTCATTTGATAAGCACGAAAAGGGAGGACGTGAACCAAAGGGATAGTGTGGGTCTGACCCCACTCATATGGGCTGCAAGGTATGGGCATGGGGAAGTAGTAAAATTGCTTTTGCAACAGAAGAATACTCAACCCGATATGCCGGACCTGCAATATGGTCGAACTGCGCTCTCATGGGCTGCTGGGAGTGGGGAGGAAGGGGTGGTGAGGCTACTTCTTGCTCCGCTATTTAACGATCCTGGGTGCTTGGGTTGCCGGTGGGGAAAGAGACCCCAGGTAATGAGTCGATTATTTGGGAGGAAGTACATCGACCCTGATAGGTCGGACAATGGCGGCCAGACACCCCTCTCGCGGGCCGCCGAGAATGGGTATGATGGAGTAGTGAAGCTACTATTAGGACTAGAAGACGTTAGCCCTGATAGGCCAGACAATTGTGGCCTCACGCCGCTCTCGTGGGCCGCCAAGAGTGGGCAAGCTGAAGTGGTAGAGCTACTCTTGGGGTGGGAAGGCGTCAACTCCGATAAACCAGACAATCGTGGTCAAGCGCCGCTCTTGTGGGCCGCCAAAAATGGACATGGCAAGGTAGTTGAGCTACTATTGGGCCGTGAAGACATTTGCCTCGACAGACTAGACAATCGTGGCCGATCCCCGCTCTCGTGGGCTGCCCGGAATGGGCACGAAGGAGTAGTGGAACTACTATTAAAACAGGGAGGTGGTGGCCCCGATAAGCCAGACAACGATGACCAAACACCGCTCTCTCTGGCCGCCCGGAATGGGCACGGTGAAGTAGTAAAGCTGTTGTTAAGGCAGGAAGACGTCAGCACCAATTGGCCAGATAACAGTGGCCAGACGCCGCTCTCGCTTGCTGCCTGTAATGGACATGATGGAGCAGTGAAGCTGCTGTTGGAGCAGGGAGATGTCAGCCCCGATAGGCCAGACAACCGTGGCCAAACACCACTCTCGTGGGCCGCTTGTAATGGGCATGACGGTGTAGTGAAGCTGCTGTTGGAACGGGAAGACGTTCGCCCCGATAGGCAAGATAATCGTGGCCAAACGCCGCTCTTATGGGCCGTCGAGAATGGGCATGATGCAGTGGTGAGGCGACTGTTGGAGCGGAAGACGTTAGCCCACAGAGGCGAGACAGTTATAATCAAACACCGCTCTTATGGGCCGCCCAGAATGGGCGCGATGGAGCAATGGAACTCCTATTGGGACGGGAAGAAATTGTAGCCGATAGGCCAGACGGAGGTGGTCGAACACTCCTCTCGCGCGCCGCCGAGAATGGCCATGGTGGAGTGGTGAAGCTTCTGTTGGGACGGAAAGACGTTAACCCGGATAAGCCAGATAATCGCGGCCGAACACCGCTCTCGTGGGCCGCGGAGAATGGGCGTTGTGGGGTAGTGAAGCTACTCTTGGCGCGGGAAGATGTTAACCCTGATAAACCACACACCGATGGCCAAACACCCCTCTCATGGGCTGCCGAGCATGGGCATGATGGAGTGGTGAAGCTGCTGTTAGGACGGAAAGATGTTAACTTGGATAGGCCGGATAATTGCGGCCGAACGCCGCTCTCGTGGGCCGCCTGGAGTGGGCATGATAGGGTAGTGAAGCTGCTGCTGAGGCGGGAAGAAGTCAATCCCAATCGGATAGACAATTATGGCCGAAAACCGCTCTTCTGGGCCGCCTTGAAGGGGCACGAGGGGGTAGTAATGCTGCTCAGGGCCCGAGAGGCTACGACCCCCGCCCAGTATAAGGCCCTGGAGATATAGCCCTCCCCCCCCCTTTGCACCTCGCTATTTGCCCCTTTCGCAGTATTTGCAGACACTTTACCACTTTCTTTGCCCCCCTCCTCGAATTTCCTACTCGACCCCCTCGGGCAATGAGACTGCCTCGTGGACATCACCGTTTATCAGCGCCGGGTATCCTAGGTTAATAATCGGAGTTTTATGCTTTCTTATCTGGGGTGCGTAGGGTGAGTTTTTTCCTTTTGATTTCCCTTTTTATTTTATAGTATTTCGGATGCTAAAGTTAGGAGTTTTCTTGCAGAAGTCCTACCTTCTACGAAATCGTTCTCCCATTTTTCCATTCCTTTGGTAATAGACCAGACATAGATTAGGGTGTAGCAAACAGTATCGTGGTATATAGAACCCCTTTTAGAGAATGTCTCAATCTTGTCTCTTATATGTCTGTATGATATGATACAATGGAAAGAAAAATGTAGCGATCCAGAATATCGAATTAGATTTATTCCATTCATTTCTTGTGCCCTATCCCTTCCTGCCAACTGGCAACCGAGTATACCTGGAAGGCCAGGTGGTGTAGTAGGTAAATGAATGTGAAAACTAAAAGAGCAAAAACAGAGTCAATAGATATCGCAGAGACGGCGGAAAAAAAAAAGACGAAAAGAGGATCCTTTCGAGAGCTCCACATTACCTAGAGATGGGGTGTTATCGTACTGCAGAGCAAGGCCAGCCACGTATAGAGCAAATTCTTTTACCGACCTGCTTGAGACTTTGGGAAGGCTGCCCCGACCTGTAGTAAAGTTACCGTAAGATTTGACAGTTGTAGAAGCAGACCCGCACGAGATGGGCTATAAGTTACCCCTTACATTCCCCCGCTCCCTAATCCTCCGGCTTGGGTACCTCTATCAAGAAGGTGAAGTGATAACGTTCGTGATGCTAATCATATGGATTCAAGTACATCATTACCCATCCCATTCCCCCTAACTCATGATTATGAGCTTGGACAGGGAATTTTTGGCGGGGATGTAATAAACCTACCGTACCCCTGCAACCATCGGCATTCGCTCGATGTTCCAACAAGAACTTTGTTGATTATCTCAGCCCCAGTTAAGGCTTCACCAGGATGCAACATTTTCCGAAGGGCTTAGCTCTGGGGTTCGCTATACTTCCTGGTTCTCTAATCCCTTGACCAAGCTAGGCTGCAGGGCTTAGACATAGCAGGAGGAGGGAAAATTGTTTCGCATCTCCTTCACATGGTGAGCGTAGTCGTCGAGCCAATGTAATAATAATATTCCATTATTAGCAAGAAAAACAGCAGGCAGCCTGGATCACATAATCAGGTCGCTTTCCCATGCACATTCCTTAACCTTACCCGGTCTCCCTTTTCTAGCACCCGGGGGGCCGGATGCATTGCAACTGGGGGGAACAGGTGGGATCCGGGCAAAGAAAAAAAGGAGATTTTAAAATAAAATTATGTCAAACAATCTAACAGGTGAAATATATAGTTAGCTAACACAACTGGGGGGTGAATTCCAGGCTTGAGGTCACGAATATGGCCTTGCTAGTATCCTATCGCAATCTGCAGCTTATAATTCAAGTGACTCAAAAAGAGTACAGCGTATTCATAGATTGCGAAAGCTTAAAGACTTGGCAAGCAAAAGTATAATTACAAGAAGAAGAAAAAACTAAGGCCCTATTTGGAACGCCACCATTTAACAAAAATGTCATTTTTCCTAAAAATTATGTTTCTGCTAAAGCTCTGACCTCTTTAGCCAAGAGGTATAAAAGGTTCAATATCCAGATAGTAGCTGCCATTCAAAAGAAAAGCCCAGTATGTGGCTTATAGGTTGATCTATGGGCAAAAAAGGTGTAATATTGGCAATATTTCATTTGCAACAAAGGTGCCATAAAAGTCAGAAAAAAGCACCGTTTTTTTCTTTCTTGCAAATCAAAGCCTAAATTTTGTTTCTTAAAGCGAGGATGAAGGAGAATAAGAAATAGCTTCCCCCCCGCCGCCCAATTATGTCTGTGTTTGCAGAGGTTTTGATTTTTGAAAAAGTTTGTATTTTTTAGGAGAAAGAACGAAAAAAGGGTTATGCTACGATAGTCTTCTCGCTTAGCTTATTAATCATATCCAAAGGCCAATAGCCTATTATATCGGAAGGCACATCTTAAAATACAGCACGACGAAAAAGTTGGTGAGGAACACCACGACGGATTGCAGTAAAAAATAATGATTTATGATAAGTGAATTAACTATCAAGTAGTTAAAAAGAGTTATGATATGTCAGAGCCACTCAAGACCTTCCTACATAGTTGCTTCTCTAAGATGTTTCCCACACTCACAAAAGTTTTCTTCCGGCCCCCCACCCCCCTATTTTTCTGTGTGTCGTCATGTACAGTACTCGGGTACATATCACCCCCGATGAACCCAGGCATTCCACTTTAGGTCAGATCAAGCTGGGGAACAGGTAGAGAGTGGTTTTCAAGAAAGGAGAAATTGGGTGCAAGATTTATGGGATTGAGAAACTAGAGATAACATACAACAAAGGTGGTTGTCGTGTATCTTTTGTATAGCATCCTCACACAAAGTCTCAAGTTACTTTCTGATCTCACTACACCTTGAATGAAAACCCACCAGCTATTAATTCACAGGCTTAGTATTTCCATTATAGAAAGAAATAGTTGTTCTCATGCTTCTTCCAATATCTTGAGATTCTTACCTAGCTAGTGTCGAGCTATGTGTTTCTAAAAGTGGCTTTTTTTCGTGCAAAATAGCCAACGGCCCGAGTTTTTTGTCACCTGACTTTACCAGTATCATACAAATAGAGGTGGTGCTCCGCAGGCAGCTCCCAAGAAAAGGAGAGAACACGGTAGTGATGGTCACACAAGGTTGCACCATCCCCCAACCCCGCGTTTTCAAGTAATTCCTTTAATCAACCCTCTTCACCCCTCTTCTCTACAAAATCCAATCAACGACAAAATGTCCAAAGCTTACAGCAATAACATCAACTCTTTTAACGTGGCTAATGTGTCTAACCACTTTACCGTTGCCAGCGATCGGTCCGAAATCCTACACTGGCTTTCCCCGCTTGAGCCGAGCATAAGGCATCAGGACATCCGTACCTGTCGGGTCGCGAATGTGGGGGACTGGCTTCTGCGAACCGGGGAGTTTCGCAGATGGTGCGACGGCAACCCCGAAGGCGAATCTGATAAAGCAATTTTGTTTGGCTACGGAGATCCGGGCGTCGGTAAGACGTATATCAGGTAATTGAAACCCCTCAGTAGAAAAAACCGGAGGAAGATATCCCTGACAGGCAGCGAATTTAGTTCTCTCGTAATCGACACGTTATGCGACCAGGCCAGAGGAACAGATACCACCGTTGCATGCTTCTATTTCGACTTCGCCTCCCGGGGGGAGCAGTCTCCCACGAGAATGCTCGGTTCCCTGCTGAGGCAGATTGTTAGCGGTTTGAGAAATATCCCTGCAGAAATAGCACAGGCCTTTGAAGACCAAAAGAGGGTTATCGGTGGTCGAGGGCTGCAACTCTCCGAGATTGTCAAAATGCTGCAGGCTATCACATCTTCACGGCGGACATTTCTATGCCTTGACGCCCTTGATGAATGCGCAGAAGAGCATAGGCCGGACATTCTCGATTCGCTAAGACAGGTTCTCGAGAGGTCGCCCAACACCCGAGTATTCCTGACTGGAAGACCGCAAATCCGGGGCGAAATAGAGAGGCGGCTCGCTGGAAGAACAGCCATCGTATCCATAACACCCAGTAGAGATGATATCGTCGGATACCTCCGCACCAGGCTGGATAAAGACACTACTCTTGGTGCGATGAACAGCGATCTTGAGAAGGACATATTAAGTCAGATTCCCGAATCCGTTTCGGAAATGTATGTAGGAGAAGCGACTCCGGTAAACCTATCTCTAAGCGTCCGCTAACCAATGCATATTCAGATTCCTTCTAGTCTTTCTCAATATCGAAGCAGTCCTGCAAGAAACCACTCTCTATCGTCGGCGAGAAAGGCTCAGAACAATGTCTCATACCTTACGGTTGGGTGATGCATACGATGCAACGCTAGAACGGATCAGGGCGCAAGGTAGGGAGAGAGCGAGACTCGGCATGGCTACTCTGATGTGGGTGTCTCATTCGGAACGGCCATTGCATGCGGATGAGCTGTGTCACGCTCTAGCGGTCGAAGGCGGGGTACTGCATCTCAATACTCACAATGTTCCATCAATATGGACACTGCTCAGCTGCTGCCAAGGACTTGTTTCGGTGGACAAGGAGGCTTCGACTGTACGCTTAGTCCATTTTACTCTGCAAGAGTACCTTTCGGCTCAAATCCCGAGTTTCAGTGGGGCTCACGCGACAATCTCGGCAACATGCCTAACATACCTTAACTTTCAACATCTCCGAGACCTTTCGCCTACATTAGACGCCCCTCCAGAAACCGCTCCATTCATCGAGTATTGCTCTTTGTATTGGGGTGTTCATGCCCAAAGAGAAATCTCAAGTAACGCAAGATCGCTTGTGCTCAAGCTTTTTAATGAGCGCGACAACCTCTTTTCTACCGGGTTGCTTTTTCGGAACATCTTGCTTAGGCTCGCATATGATATCCACAGTACTCCCACCGAATTTCCTAGCCAAAAATACCGCAATGCCCTTCCTGTGGGCTTCACTGGCTTACATTGTGCATCCTTTTTCGGCATTGTTGACATCGCTGTTGATTTTTTGAAGATGGAAGGCTGTGACATCAACCAAAAGGATTGCGCGGGTATTACGCCACTAATATGGGCGGCTATATCTGGGAAAGAGGAAATGGTGAAGCTATTGTTGGACCGTCAAGACGTCAATTCCGATATTTCAGACACCGAGTGCGGCCGGACGGCACTATCTTGGGCTGTTGGAAACGGGTATGAGGGTGTGGTGAGGCTGATACTGGACCGGAAAGATGTTAAAGCCGACAAGCCAGACCGGCGGGGCCAAACACCACTGTCAAAGGCCGCCGAAAACGGCCATGAGGAGACAGTGAAGCTGCTTCTAAAACGGGAGGATGTCGACCCCGACAGGGCAAATAATGACGGCCGAACACCGCTCTCGCGGGCTGCTCAGGGCGGGCATGAGGGAGTTATGAGACTGCTGCTGGAACGGAAGCTTGTCAACCCCGAAAGGAAAGACAAATGGGGCCGAACACCGCTCTCTCGGGCGGCCGAGGATGGACACGATGGAGTAGTGAAGCTGCTATTGGGACGGGAAGACATTAGCCCCGATAGTCCAAGCAATAATGACCAAACGCCGCTCTCGTGGGCCGCGGAGAATGGGCGTGACGGAGTAGTGAAGCTGCTGTTGGAACGAGAAGACATTAGCCCCAATAGCCTAGACAATCGTGGACAAACGCCGCTCTCGCGAGCCGCGGAGAATGGGCGTGACGGAGCAGTGAAGCTGCTGTTGGGACGGGAAGACGCTAACCCCGATAGACCAGACAATCGTGGCCGAACACCGCTCTCGTGGGCCGCCCGTTATGGGCATGATCGAGTAGTAAAGCTGCTGCTGGGGCGGGAGGACGTTAGTACCGATAGGCCAGGGGAGAGTGGCCTAACACCGCTCTCGTTAGCCGCCAAGAATGGGCATGATAGAGTAGTGAAGCTACTGCTGGGGCGGGAGGAGGTTAACCTCGATAGGCTAGACAATCATGGCCAAACACCGCTCTCGTTGGCCGCCATGAGTGGGCATGATGAAGTACTAAAACTGCTGCTAGGGCGAGAGGATGTTGACCCCAATAGGCCAGACAATTGTAGCCGAACACCACTCTGGTGGGCCGCCTTTTATGGGCGTAATGAGGTAGTGAAGCTACTGCTAGGTCGAGAGGACGTTAGCCTCGATAGGCCAGACACTGATGGCCAAACACCGCTCTCGTTAGCCGCCGCGAATGGGCATGGTGGAGTAGTGAAGCTGCTGTTGGAGCGCGAAGATGTTAACCCCGATAGGCCAGACAATCGTGGCCGAACACCGCTCTCGTGGGCCGCCAAGAATGGGCGCTATAGAGCAGTGAAGCTACTATTGGGGCATAAAGATGTCGATCCTGACAAGCTAGATTTCATGGACCAAACACCCCTTTTTCTAGCTATCCGAAATGGGCATACGGAAGTGGCGAAGCTACTACCGGGCATGGCACACGTCAAGCTAGCAAGTCGGGTAATGATGGAAAAATACCGGTCTCACTGGCCACGTCGATTGAACGGGAGTAAGTGGGGGGAGGCGGCTGCACAAATGGGGGATGTCAGCTCCTACAAGCGATAAAGAGGGCGGAACGGCGCTCTTGCTTGTGGCTCTAGGGAGTAAGGAGTGGCATAGTTGCTTCAGTCCCGGAAAACTACAACTCTGTCGTTGCCTAAACCTGCCTAGACACGCCTTCATACTCCTTTCACAAAACCCTCCCAACCCTCAGTGATTTTCCGATTCCCGCACAGCATCCCGCATAGGTTGCATGACCCGGTCCAGAGGACATCCCCCTTTCCCTTTCCCGCTCTCCATTGCTGTTTGAACTTAGAGACTACACTGTCCCTCAGTTTATGAAGGAAGCTAGAACAGAACGTATGTGCATTCGCACATTTGGATTCCCATCAGTATTTGCTACAGCGGCCGAATGGGGGTTGATGAATGCATTATTATGCTGTTTAGAGAAATATGGTGGGTGGATACATTGACCTAGATTTACCGCAGATTCAGCTGATTGGTTTCATTTGTAATTGTTCACATCCCAGCCTCTGTTTTTGCTTTCTACGCCCCTCCTTCGTGATGTTATGTTTCCTACACTTTCATTTCCTCCGGCAGACAGGCGTTAGATGTACTTTTTGAATTTCTTTAGACTAGAGTAGGAGGGTTAATGGCAACATTGCCCCAAGCGGCACAGACAAATAGAGATTATTAGCTAGGGGATTAGTTACTATAATTGTTCTGCTTTACATCGTAACTTTAATTTGACTAACACCTGCCGTGCTCTGCTCTCCATCCAAAGGCGAGTTCAGTGTTTCCCGACGGCTACCAATCATGCTATTATTGTGAATCACCGGCACTCACTACCATAGAAGGTGGTAGAAGGATCTCGAAGAGTTGCGCATACGACATTCAATGAAATAGGTAAAGAAAGCGTGAGAAAAGGAAAGAAATCGAGTTGCATGACAAAAGGAGAAAGTCGTCTTGTCATAGTATTGAAGTCCTCTGGTCATAATGTGGAAATGATGTGATCACCATGATGGAACCATGTTATCATAGTGAGGGAATGTTTAGCAGAGTGTCTATAGTTTTTTGTGTATTTAAGGCCTCCATTTCTCCCAGAGTTTAAAGAGGAATGAGGGTCGCCGAATAAAAGTTTGTCTTTGATATTATCTACTCTCCCTTGGACGCGCGCCGGTATTGTTGGACACTACAGATCTCCCCTCCAGATTTTATCAGGTTATGAGCCCGGACAGCGCATAGGATATTGTCCAATTACGCAAACGAGAATTATAAACATTGAGAGTACTTCGAGTGGATTCAGATGTCGGCAGCAGGAGAAACAACCGGAACAGAGGACTCGGGATCCTCCAGTACAGATACTCGAAGTGGAAATAGCCATGGAAGTACGACTTCACTTACCCAGTCTATAGAGAAACTGGATGGCTCTATGGCGACTGGCCAGAGCAACTACAATGCCTGGCGGTTCAGAATTGTCCGAATTCTGAAGGAAAAAGACCTGTTGGCTGCGATTGAGGATGGACCAGTCAGTTCAAAGAAGGATGATCAGGCATTTACGATCATTACACTGAATATTAAGGACTCCCAGATACCGTACATACAGGATGCAAGAACTACCAAGGATGCATGGAAAGCCCTTAAGGAGGTACACCAAGGGATTGGTATGAATGGGAGAATTGTGCTACTACAACGCTTATGGGCATTGAAGATGCTTGAGGGAGAGGACATGGCACAGCACCTAAACCAGTTTCGCGAGTTAGCAAATCAGCTCAAAAGTATATCAGCTGATGGGCAAGGGATAGATGATAGTGAACTTGTCACTATTCTTACTCTCAGCTTACCGGAATCATACGAGCCATTGGTGATGGCACTCCAGTCACGTAGTGATATAGTGACATTTGATATGATGGCAGGAAGGCTCCTGCAGGAATCCGGTCGTCGGCATATAGGGCAGGTCGCCCAGTCTACGCAAGGTAGCAAGGCTTCACAAACAGCATTTACGGCCCAGCGAGGGACCTATATTCCCAAGAACGGGCAGGGGAGAGGGGGTCATAGTGCCCGAGCAAGAGGAGGCTTTAGAGGGAGGTTCTCTCAGCCATCCAGAGAGGGTACAGGAAGCACAGAGCCCCAACGCAATGCTGCCGGTAGTGCAGCTAGTACATCTTCACAATCAACCAAGTGTTATTATTGTGGCAAGACCGGCCACTGGAAGAAAGACTGCTTCAAGCGGAAGGCAGATGAAGCATCAGGACAAGCAAAGTCAAAGGAATTTACCTTTTTGGCCGATGGCCCGGCCAGTCTCCCGAGTATTGGATGGATTATCGACTCTGGGGCGAGTCAACATATCTCCCATAATCAAGCAGAATTTAAAACCTATATGACAGTTAGGAAGGAAGAATCGATAACCATCGCAGATGGAACAAAGCTACAAGCCAGCGGGATTGGAGATGTTGAGATCTCAACCAAGGCTGGGATAATAACCTTGACTGATGTATGGCATGTACCAGGAATAGGGACAAGTTTGGTCTCGGTGGCACGCATGGTAGATGCAGGATATAAAGTCGAATTTGAGAGGACTTTATGCTTTGTTAGTAAGATGGGAGTTACAACAGAGCTTGGACAGAGACACGGAAGTCTTTACCGCTTATGTACCAAGCCAGTACCCTTAATCCATAGTGGGTATTTACAGCATAGGGCCAACCTAGGACTGGCAACAAATCAAGTCTCATGTGCGACACTTGAGACATGGCATAGACGACTAGGGCACAGAACATTAGATGATGCTGCGGTGCACTATATTTCTTCAAAGGTCAGCGACATGAATGTTAGCAAACAGGAAGGAGAAACGCACAAAATATGTGGAATTTGTGCATTAGGCAGGCAGCACAAAGAAGCTCAAACGAAGACAAGAGAAAAGGCCAGTGAACTCTTGAGTGTTATACACACTGATATTTGTGGGCCTATGCAAACACCAGGTATACATGGTGAGCGGTATTTTATAACTTTTACGGACGAAAAGAGTGGCCGTGTTAGCATATGTCTTCTTCATAAGAAGGATGAGGCACTTACAGCCTTTGAGACCTATAGGGCAAGAGCGGAGAAAACAAGCGGAAAAGAGATCAAGTCTCTCCGTAGTGATGGTGGCGGTGAATACTTGAGCGGTAGATTCAAGAAGTATCTTGCAGAGGCTGGCATAAAACATATTATTAGCCCACCATACAGTCCAGCACAGAATGGACTAGCAGAACGCATGAACAGAACTATCATGGATAGTGCACGATGTCTTTTGGAAGACTCAAAACTGGGTAAAGAGTTTTGGGGCTATGCAGTACTCACTGCAGCACATATACATAACCGATTGCCCTCTCGGAGCCATCAAGACATATCACCCCTCGAACACTGGACAGGCAAGAAGCCTGATATTGGCCACCTCCGTATATTTGGCTCACACGCCTGGGTTCATATTCCAGAAGAAAGACGTCAAAAACTAGATCCAAAGTCTCGTCATGCAATCCTGGTTGGATATGAAGAGGACGCTGGTTCAAGAGTGTATCGTCTCTACGATTCACAAAACAAAAAGCTTATTCTTTCACGTGATGTGATTATTGATGAAGCTAAAGCTCGGAGCCCAGGAGAACTACAGGATACGACGGTTAGGTGGAACCAGGAAGAGCAAAGCTTACCAGTGTCAATTATTCCAGATTACCCATGCGAATACCAGCACCTCGACCCAGTTGCAGTAGAGTCAAGCTCGCATGATACTCCTCCCTCCCCAGATACCCGCAGCTCAATAACCCTGCGTCCACCGGTTACAGAGTCTGCGAATTCTATACCTGTAATTGTGCAGGAGGAAAACACCCGAGCAGCAGTTGTGGAACAACAGCCAGGAGTACGGAGATCTCAGAGAACAAGAAAGCCGCGAGAACTTTTCGGCTCAGAAGTGCATTTTGCACTTGTGGCAAACACAGCGGAAGCGGAACCCCAAACCTTGACAGAGGCTCTAAATAGTACTGAAAAGGAGAGATGGAACGAAGCGTGGAAATCAGAAGTCAACTCCCTGGCTCAAAACAATACATGGGTATTGGAGCCACTTCCAGAAGGAAGAACAGCGATTGGATGTCGCTGGGTATTTAAGAAAAAGGATGATGGGCGGTATAAGGCCCGTCTTGTGGCGAAAGGGTACAGTCAGAAGGCTGGTATCGACTATCATGAAACATATGCCCCAGTCGCCAAGTTTACTACTATACGGCTACTGTTAGTACTAAGTTGTGAAAGCGACTGGGAGGTACAGGGAATGGACGTAAAAACAGCATTTCTGAATAGCGAACTTGAGGAAACAGTTTATATGGAAATACCTGAAGGTGTGAATCTAACCACGGAATCTTCTGGTCAGGATTCACAGAGACCAATTGCCTGTCGACTTCTCAAATCAATATATGGGCTAAAACAGTCGCCCAGGGCATGGTATGGCAGAATCCAGGAATTTTTCTTGTCAAATAATTTTGTCCGCAGTGAAGCCGACCATAGTTTGTTTATAAACTATGAGAAGCCAGTCATTCTTCTTCTGTACGTTGATGACTTGGTACTTACTGCACCGACTAAAGAGCTAGTCAACTGGATACGTCACAAGCTGTGTGCAGAGTTCAGCATGACAGACTTGGGTGAACTTCGGAACTTTCTTGGCTTGGAGATTGAAAGAAACAGGGACCGCCGAACACTTTTTCTTTCTCAAAGAAAGTATATCCAGAAGATTTTGGAGCATCATGGAATGCTCGACTGTAATCCAAGTGCTACTCCGGCCGACCCACATGTGCGGCTGGAGAAAAGCAGCGTCAACTTTCAGGCAACAGATGCGGAATGCCGCAAGTATCAATCAGCCGTAGGGTCTTTGATGTACGCGATGTTGGGGACGCGCCCTGACATAGCCTACGCCGTATCGAAAGTTAGTCAGTACAGCACCAACCCGGATAAGACCCACTGGACTGCAGTAAACAGGGTATTTAGATACCTGGCTGGAACTATGAATACAGGACTGTATTATGGAGGACAAGGAAATGGGAAAGGATTTACGGATGCAGATTGGGGATCTGCAGATGATCGAAGATCTATTGGAGGCTACTCATTCATCTTGAATGGAGGGGCAATTTGCTGGAACAGCAAGAAGCAGGCGACTGTTGCATTGTCGTCAACTGAAGCAGAGTATATGGCTTTGACGCAAGCCGTAAAGGAGTCTTTGTGGCTACAAGGTGTCTTATACGACCTAGGAGCAAAGAAACATCTCACAGAGGTTGAGAGTATCCACATCGACAATCAGGGAGCTATTGCATTGGCAAGGAATCCGGAATTTCACGCACGAACTAAACATATCGACATTCAGTATCACTTTGTTCGCGAACATGTCGAAAACCAGGAAATTAGACTTACCTACTGCCCGACAAGCGAGAACACAGCAGACATATTCACAAAAGCTCTGCCACGATCAGCCTTTGTGAGACACACTATAGGCTTAGGCCTATTTGACCGCTCGATTGTTATACAGCGAGTGGCAAGCAACGACAACCATGAGTCGGGTGATGGGAAACTTGGGGTGAGCACCGGTGAGGGGGAGTATTGTGAATCACCGGCACTCACTACCATAGAAGGTGGTAGAAGGATCTCGAAGAGTTGCGCATACGACATTCAATGAAATAGGTAAAGAAAGCGTGAGAAAAGGAAAGAAATCGAGTTGCATGACAAAAGGAGAAAGTCGTCTTGTCATAGTATTGAAGTCCTCTGGTCATAATGTGGAAATGATGTGATCACCATGATGGAACCATGTTATCATAGTGAGGGAATGTTTAGCAGAGTGTCTATAGTTTTTTGTGTATTTAAGGCCTCCATTTCTCCCAGAGTTTAAAGAGGAATGAGGGTCGCCGAATAAAAGTTTGTCTTTGATATTATCTACTCTCCCTTGGACGCGCGCCGGTATTGTTGGACACTACAGATCTCCCCTCCAGATTTTATCAGCTATCTCACCCCTTGCGGAACCCCTGCTTTCGCTAGTTTGACTGCTTTAGGTTCACTTCCCCCCTTGCGATAACCCAGCGCAACGTTTGTAAAATATATGCAAATAGATCAACCCAGTGGGCTTAACTTTAGAAGCATTAGCAGTAGCTATCAGCGAAATGGCTCAACACCATGGCCAAGTTGTATAGGGAATCCACGGGAATCAAAATTTTACATGCCCCGGTATCGTATATTCAGTCTCCGAGCCCCCAAAGCCCGTTAAAATAAATACAATACTCCCCTCCCTTATATCCGTTCTTGATTGCCACCGAGTCCTACACTCTACGTTTATCCTCCGAGGGGAAATTCATGAGAGGGGCCATGGGTGAACTTGTCAATGTGGGGGATATGAGGGTCGCAAGGAAATAGAGGATTGATTAAGAAAATTTGTGTAGAACTTAGGCACTTTGTAGGAGGATATGAAATGTAGCTTTCACCGCTGGCACTTCCTCCATTCATTTGCCCGCTCATTCACTGCCACTAAAACTAAACTAATGGTAAAGACAGGTGTATTAGTAAAACATAAATACCATGTCTTGATCCTTCCTGACGGCATAATAATCCCAGTAGTAGAGCACTGCATTAAGAGCAGAGATAGCGCGGGCAAAGGGAAGCGCGGGCATGTATGGAGGAACACTGTAGTGTGGACGGGCGAAGGTTCTAGGGCAAGAACGGATGTATAGGGAATATGCGGAGACATATATGGCTATCACATGTATGAGCAGAGTTTTCCCTGCTTAAGGCGGACCTTAGCTAGCAACCTCCATAGAAAACGCAACTCAATACAACTCCAGCATCTCCATCAAACACACCCGAACACGAATCGTGCCACCTCCATCAATTCCATGGATCACCGCACCCATCTCTGTCTTCCCCGCATGCTCTTATTTCTCTATACACCCCCGTGATAACAATGGAAAGACATGTCAGTATAAATATATTTTTGAAAAATCTCCTACTATATATCCGGACCGTCTACGCGTCTCCTAAACGATCCCTTACACTTCCCGCCACAGAGCCAAGTACCTTTGTCCAACAGAACTAGGGAAGACGAACCTTCAAGAGGGAGATTCAAGGTTCTCCTAAAGTTATCCCCTTCCTATATTTTTACATAAGTTCCGGATTTCATTTAAGAATGACCTCTTGTCTAAGCTTCGGTTGGGAGAGAAAAAATGATAGACAAACCCTAACTATTCTGAAGCATATATGGGTCGGTTGGGCTGCCGTAGAGATCCGAACAATTGAACCCTGTGATATACGGTTAGAAATCCCTTAGTGTAGAACATGGGCCCAAAACACAGCCCTTTCCCATTCCGAAACGAGAAAAAAATTAAAAAATTAAAAAATTGAAAAATTGAAAAATCGCCAGGCCTTAGTGAGAAAGGAGAGCTAGAGAAGAAGCACACTGTTCAATTATTCAAGTTTCTACAGTATAGGTAGTTGGGGATGAGGTTGCATAAAGGAAGGAAGGCCCCCCCCAGCCTTGTTCCGTCAAATCGATAGAGTACTCAAGACCCCCGGTTCCCTGAATCGCAAAGATATCTGTTTACTCGCCTCACATCTTGCTATCAGACCCATTGAGCTATTTCAAACTCGGAAGAAAGAACAATAGCCAATTGACTATGCACTGGCTACTTGTATGACGGCATTGAAGCGCAGTCCCAGGGAATCCAGTCCATCCAAACTTAGTGTCCCGAACCGTGTGCAGCAGACAGAGTATGATACCCCGGCAAAACCAAGCTACAACGCACACCCGGCAGCCTGCTCATAGGAGAGGGTAATTACAAACCGCCACCACAATCTCAGCTAGATTGCGGCAATTTGTCAATGTCGGAGTGTGCATCCCCGGCCTGTGCTGGCGTTTGCCCTACTAGAGTCCGAGTCATAAGGGATGTTTCATTGACGCTCGTCACCAGATTTTTTGGTGTTGTGTTCCCTGTGGGGTGCTCTTCGTTCGTTGTCCGCCCCCCGTCATTTTGTGACCAGTTATATATCTGTGTGTTACAAATTTTGCCCTCAATGCCAGCGCAAACTATCAATATTTAGTAAACATAAAAAAGTGGAAACAAAGACCCTGCTTCAACTGGTTTATCCGAGAAATATTCTTGAGAGTGTGACCTGTCGAGCCACGGAGTACTAACGCACACATTGGGGGGGGGGGGTCGTTGCTCTGGTGACAAGGAAAGTTCCAGTTGCGGCGGTGGTGGCAACAAGGCCCCGAAAAGAGAGCTCGAACACCCAAGATCGGTTCGGTAAAGTTTGGTGGATAGACCAAAGCCTGAGGATTAGTGCAAATTGACTCTCCGGTTAAATAGCATCACAGCCTTAAACCACTTATAAATTTGCCGGTACTGTACTCGAGGTACTCTAACGGAGCTGAATCTCGGCAAGCTGTCGAAGTGGGTTGGGGTTACACGCATTCCAAGAGGAACGGTGTGAAACCCGAATTCACTATGACCCCGCATTGTTCCCGCAGTTACCGTAGATTTGGGTTCCGGATATCCGGATAATTCTTGAACGGTACGGCTTTCTCAGAGATTGTCCGCACAAACCTGGCTTGGGGGTATGCCTGTCTTTATTTTAAAGGCACTTTATTTTATCCCCGGGTGTTAGTGTTTATTACAGGGACCTAGCCTGATCGCAGGAGTGACATCGGAGCCCTGTTCTCGGGGTGTTCACAGGGCTGTCGGCCGGTAGTAGATATCTTTATTTCTAGCGGCGGTCATGTACTCGAGTGCTGATCGGCGTACCGGCCGTTTGACTGGCCCAACTGCTGTTCGGAGGTTTAGCAAGTTCTCTGCCACCCGGTGTTTAAAGGGGTCGGACAACTAAACGGTACGTATTAAAGCCTTACAGGCGCTCCCCTCCACATCAAATTCAACCATGGCGTGCTCATTCACACCTTGTCGGCCCCATCGCCGATATCCAGGTGGCTTCCCCAGTTTCCCTCCCTTCCCTCCAATGCCCAAGGAAAAAAGACTCAATCAGACAGAAACACCAATGATCAAGACTGGTTGGGGGCCGCCCTGAGGAAGAACCTGCAGAAAAAAACAAAAAAAAGGAATCGCGGGCCGGATTCGGGGGAGCAAGTCCTATGCTAAGTCAGCCCACCAGGCACCGATAAATCGCCCCCTCTATCTCCTCAACCTCACTTCCTCCCACTTTATTCTCCGCCTATTCCGCTGCGAAAGAAATATTCACAAAGTTTCCAAAACCCCACCAAAGCGATCCCCATTCTTGCAAAATGTCTCCATGTGTCCGCCATTCGGGAAGCCCATTCACCACAATCTCAACAACGCTAAACGGGAGTCCAGGCCAAACCCCGCATGAGCCACTGACAGCCCAGAACCCCCGTCAACGCGACCCCGCATCAATGGTATTTATCAACGTTACCTTTGCGCCGACGACCCCTCCGCAGACTCCCACAGACTGGACCCCGCAACCGCTCCCGACACGCGTTCCCGGGGTGGAGATCACAGCAGCGCACCCAACCGAATCCCCAGCCAAGGTTGCCGTGAAGGTGGGCGACAGCCCATCCTTCTTCATCGCTACCCAGGAGAAGCCGCAGAACGTGAAGCGTACAGAGTGTCCCCGCTGCGGCAGCACCTTCGCCGGCGCACAGAAGCTGAAGAGGCATCAGAAGAGCGGCGCATGCGAGAGGCAGGGGGCTGAGACCTCTCCGGAAGTCAGGGAGGAAAAGGATGGGGTTTGGAAGCGGTCTTGCCCGTTCTGCGAGAATTGCGGCATATATAAGACTAGGAATTCGGCGGTTGTTGCAGTCAGGCGGCACTATAAGGTGCGCCATCCCGAGAGGGATTTAGGGGATAAGAGGAGGAGGAGGACTAATGGGAGGGTTCCTGACCGGGAGGGGGATGGGGGTGGGGGGAGCGATGGTGGGTTGATGTCGCCGGATGGTGATGGGGAGGAGGAATATTTCATCCCGCCGGACGGAGAGGACTATGAACCCATCCAGGCATAAGTGAGGGTCGAGCCTAGAGCAGGAATGGATTGGAGAATTCATTGCAGTGTGAGGAAATCAATTATTAGGAAATGGTGGAGAGAAAGGGAATGGATTGGGCTCCTTCTTTTGTTTTGATTTTCACTTTTTGTTTTAAAAAAAAAACCCTTCGCTCTGGATTTTATAAGCACCCCATCTCCAAAGGGTAAAGTTAGGGCCCGTTTACCGATCCGTCTGGTTAGGAAATTTTGGTGTGGAAACTAGACGGTTGCGTCTCAATCGTCTAGTTTTCACACCAAAATTTCCAGACCAGACGGATCGGTAAACGGGGCCTTACTGTTACTGTGTTTGCGAGAGATCAACACGGTAGCTTGGCGTATGTTTTTTTATCCTCTCACTAAATTTTTCCTTACCCCTCTCGCTACAATAACACTGTAGTGAATGAAATAATTATCGCCTTCTTTGCTTATAACAGTTGCATTTACCACCCAGCTCTTGGTTAAATCGTATCGGCCTTAAAACTAATAATCTATCCTAGCACTACCGGGCGCCTCAACCTTGCCAAAATCACGCCAGACCCCCCCCTGAGATACCCCACCAAGACCTCCTTCACCGCAGACTTTCCACAGCCCCCACAGACTAGGCTGCGGCGAATCCAACACATCGCATCATAACCCCACCTCACTCTACCAAAAATCCCAAACCTCGCGTTCATAGTCCCCCCCCACCGCAAGGCAAACAAACCTCCATATCACACCTCACGGCGCCTACGATATACTACCCCATCCCCTTCCCCACTCTCCACTTCGATGCAATTGAGCTATCATACCAGCATGATACGTGGTAGCATTCAATAAATAAGGCGGGGGCCAGCACACAACTCTTCACTCTCGCAGCCCTGCCAGCACAAAGTGATAGCCACAGGGGGATTTGCGTAATCACATGATTTTCCAGGTTTTCCGAATCCGGCTCTCTGCCAAATTAGGAAAATCATAGGAAACTCCCTCTGGTACTTGTGGAATACTGCTCTCCTATTGGTATGGGTTCCGAGTTCCGAGCACTTGAAACAGCGAAAAATCTGACTCACGAGAGGCTTTCGAAAACCCCCCCCCAACCACAACCACATCGCTAGGATGATATGGCTTGGTAAAGGTGCTCGGAGGGTACTCCTGTCTAATCATCTGTTTTTTGGTTTTCTGATAAGAGCAATGTTCATACAAATAGAAATCCCGAATGGTAGTTTCGAGGCTCTTCTAACAAGTTCCCCTTTTTCGGTATTACGTAAGCAATTTGAACTCCTTAGCGTTGACTGATTTCAGATGCCCGGCACCATAATTGGGTAAGTTAGACTGGAGTAGAGGGTATCATACCGGTAATTGCAGTGGACGAATGGGTTTAGGCGCTTGGACGCATGGATTGCTAGGAGCAAGGCTTCCATAAAGTCGAGGGATTGAACTGCTTGATAACTCGGACCGGCAAAGAGGGGTAGAACCGAACCACCCCACCTTCGAATTTTCCTTATTTAGATTCCCGCTGGACACTTTTCGAAGAAGAGGATCAAACGGCATAATTCGGCTAACCTCACATAGTACCGGTATATCTCCTACTATTTTGTATTCCCCTCCCTACCCCTAAACTGCAGTTGGGAACTCCAGACTCCCACCAATTTTGAACACTTTGTTATATACCCCGTCTAGCCCAATTCTAAGCCCAATTCGTGTAGGTTTACCAAACGTGCAAGAAGCAGACCCCTACAAGAGCTCGAGTAGACGAACCTTGTGTTAGAAGGTTGAAGTTCTCTCCCATAGCATGGTCTGGTGTTTTTCCTCCCTTCCCGTTCCGTCCAAAAGCAGATTTTCGGTGTGTTTCTCCCATCTCCCCCAGAAGAGAAATTTTGGACTCCCTAGCATACAGTCCGTTTATTCCGGTATTTTCACCTTATGACTGTGTCACTAGGCAGGGGTATGTTCTACTGTCAAACCAACCTCGAGCGGTAGAGGGTTATCGCAACTTATTGTAATTCCGGAAGACTCTACATTTCCTTATTTGCCAAACCTGCACTACAGTATTTCTCCAGAATATAGCAGACAGACAGCACTTGATAGACCCTAGGGTAACACCTTTTGGAGCAATTGTGTTTTTATTTCAACGAAGCAGCTATTTCCTACGGCCCCCTAGGACCCCCCCTCCCCTTAGTATCACCTAAATAAACACCCTCTACCCCCATACATTTGAACTGATGTTTCTCACAATCAGGGAAAACCGATGTGACCCCTCCTTGACGCCAAATTTTCAATCAATCTCTTAAAATTTAAGTCCCCATTGTGCTGCTACGGCCAATCCTACTTTACATGTGGAGGGCAGGTGGAGCATATTAGTCTACCCAGTCACTAAAATTCTTGTATTCCTACCCACAAGCATGAATATTTACCAGAATGCGGTCTCTCACCCTCGTAAGTGCGGTGCCAGTAAAAATTATCCTCTATCAGGATCCGGCGGTGTAACATAATTATTGGTTCAAAGTAAACCAATGCAAGTATACTAATGGAATAGAACATACCGGCGCGCAGAAAAGAAGTGGTGGGAGGCTCAAAGTGCTCCAAGTTCTTCCGGAAGCAACACCAATCCTGATTCATGAGATATAACAATCTGTAATTTATGATTTCCACGACCGGGTTCTGCTGCAAGCTTTTCCCGGGAGTCTTCAGTGTGCCAAGACTATTTCAGGTATGATACTAGATAGTTCACACTGCGTCCAACTAACTCTGCCGGTTTTGATTGGGACCCCTACTATAGAGTATTAGTCACTCCCATTCCACATAAATGTTGTGGGGGCGATTATCCTAACTCGTTTCCACAGAAGGCCTTGTGAAACTATGATACTATAGTAGGAACCAAGCTTCAAGTGTGCGGAAGTAGATCATAACTTAGCAAGGGCGAGGGAGTAGAGAATGGGACTTGTTGCCCGGTGTTTGGGGCAAGGGTTCGGGGTTTTTAATATCATAATACTTATATTATGTTAATTTCTCTGTGGCTTCGGGAATGCTTATATTATGTCTTAGCTTAGGTTAGGAGTATATAGCGCTCTCCAATACCGGTATAAGCAGAGGGGTCATTTGTGCATTACTATTATTGCGCCGGGGGGTGGTTAAACTGCATAACAGACTCAAAATGTAAAAGCCCTATTTATGTTATCGACTAGCCCGGGGCCAGGCCTTACATGTCCTACCCGTAGAGCACGCTAGGGAGGAAGGATTCTCCAGAGCCCCAGCGAAATTTGGTATGATATTTTACAGTCCTAGAATAAGCCACAGAGAGGCTGGTGGCTTTGCCCCTCTAAAAAAGTTTTCCGGGGAAAATTCTTACCAGGACTAGGCGGATTACCCTGTTGTAAGCGCAACCCTCTGTTCCTGAACGTGGGCTGTGGCAAGTAAGATAGCATTTCACTTATCATATGATACCGTAACTCTATCACTGGGATGATATAACTAGCCAAAACTTACATCCATCTTCAGTAGGAAATAAGTTACGCCTCCATCCATCCTTCTTTTTTTCTATAAAATTCCCTGTTCCTTCCCTTTTCATCACACACTACTGCCACCACTCGTCAAACAACCTTTTCCGTCTCTTAACACAAAAAATCTTTCTACCTCCCAAACACACACCAGGCCTAATTCGTCCAATTTACCAGCCATGCCTCCAATGCCAAACAAAGATATCTCTACTAGTAAGGCTGCTGCTAGTAGGAAAAAGGTTAACACGGCCCTTGCATTTTTCTCGGACCTCAAACTCACTAACTCTGTCATACATAGGTCACCACTCCCAAACGCGACTCCCTCAAAAGAGTTCGTGAAGAGATTGACGAAGTCGTTAGATCCATGCCTGACCTTCTTGATATTGAAGACACTCTCAAGCTCCTCACGTCCAAACTCGACAATCTCCATGCCGAAATGGACAAATTTAATGATCGCATGTATGATGTGGAGAACAAAGTCGATGAAATCCCAGAGAAGGGGGGGGGGATTGATATTGAGGCCCTTGTTGGCAAAGTCAATTCTCTCGATGAGGAGGTCAGGAAGTTGAAACAATCGCAGCAAAATGTGAATAAGGCAGATGGGGTTGCTGTGGGAACGGACGGAGAAGGTGCATAGTTCCGGTGTTGTCGGGAGCTTTCAGAGTTTTATAGGACTCGAAATATTGTAAGCCTGTATTTTTTATAGACACTCAACTCAATCTAGACTCTAGGATCTCATCTAAAGTATGGGGTTACTAAGTTAAAACCATCCAATAAAAGTTCACATCACAACTTAAACCAAAACCTGTTCAAGTGAATCAAGATAAATGTCAAGTAACCTGCCCCGCTTTGTGAAGTCACTCCTCCGCAGTGCGCACCCCATTTTTTCCACCACAGTGACACAGGCCCAATGTTCCAAAGAGGCTAGTGTCCAATAATCAACCGACCCACAGATCTTCTACTCTTCGCTGTAGTCTTCCACCCCCTCCTTGCGTGCCCCATAGTTGCTGCTATTACGAAAACCGATTATGGGTGGCCACTACGCATATTAGTGCACCGCTGATAGCTCAGCGACCTGCACTACTAATGACGGCTCTTAACTAGGCCTTACTTGGGGTGAGCAAAATAATCCGGTTGCCAAGAAGTATCTCTCACAAAAGGTTTGCGGCAGCCGCTGCAATTTTTCTGTGAGAGATACTTCTTGGCAACCGGATTATTTTGCTCACCCCAAGTACAGTGCACTTGGCTTTGTTGTTTCCCGCCCTTCGCATGGGGTCCCATACCGTTCGGAATCCTAACCCATCCAGTGTTCCCAACGATCGAGCCTGCACCTCCTGGGGGTACGATAGGATGCGACGGGCACAGGGACGTTATCCTGCATTTTTTGGACGAGTGGATACCCTACGGCTCCCCGGTTGAAGGCCTAGACCGACTATATCCATCCACTGGCGCCCCGTACGATGTCTTAAACTCAGATAATCAGCTTCACACCTTCATGCCCCTCCGTCCATTATACGATACAGCCAACATGTGCCTCTCACGATAGTACAACACTTTTTTTTTATCCATCTCTCGGGATGCAGATTGTGGTTCCAAACCCACTTGGCTTTGACTCCCCATATATTGCTCTCCACGCGACGGGTGCCTCATCATCCTATAGAGTTTGGACATAGCAACTAGTGCTACCCTAGGTTGCAGAATGTGCCTAAGCTTGTCACCGATTGAGTCCCAAGATTTATTCCGAGGGGGAGATGGATATCTACAAATTTAGAATTTGGGATTTCTACTCTATTTATCCATTTCACCCCTCCGATTAGTTTTCGGAATAAATGCGCTCGTATTTCGGGTGACATTAAATGCCAGCAAAATTCAACAAAACAAGCACCGGAAACCTGCTCCACATGGATAGATGGAAAAACTGCGGGGTCTGCCTCATAATTTTTTTCAGGTTCCTTCCACCCCCAAAGATCTCTTTTTCTTGGTTTTACAGTCCTTAGAAACGGTGTGCCGTGCTAGAATCTACTACCATTGGTTGTCGACGAGATAGGCGTTGTTAGAGAGGTGCTGTATGTGATGGATAGAGTACAGTACTGGCCGTTATCTTCTATTACCCACAGGCACAATCCGCTTAATTCCATATAATTCGACACCTAAAACTGCCCTATGGCAGCGATATTAAACTGCGAAACTAAGAATATTGGGAGGGCCGATTTCAAACTCCACCCACCGTCCAACCCCAAGCAAGGCCTAATCTTAGAGGAAATCAAGATAACAAAATATGATACTGTACGGCACTCTCTAACAGCAACACGAAACCAACCTGCCATGAGTATCCCATGTTGATATATATCGATATATATCTGTTCCCAGTCGCTTATACACACCGAACGAACCTTGTGCACTTTACTAGTAAATTCCCTTGCCCCCCCGTACTCAAACCCACCACAAGACCTCGAAGGTAAGAAAAGATATGCCACGATGGGACGCTAGAATTCTCCTTCCCGGCTATGTACCTAAGGGTAGAACGCTGTAGACTTAGAGCTCTGCTGAGATAAAAGCAAGGGCCTGAGTAATATAGTACGTTGTCAAAATTAACCGCGATTCAACGATCGATGGCAGCCCAACCTTCCTCATCACGCTGCGCTTTCAACACCGCTTAAAGAACTTTCGCTAGCTCAAATATTAATTTCTACTATGTATTCTACCTTATACTTACATCTTTGATTTTTTTTTCGTAGTTTTAAGGAGGGTGTTGGTGGACGAGTGTTGTTGTCATGGCCCAAGTTTTTACCTCTTGGTTGAAACGCGGTTAATTTTGTCAACGAACCATACAACTTCCATTGACTCTTACCAGAAGAAGCAAGTGCAACTTCCTAGTCTATTTTCCCTGTATTCAAGCACATTCGGCGGCTCCCAATACAGTGTTGCAAAGAAAGCCTTCGATAATCGAACCCGCGGGGTTAGAAGGGGGGGTTGAATCGGGGCTTCTGAAAATGGAGATTGGATGGGAGGTTTTTTAATGCCTTAGTAAGCAAAAATAGCAGGAATTCTTATGGGAATTTTCTACCTTCAACCCAGTTGTGTGAGTATTTATTAAGCAGAAGCGGGGGGAGTGGAGTGCCGATGTTAGTTTACTTGCCTCTTCTGCTACATTTTGCTTCCTTTTTCCTGTTATTTCATTTAGTTCTTTGCTTCTAATTGCCTTGAAATATCGTTGTTTAACTTTCTTAGAAGGGGTTCTATCTTATAACCCCCCAGTCCGGAAGAGCATGTTCCCAGTCCCCCGATCATTCTTGATCAAACCCCCCAACCCCTACCTGGCAATATTGGTTCCCAACAACCCTAACTACCACAATCGAGGAGGGGATTTCGAGACAAATAGCCGAAATTCCAGTCTCCAACACTCACGGGAGGAAGTGTTGAGCTAGATGACCTTCGCCTTTGTTGAAGTGCATATAGGCCATGCGGCTATGCAGTCAGGAGGTATGCAGTTGTGGGACATAAGAATCAAACCAGTGATCGCAAGCGGCGGGTCCGGACCATAGGTCAGAAGTCCGGTCACTGTTTTAAAAAGCCTGGGGCAGTCCGGTGGGAATTATGGATAGCCGCCAAAGCCTGGCGGTTCCCAGGCAACCTGCAGGTCAGGTCCAAAAGCAACGTATGTTAGATCTGCATAGGGCCCAGGCAAGGCCGCCGGATACCCAGGCAAAGCCGTCAGATGCCCAGGCAAAGCCGCTAAATGCCCAGGCAAAGCCGCCAGATGTCCAGGCAAAGCCGCCAGATAACAACGTGAAACCACCCTGTCTCGCAAAATTTCAATTTGGACTGGATAGCCCAGAGATGCCCAGGTAACCTGCAGATGCCCAGGCAAAGCCGCCAGTGCCCACATCAGCAAAAGTTCATATTTCCTCCCTATACCTCCTGAGGCATGTGGGGGATAGGGGGCAAAATTATAAAAGTCAAGTGGCTGTACGAATAGTCTATAGCTCTATAACCCCTGATTACGTGAAGAGTTATGGGGCATCATTTTAATCGTCCGTAATTGCGTTGCTATGCAACGTTTTCGGGACGCTCAACGTCCTATTTGCGCCGTTGCATTGGCCTTTTAAGCTTTATCAATTCCTCTAGAGTTTATCGGGCCTCAACCCCTATACTGCCAATTGTTCCGTTATGGACCTCTGCCCCACGACTCATTCCTGATTCCCAACAGCCCAAATGGGCCGTATCCTCTATTCTCGTTACCACTCTTTGCCCACCACCCTTCACCTACTCCTATTCACCAATATTCACAAAGCCTACAAGCCTCTCAACGGCACAAACGGGCAGTTCTCTGTACGCTTGCTCCCTTTTCCCATCCTCGCTTAACTCTCCCCTTCCTTCTTACCCTCACTGTCCATCCTATTTCTACCCAACACTTTCTTTGCGTATGCACTAACATTCAAACGATCTTCGTCGCGTTTGCGCCGCAGTCAGTCTACTCCTTCATGATGCTTGAAATTCTTCCCTGTTCGCCTACTTCTCTACTCCACTACCTAGTGTAATTAACCCCTAGTGTTTTAATCACATCATTCGGCTCCCAAGTTTCCTTCTTTAGCCTACCTCCGTTATGCTGCTGCTACATTCCTTCGCAGTTCCACTTCACTCTTGCTTGCTTCCTAGATCTCTGTGAATTTTGTTCAGCTCAATTCAACCTTCTTTACCCTTTTTTATTTTACAAACACAATTAAAGTCTAACTCGAAGTAGTATATTAATAATAAATTAATTCACCCAAAAATTATAAAATTTAGTTAAATAATACATAAAATCCTAAATAAGACCTCAATCGTCCCCATCCCACCCTTCTTAGAGTTCCTCAACTGCTTCGCCCGCTCCAGGATCTGAATTAATATCCTCCACATCGCTCTCCTCATCTCCTGAAACCTCCAAATCCAGATATCCTGTGGCTTCTTTGTCCTCCAGTACAGCTCGAGACTCCTGATCCTGAACAAATCCACTGTCCCGCAACATTCGCTTAATGCGTTTTTTCGTGTCGTTAATCAGCTTAGTTCTCACCTGTGAAGGTAGTCCTTGCCAGGTTGCACACTGCCAAAGGTAAACATCCAAATTTCCCAATTAGTATGATAGTCTTTGGAACGGAGCATTTGGGCTCCTTGGAAATCACTAACTTTGCACTGTTTGAACCAAGAAATCTGAAGGTTGAATACATCAGCAAAAAAACTAGCTTGCCTCCTGTGCGCCCTGTGCATCTGACGCACCTGACGCACAGAACGTCAATCGCGAATTAGGACGCCATGTCGATCCGACGTTGAGTGCTGATTTGCCTTTGTTTCCACCCTGAATCCTGACGCCACCCGGGCACAGACCTCTTCGCCCTGTGCGTCCTGACAGCGTCTGGTGCCCTGCCGCCCTGTCCTGACAGGGTCTGGTGCTCAGGGCTGTCGTCCTGGCGACCCATGATCACCCCTACGTAATTCCCACGTCGTCTGATACTGTCCTCTTGCGTCCTGACGCGGGATCTCGCTCCCCCGTACTCAGGGCTTCTTTCATCTGGCCACGTCCCGTCCAGATATCTCTGTTCTGTGGTCCTGCGTCAGGATGTCACAATCCTGATCCATCATCTCCAGATGCGTGATGACTTCTTCCAGATTTTACTCCAAATACGGTGCGTCCCCTGATTCTTACACATGGCATGTTCAGACTCTCTGCGCTGCGATATCCTGACTCTGGTATGGTTATGGTGTTCTGGCGCCCGATAAACTACTTCTGACGATATCGCAACGTCTCCCGGAATGCATTTTCTTTCGCACCTCACGCTCTGGCGATGAGCTCTACTATTTCCACTTTTGGTTCTGTCTTCTTA
>Ga0307509_10001874_pt1 | contig 34742 bp, 38 predicted proteins | sample 10_EM_MG_FD_202245 | JGI IMG/M metagenome (GOLD analysis project Ga0307509, IMG submission 202245) | Populus trichocarpa ectomycorrhiza microbial communities from riparian zone in the Pacific Northwest, United States - 10_EM | ecosystem: Host-associated > Plants > Roots > Unclassified | place...
CCGCAGAATCTGGTCGAGGGGAGCTAGGTCCCACGGAGCTGGCGCTGAGCGTCCGCTGCATACGTGCAGCATGTAAGCTCTGGAGTGATGCAGAAGAGGGTAGGCCACCTTCGTCGTCTCCGGGCCCCATTTTCGATGACGGAGATGAGGGTGGAGGCATTGCCACGGAGCTGGGTAACCTAGGTCTAGGGGTTTTCAATGATAGCTTCCCTTTCGATGTGGGGGAGCCTGTGATTGTCGCGTCGTCGTAGCGCGAGCCGAGGACTTTGGGTGTATTGAAGGGGGAACCGGTTCCTATACTTCGCACAGGGGACGCTATCGAGTGCGTAGCACTTCGTGTGGGGCTCTCTCTACCTGTAGGGAGTTTTCGGGGGATAGCAGGCGACTTTCGGAGTTGAGTGGCTGTCACTCCGACATACTTAGATGCTCGAGATCCGGGGGTAATCTGGCTAGTGGGAACGGGGGGTTTCGTTACGGTCTTGGGTGTCGTAAAGGGGCCGGTGGTGGTTCGACGGTTTGCGGGAGTCGTGCGACCGGTGGGAGTAGGAAGGCCAACGCGCGAGGTGGATAGTGACGGGGTAATCCTTCCACTTGGGAGGGAAGGCGTGACGCGGCCGTTGGATGTCGAGGGAGTTATTCTCCCCGAATAAGACGGAGTGACGCGTCCGCTGGTGCTGCGTATTGAAGCGACGGAGGATGGTCGAGAACTAATGCTGGTGCGAACCGCCGGCGCGGAGAGCTTATCAACCGCGACAAACACGCCACATTTTGGAGGGCAAACGAAATACTTAATTCTAATCACAATCGCAAATCAGGAGCGTTTGATCGGGTCTGACGGAGGCACAGCTTACCCGTTTACACTTCCGTCGTTCTTGCCCTTGCCGATGAACCCCCCACCGAGTTCTACGCCTGCCCATTCACCTGGCTTGCCCTCAATCGGTCCAACGAAGCGCAGAACGCCTTCGAATCCCAAAGACTCGATCCTCACGTCGTCACCGGTCTCAAACCGCCCCCCGGTCCGACTGACGCTCCGACCGTGAACGTTTGACTGCCTACTCGCAGAACGCGCAGGTATGGGATGGCTCTGGGAGGTGGAGACTCTGCTGTTCACGGAACTGACTGCCGAGACGGAGGACGCGACGGATGAGGGCCTGTTTGAAGTGGACTTTCCGTTAGAATAGCCGTGTGAGGACGAGGATGGTGAGAGGGTGGTAAGGTTGTGGCCAGAGGTGGTGGTACGATGCTGGGCGGGATCGTTGGCCTTGATAGCGTCAGCGAGGGTGCGGGACATGTATGTAGTGTCATCGACGGGGGTCAAGGCTGCCGATGGGCTCTGGATGTTCGAGCCCGCGGATGAGACGGAACGCAGCCTTCCCGGTGTCGGAATCCCAGTGCTGGGTCGACCTGGAGTTGGGATCCCAGACGACCGGGGTTTCTGGTTCGTCGACGCATACATCGACATGTCAGTGACTGAGCTAGCAAGTTGGCCAACGGTCGGAAGTTGCCGATCACTCCATGCCTCGTCTTCTTCAGTCATTCGCCAGGCTGCTCACCGGCGCGCCCCCCGCCCTCGGCCCTTCGCTATCCGTCGTTGCGAAGCTGCCCATAACCGTGGCCAGGACGTTCCCCACGGCCTCCGTCGCGACCCTCCCATTCGTTTCCTCTTTCGGCGCAAACCGCGTCCAACCCCTCCTCACACCATTCCAGCTGGCCTCCCAGCAAGTCCGTTGGGCATCACGAGGGACGGAATACCAACCATCACAACGCGTTCGAAAACGAAGGCACGGTTTTTTGGCACGGAAGAGGAGCGTGTCTGGTTCGAAGATACTTGTCCGTCGCCGGGCTAAGGGTCGGAAGTTCCTCTCGCATTGATCGGCCCAGGTGCGATCCCATTAAAAAACTCCCCCATCGTAAAACTCATAAGCACCGGTGACTACGCTCAGTACAGGGCACAGGTAGATGACGATAAAATAGATTCTCCAAATGTCATAATGTCAGCTATTCAATTGCATCGCCGTCAATGCTGTCCTCTCTCCAAGTCCCAATTTTGAACGAACATTTAATCCCTTCACACCGCCAACCTTCAGCCCACCGGTAGGCCGCGGAGGTGGTGTTATGTCAACGGAATCACCCTCCTCGACCACTTCCAAAGCAGGCAGAGGCATCATATCCTCGAAGCCCCTTCGAATGGTCGATACCAGAGCGGAAATCGGTGTCTGCTCGACCATTCTTGGTGGACGGGCCGGCTTGCGACGGGCGTCTTCAAAGTGGGCGACCAAATCCCCAACCTTCTTCGACCGTTCCTTCCCTTTCACTTTCAGCGGCATGGACGGCTCGGCGACGGGAGGGATGAATACAGGCAAGGGTTCTGTCGATCGTTTCGCCGCAGGAATGGGGTCGGAGTCTGGGGCGGGGTCATGTCGCTGAACCACTGGCTCCTGTACCTGAACGGGCTCAACTACCGGCTCTTTTGGCTCTTCCACCAATTCTGGAGTCACGACACGCGGTGGGGCATCCTCGACCTTGGGTGTCGGTGGCGGAGAATTCTGGGGAGTGCCTAACAGAGGAAGGCCCATCTTCAGCGCATGAACAACTGCCGTTTCTGCGGTGACCTTCTTTGGAGACATAGTGACAGGAGGTACGAATTTCACCTCCGTTTCGAGATTGAGCGAAGGTAGTGAACCCGCGACCGAGACTGGTGGGAGGGTTGGTGAGGGGGTTGAAGGAATCGGAACGACAGCCTCGGTCTCCTTGAAGTCCTCCGAAGGCGTCAATGGGGGTTCAGGACGTTTGCGCTTGTCAGTGACCTTGGTCACAGTAGCAGCTCCGGTCCGTGTTGACTTGGTGAAATCGGCTCTTGATGACGGTCGTGTTAGTTTGGGCAACTCCATCCTTGAAGGGGGCCGAGCGTTAGACGTGGTCCGAGATCGACTCCGCAGGGGTGCCAGGGGCGCTTCCTTTGTCTTCTCCGTCAGGCTGGACTTAGTGGTCCTCGTTTGGGATCTTGATCGAGACGATTCTGGTTTGGGGGGTTCCAGTTCCTTTCTCGAACTCTCGGCCACCGAAGGAGGTCCAGAGGGGTCCTTCGAACTCGGTTGGGAAGGAACCACGGGCAGAACCTTCCCCGCCGCACGGCTCTTTGGTCTCTCGGGTACGGAACTCGTTTTGGCGGGTACTTTGGGTTTCGGAGGGGGGATCTCTTTGGGGAGGGGGGCAGGGACTATCGTTATTCTTCTAGGTCCGGTGTGCATCTTGGGAACACCCCCTTGCACAGGCACGACCCCCGGTTGGACACGGGTGATGCCACCGCCCCGCGGCGGGGGTTGATTTATAATGCGGCTTGGGCCTGACCGTGCGGACATCTGTACCCGGGCTTGGGACATTGCGTTGATCCTTGTGGATGTCGTTGAGTGCGCATTACTGGTGATACTGTGGGTAGAGTGTTGGGAAAGGGCGGAAGCAGGCCGAACGAGGTGCGAGGGTAACGATGGGAGAGCGGGTTTTGGAATCGGTTTGGCAGATGGTAACTGTCGCGACCGCGACGGTGCCGTGCCGACGTGCGGTTGAGAGTTGGTATTTGAGTGGGATTGCTCTTTTGGTTTGATATTCAGATATTTCCTTGCCGTAGGGCTCAGGGGCTGAACGAACCTGTTGGAATTTGGTCAGCGAGGGTCGGAGGGTTCTGGTGGAAACACATACGTATCAATGCGGTCCGGATTGAGGATGGTGTATGCTTCGAACATCTTCCTGCTCGTCTTGCGAATATCACCGTTGGGATCTTGAATCGTAGCCTTGATGATACTCTCGATTTCCCCCTGGCGAACACCTTTCACCAACTCTTCGGGATCACAGACGTTCAAGCAAGCCAAAGCAGCCTCTGCCGCCGCCAACCGCATGGCGACAGACTTGTCCTTGACGGAGCTGAGAAGGTACGTGAGGATGCCGGGTAACCTGGTGGAGCCGATTATCTCGATAACACAGGCCTTTCCTCGAGCAGAGAAGACCTTGTTCGAGCGCATACATTGCGACAGGAGAGTGGGGAGAAAGACAGGGATGAGGGGCGCGAACGACGATTGTAACGACTGGGCAAGGGATGCAAATAGCTCTAGTGAGACCCCGGAGAGTTTTGAACGTTCGGAGTTAACACAGTTGATGAGAGGCCGCGCGATGCCTCGCAACAGTGGGGCGAGTTCGGAGGGAAATTCAGCAGCCCCATTATCAGTGAGAGACTTGAGACTCGTGATTGCCGATGTAAGTTTGTCCCACGTCTCTTCAGACTCTGGCAGAGCAAGATGTTCCTCGATGGTGGCGAAGTGGTAGTTCAAGTCTTGGACTGAGTTACACTAGAGCACCGTTTGATCAGCTCGTGTGGTGGATGGATGAGAATGGGAAGGGCTCACAGTCAGTTCAACAGCCTTTGCGCGCATGACCGTATGTATCGGGAAGAGTTGCTGAGTGGTCAGACGACGACAAATGCGGACCGAATGTTCAACGTCCACACCGGAAGGTGAATCGGGGCTCGAATTTACGCGACTGATATCACGTGCGTGGTGTCACGCGGTCGGCCCGGCGGAACCGCAAGCAACATCGTTTAGAGCGTGTCAGCCCATCGTGACTCAAGGGGATGTAGATCCAGTTCAGCTCTTCCTGGATTCGGCACTTGCTTCCATATCATCCACCATCACCTCTTCGCCTCTTCCGACAATGAGCGCTCACCACGGCTTCAAGTTCCAACCTTCCTCCATAACCCACAGCGTGCGATCCCCATCAGTTCATATAGTCAGAATCGCCACACGCCTGGACGTGGAATATGTGTAATAGCCCAATACCACCAAGTCCTCGATGGGATGCGAATAGTGCAGGCCTTTCGTCCCACTCGCGCATGGCAGCAACTCGTGTTACTTTCTGTGATTCATGTTCATATCGTTTCGTGTCCATGAAATAAAATACCGGATTTGGAGGAGCGAGATAACTATCTAGGAGAAGACTTTGGTACACACACGAGACCGCGAGATAAGTTATGATAAAGAAATAATAAGATAAAGATGGACAAAAGGATTATTGTGTCAATTGCCAATATCCAACCCCCAAGGTACACAACGGTGCACGAATGTACAGGATCTCGAGGAAACGTCGTAAAGCGGTGGAGGGAAGGAGATTGTCCCCACAAAAACGGCGGGGGATTAGAACGAAATTAGTGAGACGCTCTTCAAGTAGGAAAGCCAAGAATCGATGTCCCGGTCCGTCAGAGGTTGAAGAGCAGCGAGTGTGGGGGATTCACGCAAAGCGTTCTCGCTAGCCATACGAGGCACAAATTTCGGGGCAGAAGGGTCTACCGTGCGGCAGGTCTCCAAAAGGGCGATGGCTTTGGTATCGTTACCCTTGGAGGAAGTGGTAAGAGCTTCTAGTCGGGCCAGCCAATCGGAGAACGGGACTACAGGGATGTCGATGGTTTGAGAGACCTTGTCGAAGATGTATCGCCACGAAACGGGTTTTGGATGTGCGATGTGGACGATGTTCGATGATGCGTTGCGGATCTCAGCGACGACCGAACCGACAACCTCCAGAGGTACCCAACTGACATCCTGAATGATAACAATCAGTGGATTGCCGACAAGCCAAAAGCGGCGGGAATCACGTACAGACGGGGAATCTGGAAGGCAATTGACGATGGCTGTAGATTGAACAAGGGATGGGAACCACTCTGTCACATTCCAGTAACCGTTACTCGAACCGGACGCCTGGTCGACTCGGGCGATGATAGGACGGAGACTTGTCTGCGCAGCGACGAGTTGGAGGAGCCGTTCGGCGACCCATTTGGACTCGCTGTAACCGTTGCCTAGAGCATGTTCGGGTCCAAAGAATTTCTCAGGACAAAGTACGCCGCTCTGGGTGACTGAGGCAAGGTAGTGAGATGAAAGTGGGAATCGGCATCGAGGAAGAGGTACTCACAGCTACGGAGGACACCGGCCGAACTGACAAAAATGATGCGGGGCGGAGTAGGAAGAGGGGACGACAACGCCAAGTCGATCAGGTTCCTCGTGCCCCTGATCAGTGGCTCGAACCGCGACAAGTCGAACGACCAGTTGACGAGCCAGCCGGCATGAACGATATGCGTAGTTGTGGTACGGAGCTCCTCCAGGAGTGATCCCCCGACTCCAAGGTCGCTAGCGGTCAGATCAGCGTTCAGGAGCGTCAGTTTTGGTGTGTCCACAAGGGTAGGATCGAATCCGCGCTTCTTGAGGGCCGCCTTCTGTGCCCCCACAGGATCCTCAGACGGCCGGTTCAATGCGTAGATGTGTTTGACATTTGGACACTTCAGGCAACCAACGAGAATGCTCGATCCAACCGAACCACTGGAGCCAGTGATCACGATGACATCTCCTGTGGGTGGTTCCAACGATGGGATGTGATCTTCAAGGTTCTTGGAATACTTTTCGACCATCTTGACCAGAGGGTCCGTCTGGTCGACTGCGGAGGCACCTTCTGTAGTGGTCCCAGCCTCTCGTATCTTCGCCTCCAGGTGGTTCCAGGTCATCCCACCCAAGAGCTGCATCTGAGAGACCTTGACGTGCGGGCGGAGGGCCACGGAGATGCGCGTGGCAGCCAACGAATCCATCCCGTAGGAAACGAAGGGAACTTCGGGAGAAAAATCGGATGTCGACAAGTCCAACAGGTTCAAGACCTTATCGAAGACGCTCGATTTGTCGTCCTCACGAGCTAAGGTAGTAGTAGTCTCTTCCCTGGTGACCAGGTGGACAGTATCGGAGGCGAGGCCAATGTCCTTATGCAGCTGGTTCCAGGTCGTGTCAGGAATGTAATACCGTGCGCGAACACCAGAGTAGAGCTTGAGCAAGCCGTCCTCGACGTAAGCACACAGCTCTGTTGAGTGTGTTGAGCACATTTTTTTTTTCGAACGGCGGCGTACGGCTTACCATCTGGACTAATTACGGTCGACTCTATAGCACTCCCGCGCTCCCCTGGATAACGAGCGAAGTAGCCTAGGTCGGAAATTGAGGGGACGGACACCGAGAAGGCATTCTTGTGGCGTGCTAAATATCCGTTGACAACCGTGTTTGCCATGGCGTAATTCGACTGGCCATAGTATCCAATCAGGGCGCTGACCGAGGAGAAGGAAACGCAGAAGTCGAGAGTTTGGATCGGGGCAACCGTATCCAATGTCGTCAGCGAGTCCCACTTGGCGTTGACCACACGGCGAATGTTCTCTTCGGTTTGGCTGGTGAAGAGACCATCGGATAGAACGAGGGTCATCAAAAAGCACCCTCCCAACGGTTCCTTGACACCGTCAACGACCCGTCGCATTCCAAGTACGGAAGTGGCATCGCAAGCTTCAAGTTGGAGGGAGAGGTCGTTGCGTCGTTCCATATACGCAACCTTGAGCTTCGTGACTTCAAGCGCGTCGGTATCGAGGAACTTGCGGCCACGGCGGGAGGTCAGAACAATCTTCTTCGCGCCACGCTTAGAAGGGCTTGAAGTAAGACTTCGCGACAAGGAGTGCAAGGAAACCGCTTACTTGGTACATCCACAGCGCAAAATGAACTCCAAGGTCGCTCATGCCGCCGATCAATAGGTACGCCTTCGATGGGTTGAACAAGGACGTCTTCTTCGGACCCGGTGGCACGGAAACCGTGAACCGGGAGAGAGCTCTCGGGCTGATGACTGGTGACTCGGAAATCGAGCTGTCAACTTTGGCAAGACGGAGGGATGTCTTAACCAAATGCCCAAGCACCCAGGAGTCCCGGGAAATCATCTGGCGTAACGCGTCATCCCAAACGAAGATGGACCCACGCCACAGCCCGATTTCTGGTCGCTCCGCGAGTTCTTTGGAACTGGTGAGGATAACATCGAACCTCTCATCGTCACCAACGACGCTCGTCCTAGTTTGGATGAGGGAGGGAATGGTTGAGCAAAACATACTCAGTTTTCTCGAGACTGCCTCATCTGCAAGTAAGACCTTGAGGGGTGGCTTGTCTGGGGTTCCACCCGTAGTTCGTGCAGGCCCTAAGACCAGGGTGGCAATGGCGCTCGTGATGGCGTACTCCGTGAAAACGTCAGCCTCGTCGTTAGCATCCAAAACCATCACAGAACCAGCAGAGCAGACGAGCATGTTGGACGCCTCCTGATGATGGGTGATCCCAACAACCCTCTGACCGGGCTTGAACGCGAAGTGTCTGGTCTCAGCGATGGTTCCCGAGAAACCGCGGTAACAGGAGACAGACTCCGACCAGTAACGGATGTTGACCGAGATTTGTTGATCCTCGAGGGACGGGAGAGGGCCCCGGACTAAGCCGAATGAGGTTGATCTCCAGTCATTCTTACCCGGACCGAACTTGTTTGGAGGGGAAGGTGGAACGGATGGGACGACCCTCGGGACGTGGGGTGTATCGTCCTTCCCAAAATGGACGATGATGTCGTGGGCCAAACAGTCTCGGTAGGCTAGAATCCGGCCCACACGAGATGGTTCATCGGATTCGCTATCGAAGATTCCGAGGTGAATAGCCCAGTTGGCGTATTCGCGGGACAGGCTCTTAACGAGACCCTGTGCAGCGTCCCCGTCGATCCCGTCGGTAACGATGATCCAGAGCGAAATGTCTCGGTCAACATCGAGGTTCTTGATCCCCTCCTGTAGCTCGATCTCCTTGCCAAATGTGTAGGTGAGGAAGTGGTGGCCGGGGATGGTGACGCCAAAGGATGGCTCTTCAGCGAGGGACTTCTGCGCAGTGAACAAAAATTCCCAGCCGCCTCCGAGCTCAGTTGAATATTGGAAATCGACAAAGCCGGCTGATCTGGTGAAACGCCCCCAACCATCCGGAGAGACCGATGGATGATCCCTCCCATCTGTGTAACCAAACCATTCCGAGAATCCACCGAAGACCATATCACTCCAAAGAGTGCCAACCGTGTGTTTCCAATCGCTCCCGTCTAACTCCACCACGAGGAGGGAACCACCAGGTACGAGAACCCGATGAAGCGACCCGAGAACGTCCTCGACTTCCGGGACAGCGTGAATAACGTGAAGTCCCACGATGATATCGAATGAGCACGGGGATAAACCTTGTTCTTCTGGGGGACGGCACAAGTCATAGACCTTCGGAGTGGCACGGGAATATCGCAACGCCTTGACTGTGGCATTCGCGAGGGCGAACGACACATCGCTCACAACATACTCGACGATCATGTCGTCACGGTTCTCCAATACACCGCAGAGGGAGCGGGTAAGAAGACCGGTACCTGTAAAAACATCAATTCGCATTCAGCCAGTCCCCCCGTGAGTTCAAAGAAAGATCTTTACCGGCTCCGATCTCGAGAACGCGAAGGACCTTCTTGCCTGATTCGGCAAATGCAGTGATGGTCCGATCGAAAGCATTCGCGGCAGCATCACAAACGGGTCCGAAGAGTCCCTCCCCGCTGTAGAACTTGTTCAAGATATCATCAGAGAACAGAGCTCGAACAGTTGCCTGGGATGTTGCAAATGAGAAAAACTTCGTGATCTCTCAATAAGTATAAGCTAACCGTGGAGCTCTCGAACACGTCATGGTGGACAAGGCTTAACCGATCAACAATCTGGAAATGGATAGGCCATCTCATCTTGATGTCTTCTACCACGGCAGGGGAGGGCAGAGGTGGGAGGCGCCTTGTGATAGCTTCCTTTGCGAATCGGTAATATCGTTGTCGATTGAGGTCATCACCAACGATTACCCCATGATCAAGGGACCGACGGAGGAGAAGTTGAGCCTCATGATCGGTGATGGTCGCAATCAAATCCACTGTCTCCTTGTTCGGCCTTGACCAGTGGATCGGGCATCGTGGGACGGCGTTGGAAGTCACGACAGGTTGTAAGGCAACCTCGTATCTGCGTTCGATGCCAGGGAAAGGCGAAGTTGAACTCCTTTTCAACTCAAACCCGGTCATCGCGACCAGCACCGATCCGGTATCGTCGTAGACAGTAAGATCACAGACCCGAACATCTACGAACCTAGTGAGCTCATGCCACACGCGAAGCCGACTTACACCCACCAGGAGTCCACTCCCGTAAAACGTAGTGTGAATAGATGAGGCTCCCCGGCTTTGGAGCTGCGTAGAACGAAAACTTGCGGAGCTTCGAAGGTAAGAAGATAGACCTGTTATCAGTAACTTGGAGGATAGCGGGGTGCAAGACATAATGAAAGCAAGCGTCCAAAATAACTGGGTTGAAGACGTAGTCGGGGGTGCTGCGAAATAAAGTTTGGAAAGGGCTGAGTCAAAGACAAGGACAGGTTGCCTCCACTCACCGATCTGAAACAGGTGGAATTGAAATGAGGGCCATTCCTTCGCGAGCAGTCCCACGAAGTTTCTTCAACCTCTGGAATTGGGGACCAAACGTGGCAAAGCAGCCGATCAAGTCGTAAAAGCCTATAGGGGATGTTAACCGCGTTCGCGCACACAAACATTACGGTTGAATTACCGTCAGTGTCAATCGGCGGGAACTTCGCTAATGCCCGTCGAACGTCTAATATTGGCAAGGGTGCCGCGGTGTTCTGGCTTGATGACCCAGACGAATGAACTTGGTCATCACAAGTCTTAGTAACCGCATTCGCCTGAGTCGTCTTGATGGCCCACTTGCAGCCCTGGTACTCCAGACGCACATCTGAGGGAGCCTCTGGCGCCAGAGATAGAATATTTCCGAATTCCATGTCCCAGATCAACCGCGCGCCGGTTTGTAACACCTTGAAGCCACGGAAAGGAAGGACCACAACAGTAAATGAAAAGTTCCACAACAGAAAAGTCGACCCTGAAGGAAGAAATATAGCGCACCATATCGATGAAAGCAGCAGCCGGAACGATGGGTTCCCCGTTGATGACATGTTCCGCGAGATCCGGAAATGTCTTCGCATTCATCTTCAACAACAACGAGTACCCGCCCTTGATGAGGGGTGCCTCGCGAGGGCCATCAACCCTCAACGGGAATGTCCGACGGGTGAAAGGATAAGGGATGTCGTAGGCAGGGTCGCGACTCGCCCGGCCGTAAAGCGACGTCAAATCGATTGAATTAATACCCAAAGTGACAAGGGCTCCGAGGGAAGAGCAGAACGTGGCGAGCTCCACAGGGATGGGAGAATTCCTGGCTGGCCGCCGCATGGGGCAAATCGTTGCGTTCGGTGAGACGGCGAGGCTTGAAACATAAGATGACAAGGCAGGGTGCGGAGATATCTCGACAAATGCAGCGTCAGGGGTATTCCACAACACCGCGGAAACAGCCTGATGGAAGTGGACGGGTCGTCGAACATTGTTCCACATGTATTCTGGGGTAAATTCGTAGATGAACCTCCCGTGTTCCGCGACAGTTGAGTAACAAGGGATAACAGGCACATGTGGTCCCAGGTAACGGCCGAAGACCCCTTGAACGCCGTCATGGTAAACCTCGTGGCAATGCTCCATGAGAGAACTGTGAGATGGCGTGAGAGTCTGGACCTGTCTGGCGAAGTACCCCTCTCCCTGAGCGACACCAATGGCCCTCTGCACTAGGTGTGCGGAGCCAGAAACGACGACCGCCTCTAGGGAGTTATGGCATCCAACCTCCAACACCCCGTCGGATTTCTCGGTCACGAGGGCCACGATCTTGAGGGCTTCCTCGTACCCGCAACCAAGGGCAGCCATACCAGCCCCAAGTGGTTCCGTCATCTTCATAGCTTTCGAGCGGGCAATGGCGACCTCGAGAGCCATAGCCTTTGGTCCTGCCCCGGAAGCGTATAACATCGCGGTTTCTCCCGCAGAGTGACCGACGAGGACGTCTGGCTTGACACCAACGCTAGCCAGCAGGTCGAATAGTGCGATTTGCACCATACAGAGCGCCGGAATGGTGTAGTCGACTGACCACACGGCGGGAAGTGATGACGGCAGGGAGCTGTCAAAAAGACCAGTAGTCTTGATCAGGGAATGGCCGGTGACATGTTCGTAAACTTGATCGAGTTCGAGAATGGTGTTCCTGAATACATCAGAGGTGGCGAATAAAGACTGGCCCATCCGTAAGTGTTGGGGACCCTGGCCGGTAAAGACAAAGACGACGGGAGGCTGTGCTTTTGGGGCGAGCACGGGGTTGGGAACGGTAATGGCGGTGCCTGGAGTGTAAAGGAAGTGCGCCCTGAAGGGCATCTGCCTTGCCCGGCGAGCATGCATGACGGCTTGGGAGAGGGCCTCCAATGACGAATCGTCCTTGAGGAGATCGACGAGCGACGTTGCGATTTCCGATGTGGCTCTCGGGGACAAGCCCCCAACGATGAACACCACCGGCTGGTTGGGCTTGATTCGGATCTCGGAATCGGCTGGCTTAGGGGGTTGTTCCAAGACAGCGTGCCCATTTGAGCCGCCTATCCCTGAGCTAGCCAGGGATATCAACGACCTCCCCGTGTCGGAGCGAGCGCCTAGCGGGACCAAATCCGTGGGCACCTTCAGGTTGTATCTATCCCAGGCGATCTTGGGGTTTGGGACACGCAGGTTTGGATTCGGCAGGATCATCCTCTTCTCAAAGGTCAAGCAGACCTTCAGGAGAGATGCAAAAAACGCCGCAGCTTCGAGGTGCCTATAGAATCGGCAAGCAATCAGGGAATTGAGTCGGAGGCTTTCCCTGGGGGTGAGATAGACGCACCCAAGGTTTCCCTTAACGCTCCCGATGATGACGTCGTCGCTCCGACGGAAAACCTCTCCGGCGGCGTTCGCTTCGATAGGATCTCCGACAGTCGTGCCTACGGTTCCAGACGCCGGGTTAAGAACAATAATATGAGGGCCGTCAGGAGCAACGCACCAGTAGCGTGGAGTTCCACATAATCGACCTCACGGGGGTCCCTGCCAGCACTCATAAAGGCATCGCGGATGCACTGTTGTTGTAGCTTCCCAGAGGGTTTGGAAAGCGTCGCATCAGACCCATTGTTATTGATAGCGGTGCCCAGGATCTACCACGGGTGAGAATGGAGAGGTGGGTGAGAAAGTTGGCTCAATCTTACGATGGCATAAATGTGGTCATCGTCGGCCAACGCTGCCTCGAGGGGTTTGATCACGATGGCGACCGCCCCTTCACCCCGCACGAAGCTGACAACGATCGGGGTTAGAAGCAGGACGAAGGGAACAGCGAGCTTAACGACGCACCCATCCGCAGCCGAATCGAAAGGCTTGCACTGGCCTGGCGTAAGAATTCCGTTGTTTGAATAGCCGAACCAGTCCCACAAGCTACATTTGTTAGGGTGAACAAGTAACAAACGAGCGGATCTGATCCGTCGCTTACTCCATATTGTATTGACACCCGCCGATGACGGCGGCCTCACAATCCCCACTCTCGATTGCGCGGATCGCCAAATGTGTTGCAGTTAGAGTGGAACTACAGGCTGTGTCAAGGTAGAGGGAGGGTCCCGTAATATCAAAAGTGAAGGCCACTCGATTCGCGAGTGCGTGACTCCTCGCCCCGACATTACGGTGGTCGGTGCGGTCCTAGCGCAACAAAGGTGTCAGGCCGCATGGAGCGGGATGGAAGAACAAAGATCCAAGGGGTCTCACGTGGGAAAGAGCTTCTGCAATGGTCCCAGCGGCGAAGGATCCGACTTTACGCCCTCGGTAATCGATGCCAGAGTCAAGGAGCGCGAGGAAGGATAGTTCAATCATCCGACGAGAACTGGCGGTCATGGCGACGGCATCCTTTGCGGTAACCCCGAACTCAACATTGTCGAAGAGTTGCGCATCTTTGAGGAAGGCACCAGTAGGGTTGGGGATCGCACCGCTGAACAATGGTCAACGATCAGGAAGTACAAAATCACACAGTGGAGCATTGACTTACGATAAACCCTCCAGCCGTTCTTGGGGAATGTCCTCGAATGCCTGCTGCTTGCGTGACAAGAAATCCCAGAATGTGCGGTAGTCTAGATTTCTGGCCGAATTTGGGCCTGAGGGTAACTGGGCGGCTAGCCCGACCTTTTGGAGGGGGTGGGTCAGGTGGGGAGTTGGTGCGGGGCCCACAGGACATACTATGGCTACAGGCATGATGGCCAGTAGGTGAATCCGAGACGTTTACGGGGAGGGAGGGGCGGAGACATAAGGGTCATATAAAGCGGCCGGCCGTAGGCTGTCCAAAACGAAGGAAATGAATTCGGTGATCCCCACCTACGATCGGCTTGGTCGGGCGTAGCGCCTTCGACGGTTTTAGATCAAAACTCGGAGAGAGGGGCTCATCTCGTCTTCTTTTCCTTCGCCCTGTACCTAGTATCGCCACAGGCTTGGTGCTGGGCGCTGGGCGCTGAGTACTGAGTCACTGAGGCAGATGTGAGGTGATGGCTCATGGCACACAAAGTTGGATCTCGTTTGAGGGCCCGGAGTCACCGGAAAGGATGAAAAACGTGGGAGGATTCCCGGCCACTTGGGATTGGATTCTTCGTTCGAAATGGTTATCCCCTGCTATCAGGTACTTATTCGATTCTCGACAACCTGGGGTTCTCGACCTCATCAAAAGAGCGGAAGGTACACACACCCTGCCTGCTTGACAAAGGCAGGTAAAATCCGCGTGGGATGGTGATCATCCTCGGATTCATCCAGCGCACACCCAACTTCCCCCAACCTTTGATGTATGATGCACCACATACCTGAGGCTCCGCTCTATGAACCGACCGACCTTTGCCGGAACCCGCGTGCAAGTGAGTCCGGCGATCAGCACGATTTGAGCTGAGGTCTGAGCCGCTCATCGACATCATTCCCTAGAATTCGATTCATTTTGATCGCACAGTTCATTCTGTGCTATTCCCCGCCCCTTGTCAGGGTCGCCAGGGTCACGATGCGGAGCTCCATGGTTGGAATCGCGGTGTGCGGAGCGTAGACCCAACGCACTCGTTCATCCGGACCCTAGAACCATGGATATGTCGCCGCTCATAACCGGAGGAATCAAAAGATGATCGTTGAGATCTGAGATCTGAGACTCCAGCTCGGCACGTGCGAGGCTAACTTCAGCGTTCAGCAGAATCCCCACCCCACCCTCCCGCCAAAATCACTGTTGATCACGAAGTCCAAATTATTAGCCACCTCCAGCGTCGAAGATACCGACCCTCTCGAGCGCCTAAATCACTGCGGCACAAAACATTCATCGTCAGCACCGCTGAACCTTTCGTACAGACGATCGGACCTCAGCTGCCCGTCCTTGTCGTCGCGAAGGGAGAAGAGGGTAACGTTATGCCTGACACAAGCTTCTTGTTCTAGAAGTACGTCACGTGGGCGTCAACCCCTCCCACTTCCAGTTCCTAAAGAATTTCCTTGGTCCCTGCGGTTGGGGGCGCTGCTAGAGACCGAATTTCGCTCCGTCTCTACCACTTGCGTTTGCCTGGGAAAGGCTACAACCACAGGGGTACCCCTCGGCCAGGCTGAAATCGTTAGGAGGTATAGTGTCCGTGGGACGGCACCCACCCAGCCGTCTCTCTTTCAGGGGACGCGAGTACCAGTCTTGCCGGGAGCGGGTTCGGCAAAGCCACGACAGCGCCCGGAGGTTATCAAACGCCGCCGCGTATCGTAAAGGTTTTCGCGGAAAGTGTTGCCCCGTTCGTGTGAACAACCGTTGGGTGTTTGCTCTCAGTAGCCGAGCTGTAACATTCCTGCAGCCTGGCGCCCATCACCTCCCTGGCAGAGAGCAACGTCTAGTATGTATTCATTCATAGCCACGACACACCAAATCAAACTGAGCACTGCGTCGTGGCACCGCTCCCGCTATCGGAACTCCTGTCTATAGCCCACCTGACTGATGATCTTTAACAAAGCGTCCCTGACTGCGCGATTCCACCCAAACCTTCACGTGCCCCCTGGAATCGAAAATGCGGCGCGGGAGCTTAAAGTTCCAACCGAATGGGTCTGTATCGGACACCCCTTGGTGGTTACCATTGTATAACACCTCCTCAAGCTTCAAGTTGTCCATCCCACATCTACCTTTTGTACCTGATCGGACATCTGTTCTGTGCATATGACCCCGCTCTCTCGCTTTCTACATCTCAAAATCTGGGCAGAATTCAGTCGGCACACACCCTCTGCGTTCTAACAATCAAACCCTGGATTCTCGCTTACTATGTTTCCCTCGGTCGTGTGATCACAACGGCAATTGGCCCCTGACGGAGGTCAGCCTAGGTCAGCATCATCAAGGTTAGGGCTATTTCACCGCGTGCGACCACCAGGGCTCCCACTCCCCACCCACTTTTCGGGGTACTGGACTACCATTCATTAGATTGTTCTGATACCTAGTTTCGCTCTTCGACAGACAGTTGGACTAGCGCTGGTTTTTCAGTCGAGTTGCGTTGAATAACCGCGAAGGCTGTTCCAGCGGTTTTGGTGCACCCCGTGGGTGCTATACAGGGAATTTGCCCGTCTCGCTCGTGCCACAGGGCTGTTTCTGTCGTAATCCTGTAATGGGTCGGGCTTCGGACGCCCTATCCTTTTCCCAGAAGGCGAAAACAAACGTGTCTAAACCACTGTGAACCTTTCACCGCCACATTTTCACTTATCAACAGTAGAGAACACGGATGCACAACACCACAGCAAAGTGCTACGAAGTCCTCAATATTCCCGTGTTGGGGGGTTGTGGGGGAGAACTTAGGTGCTCCCTATCGGGCTCAATTGTTATGATAGTGAACAGTCCCTACGAACTTCGAGGGCTCAGGTCGTCTACGCGAGGATAGCTATCGAATTCAGCCCTCCGCAGAGGGGTGAATGCGTCAATTGTGTCGAAGGAGGCGTCTTCCTGGGGGTTTGCTTGTTCAGCGATCACAACGTAGTAGTTCCTGGATCGAACCGCAGCGCACCCTCGATTGGTGCTCTCCGCTTGGGCACTCCCACCACCGCTGGACCGAAGGGTAATCCATCCAAGGGCCCAAATAAACCTTGCGGCTGGTAAAGAGTCAGGCAAGAAACAGACGAGGCAGGCAAATAGAGGGTGCTCTGGTATATGGAGTTCTGAACGGAATTCGGTATAAGTGGGGGGTCTGAAATATTGATTCGAGGATGTCAATGGTCCACCGTGTTCTGGGAAGTGACCCGGGTGCGTTTGGGACGATCGCTGGGTAAACCACACAACACGCAATTACATTCATAATCACTACACAGTATGGCCCCTGACTCGCTTGAAAAGCCAATTGGATAGAGAAAACCGACAGGATAACCACCAGTGGACGTCGTCAAAGATGGAACTGAGTGATCTGAGTTGAGAGGGTCCCCATATGAGAACGACAAGAGTTGCTGGGCGTTTAACATCCCACGACGCGGACTCGCCAACAGCGGCGGCCAGGCCAAGGCCGTAAACCGGTGGATATACCACTTGCCTCCAGTACACAAGACATATGTGATCCGTGAAGCTTTCATGGAAGTAGGAGGCAGGAGGCGAGGAGAGCGAGGTTACGATCTAAGCGAGGCAGGCTCGTTCCGACAAAGCCTCGACACGTGTGTGTGTGTGTGGTTCTATTATACTCCCAATCAGCTCGGAAAGCCTCGACACGTGGCTGGTCCAGTTCCGGCCCAATGATCCTGGCCGGACGAGTCAGATTAGCCACACCATACCTCTGCAGGAGCCACCCATCATCGCGATATCTCAATCGCACGACCTCCTTGCTGTTTCGGAAAATGTCTTCCAGCTCCCAAGACGATCCCTCCACCTGGTCGTCCGTCAAGATTAGGCAGGAGTTCCTCAATTATTTCGCCCAAAATAACCACACCTTCGTGCCTTCGTCATCTACGATCCCGTATGAAGATCCAACGTTGCTGTTTGCAAATGCTGGTATGAACCAGGTGGGTCCCCGCCTCTGTTGCGCTGGCAGGATCAATGCTGAACCGTTTAGCCAGTACAAATCCATATTCCTTGGCACAGTTGACCCTCACTCGGATATGGCAACACTAAAGCGTGCCCATAACAGCCAGAAGTGTATCCGCGCAGGAGGGAAGCACAACGGTACGCGGAATTCACCTACCCGCGGCCCTCGTTTACCCATTCGCATCCTCAGACCTGGATGATGTCGGAAAGGACTCCTATCACCACACGTTCTTCGAGATGTTGGGAAATTGGTCATTTGGAGACTACTTCAAGGTGACCCAGCCACTCATGTACTTTTCGTCGATATCCTGACTAGTGACGCAGAAAGAAGCCATCTCCTTTTCATGGGATTTGTTGACACGGGTTTACAAGTTGCCTAAAGACCGACTATACGTCACATATTTCGAGGGTGACCCAAAAAACTCGCTAGAGCCGGACTTGGAGGCGAAGGAGTTTTGGATTCAGCAGGGTGTTCCGGAAGACCATATCCTTCCTGGAAATGCAAAGGATAACTTCTGGGGTGAGAATACCAAACCTCCACTAAATACCGCCGTTTCTGACGGTTCACTTTGCAGAGATGGGAGCGGTCGGGCCATGCGGTCCATGTAGGTAGGTTTGGCGGAGGTTGTTCGTCTTGATGTGGGCTCACCGGCTACAGTGAGATACATTTCGACCGGATAGGTGGCCGAAATGCCGCGCACCTAGTCAACCAAGATGACCCGGACGTCCTGGAAATCTGGAACAACGTCTTTATCCAATTCAACCGCGAGGAGGATGGCTCGCTCGAATCTCTTCCGTCAAAACACGTCGATACTGGCATGGGTTTCGAGCGGCTTGTCTCCGTCATTCAGGACAAACGCTCAAATTACGACACTGATGTATTCACCCCGATATTCAACAAGATCCAGGAATTAACTGGTGTCAGGCCGTACCAGGGTAAATTTGGTGCAGAGGACGCCGATGGTATCGACACCGCATACCGTGTCGTTGCTGATCACGTCAGGACCCTCACCTTCGCACTGAGTGATGGCGGTGTGCCGAACAACGTTGGTCGTGGATATGTCCTTCGCAGAATTCTTCGTCGGGGTGCTCGGTACGCGAGGAAGAAACTTGGGGTCAACATCGGGTCGTTTTTTTCCTCCCTCATGCCCACGGTTGTGGAACATATGGTAATGCTGTTCAGAAGTCGGATGCTTAGTTGTGCTGACTGATTCGTGGCGTTTCCCAGGGTTCATTCTTCCCTGAAATCACGAAGAAGACGGTTGAGATCAAAGAAATCCTCGATGAGGAAGAGGAATCTTTCTCACGTACGCTAGACCGGGGAGAGAAGCTTTTTGATCAGTACGCGACGCGCACGAAGGACCAAAAGCTCAAGGAACTCAATGGTCGCGACGTCTGGCGGCTATACGACACATATGGTTTCCCTGTCGATCTGACACAACTCATGGCGGAAGAACTCGGACTCACGATCAACAACGATGAGTTTGAGAAGGCCCAAGCGGAATCAAAGGTTGCCAGTCAGGCGTCGTCGAAGAAGGGTAGGAAAGACATTGTCAAACTCGACGTCCATGACCTCGCGAAGTTGGAGAATGATTCTGATATTCCAAAGACTGACGACTCTGCTAAGTTTTGTGAGTTGCGCAATCCACCCAACACTACGGCCCGAACTCACCGTTGCAAAAGCTCTCGGAAATATCAATGCTACCGTGAAGGCCATCTACCACGATCGCAAGTTCCTGTCATCGGCCTCTGACACTCCTGAAGGCACCACTTTTGGCATCCTTTTGGACAAGACGAGTTTCTACGCCGAAGCTGGCGGTCAAGAGTACGACACCGGAAACATTGTCATAGATGGTGTTGCCGACTTCGAGGTGGAAGACGTCCAAGTATTCAGCGGTTACGTTCTGCACATCGGCCATCTGAAGTACGGCCAGTTGAAAGTTGGTGATGAAGTTGTCTCATCTTACGATGAGGTAGGTCTTATGAACACCTCTGAGGGGTTAGTTGTTCACCCTTGAATCCAGCTGCGTCGATGGCCGCTCAGGAATAACCACACTGCTACTCACATTCTCAACTGGTGCCTTCGAGAAGTCCTCGGAGACCACATCGACCAGAGAGGATCGCTCGTTGCCCCTACCAAACTGCGTTTCGACTTTTCCCACAAGGCGGGCATTGCGAGTACGGACATCGAGAAGATTGAAAACCTCAGCCGGGACTGGATCAAACGCAACGCCAAGGTTTTCAGTAAGGAGGTCGATCTTAAGACTGCTCACAACATTCCCGGAGTGCGTGCCGTCTTTGGGGAAGCGTACCCCGACCCAGTCAGGGTAGTTACGCTCGAATATGAGGTTGAGGAGATCCTGAAGGATGTCGAGAGTGCCAAGTGGAGGAGTACCAGTGTTGAATTCTGTGGCGGAACGTGAGTGGTACCAGAATCTGATTTCGCCAACCATGTTGACATCCCCCATCCACAGCCACGTCGCGAAGACAGGAGAGATCAAGGATTTCGTTGTCCTTGAAGAATCTGGTATTGCGAAGGGTATTCGACGCATCATTGCTGTCACTGGGCACGAAGCGGCTGAAGTGACACGGGTCGCCGATGATCTGAAATCGAGGTTGGACAAAATCGAGCAGCTCAGTGGAAAGGAGAAGGACACCCAACTCAAGGCTTACACCACCGAACTGGGCCAAGCTGACTTCTCTGCTGTGAGAAAGGCCGGGCTCAAGGAACGGGCCACCGCACTCCGGAAAGCTTTCGACAAGGAAGTCAAGGACAAGGAGGCAGCCGCGACGAAGGTCGTGGTCGATGCATTCGTCAACTACTTCAAGAATAACGAGAGCGCGGACTCATACATTGCGAGCGTCGATGCTCAGGGCAATGCCAAGATTCTTCAGGGCCTCGTTGCTCAGGGAAGGAAGCTGGGCAAGGCCTTATACGTCTTCAGCGTCGACTCCGGGAGTGGGAAGGTTGTCCATGTAAACTTCGTCCCTCCCTCGCTGAAATCGAAAGGACTCGACGCCCGCCAGTGGGCGTTGAAGGTCTCTGAGATTGTCGGTGGCAAGGCTGGTGGGAAGGATGAGAGCGCGCAGGGTGTCGGGGTGGAGCTTGGGAAAGTTGAGGAGGCGGTCACGGTTGCTAAGTCTTATTTCTCATCTTATCAGTAGACCTATCATATCCAAGGACTTTCTGGGGTTGTTTCGAGCGTACAGCACATATAGTTAGCGGCTCAAGGCGGTTCACCTTCACCCAAGTTCAAGTTAGCGCCCAGTTGTGGCGTTGATCGTTCGGCAGATGCCATGAGCTAGGTTTAGGGTTAAGGTCAGAGGCTCCCAACAATCGCTGAACCAGCCGCCGCCCCCATTCGCCGTCGCCCCCGAAGATACTGATGTGAGTTTTCGTTCCCAACGCTTGAAGTACCACCCTCTACGGTTATCCCGGGCCCAATTCGCCAGGGAAAATTAGGCGGACGGGGGTGGATGGGTCGTTTTGTGTTTGGATGGGCTAACGTGGGATTTTTGTCTAGACACCTTCATCCCCCGCCACCATGTCCCTCGTCGTCCCAGAGGCTCACCAACAATTCCAGGTATGCAACTAGTTCGGGTTCAGGAATCGGACTAAACGCATCGTCACCAGCACATTCTCCGTCTGTTGAACACCAACGTCGATGGAAAGCGCAAGGTCATGTATGCCTTGACTGAGATCAAGGGTGTTGGTAGACGATACTCCAACATCGTCTGCAAGAAGGCCGATGTCGATCTGAACAAGCGGTGCGTCGTTATTGGACTCACGGGGTGCAATCTTTGGCTCAGGGTTCACAATCACCAGTGCTGGTGACCTCAACTCGGACGAACTCGAACGGCTCGTTACCATCATCCAAAACCCCACACAGTTCAAGATCCCAACATGGTTCTTGAACAGACAAAAAGATATCGTCGATGGCAAGAACTTACAAATTTTGTCCAACGGTGTCGACTCGAAGCTCCGTGACGATCTCGAGAGGTTAAAGAAGATCAGGGCTCACCGTGGTCTGAGACATTTCTGGGGTCTCCGTGTCAGGGGTCAGCACACCAAGACCACCGGTGCGTCGATAGTTCGCTTCATTTCCCTCGCGAGGATTCTGATCCTTCGTTTCTCATCGTTCAGGCCGTCGTGGAAAGACCGTCGGTGTGTCGAAGAAGCGTGGTTAAACTCTCTTCCCCCATTCTACCTCTGGTGTCCATTGCATATTGTATGATTTACCCATGTGCGATATTGGAATGAAAACGACCTCGCCATTGGTATCGCATCATCCTGGAACCGCTGCGCGGCCATACGAACAGTTGGGTGCATTCGAGTGATGAGAACCTGGGAGACTAACTGTACACGGGGCATTCGATTTGACAATGAACTAAACAACGGGGCTAGCAATCATCGAAGAAAACGCCTCTCCGTCCTTCCTGTTCATTTTCAAAACCTTGCGATTGCTGTTTTCCCATAAAACCCAATAGACCGGTCTGCCTCTGATAGTCCGCTTCTCGCCCATCCGCACCTCGATTTCTTCCAAGGGCGTCATGGAAAGCGACGAGGATAAGTTCCTGATGTCATCCTCCGTCGTGGCTGGCGCATACCCACGCTCGCCATTCGGTTGTTGTATCATTTCTCCGGCGATCCCAATGAGGGAGAACACCGTTAGTTTCCTCAATGAAGAGAACCTCGGAGACGCTAGAGCGTCAAGTACGTCGTTCGGCTTGCGGAGCACAAGGTGAATACTACATAGTAGAATCCCAGGCGTGTGCTTACCCATTTGTGGTCCTTCGATATATTCACATCGAGAGCCAAGGCCTCGAGACCCGTGGACTTGGTACCAATTTCCTCCAGCTCTTCCAGGGAGAGTGGGACCCTCTGGTTGTCTTCACTCGCCGTCTCTGTCTCGTGAAGCGAAAGTCTCTTGAGCGATGAAGCGTGGTGGTTGAGAATGTCTGGCAGAAGTGACCGGTAGTACCCCTGAACTCGAATGTCGGTTAATGACTGAGGCCGAGCCGTCGAGAACAGCCGCGTTGTGAGCGAGAATTGGGAATTTGGATCGTCTTTCTGTTCGCGGATGGTATCATCCGCCCAGAACGGTAAGTGGAGTCCTATGCTTTCCAGGGCGGGCAAGTTGTCAGCGATTGGTAGTAGGAGAGAGATCAGTGAGGTCGAAAAGGACCCCTCGCGAAAATCTAGGGCCCGTAAATGTGACCAATCCATCGCCTTCAACCAGTACTCCCCACAGCTCTGATTGACCTCAAACCACTCAAACGTGAGTTCCTCGAGGGGAGGGAACGTCATGCCATTCTCTGAGAAATCTGTGCTGTAATGGCGACGAACACAACCCTGAACGTCAACGTATAGGTGCAGCCTCTTGAGGTTCTTCGAGTTTTGGACTACACTTTGGAGGTCGGCGAGGGCGGTTTTGTCATCAGTTAGGTGGTGGTGGCCGAACCCCATGGCGAGCGAGGTCATTACTGGGGAGGGTAAGACAACGGTGGACTTTGGAGGGCTATGGAGGTGGATACTCCATGCGGGGTAGTTCGCTTCGAATACGCGGAGTAGTGATGTGGGAAACTCGTTATCAACCTCCCATCTGAAAGTGCGATTGAATACCTTTGCGGGATCGATACAACCGAACGAACGGGCTCACTTTAGTGTCTGGAAGCTCTGGAGGTGGCTCTTCCCAGATTCGAACAACCGGACCAAGGATTTTATAAAGTCCTGGTAGGCCAAGTTATCGGGATCGCAATCCCAAGACCTGATGGTCAATGTCTGGAGGGCACCAATCCTAGCTTGGTCGTCTCTCCACTCATCCAGTGTCGCCTTTGACGATTGGATTTCCTGAGGAGTGCGGAACTCGAGTTCGAGGACCGAGTGCTGAGACATATTGGGGGAGGGTAAGGAGCGGTGATCCCAGTGGAGTCCAATAGTGGGTGATCGTATATCGCAGTCGTGGTGCCCACATGCCCGTTGGGGTACCGATGCTGCAGCTGGTTATTTCAGCGGAGTTCTCGAGGTTACCGCGAAAATTCCGGTGCACGATATTTCAAGCTTCAAGCTTTGGTGAGTCACAAACTCTAGGAAGCATGGTAACTCAGCCCAATGAAACCCGCTCGACACCTTGACCACGAGTCCATCGAACTCGAGAGTATAAGGAAGAGGTGCATAGACTGATCTCACCGGGACGTTAATGCATGGGTGGGGGCCAGCCGGCGTCAACTCTCGAGCAGTCTACGGAACTGACAAGAACCACCACAGCCGGCGCCCCCAACATGAGGGTGATGGGCCTGAAGCTCAAGGGGTGGGAGAGTGGGGGTTCGACGCTCACTCAACGTTTGTTTTGGTATAAGTATTGTCAACTTCACCCAAGTCCCGCGCATCAAGTCCGTTTCACAAACTTTCCAACCTGATGCCAGAACAGATTCTCTTCACTATCCCCCTCCTTCCCCCACAACCTCCGTTCACTCCACGCACTCGTTTCCACCCCACTATCCTCCGCAAGGACCACACCGTCTATCCAAGAATGAATTGGCCTGTCCAACCTACACCCATCGAAGGGTACAGCCCATATCGGAGCCCAGGCCCGCTGCCACCAAGCGACATCGTCACGAGGATTCAATACATGCTCGTAGAAGAGGAATTGGCCGCCGGGCTTCAGGATATCTCGAACGAGATTCCGTATCGTGCGTTCGGGTGAGGGAACGGAACAAAGTGTCAAGATCGACACTATTGTATCAACCGGGGGTTGAGTCACCCCTAGAGCTTCTAGGATGGACGAAACATCCTCAGCGCCACAGGAAAGAATGACGAGCGACCCGTCTTCCTCGTTGAACCCCGCATCTTTCGCGGCGGCCCGGATATGTGGATGCATTCGGGTATTTGGTTCCAATGCCAAATATTTCGTGACTTTGTTTCGATCGAGGTACCCCACGGTGTGACCATGACCTAGAAGGAGAGGGTAGTAGCACCCGAAGCTCGATTTTGGAGTGAATCAGGACATACCAGCACCGATGTCCAGGACGACCCCGTAGGCATTTGGAGTGATCAACCCTTCTTTGGTGGGTCGCCCAGCCTCATCCGTGGGGTTACCAAATAACACCCATATATGGGACATAACGATCTTGGATAGTGCCGCAGGACGAAATAGAAGTGAAGGAGAGTTATAGATATCCAAGACAGTGGGCCATATTGAAGCACCAATCGCATAGCGAAGGTCCACCAGGGGGGACAGGGCGTTGGATAATTTCATTTGGTATGAGCGATCGTGAACCACCCGGCACGGGATGGTGGTGGTATCGAGCCAAGTTCCCTTGATGGGCGCGATCGGTTGTAAGGCCGACGATCGGCGCTTCAGCGCTAGCATTGGGGTAATGGTGGATCCTATCCAGATGGTATTATACACGTACAACAAACGGAACAAACAAAGCTTCAAGGACCAAAAGCACATAGAAAGCCAATACAACATGTTCACTATACATCTTCTGAATCGTCGTCTGTCGAGGGGGTCCTGCTCGAAAGACGGTTCCTGCTGGTGCTGGACCTTCCGGAACGCCTGCTGTGGACACTACCAGTTCTCGAGCGTGACCGAACCTTCTTCATCCGCTCCATCTCCTTCTCCTCGAGTTCGGCCGCTCGAGCCTCCGCTGCCCTCGCGCGTTCCTCTGCAGCTCTGAGCCTGACATCTTCTTCCCTCTCTCTAGCCTTCTGCTCGTTTAGCTCCTGCTCGGTAAGCGGATATCTCGTTGTGCACAGAAGTGTCAGGATTCCCGGAGGTGACGCCCCGCCATGATACTCTCTCACGAAACCGTTGTCCACCTCGAGCCCTCCGAACATGGTCTCCTTGCACAACCAATCCAACCTGCGCAGTCCCTCCCCCAGGCGACCACCAGGGACACCGATAGCGGTGGAGCGGTTGTGATAGTATGCGTGGTCACGTTCCATTCTGTGGGTTCCAGAGTCGAGGTCGGCGTCTTCCTTCTTCAGGTTTTTGTGTAAGAAGTCGTCCAGCCTATCGATGATTTCTCCACAGGTGATCCCGACGCTGGGGTCCGCGGCAAAGACAGTGATACCCCAGGGGAAAGCGCGGGAGATGATCTTGAGTTCCGTCAGACGAGGGTGCGTTGCCGGTGAACTCCGACCGGCCGACCATGACTTGTCGGGTTTGTCGTCGGAACGAACGCAATGGGATGCGTTGAAAAGCATGTTCCACTTGAGGTAAACTTGGTCGAGGTCTTGGGTTGGGGCAGTTAGAAGGGTGTTGACCTTAAGCTGGGCCCCAACGATGCGGAGAAGGAGCGGGGTGAGGACGGGCCCGTCTGCGGAAAACCATTAGCATATACCCGGAAACTGTTGGCGTAGAACACCTACAGTGAGGTCCGGTTGCGAACAAATCTACAGTATCGAGACCTTCGTTCGACCTGTCTCTCATGGCGGCCGCGGGACCACCACCGCCGCCAGTTTGGTGATGAACAACCTGGGGAGGAGGTTGAGCCCAAGTATGGTGACCACCACCGCCACCTCCCCCACCTCCCCCACCAGTCCACGGAGTCATTGGGCCCATTTGTGGTCCCCCACTCCACCCTCCCCATCCACCTCCGCCACCGGCTCCCCACCCGGGTCCGGCGGGCGTTGGGGGTGCGTTCCATGGCTGAGAATAAGCAGCAGGAGGAGGACCGCCTCCCCAACCGGGAGGGGCAAACTCAGGAGGAAGGCCTCCGGGAAGGGGTTGTTGGAAGGCATTGAACCCTGTGTGTGGTTGGGGACCGTTGTAAGGCGTAACTGGGGGCATGTTCGGGTTCCAACCGGAAGCAGACCCAATCCAGTCTGCTGACAAGCCGTTGGATAAAATCCGCGCGTCTGGGGTGGGAGGTACCCCGGCGGGCAGCCCAACTGGCGGAGGGTGGTATGAGCCCGGCTGTTGGTACGGGGTGTAAGCTTGTTGGGGATTGTGATATGGAGTGCTGGGAGGATATCCTTGAGGAAACGCATTCATGCTTTGATAATGGGCGGACGCCCAGGCGGGGGGACTGCCAGGCCCACCGGAACTGCCGGTGTGTTGATGAGGGATCGGTGGAGGGCGAACCGGTGCTGACTCGGGAGGGAGACCGGCTGGTTCAGGCACCATCGGCGATGGATTTGGTGAGTACTGCGCTAGAGTAGGCATGGTTGAGTGTACGAGGGACTATAAGGGACTTGATGCGTAATGTGTGGCGACACGGAAAATTGGGGCCGTAGGAGAAAGATGGGATCCTAGGATAATCTTTGAGTACGACAGCGACTCTTGCCTGGAGAGGTCAGCTCGTACCGTCCAATCGCAGGCGATAATGAGCGCTTGCAAGTGCCCCAAGTCTCCTGGAGTAATCCAGGTTATGACTGGGATGAATCCTGTGGACGATGGCGAGATCCCAGGAACGGCGTCAACTTGAACGCATGCTCGGAAGTTTTGTCACTTGAATCCGTAGCTGATCGGGTTCCCACGCTTGGTCATCCTCCCAAAGCCAAGAGAGAAAGCAGTTTGACCAAGGTGGTAGTACAAAGTACGATTATGGTATCACAGTAAGCAAAATAGAAAAGTCCAAGATGGAAGGGAATAGGATCACAACGTTTGAATAACAATCGTGGTATCGTCGATCCACGGGGTATTCATGTCCAATGTCAAAACCCTCGAAACACTTTTTGCGTCCTCTCCCCCGATAGAACGCCTGAGAAGTTCCAGAGCCAGATTTGTTTTACCCGGTGCCCCCTCTTTCTTTGCGGCCTCCGCAACCACCCTGCCCCACTCGTCGACCATGCGTTGTTCATCAGAGAAGGTGGTGGACCAGAGGTCTGCGAGTCCATCGGAGCACAAAATAAGAAATCCGTTATCGACATTGGGGCAAAGTTTCCTGTGGGTGATTTCGGGTTCGGCCGTGATATAAGGTGGGGAAAGATTCCGATCAAGAAATTCGTCCCAGGCAGAGGTATCGCGATATCCAGGGAAGATGTTGTACAAGATCTTACGAGTGAACTCGGACGGTTGCTTAAAAGGGATATCACCGATACCTTGGCACAAATGAGCGCGTGCGTTAGGAGCAGATAGGGGCAAACTTACATCTCGTCGGGGCCAAGGCACCTAGAACGCGGCGATCAAGAATACATTCGGGCTCGCCTGGGTGTTCCGATATTACACGCGAGATTTCGGCGTCGTTGTCGCAGTTGTGGTTAGCGGTCAACGGTTCGGACTTCCATCTGAGGGGACCATCCGGGGTTACGAGGACTAGAGGGTGGGGTGAGAAGACGTGCCAGGATCGGGGGTGATGAAGACCGACCAGCCTGACAGTCGCCTACATTCGCGACCCACAGGTTTTGGTGATCGGGATCCACGAGAGCGATCAAAGCTGTGGTCCCGTACATGCAAAGCCGAGCTTTTTTTAGGAGCTGGGGGTCCGTGCTCTGGCCTATTATGGCTTGTATCGTTGAATGTGGCATATCGGCCACAGCTCGGATGCCGCCAGGGAAGACATTGAGTATGTCACCTGCAATCGCATGATCGAACGAAGTGGTCGACTCCGATAGAATTCGAGAAACCTCCACCGGATCTTGCAGCCGTTCCGGAGGCGAGCTGGACAGGAGTTCTTTGACGATGATAGGCAGGTGATAAGCGGTATGCTCGACCGTCAAATCACCCAGATGACCTAGCAAGGAGACAATACAGATAATCGGTCGACGTCGTTAGTCAGGCGCTTCGACCGTGCCGAAGGACACACCGTCAAAAACGCCGGTGAAGGTCCAGACCCGACCATGCACATTAAGTCGCTGAACGGTGTACCGATCCTGCGTAGAATAGACGTGACACGGTTGGAAATTCACGCCGTATGCTGAGTAACGGGGTCCGATAGGGAAGGACAACGGCTTTGCCGTGAGCTCGAGCTCTCGCGCAAGCTCAGCTTCTGTCAGAATCTGATACTGACGGGGCCAGGGGCCATCGTCTGGGCCGACGCGAGAGCCGGGGATTTCGACGTCGTAGGCGACATCCTGGACGGCGGGGAGCGTCTTGATCATGAGGAGGGGAAGGGGGGCGAGGAGACGAGGGTGGGTTCACTCGCATCGGTCTAATATATGCCCCCACGCTGAACATTCCAACACAGTCCATCCTTGATTCGAACCTCGAGGTCAACTTCGAATCACGACCGACAGTCCCAGCATCAGTCACCATTCTAGCTTCCAGGCTCAGGGTCTCTCCCGGATCGGATCGCCGGCACGCTTACCATATTAGGAAACTAGGTTAAACGATCACGTGACTCCGCTTGACCTGCTCACCCGAACGCGACTTTCCTTTTTTGGAAGCGAATTGTCCTTTGTTGGCATGGACAATGGCCGACGGTCCAAGGCAATTGTTGTGAAGAAATGAATAACTCGTGCACTCCGGACGGTTCCCCCTCCTTCTCTCTTCCCACCACCACCCTCTCGACATGTTCTTGCTGGGCCTTTTCCTTCCTGCCCTCCTTTTCTTCGCAAAGTCTGCTGGTCAGTCCAACTTGGCCCAAATCACTCCGCAAACTGAATTTTCCGTGATAGATGCAGCTCAATCGACCGTTGTTTGCGTTGCTGGTCAATGTATCCAAGGATACACCAACCTAACCAGTTGCGTTTCCCCGCTGATTTCTCTTTCTCCGTCACAACCTTAACCAATCACTTCACCTCCGTAGTTGGTGCTCAACTGTCCGCCCCTGGTGCGGCTACCGACATACGATTACTGCCCGGACGCTATACGACTACCACGAACCCTGGACTACTTCACTCCCTTCTCACAAACAAAGATGCTACCCTGAAACCATTGTCCCAAGGTTTCACGACCAATGGCACGGTTTCCTTACCTCTCGACATTGCCCTCCAACCTGGAATTGCAGTCTACTCCCAATCGATGTACAGCGGCAACGAGCTATTCGCTCCCCTTCCTACCTCCCCCATTGGGAACTCCTCTACCCCGATCACCTCCCAGTCATTCGCGCTTTCATCAAATGTCCTCCTCTCCCTACAATCTGGCTCCAACCGTGTCGTTTTCTGGAGTTCCGTCCCTGATGTTGCCCAACTCCCCGTTTCAGTCGTAACAGGCGCCCTTGCAATCCTGGACATCCAGTCATCGTCGTGCACTCCTGCCTGTTCTGGTAATGGTGTGTGTTCCGCTAGTGGGACGTGCACTTGTCCGACTGGTTTCACGGGTTCTGCGTGTGAATCGTGCGCGGAGGGTTTTTTCGGCCCAAAGTGTCAACCCTGTCCGTCCAATTGTAACAAGTGCGACCAGGGAATCACCGGTACCGGCGTTTGTCTTGCCCCCGCAGTGGCCAACCTGCCGTCAACCTGCAACTGTCTCAACGGCGTTTGTGGTTCCGATGGACGGTGTACGTGCAACCCTGGCTGGACCACTGGCACCAATGGCACCTCGTGTTCTGCGTGCGATAAAGGCTTCTTCAAGACTACCAGCGGCGATTGCAAAGGTCGGTTCCCACCTCTAACCTCAAATTCACTCAAACTCACGCCCTTGCTCAGCTTGTCAGCTCGGTTGTACCGAGTGCGCTGAGGGAACCGGGACTTGTATCGCCTGCCAATCCCAGTTTACCCTGGATGCCAACGACAGAACGAAATGCATCGCCCCAAAGACAGCTACATCGGCTGGAAGTCCGTGCCCCGATGGAACTTTCGGCAACGGTGCTGCTTGTAGTGTCTGTTCTCCGTCGTGCAAAACGTGTTCCGGACCGACGTCGAACGATTGCTTTATCTGCGCATCCGGCCAGTTCAAATTTAATGGGAACTGCGTCAGCCCCGACGGAAATGGCGTTTGCCCTGGTTCTGCTCTAATAGCTGATAACAACAAGCTTGAGTGCGACAGTACGCCGTCTCGTTCACGTCCCCGTTTGCGAAAGACTCTAAAAACTTTCCCCTTGATTTAGGTTGCCCCTCGAAATGCACAGGATGCAACATTCCAGGCTTCACCGTTGCTTCGACTGTAGATCAGCTTCAATGCACCGGCTGCCTCCCGGGCTTCGTCCTCAGCGGGGGCAAGTGCACCGATTCTTGCCCTTCTGGAACGTTCCTCGACGCTTCTGACAACACTTGCAAGCAATGTGATTCATCGTGTTCGACGTGTTCCGGATCCGCAACCTTCTGCCTAACTTGTGCCAATAGCCGGCTCGCATCCTCTGGCTCGTGCGTCGCGAGTTGTCCTCCCAACACCTTCAGTTCCTCCGGTGTCTGCCTCACCTGTCACTCCGACTGTGCCTCGTGTTCCGGCGGAGCGTTCAATCAATGCTCTAGCTGCCCACCCAATCGGCCAGTCCTCACAGGCGGACGTTGCCTCCCCACCTGCGCCCAGAATCAATATTTCGACAAAGCGACTTCTACCTGCCAAGCTTGCGATTCCAACTGTACAAGTTGCTCTGGTCCAGGATCCAGCTCCTGCCTCGCCTGCGGAGACTCAAACAACAAGGTGTTGAGGGCCGGCTCGTGTGTCGATGCGAGTTGCAAGAGCAGTACCTCGGTCGTCCCCGGGATGGGTGTTTGCCTATCCGAGCTGGTGGTGGTTCCCGAACCATCTGGAACGGGGAATGTCCCACCCTTGCCCACCATCACCGGCATCAACTCTCCCGCCCCCACAAAGAGTGGTTCCAACAGGCTCCAGTGGTGGCAGATTCTTCTCATGGCCCTTGGATGCGCTTTCATCTTCCTGGTCTTCCTGATGTGTTGGAGGCGACGAGCCAGAAAGCAGAGAGTCAACAAGACCAAGAAATTCGCCATGGCAAGGGGGTTGGACGATAGCGGCGACTGGAAGCAACGCCTGGTCAGATTTGGAGAGAGGTTGTTCGGCCATACCCCGAAGAACAGGCTCGCCGGACATTACACGTACGCTGCGGGTCCACAAGGTTATCCTGGAGACACCAAGAAGGGAGACATCGCCTTGCGGGACCTCGAGGCACAAAGGAGGTGGCGGGCCGACCCCAAACGACCTGCGACATCCCACGACGACGACGACGACGACTTCGATGGAATTGTTGATGCCTATGGGTACGAAGAGACGATCCGGAGCAACCCCTCGGAGTACAGCCGATTCTACCGTCGTCAATCCCACAACACCCCCTCTGCGGAGCTCGAACGAGAATATAGCCGTCTACAACGACAGAAGCTCGGGGAAGACGTCCACGATAGCCTCGCGAGTCAGTCGATTTATTCCCAGGTCACTGGTGTTAAGAAGAAGGCTCCAGAACCGAGGTTGCCGGTCAGGGATTTCCCTGGTTCGAGATTCTCCATGTCTACCGGTGGGAGCAGTAGCCGAAGTCGGACGTTGACTCGCGCTCAGGAGTACAAGAACAGGGTCCAGGATCGAGAGGTGCAACACGACGTTACCGGTTCTTCAGGGAACAGTTCGGGTTCGAAAAATCCGTTCGCGAGGTTCCGCGAGCCCCAGCCTGTATAGCCCTATACACGCCTTGGACTATGGTTTTGATCGTTTCTTTTTATCTTATCCCCCTCCAACTCACGGACGCCCACCCACCATCCTTCATGTTCACTTCTTTACGACCCGCCCTCTACTTCTGTGAAAAGAGGGTCTTCATTACATATCACGTACCATACATTATATCTTGCATACCCTACATTCATTCCTTCGTTCAACCTGTAGCCTTAGGCCTTGCTTATAATATACGCCATAGTAATGTTCCTGTTCCCCACGAGCCGCGTGGAAGCGGCATGGATCTCCCTGCCTGCTGCGCATCGTGCCTGCGCATCAAGCGGAAGTCATCACGCATCCCTCTGCTTTCAGGAACGGGGCCAAAGCGTCACAACGGTGAGGGTTGACCGCCCCCTTTCACTCTGCCTTCCGTCACCTGGGCGAGACCCTTGATCGCTTCCATGGACGGAAAGGTTGATAGTTGGCCGGCGACCGTCTGGACGCCAATATGATTTTAACGGCACAGCAACCTTAGAGTTGAACGTCGAACCTTGCGAAACCCATTCAAATGCAGGGTCCCGAAGACGGCGATACGATTCAGGAATAGACCTAGTCTATTCTGAGGCGTGTATGTATGACATCGCCTGTGCGTTTTACCTGTTGTGAGTGCTCAGGCCTCGTGGCTTTCATCCTACACGTTCGCTGTGAGGTTTTTTACGACCTTATGTCATCTTTATCCGGGGTGAGTCCATGAATGGGCCGCGGCTCGTAATTTCCGCCGGTGGTCGCTTGGAAGCGGCAAGAGCTGGCTCGACTCCCCCTCAACTCTATTGTGCACGCGATACAGGATCCGACCATATTGATTCCCATCGTTTGGCTCTCTGGCGAGGAGGGGTGGCACCTGACTGAGAGGAACGCCAATCTCGCGTTTCCCAGCGAACAAGCGGGATTCGGGGATCAAGCTCTTGGAGGACGGTCAGCGGTTCGATGTGAGGCTTTAGTCCGGACTGAAGAGCGCCTCGCGAAGCGAGGGTAGCCGAGTCTGAGGAGCGTGCATACACGGACGACCTGGGCATCCCAGGTAATCGTCGGCGTCCCCGGTGACCCACCCGTGTCGATTTGCCAGAGTGGGGCTGGGAGTCTGGAGAGGTGGGTCGCAGTATCTTACGTAACGATAAAGTCCCTTCGTGCTTGACCACATCGCTATGACCACACCGCGAATCCAACATGCAGCTCGGGCTGACAGCTCTTTAGAGAGTGCTGCTCTCCATGGGTAGGTGTGTTCAACCCGCTCTTCCCTGTCCCCACCGTACCGCTCCAATATCCTGACACTTGGTTGTTTCCGTCCGTTGTGATTCAGGCAAAAGGCCAAAACACCGATCATCGCTGGGTCTGTCTCTGGGGCTTGCGTCCTACTCGCCTGGACGGTTGGGTTCATCATCTTTTTCGTGAGACGGAGGAGACAGAGAATACGGGCTAAAGAAGAGGGGTACAAGAGTCACAGGGACATCATCGACTGCGAACCAGTACCCCACCCCACGACATTCATCATCCCACCTGACCCAGCCTTGGTCGGCCCTCGAGAGTCATACGAGAGACACATACGTGACTTGGAACGACAAGGGCAGTCGGAGAAATCACCCTTGTCCGAGACGCACCTCCGGGCTCCCGATCACCTTGAAAGGGGGACGATCTCTTCCCCACCGGAATCCGCACGATCTACTTCCACCACGAATTCAACTCCAATCATCACAACTATGACCCCGAGCACTTTGGAAGCCAGCACGAACGCATCCAATTCCCCCATGATAGATTCGCGGCTTCCCCTCGCTCCACTCGTTCGAAAAATACCAGGCCGTCGATAGAAGTAGTTCCTGACGATCCAAGGTAGGTAGCTCTGCGGATTGCTCTACGGGTTTAACCGATTGACAAAGTCTGGGTTACAGAGCTCCTACGATACATCCACCCAGAATGTCAATTCCCGGTGAGCTCCGGCGAAACCCCAACCCACCGAACCGCGCCAAGCGCGTCCACCCCCCCTTCCCCCTAGGCCAGGCGCCGTTATACGGTAGCTGCGATCCGGCTTCAGACGGATGTAATATCTATATATCATGCTTAATCCTGTGTCAGGTACATCGAGCGTTATGGACTCCATTTTCCGTTCTCTCTCAATCACAGTAAGCACCAACGTTGGCGGGCTAGGATAATCGTCAGTCATACCAGGCAGGAATTAGCAGCTGACGCACCTGAACATCCCGGGCGTAACGCTTGAGGACACCTCTTGTGACCCTGATCTGGTTTCTCCCGGCAGCCTCCCACTCTTTTCGACGCTTAGCTTCCTCCTCGGGAGTAACAATCCAGTCGATGGTCTTCTCCACGGTATCGATGACAATCCTATCGCCGTCCTTGACCAACGCGATTGGTCCCCCCAGGAGAGCCTCAGGGACGACGTGACCAATGATGAATCCCCGAGAAGCTCCGGAGAAGCGACCGTC
>Ga0307509_10001875_pt1 | contig 34739 bp, 30 predicted proteins | sample 10_EM_MG_FD_202245 | JGI IMG/M metagenome (GOLD analysis project Ga0307509, IMG submission 202245) | Populus trichocarpa ectomycorrhiza microbial communities from riparian zone in the Pacific Northwest, United States - 10_EM | ecosystem: Host-associated > Plants > Roots > Unclassified | place...
AAGTGTACCCGAGTTGGTCTGACACTTCCGGCAGGATAAATCCTGATGGAGGGTAGACCTCGGACAGACCCTGAGCAGGACAGGGTGCTCGCACAAGGTCGGAAGTAGTGGTGAATGTCAAAGGCTTTAATCTGATATCTACTTAAGTTTAAGCGTTTGGCATTCTACTTCGACAACCAACTTTTCCTCGAGAGAACTCAATTGACTGAAGCTTCGAGCTTAACTATATTAAGTTTTACTGTTGATTCTTTTGAATTATTTACCTCATCTTTATCTTCTACTTTCAGTGTTTTGGTGCGTTCGCAACCTTAGAGTTCACCTCTCTACAGGGTGCCCCCGTTACAAGAAGAGTGCGGCGCAGTGTTATAGTAGACATTGACATGAGGGAGCTGACTCCGATGTTTTTACAATGCCAGTGCCAAATCGGGCCAGCTCTGAGATTCCGGCCTTGCGTTCTAACACCCCACCCCTTCCTGGTAAGCAAACCTATCCTTCCGCTAATCTGAATAGCCGTATCTTCCTGTCTGACCAACAAACAGGATAGGGGACTAACATGAAGAAAGTTGCCGAGCTACCTACTTGTACCGCAGGCAATAGCAATGGTAAATGGGGTCCAGGAGCAATGACTGATGCTGGTGAGGCAAACAATCCGGCTGATACTGCAGAACTCACCAGCGAGATTGTCCTCAGTCGGGCTACTGAGTACCCTAGTCCACACACTAGCCCTTCCCCATTAACCTCTACCCTGAGCGACAATGAAGCCGCCATGGCCTCTGAGTGGATACTGATGGAAGCCTCAGCTCAGGATCTTTTGACACTGGCCTCGGAGACCAAGCAGCATCCCCGCCGATCCGCCACCCAAGCTAGTATGCCTAGCAGCAACCATTCCTCTTCTGATCCATGCTTCGGCAATGTATTGGCTCTGCCTGTAGCAGAGGCCAGATAAGAATCAACCTCGGTGGCCACCTCTCCAGCCAGCCTGAGTAGTGATGGCTTCTCTGTACCTGATAAGTTGTGGTTACAACTATCAGGCCTCTCATCTACTACTCTGTTGGCAGCCGGTTTTACATATATGCCTGTTGAAACACATCTTTGGAGTTCTCGCCAGTCTGTTTCTGTCCTAGCTTAGTCTCTACAGGGAGAGCTAGTCCGTCCCAACTAAATGTGGCTAATTGGAGGCTATACTGATGTTTTAGGTCTGTTTCAAATAGTCTACAAATACTAGTTGGCGGATGCAAAAGCATGGATCTTTCTTTTCTTTTATGTGTTTTTCATTTTGGCTTGTGGCGTTCGGCAGATTGTTGCTGTTCTTTCATGTCTATTTCCGTTTTAGATTAGCCCCTGTTGATGGGCCGGTTCGCGGCAACCCAATGTGCTTGTTCTAAACCGATGATCTTCAGATCCCTTAGGAAGAGCGGAATCACAGACATTTTCTTTGCCTGTTTTTCATATGATGTTTATCTTTGTGAGCTTTACCAGCAGTCCTCATCCTGTTCTCACTCTCGCATATTTCTGTTTTTGGTTAGCTGGCTGCCCACGGGGTGGCTTTGTCTCCACCCAATGTTCATAGTTAACACTGGTGCTTTTTTTGAGTGTTCTTGCTTTAGACTTTGGTTTTGCATTCTTGTTTCTTTTGGAGTGATTTGCTTTCTTGCTTTAAGGGGTTGCTCTTGGAGTTTTGCGGACTATTGTCTATTCTCCTCCGGCTGTTGTTTGTTCTGAGTTTCAGTTCTGAAGTTTTGTGAACTAGATTGATGTCTTTCTGCCCCTTTTGAGTTTTGCGCCTGAGCAGGAGCACCTTCGATGATTGGTATCTCGGCCTCTGAGGGCTAGTCTTAACCTTATTTGTTACAATCCGCTTTTGTATACCTACTCAAATTAGATTAGTCCGGACATGACAATAAACCCCTTCCACTCCATGATCAACCTTAAATTCCTAACTTCCGTATTGTGATGCGTGAAGTAGTTGCGGACACAAGTTGACCTCAAATACAAATTCCAATAGCAGGTGTCAATTCAACCGCGCTGATGGGCCAACAACATCAAACATGAAAGCGAGTAACAAGCTGTGGACAATCCTGGTGCCTAAAGCAGGCTGTTTACAACCTTTCTATCTACCAAATTCAAATGCCATATCGTCTCTTTAGCCACTACTCATATACTAACACCATCTATGCCCCAACGTCAAGCACTAGGATTCTATTTTAATACTTCCCACCTGTACAATATACCACAACACCAGCGGCCTAAGGACAAAACATGTCGGCCAAGACGGTGCACAGAAATCAAAAAGGATGTCCATAGCAGATGTGTCAAGAAATCAAAATCTAAAGAAAGGTTAACTATAATTCTAGCCTTTTCTGCATCTCTGATATCTAGGGCGACTGAGAGTGATAGAGGGGGTGCAATTTTAGTACCGGATTCATCACGACTTGAAGTCTCTGAGCCTGCCCCTGCGGACAGCTGGCGGCAGCTAGCAGATGACTGTACTGATTTACAAGATGGTGAATCTGAGAATAACCATAACCAGGGTGAGAAGAATGAGGAGCAGGAGGGTGAGGATGAGGATAATGAGGATGTGGATAATGAGGACGATGAAGATAAATTTGAACAGCATGAGGATAATGGGAATGTTTCATTAGACTGGGGGGTACAGAAACTGATCAGGTATGGCTTTTCTGAATCATGATGTAACGACACTACGATAGGTAGCTACAAAGACTATCACCTTAGCCCAAATGGTATACCATGGGGTAACCAGAGGTGGTATGGTCCAGTATACTTAGTATACAAATGGCTGGTTAACCTAGGACAAGGTCTAGGGAATAGTTGAGTAGCCTTGGGTACTCGACAAAGCAGGGTAACCTTTCAGGAGTAAGTTCGCAGAAAGTCAAAGAATTTATGGGAACATTATACAGGCCTCCCAGACAATATTAGGTGTTGACAGAAGGGTTTGCAAGGCGGTTAAAGGTATAAGAGGGCAAAGTTACCATACCTTGGGAATTTGACCATTATGCCCATGACCCCAGTTACCCTACAGTGGAGTCCAAGTTACCCTACCTTCACCTGCAAAGTCATCCTAGGACTTAGAGGTTGATTGTCTTAGATTCTATGGGCTGTTAGATGTTCATATGCGCTGATGCATCTGTGCGGGGAGGCCCCACGCTTGAGTAAAGGTAGCTCGAACATACTATTGAACTTGGGTGAGTTTAGCTAACACCCTCCTCTGGCCCAGGCATTGGGAATGCCCGTCATAGGCAGACGGCTGTGTAGTTGCTCGTTTGCTAGGAAAAAGAGGTCATTGGAGCAGCTGCTATAACACCATATAAGTCGTCACCGTCTAACAGACCGAATGTTGTTCGCAGGATATATAAGAGAAGTATGGGTAACCGTCAAAATGGGGGTCGCCCATATGTGGTCTCTCCGGCACCTAGGAGTCTATCTTAGCCTATGGGTAGTAGGATAGTCTTCCTAGTGGTACTTAGGTAGTCCAAGGAGGCCAGGGTGCTTTCAGGACAAATACCTCAGTAACCAGCTGGGACCTTCTCCCCTTGATTTGTAGAATTACTATGGGTTGTCAATGGACTCTAGAGGTATGAGTCGTATTACGGTAGAGCATGTCCCGAGAGGTTGGCTATGGCTAGTGTCAAGTTAAGTCAACCATTGGCTACATCTCACCGGGGGAGCTTGCATGTCAAATTATCATATTGGATACTGGCGTAGATTAAATGATGGACTGCATAGCTAGTATAGACGAAATTACCACTGGGTTAGTGAGTCCACCACCTAGGTCTTGACTCCGGTTGTTGTCATTACAGTTAGCTACTGGTATGACTTCGATAGGAAGAGTTTTTCCACGCGCGGTTGTACTGGAGATGCATTGCAGAAACTCATATCCTATTGACAGAGTTAAGTGTACCCAAGTTGGTCTGACACTTCCGGCAGGATAATTCCTGATGGAGAGCAGACCTCAGACAAGCCCTGAGCAGGACAGAGTGCTCGCACAAGGTCGGAGTAGTGGTGAATGTCAAAGCCTTAAGTCTGATATCGACTTAAGTTTAAGCGTTTGGGATTCTACTTCGATAATCAACTTTTCCTCCACAGATCTTATTAAGTGAAACTTTCAGCTTAATGATATTAAGTTTAACACTTTTGATTCTTCGTGAATTATTTACTCTATCTTTATCTTCTACCTGGAGTTTTGGTGTGGTTGCTACCTTAGAGTTCACCTCTCTATCGGGTGCCACCATTACATATGACTATTGATACTTACAATCACTCCTGGACATATGTAGAGTTCTGGACAGCAGACTTACCCTACCCAGGAGGCTGCTGTTTGGCCATCTATTAGCCAAAATCATTTGACACCTAGGATCCTCTCCTGCTCACCGACTGGCTTGAACTGGCCAGAAACGCCAGCCATAACTCCAAGCCAGTTAGATCCAACAACGCCAGAAATACACCGCCCAGGTGGACAGCAGACCAGCAGCAGGCGAAATATGGCCATAGGGCTTGAGTGTAGCATTGTGCTCAAAGCTCATGACCTGATGTGGGACTGGATGATATTCGTAAATCCATTTCCCGAAGTGATTACAATGAACGAGGCGGTTGGCAGGTGTTAGAAAGATGCACAGAGGGAATTGTGATTTCCCAACTTTCCTGATGCTACCCTGGCCTCCAGTTAGCCTGTGTGTTGCCCTGAATAAATAACCTAACACTCATTGTCTTGACAAATAGACCAGCCAGTGGCTGGCGGCTTTGTATGTCTGGGCAACGCACAGGGCATGCAGATCCCAGTAGTTGCATACGTCTAAGAGGGCTATAACTAGAGTGTAGAAGCTCAACATACAGGATCCTGGGGGCTGTGCAGGCTGGGTGGCATACCTATTAGCGGAGGACAGATCTATTTGCCCGCCTGACGAATATGAGGTATGGTTGTTCAACATAGCCGTGAACTATTCCGACCCTAGGAAGACTGAATCTACCTGGGAGGATAGGCTGTTGCTCTTAGATTCCTAGTGGCACATATTCTGGGGGTGATATTTGACCAGTTTTATTCTGGCCCGAAAAGGAAAGGCATAACAGATGCCGGATTTATAGGTAAGATCGATGGCCTGTGTATCTGTCTGACAGCAGCCATCCTGTGCCATTCGCCACGATGCTGGTGGGCAGGAATCTTTGAGGATGAGGTGGCTTTTACGCATTCTAATGCTAGAGGTAAGGTAAAAAACGCGGACTTGCAATTTTCAACAGCACCCGGATTCCTTTAGGCTAAGGCATTTTGACACTGTTGAAAACCGCAATTGCACAGGGAGGCGCAAGAGACGTCCGCTAATTGGGAGACAAGCCTGCTGGAACGTCAGATACAGATATTGGGGAACACGGGTGAGCGATTCTGGGGTCTAATAATTGAGTGTATTAGGACCTTTCTGGAGGCCAGAATTGCCCAGGAGCGGGGAGAGCATGTTGAGAGAACAGCAGGGTATTCCAATGATGACGACGCATTAAGGTGGGAATTTAGAATTGATCTGGAGCCAGAAGTATCAGAATTGATGGCAGGTGGCCATGCTAATCTCGGGAGACAACAAGGGCAGTGGGAGCCGCAAAGGAATCAAGGCCTAGATCTGAGAGCAGTAGTGGAGGTAGATACACCTTTGCAGGTCAGGGGAACTGGCCTAGAGAACAAGGAGGAAAATTGTTTTATCAATACTCTGTGATGGTGTATGAATAGGAGAATGTAATAAAATAGATCCTATACATGGCAAATGCGTCCGGAAGTGACAATTGTAATAGGTAGAGGTGTGTACGAGGGGGTCCATGTATTATGGGCAGATAGAGCATTATAATGTGTCGGGCAGATGATGATAAGCCGCACAGGTATAGAGAGGTCATCAGGCGGGGGCAATTGTAGGCTTAGAAGGTAGGGAAATGTGTCGGGTGGACGGTCAAAAGCCGGGAGCTAGCGGTTGGACGTCCGGTGAATAGTCAAAGTGAGGAGTGAACTGTAGGATGTCCGGGGCAATGGATGGGCTGTAGAGAACTAGGGAAGCAGGAGGGTCAAGAGCGAAAGAGTAGGAGTACACTCGCCGGATACGTGAGGATAAACAATGAGATCAGAGGGTAGAGAGCCCAAGGGTAAAGAGTCGGGGAATGTCTGCCGGACCAGGAAGTATATGCCAGGCGATTGGGAGGTACTGAGCAAACAAGCTTGGGTGTGAGGGCGGTCAGGAAGGGAGCAGGGTGGTGGGAAGGTGGGGGATGGAGTCCGCAGGTAGTGCAGTGTCATAGGAAGAAGGCTGGTAAAAAAGCGTAAACAGGATGGGCTAGGAAGATTGGGTTTCACAATCACAGCGCTTCGGGAAAGGTGTAGCATGCGACAGGATACATTGGAAGATACAGGGCGAGGAGGTATTGCTCTAGAGGCAGGGTTGCCGTGTAAACTGCGTCGGACTATGTCCGGTGCGTCCAGACGTAAGCTTTTGCATTCAGACGAAAAGAGCGTGGACGTCCACACCTAGAACTGGAGTTTATGTTGTATGAGCCTGCAGCGTCCGACGCATAGGGTGGGCAGGACACAGCAGGATGCAGGTTGTTTTTTTTGCTTATGTACCTCTGGTGAATCCAGACTCAGTCTTTTGTGTCCTATGCATCCAGACTCAGTCTTTTGTGTCCTATGCATCCAGACATAGGCTTTTGCTACCAGATGAAAAGAGAGCCTATATTCACACCCAGGACTGGAGTTTATGTTGTATGTGCCTGCAGCGTCTGACACATAGGATGTGCAGGATGCAGTAGGACATTTGTTGTTCTTTTGGCTGATGTATAAGAAGATTGGGAATAATGTTTGTTATTATGTCCACTAATCATAATTTTGTACCCAAGCCCTATTAACATCATATACAGTGTGGAGTAGATTACTAAAATGTCTATTCCTTATACTAGATTGTTATAATAAAGAACTCTGAATAACAGCAACACAGAGAAGACAATATAGGAAATATGTCTACATAACAGCAGGAGGTCTGTGTACTAGCACATTAAGTTATATGTACAGAATGATGGTTTAATAGCAGTTTCATGAAAAAGAACGAAAAGAATAAAAAAGAACTAAGATCCGGTGCTATATCACAACAAATTACGCACTTTCTCAATTCCCCTTCGTTCTAGCATATAAGTGAGCATATATTGACCAAACAAACAGTGGTAACCTTTGTGCGAATTTTAGGTGAGCGTCTATGATTCGCAATCAGGCAGTGGGAGGTGATGATGGTGTAGCTGGTAGCCAAGCACCAACAACGCCCAGGGTGAGCAAGAGAAATAAGCAAATAATGATTGTAGAAAAGATCACCATTACTAGGGTTGCTCGGGCCACCGGAGAAAGCCACTTGGATCCTGAAGAGTATGTAGAGCATTGAACCAAATCTGGTCGCCCAAACCTGGAGCGATCTCGGAGATCACTGCCATTGGGGGAGGGAACGGACGATTCGAGTGGGGAAAGTAATTTCACTATCCCTGCATGTCCCAGAGAAGCGGCTGTCTGAAGGGCTGTTTTGCCGGATCGTCCCCGTATATCAGGATTCATATCTCCTCGTTCGGAAAGTAACTTTACTATTCCTGTATGCCCTTTCTCGGCAGCCCACAAGAGCGGTGTGTTTCCACACTGTATGTCCTGCATGTTCGGATCCGTATCCTCATGTGTCAAGAGCAACTTTACTACTCTATCATGCCCCACCATCGCGGCCCACCCAAGCGGCGTTAGGCCATATCTTGTATCGGGAACATTGAGGCTGATATCCTCTCGTTCCAAGAGGAGCTTTACAACTCCCTCATTCCCTTTACCTGCAGCCCACCCGAGTGCTGTTAGGCCAATTTCGATCTCTTCAGTGTTTGGATTGACGTCATCTCGCTCTAAAAGTAATTTTGCTATTCCCTCATATCCACCATCAGCAGCGCATACCAATGGTGTTCGTCCCCATTTAGGGTCGCGGAGGTCGGCAAAGATATCCTCTCGTTTCAAGAGCAACTTTACTACTCCTTCACACCCTCTAGCTGCAGCCCACCAGAGCGGTGACCCCCCGTGTTCGGTTGCTCCCACGTTAGGATTGACGTCTTCACGTTCCAGAAGCAACTCTACTATTTCCTCATGTCCACCAATCGCAGCCCACCCAAGAGGGGTTCGACCATATGTAGTGTCCGGAATGTTGGGGTTAATATCTTCTCGTGCGATGAGTACTTTTGCTACTCCCTTATGGCCTTCAGCTGCAGCCGCCATGAGTGGTGTCAGGCCATGTTCGGTTTCTCCAGTGTTTGGATTAACATTCTCTCGCTCCAAAAGCAACTCTGCTATTTTCTCATGTCCATTGAGCGCCGCCCAAATAAGTGGTGTTCGGTCATATCCAGTATCTGGCATGCTGGGATTGATATCCTCTCGTTCCAAGAGCAACTTGACTACTCCTTCATGGCCTTCAACCGCAGCCCATCCGAGTGGTGTTAGGCCCCGTTCGATGTCTTCAGTGTTTGGATTGACGTCCTCCCGCTGCAAAAGACACGCCGCTATTCCTTCATATCCACCAATTGCAGCCGACACAAGTGGTGTTAGGCCAGATTTGGTGTCCGAAATGTTGGGGTTGATGTCTTCTCGGCCCAAGAGTAACTTTACTACTCCTTCATGCCCTCTAGCTGCAGCCCACCAGAGCGGTGACCCCCCATATTCGATTTCTTCCGTGTTAGGATTGACATCCTCTCGCTGTAAAAGACAGGCCGCTATTCCTTCATTTCCATTGATCGCAGCCCAAATAAGTGGTGTTCGGCCATATTTGGTGTCCGGAATGTCGGGGGAGATGTCTTCTCGGCTCAAGAGTAACTTTACTACTCCCACATGCCCATGGAAAGCAGCCCAACAGAGTGGTGTCCGGCCATCTTCGATATCTTTAGTGTTAGGGTTGACGTCTCCTCGTTCCAGAAGCAACTCCACTATTTCCTCATGTCCGCCAATCGCAGCCCACCCAAGAGGGGTTCGGCCATCTATGCTGTCCGTGATGTTTGGATTGATAACCTTTTGTTCTAAGAGCGATTTTACCGTTCCCTGGTCTCCAGAGCACGCAGCTCTCACAAATTGTTCTCGGTCCACTTTACGGTTAGCCTTTGTCATGGGGGCCAATGGATGTCGAAAGTGATTATTGAGTGTAAGTGCTTGAGAAAGATAACCATGTAGTAATGTTCGAGGTTTTATGAGGACTGAGGTAAGGTCCAGCACATCTCCTGCAGGTGTAACTTCTACGCAATCATTGCCTCTTATGTAAAAACCACCATAACTATGACTGTGATATGAGCTCAGCAATCACACACAACCTTTGACCGATACGGCATTATCTGGCTATACTGGGAATAGATCAATTACTAAATGGGATACTAATTAAAATCATAGCTGGTATAGTGTTAAGAGGTTCGAATTTATTTTTTCACATTATCTGGAGAAGAGTGAGTGATATATTTTTGGGAGAACCAATCTCCCGACAGGGCCCGGCCAATTACCCATAGGGCCCTATAGGTATTTTGCACATTAGCCTATAATAGATAGTCACCCCCTAAGTTGCATGGTAATTGGATATACGTGATGCATTCACAAAATAAGTGTGTGTCTCATTTTCATATCAGAGGCTGGGTGAATAAAATATCCCTACGGTAAATATACGCCCAAGATGGCAGTATATCTCACATCCGATAAGGAACCTCAGCAAAAAATCGTGTGCTCTCATTTTACCTATTTTCTTATACTTTGCACTATCCAAACCGTGTCCTTTAACTACAAGTGATATGTCTAAAGCATTATCATATTCCACGCATGGGAGCCAGGGCTAACTCGGTCCTGATCATTCATCTCCTAATTCGTGAGCGTAAGAGTGAGCAGTAAAATGAGAAGAAGTTCGTCACCGTTGTGTGTTGGCGGTCACATTCTTTTGTGCTTGGCGTTTCGTTTCATTTTGCAGCCGCAATCACACCTTATCACTCGAAAAGACTGTAGGGCCCGGCCGTCCGTCCCGGGCACAGGTTAGGACAGACTGCAGTCAGGCATCCGTCCCAGGCAAGGGCAGATAATACGGCGTCCGTCCCGTCCTAGGGACGGACTGGACGCTTGGGAACACTGGCCCCGCTTGTGGATGATGGCTTCTACTTCCCACTCTCTATGATTGATGAAGAACTTTTAACAAAAGGGCAGCGATAGGTGAGTACTGCAGAACCAGAGTGGTATGAGTCGTTGCGGATTCTAGATTCTGAATTTGATGTATTACTCCTCTTCCCTCGTTTATAGATTCCCTATAAAAACCCTATGGGAACGAACAGTTTCAGACCTTGGCCCACTTCCACCGCAACCCAGGACTGCCCCCCAGGGGACATGATGGCCTCCTTTAGATCTCTAGTTGTAAGCTGAGGAGCCCTCCTCTCCCTATATCAAATATTAACGATCACAGCCCCCCTCTCCCGTGATCCCCGTAACATGTTGAGTCCATGATGACACATTCCAATCCCTTTTCCATCTTTTCTTCGTCTACCCAAACCACTTTATTACCACAACTTAGTATAGCAAGAACAAGGAAGTATGCGAATACACCTTCGACCGCCCAATCAGTTGGGACGGCAAACCCGAGGAGCCAATCAGGCTGACGAAATGCCCTCGCTCTTTGGAAACTGCACATCCCTGGAGGCGACTCACCAGACAATGAGAAAAGTGCAGGCGGCCAGGGAAGCGCACTTTATCAATTTTATTCGCGGGGATGAGACGTTTGAGACGGCGGAGGGGGATGCGATGGGGTGCTGGCATCTGGGGAAGGTGGCAGTAGGGTAGAAGGATAGTATGAATGTTAGTGCTTGGGAGGTAATGGAGGGCTGAGTAAGGGTGAGTTGGTAAAGGCGCCTGATATTGTCGGCGGGCGTATTGGCCATTATGATCTTTCGCATTATCGGCCCCCTAAATAAGAGGATTAGCTGAGTGCGGGGTTGGGTTGATTGTTCGGCGGCGGAGGGAGGACGAGAAAGTGTTTTATATGCTATCATAAAGTTAAGATCACTAGTTTACCGCCAGTTTTTTTCTTCGTTAGCAAGATTCTATTATTATACAAACTTGGAATAAATTTGTCATTTCCTATCACTCGTTAGGTTTCTCGGCACCCGTGTTAAACCAAGTAATCTCACAGGCCAAGGCTGTTGGCGGAGAAGAGACTCGCAGCGTGAACGTAGGTAAAATTCCTCAACCTGCGCTTCTCTGGGCATGGGGACGCGAGGCCCTAAGCTATATGGTAACAGCCGCCTTAACCTCCTTTCTTCCTTTCTTCCTTTCTTCCTTTCTTCCTTTCTTCCTTTCTTCCTTTCTTCCTTTCTTCCTTTCTTCCTTCCTTCATATTTTCCTTGAACACCCCTCTCCAGGTTTGTTATCGCTTTTTGTGTTTATTGCTGCCTGCCTCCCCCCCCTCACCTTCACATTTCATTGTCACTATAAATTTTCAAGTTGGTCATCAGATACCACGCTACGATTCCAGAATGGCTTCAAGTAGCCGGGATATTGTTTTGACGGACAGGAACGACATCACTTCCCGGCCTGCAGAATATCAGTCTCAGGATCAAATTCGAGTTGCGGAACCCCGCCGCGCTGAGGGTGGGTCACAGGGTACCCGGAGGGTCGAGTCTCGCCCCGGCACGGGTAGGGCTTCCCCCCCTGTCAACTTCCACCATCTAAGGGGATTTAGTCAGTGTTCCCAACAGGCTAGGCCGATGGTAGGCCGCTCTGGAAGGTAGCCTAGACCGATATAGGCCGAATTCGATCGGCCTACGAAGTCTATCAGGCCTGATAGGCGGCAACAGGCCCGGTTATTATCATTGAGAACAGATCGCTTTAGGGCTACCCCAACCCCCTCCCCCCTTCAAGTTTTTTCGCATTCGATTTTTGTCCTCTTTGCCTTCGACAATTGATTCTTAATTAATCACATAACGAGTGATACACAACCAACTCAACAAAGTTTTAAAAACTTACCTCCTGAGCCACCAGTAACCCTATCCTACAATTATTCCCCCCACCCTACCTCCTTTGTAGGAATTACATTAAATCTTAAAGGTAATAGTTCCCAATTGTTGTATTTTTGATGTTATTTTGTAAACTATTTACACTTACCGTGAAGTTTTGCTGTTGATACGGTGTGACTGTTCGCTATGAGTGGGTCCACCGTTGCCATATAGGCCGGCCTAGTCTATATAGACCAGGCCAGCCTATCAGGGAGCTGGGATTGAAAAACAGAAATATCGGGTACAGTACCGGTATGGCTATTCTGCAGGGAAGGGGGTGGCTACAAATCACGATCTATCACTGACAAAAACTACACACAAAAAACAGATCACACAATTCACATTTGATTCAAGTTGCCTAGCGAGTTCACCAACCTTCACCAAAGAAAAATCCTGAGACCGGAAAAAAAAGCGAAGAGTAAGAATCCAACCTACCTTGGTTGTCCGACTATCTATTCACAAGATTCACCTCTTGTGGTTCGCTATCCCAATTGACTGTTGACCGTCCTGGCTCTTTCCCGCCGGGTGGTCTTGGTGGTGAAAGGAAAGAAAAGAAAAGAGAGGTGAGAAACACCTAGCTTACAAAGACTCACCCTTCCCCCCCCTGTCTGCCAAGCCTCAACCCACCATCCTTGTAAGGAACATGATCTATGAGGCTCCCAGCAAATACAAGCTCCGCCCATCTTCACCCCCCAGGTACAGGACGATCATCAATTTCCCCGAATCAGCTCTAGTTAGCTAAGAATATTGGAACTAAGCAAAGACAAAATTTATCCGCAACAGTACCAAGCCTATACGGCCTATAGGTGGGCCCGGCCCGTTCAGGCTCAAGCCTTAACAAGCCTATAGGCTCGGGCCAGGCCAGGTCCTAGAGAATTCCCATAGGCCTGGCCGACCTAGCCCGTTGGGAACACTGAATTTAGCGCCCCTCAGGTTATTGATTGGCTTGATGGACTTAGATTCTTCCAAGAGTTGAAGGACGAGGATAAAGAGGCCCAGGACAAAGATGAGTTCTCGGCCTATCGCCTCCCTGGAGCAATTCTCCTCGATTCGGGATATGATGCAAACAAACTCCAGCCTGCCTTGCCCCTTGGCAAAGCTTTAAGAGCTAGCGAGATTATCAAAGGGGTCTATGGTGCCCAGGGTATATTTCCTACATTATATACTAATAAAAGTGTGCTAACAATTAACTAGGGATTCCACTGCCGAACGGGGGGCTAAATGTAGGAGCCTAATGACTCTGAATTCAATTTCTGGATCTTGCTGACACTTATTAAGCTGAAGGAATGGTGGTGGCGCACACTTTGCGGGTACTCGAGTACTACAATCGTTTTAAATGGGTGATTGGGGTGGCAGGATTCGCGGCCAGTTACTTGACAGGCGCAGTGTTCTCATCCGGGAAATCTCAGGACGGCCGTCATTTTTAAGGACGGCGGGCCCTACAATGTAAGGCAAATTGGCGTAGGGGAACATGTGGGACGGCGGCGACTGCCGTGAACTGCCGGGGACGGTGGCGGACGGTGGCGGACGGTGGGGCTGTAGGTGATGGTAGGGACGGCAAGTATGAGACATTTCACACGGGGGACGGCGGGGTCTCTAGTCCTTGGCGGTGGGTGGTAGGGCCAGTTTGGAAAAAGACCGGACGGGACGACAGGACGTCGTTCACCGCGGTCCTACTTTAGGACGGACGGACTACCCCGTTAAGAACACTGGGCAGGCGTCGGTTTGCACCTTGAGGACCTCGACATACCAGGACGTCATAAAACCTTTCGCCCCCTTGTGAGCAAGATGTACTATTTAAGTTATGCTTGGTTTGTGTGTGTGATGTCGGGATGGTTTAGACGGTGGATGGTTGGGTATCTCAATATGAAGTATAGCTCTGGCCCAATTGGTTCTGCTGTGTAATTGCTCTTGTTTATGCCTCGAACTTTACATATCTTGTGTAGCGTATAGACGCTTGTGTAGAGGGAAAATATGGTTGGGTTGGGAGTGTAATTAGCCTAACATACCACCGTGAAATAGATCAGCTGAATGGTCGAGCAGTGTTCCCGACCGTCGTGTCAGTCCGTCTTCGGGTGAAGACGGGACTGACTACGGCTCATAACCCGTCTTTTTGGGGCTGCTAGGACGGAATACGCCGGGGAATATGAGGACAGTACGGGCTATAGGGGACCATACTCCTAGCGCTTGGACCACCTCTACTAGCCAAGTTGAAATCATACGCCTCCAGACAAATGCTGTTCACATCCAGTGTTCCCAAGCGTCCAGTCCGTCCGTCGTTTGCATAGGACGGGACGGACGCCGTTTTGTAGTCCGTCCTAACCCATTCCAGGGACGGACGGCCGGGCCCTACAGGTGTCTCAGTTGAACTGCTATTTTTAAATATCATGAGCTGGAAGTCTGTGCTTGAAGAAACGAAACATTTTTATTCCAATGCTAATAACATGATACTTTGGATCAAGTATCAAATGTTCTCATCGATCAACCAAGCTGTGGACACATATCCAATCCCAGTCCTGCACAACCGGGAACCTGCCTCAATTCCCTGACCTAATTTTACTGCCCTCTCATCCAAATCCCTAAGCATCTTATCTGCATCAGCAATTGGTTTGTCTGGAATCAATCCTGACTTCCAGAATGATTTCATATTCTCAATCGCTTCAATAACCTCATCACTCAAGCTACAATGGCGATCTGTAATATCATTTTTACTGCTAAACGAAATCCAGTATCATATCTCCGTAGAGTGCTAAGTATAAGAAAGTTAGGTCAAGCAGGGCGCATTTAGCCTTGTCGCTGATGCATATTGAATTGGAAATTGTCCCACCTGCGCAGTATATTTAAGCATATTTTCTTCTCTCATCAAATATATGAAGCAACCGCTAAGCGGATAGAGCAGCCACACACTATAGAGGTTTTTGTGAAATACCTGTAGGTGACGCCCGTCCTTACACAGGACGGCCGGGCCCTGCAGGTGATGGTAGGTACCTACAGGTGACGCCTGTCCCTACTCAGGACTGCCGAGACCTACAGGTGACTGCCGTGCCCTACCGGAAGTTTCCATTTCCCAAAAAAGACTGTAGGGCCCGGCCGTCACCTACAGGACTGCGGTCTTCGTCAAAGACGGACGCCGTGCCCGGCCGTCCTTACCCACCCTGCCCGGGAGGAACGGGACTATTGCCCGCCAGGGCCCTGGCGTCCGGACGGGATGGTTGGGAACACTGTTCACATCATGCGACGTCACTCTTGACTCCAGACGCGCTTTTTCTGAGTGACTCAAAGTCCAAGAAGGTTGACAGGCGTTTGCTCAATAGGGACGTTGTGTTGAAGAACCGGCACCCCACGCTACATAAACCCTCTATTATAGGACATATTGTGAAGGCTGTTCCCAATGAACGTACGATCCGTATGCGCTACGCGAACCGCAATATTTATGATGTAGAATTTGATGGTGATGTGATGAACATGCATCTTTCTGCAAACGAGGTTGCTAGAGCTGAGGCAAAGGAAATCGCTAAGACAGATTCGCAATACCTTCTTCTAACCACAGGCAAGTCGATTGGTGGTTCAATTTACAATCACTTAGTAATGGGTGTTTGGCTCACGAACCGGGATACGATGTTTATGTTGATTTAGCTATATTCGATAGTTGTGAACGAGCGAAAGTCTTGATTTTTCTTCCTAGCTTACGGGGTACAATGAAGGCTATATATAAGGAAAAAGTGACTGCTAATGGACCACTAACCCCCACAGCCCTAGAGGACAGGTCACCGTTTCCATGAGGACAGCTAATGAGTACCATGAGGGCAGCTGGCTTGCACCACGTACTAACCTAATACCTAAGACTAATCTGTAACAAGACAGTGAATGACGACAACTCCTATCACCGGTTTCAACAGCTTAAGAGGGGCGAGCGCCAGAAACAGCTCTACTGGTGTCTGTTGCCGGAGAGCAACACTTTATTCAAGGGGAGGAGTAGCTGGGGTATCACAGTACCACACTCGGTAATGAAACCAAAGCGACAACGGACCGGAAAGCATGTCATCACAACCACTCTCCAGAACATAAAGCCGGAAGAGATGCTAGGCGTTAAGGTGTCTTTATGGGATCCAGGAGGGTTGGAAAAGATCTAAGCGCAGAATATGTTGTATTAGAAAAAAAACAACGCTGGGTTGGTAGAGCTTGCTGCGAGATTGGAAAAGGTCTTGGGCAGTGTTCTCAACAGTCCGGGGGCCCGGCCGGGCCACGCGGGGGGACTGCCAAGAGCCCTGGACGGGACGGGACGGCAAGCTGTAGTCCGTCCCGTCCGCCCTCAGGGCAGGACGGCCGTCTTTGGGTAGGACGGCGGGCTCTACAGGGTGAGACATTTTAGTACAGGGCAGGGGGGATGGACTGCCGGGGACTATTGAGGACGGCCGGTGATGGGTGAGGACGGCCGGGGACTGTGGGGGATGGCCGGGCATAGGTGAGGACGGCGGGGGACTGTGGGGGACGGCCGGGCATAGGTAAGGACGGCGGGGGACGCCCGGGGACTACACGAGTGATGTCTCATGATTTCAACCTGGCTGGTGCCGAAGGTCCAAGCGCAGGACTATAGTCCCCTATAGTCCGTCCTAGCACCCCAAAAAAAGACGGACTACGAGCCATAGTCCGTCCCGTCCTCCCCCAAAGACGGACGGACTGGACGGTTGAGAACACTGGTCTTGGGGGATGAGGATAAGTCTAGGACTTTGGATCTGAAGGCCAACGCGCAAACTAAGAACTTTACGTCGCAGGTTATTGGGAAATGCCTTCCATCTAGTTTACAAAAGCATTTTCCGAGGGACGGTTTCCAAGCAATGACGGTTACTGGCCCAGAGTTTCCGACGTTAATGAAAGCCAGATCCATTGCTCACTCGGACAGCAGATCCTCGACGGTCAGAGGGTGTCGGTAATGGTTTCTGGAAAGACTTTTGCCTTGCCTCAAGTCCTTTGAAACGGATGTTAGAGCCGGAGGATATATTACTGGGCGCTTTTTAATTGGATTAGACCTTAGGAATATTATTTCCATTGTATGGTTGGAAGAGAGGGGTTGATTGATGCTGCGGTCAAGACGAGTAGATCTAAGTACTTGCAGGGGTGTTTAATCAAAGTCATAGAGGGTATTCAGGTCCAATACGACAATTCTGCGAGGGACAGCGATGGATCGCTGGTCCAGGCATGCTCTCTCATGTCTTTCAACCACCTAGCCAATTGTCTCGCTTCTATAGTCCCTATGGTGAGGAAGCTTTGGATGTTCCCAAACAAAAGCATCTGAAGCAGTTCTGATGGAGGTAGTTGCACGATTCGTTAGGAATGTGTTGAACGGAGGAGATGTTGGAGTTGTATTGAGTTGCGTTGTCTATGGAGGTTGCTAGCTACGGTTCCCTCTAGTAGGGAAAACTCTGCTCTCTACATGTGATACCCATATGTCTCCGCATATGCCCTAATCATCCGTGCTTGCCCTAGTAGAACGTTCACCCGTCCACACTTCTGTGTTCCTCCATACATGCCCACGCTGCCCATCAGCCTGCGGTATCTCTGCTCCTATAGCAGTGCTCTACTAATGGGATAATAATACCATCAAGTTCAAGTTCTTGGCGCACAACATCGATTCAGTCGTATTATACGGAAATTCACTGATGACCTCGTCAGTGAGGACCCGGGCCCAAGTATACAGAATCTTAGTGAGCAGCTCAATTGCGGTGTGGGGTCTGAGAACATAGGGAGGCGATGAAGAAATATAAAGGAACCGGTGATCCTGGAGCATCAGAAATTCCAATGTCACAATCCAGTCCAAGGCGGTACCTCGGGAGTGTCTCAGAAAACTTTGCATTGGAAAGAGAGAAGGTTCGTTATATACCCTCCTGTAGCCGCGATACAGAAATCTGTGGCTAGCACTTGCCGTTACCTAACATAAAACCCCGATGGAATTATTGTTAGGTCGAAACGCAGCAAGTTTCTTGTGGGCAGTCAAATGTCAAGAGGTCTTGACAAGAGCGATTTCAGGCATTTGATGGCTCTCAAATACCTACGATACGTAATCGACCCTAGAGAGGCTGTTTCTATCATTGCCGGCCAATCCATGGTGATACTTCGACACAAATGACCTTCAATACATTCCGTTTAGCAGGTCAAGCTACTAAGAACGTCACATTGGGTATTCCTCTTCTAGGAGAAATCGTCGTGACAGCTAGCGCTACCATCACAACTCCCACAATGATCTTGGCTCTCCGACAAGAGATCTCAGATCGCGAGGCGGTGATTTTCCACAAGCGGTGCAGTAAACTGCACAGTTAGAGGTCATCGATAACATCTAAATAATAGAAAACTTAACCAAAACCTCCAAGCAGTACAAGTACCTTCTCCGGCTAGAATTATTCCAGGCTTCAGATTACGGGGAGGAATACTCCATCACTAAACACCATGTTCTTAAAGTGCCCAAAAAGGCCTTCCTTGCTCAACTCAAACGCGCGATCAATAAGAGCTTAAGTCTTAGGAAAAGAACAAAGATCGGATCGGAAAAGAGGACTCAATGCCCAACATCGGCGAGAGCGCTGGGACAGTTAGAGAGGGACCAAGGAATGCACGAGCTACTGCAGCTGATGTCGAAGACGGGGATGGTGATAGCGACGACTGTTGTTAGAAGGAGTGGGAAGGTTAGTTCACGAGATATGCAGACGGAACGGATACGGGAGAATGTTTTATAAAGGATTTTATCCGCAATGTCTTTTCTTCGTTATTAGAGGTGTGTACGGAGAAATAGGGGCGTGTGGCAGGCACAGACGGAGGTGTGGTGATCCATAAGAGGATCAGGACGTGGCATTATGATTTACTTATACACCGATTTTTACCGTTGGTTTGATTTTAGTTCAGAAGAGGAAGCAAGTGAGAGATAGCAGGGTTGGGAGTGAGGGCGAATGGAAGTATTACAGGCGGTAAGCTTACGTTATATATCCTTTCTCCAGAGTGCCTAAGTTCCAGGTAAAATGTCTTAGTCTACCCGTATTGGCTACTTCCTTACGAACCTCATTTCTCTACATTAACAGCGACGAGGGCGAGGACGACGCCACCGATTCCAGACAACAAAGTCCGAAATCTGAAGCTGTCAGCTATGACAACTAGGACGACTACTAAGGGGAAATCTCGCGTCGCGCGCAAACCTCGAATAGCGAGAACGAAAATGCAGACCAGGCAGACGAAGGACTAGCCGCCGATGCAAGTAGGCAAGGCGATAGCAGCAAGACCAAAGGAAGTATAAAGGCTACCGTCTCCCAGGACTAGATCTCCGATAACATCAGGAGATTCGAATTCGACAGGGGGGGTGACCAGTGGTGTGAGATGAAACCGCAGTAACCGGTTTTGATGCGCCAAAGGTACAATACTTGTGTTACCTGTTGTCGAGAAAATCTGTCCGGAAACTGTAATTGACGAACTTAGTGGCAATGGACAGCTAGCAAAGATTCCGACATCAGATATGATGAAGGAAGAACAGGCTGCGGGAAAGGCAGGTTATCTTTCGATCTACCCAGGTAATACATACCATTGTGTCTAACAGATTTCTAGCTTAAATTAGTCTTGCGGGGTGTTAATCTCAGGGCCTTCTGGAACGAGCAGGGATTAATAGATCCAAAAATCGTGGAAAACAGCTACATCAGGGCCTTCGTCCGCGTTTATGGTGGTGAAGCGACTAGAGCTAACATAATTAAAGAGATAAACACCGTTTTCAGAGGGTAATCATACTCTCCAGCATCTCTTCCCCCGCTTCTAGTTCAACACTAATCATTCCGTAGCGAGTGCAGTGTTCCCAACGGGCCAGGTAGGCCAGGCTTCGGTAAAGCCGGGCCTGGCCTATCATAATTCCCGGTGATTTAGCCTAGCCCGAGCCTGCAGGCCTGGCTAAGCCTTGGCCGGGCCGGGCCGGGCCCGCCTATAGGCCATATAGGCTTTTTCCTGGTCCATATATAGCATTGGCGGACCGACTCATAGCTTAGTCACGCTATTTCAATAGCAAATATTCACGATTTTCCAAATACTCAATAAGATTAAAAATAAGGGAACAATTTCGCTTTATTAAGAAAAAGTACTACAAAAAGGTTCCACAGAACAACATTAAAAATACAACAATTTCGCTTCGCCAGCTTGGGGATTGAATTTAATTCCATAGAAGGTAAATAGGAAGGAATGATGATAGGATAGGACTGTGCTAGTGGCTCTGGAGGTGAATCTTTAAGACTTTATTGAGTTAGTTGGTATCACTCGTTTTATGATCAATTAAGAAAGTAATACGCGTGGCCAAAGGTAAAGAGAGAGGAATATCAAAGGGGAGAAACTTGAAAGAAAGGAGAAGGTTGGGATACCCTTAAAGTGATCTGTTCTTAACACTAATTACCGAGCCTATAGGCGCCTATCAGGCCTGATAGGTTTCGTAGGCCGATCGAATTCGGCCTAGATCGGCCTAGGCCATGTTCCGGAGTGGCCTGCCTTGGCCCGGCCTACAGCCTATAGGCCGGCCTACAGCCTATAGGCCGGCCTACGAGCGGCCTGGCCCGTTGGGAACACTGAGCGAGTGGAAGTCAAGGTATCTCCGTCGACATCGGCCACCTAAATCTCATCGCCGATATCATGACACCCGGAGGTGGCTTCATGAAACGAGAAAAGGGTCAGCCCACATTGGTTTCTCCGCCTGTATGATGAGGGAAAAAAGTGTTCATAACCTTCAGAGAAAAGACTGGCCCCTACTACCTTATCCATAACGTAATAAACCATTTTATGCTCAGTACTCCAAAAAGTGAAAAAGAATCACCCGAACTATAATCGAAGAAGGAAGAAGAACAGAGGAGAGGTAAGGAGGAAGAAGGAAGGAGTCAAGAACTAGGTGTACAAACAGGTACATAACGCAAGCAGCCATGAGGTATCACTCGTGACGACAGGGGTCCAAAGAGCATGAGTAGGATTTCCAACAGAGTAAAGGTCAGGGAACTTCAATTGCTGGGGTTTCTCGGGCATAGGGGGCCCGAGTCCACTAGATAATATGTGAACACCCTTGACTCCCTTTATCCTTCTTCTCTTCTTTATCACTCACTGTGACAACAGTCCACAAAACTTGAACACTCAAACCCTCTCACTAATTTTTTCTTTCTGTTCTATACCCAGACACTTCAGTAGAATAACAGAGTCAGTTTCCAGGTGTGCTCCTTGTCCTTCTCACATCCGGAACAACTAGTGTTTGCCCGAATTTTTGAGGTCACGGCATCTTGATCACAAATATCACTAATAATCCAAAAGCAGTATGGATAATACATAGCATGAGCAAGCAAACTCACCCAAGGGTACAAACCTCAGTCTGCCTGCTGACGCCTTCAAGTCTGTCAACACCCCTGAGCCCAGGATCCGCTCCGAGCCTACGGGTACCCCCGAGCATGCAAGCTCGGCTGTACGCCCCGGCCCAACAGAGCAGGCAAGCCACCATGATAGTGAGAGTGGTAATGGTACTGGTTCTAGCAACGACGGTGATGATACCACTCATCCCATGTCGGAACGCTGCCACGTCTGGGAGGACCATGAATGGGCCCCCATATCCAGGTCATTGGCAGGTGTTGGAATTTTGTCCCCGTATGCTTGAAATGATTTAACCTTACTCTTCCTTGTTACTTCTTTCATGAAAAGCTCTACTGCATCTCCCTTCATCTCAAACAAAACTTTATCTTGTTTGTTCACAATCTTTCTTTCGTGTTTCAGTCAGAGAAAGTTTTCTTCCTCCGTGTGGATGGTGACCAAGTACTCACCCATACAGTTATGGCTTTCAGGAAAGTAGATCCTATAATAAAGGGCTAGATAGTCTAGTTAGAAAATGTAATGCAAATTTGAATGTCTATCAAGAGCCCAAGCGAATTGTCCAATTCTAATCTATCTCTCTATCAATTACAGAAGGAAAAAGAACAACCTGGGTCCTGCTGCGTCCTGAGCACCTGATGCATCAGACGTTGCAGGGGCATACTACGTAAACTCCGGTTCTTGGTGAGGATGTCCAGGGTCTTTTTTTCAGGACACACCGGACATAGCCCAAGGCTGTTTACACGGCAACCCTGCCCCTAGCACAATACCCCCTCGCCCTGCTAGTTCCAATGTATCCTGTCGTATGCTACCCCTTTCCTGATGCCCTGTGATCGCGAAACCCCATCTTCCTAGCCTGTCCTGTTTACCCCTTCTTACCAGCTTGCTTCCTATGACACTGCACACCCTGCGGACTCTGTCCCCTGCCTTCCTACAACTCTACCCTCTTCCTGACCCCCCCCACACACAGGCATTTTTGCTCACTACCTCCCGATCATCTCGCATATAATTCCTGGTCCTGCGGACGTTTCCTGACTCTTTACACTTTTGCACTCTACACTCAATTCCCATTGTTTATCCTCCAGTATCCGGCAGGCGTCCTTCTACTTTTTCCCTCTTCACCCTCCTGCTTCCCTAGTGCTTCACAGCTGATCCCTTGTGCCGGACATCCTACAGTCTACTCCTGTCTTTGACTGTCCGCCAGACATCCTACCGCTAGCTCCCAGCTTTTGACTGTCTACCTGACACATTTCCCTACCTTCAAAGCCTAAAATTGCCCCAGCCTGATGACCTCTGCATACCTGTGCAGCTTATCATCATCTGCCCGACATATTATGATACTCCATCCCCCCATGATACTGCGGACCCCCTGCTACACTCCTCTACCTATTACAATTTTCACTTCCAGATGCATTTGCCATGTATACGATCTATGGTATTTCATTCTCCTATTCATATACTATCAGAGAGTAGTGATAAAACAATTTTCCTCCTCGTCCACTAGGGCAGTTCGCCTGGCCTGCAGAGGTGTATCTGCCTTAGCTACTCCTCCAAGATCTACACCTTAATTCCTTTGTGGCTCCTGCTGCCCATGTTGTCTCCGGAGGTCAGCGCAGCCATCTGCGGTCGATTCTGATTCTTCTGGCTCCACATTGATTCCAAATTCCCGTCTCAATGTGTGGTCCTCATTGGAATATCCTGCCGTTCTCTTAAAACACTTTCCCCACTCCTGGGCAATTCTGGCCTCCAGAAAGGTCCTATTATGCTCAATTATTAGACCCCGGAATCACTTACCCATATTCCCTCATGTCTGTATCTGACATTCCAGCAGGCTTGTCTCCCTAACAGTAGATATCTCTATCGCCTGCCCCATGCACTTGCTCTTTTCAACAGTATCCAAAGGCCTTGGCCTAAAGAGATCCAGATACTGTTGAAAATGGCAAGTCCACTTTTTATATCTTACTGGAAGCTGTAGAATGCTTACAAGCCTCCTTATTCTCCAAGATTCCGGACCACCAGCATGGAAGAGAATGGCCTAGGATGGCTGCTGTCTGACAAATGAAGGGGCCCTCGATCTGAGCTAAGAAACCGGCATCTATGATGACTTTCATTTTTGAGCTAGAATAAAACTGGGCAAAGATCACGGCCGGAATCTGTAGCGCTAGGAATCTAAGAGTGACTACCTTTCCTCTCAATGAGATTCACTCTTCCTAGGGTCAGAATAGTCTGTGGCACTGTTGATCAATCATACCTCATATTCATTAGACGGGGAAATGAATCTGTCCTTCTCTAATAGTTATGCCACCCTTTATGCACAGCCTGCAGGATCCTCTATGTTAAGCTTATAGAGTCCGGTTATAGTCCCCCTGGCCGTATGCAAATACTGGGATCTGCATGAGCTGTGCTTTCCCTAGACCTACAAAAGGGCCGGCCGCTGGCCGGTCTTTTAGTCAAGAGAATATGTTGTAGGTTGATTATTAAGGGCAACACACCAGATGACAGGAGGCCAGAGTAGCATCAGCAAAGTGGGAAATTCCAATTCCCTCGGCGGATCTTTCCAACACCTGCTGTCAGCCTCATTCAAGGTAATCACCTCCGGAAACCGATTTACGAACATCGTCTAGTCCCATATCAGTTCCCGGGCTTTGACGACTATTCTACCCTCAAGTCCTACAGCTATATCTCACCTGTGTCGGGTCTGCTGTCCACCTAAACTGTGCATTTCTGAGGTTGTTGGATCTCAGTGGCTTGGAGTTATCGCTGGTGTTTCCAGCCGGTTAAAGAGAGTCGGCTAGCAGGAGAGGATCCTAGGTGTGAAACAATTTTGGCTAATAGATACCAGAACAGAAGCCCCCTAGCTGGGGTAAGTCTGCTCTCCAGAACTCTTCATATTTCCAGGGGTGATTGTATGTATTGATGGTTGTAATTCAGGAAACCCATACCTGATCAGTTTCTGTGCACCCCAGCCTGATAAAAGATTTCCATTCTTCTTATGCTGTTCTAATTCATCCTGATCATTCTCATCATTCACATCCTCATTGTCCTAATCCTCACATCCTCACCCTCCTCATCATAATCCACCTCACACTGGCTATGGTCATTCACATATTCACTCTCTTCTGAGTCAGTACTGTCATGCGCTAGCTGCCTCCTGCTGTCCAGAAGGGCCAGGTCAGATAATTTGAGTTGTGACAAAGCTTGTACTAAAATGGCATCCTCTCCGCCACTTTCAGTCGCCCCAGATATAAGAGATGTAGAAGGGGATTGAATTATAGTTAACCGCTCTTTATATTTAGATTTCTTAACGCATCCACTACAGACTTCCTTTTGGATTTCTCTGCCCCGTCTTGGTAGACGTGTTTTGTGATTAGGCCACTGGTGTTGTGGCATATGATGGAGGTAAAAAGTGATAGAATAGAATCGTAATGATTGATGTTGGAGAATAGATGGTGTTTGTATATGTGTATTGGCTAAAGAGATGATATGGGATTTGAAATTGGAAGATCGAAAGGATCTAAAGAACCTGCTTTAAGTGTTAGGATTGTCTACAGCTTGTCACTCACTTTCATTTTTGATGTAGTAGGCCTAGCAGTGCGGTCGAATTGAAACCAGCTATGGGAATTTGTATCCAAGGTCAACTTGTACCCTCATCTAGTTCACTGATCACAATACGAGAGTTAGGTATTTAAGGTTCATGATGTAGCTGAAGGGGTTTATTGGCATGTGCGGATTAATCTAATTTGAGTAGGTAAGTCATATAGACTGTAACAACTGAGCTTATGGCTAAGGTTTTTTATATGCCATAGCGCGAGCTGCATGCAGGATTTTGTACCTAAATCAATAATTACATGATTCAAAAAAAAAAAAAGAAAAAAAAAAAAAAAAACTGAGCTTATGGCTAGTGCTCGGACACCGAGATACCAATCATTGAAGGTGTTGCTGCTCAGGCACAAAACTCAAAACAGCTGGAAAGATATTAATCTAGTCCACAAAACCTTAGAACTCAAACACAGAACTATAATCAGCTGAAGGAGAATAGACAATAGTTGGCAAAACTCTAAGAGCAAACCCTTAATGCAAGAAAACAAGACACTCTGAAAGAAACAAGAATGCAAAACTAAAGTTTATAGCAAGCACATGCAAAAAAAGTACCCGCGTTTACTACCAACATTGGGTGTGGACAAACCCGTCCAGAAGGCAGCTAGCTAGCCCAAAACAGAAAGGTGGGGGAAAGAGAACAGGATGTGGATGGCCGGCGAAGCTCCCAAAGTTTAACATCAAATGAAAAGGAGGCAAAGGAAGTGTCTGTGATTACGCTCTTCATAAGTGATCCGAAGATCGTAGGTTTAGATTAGCCACATCAGGTTGGGGTGCACAGGCCCATTCACAGCTGGCTAATCTAAAACCGGAATAGATTGTAAAGAACTGCAAGAATTCGGCAAATGCCACAAATCTTCAGAACTGCAAACCAGAAAAGAAAACAACACCCCAAACAAACAACAGCTAAAGGGGAATGCACAAGATTCCCAGAGGCTCGTATAGCAAACCCTTAAGTAAGAAAACAAAATGCTCAGAAGGAAACAAGAATGCAAAACGAAAGTCAAAAACAAGAAAACCAAGACAATGCAAAGAAAAGGCACCAGTGTTAACTTGTGACATAGAGGGCGGACAAACCCGTCCGGCGGGTAGTCCGCTAACAAAAAACACATATATGCGGGAGCAACAGGATGAGGACTGCTGACAAAGCTCTCAAAACTAAACATCCCATGAAAAAGAGGCAAAGGAAATGTCTATGATTCTGCTCTTCCCACAGGATGTGAATATTGTCTGTTTGGATTGGCCACATTGGGATGGGGCAGACGAGCCCGTCCACAGCTGCGTAATCTAAAAACCAAATAGACTTGAAACAAGAGCAACAATCCACTGAATGCCACATGCTAAAATAAAAAACCCATAAAAGAAAAGAAAGTTTCAAGGTTCTGCGTCCGCCTACTAGTATTTGTAGACTGTTGGAAATGGACCTAAATCATCAGCATTGCCTCACATTAGCCATATTTAGCTGGGGCAGAGACTCAGTCAGGACGGAAACAGACTGGAGAGAACACCAAAGGTGTGTTTCCACTGGAATATCTGTAAAACCTGCTGCCAACAGAGTAGTAGATAAAAGGCCTGACAGTTGTAACCGCAACTTAGCAGGCATAGAGAAGCAATGACTACTCAGGCTGGCTGGTGGTGAGGCGGTCTGGGCTCATTCTTGTCTGGCCTCTGCTACTGGCATATCCAATTCATTGCCGGAGAATGGATTAGCAGGGGAATGGTTGCTGCTGGGTGAACTAACTTGGGTGGCGGATCGGGTGGAAAGCTGTTCAGACTTCGAGGCCAGCGTCAAAAGATACTCAGCTGATGCTTCTATAAGATTCTGGTCTGGGGCCGAGGTGGCCTCATCGTTACTCAGGCTAGAAGTCAAGAGAGGAGGGGTATCGTGAGGACTAGGGCAGGTAGACATACTGCGGAGGATCTTTCTCAGCAGTTTTGCAGTGTCAGCCGGAGAGTTTGGCTGACCAACATCAGTCATTGCTCCTCAGACACGTTTGCCATTGCTATTGACAGCCATCTAAGTAGGTAGCACAGAAATCTTCTTCATGTTAGTGCCCATGCATGTTTGTTGGCCAGACAGCAAGATACGGCTATTCAGGTTAGTAGTAGGGTAGGATGGTATATAAGGAGGAGGTGTGGTGTTAGCATACAAGGCTGGAAGCTCAGTGCTGGCTGGATTGGAGCTGGCATCGTAAAGAATATTGGAGTGAGATTCCCGCTTGTCAATCTACCATAACACTCTGCTGCACAGTTGCAGTATATCTTGTCCAGTTGATAGCCATGTCGTCTTCGATAACAGGGCTGTCTTTGCAGCCATTGCGGACGACTCTAGGTTCATACCGTCTGAGCTATCATCATCGCTACTCTGCAATCCGTCAGGAAAAGGACATCTATTATGATGGCATGTGAAATGGAGGTTTACAGGAGGATCAGTCCAGATTCTGAAGCGGAACCACAATTTCCCTAGAACAGCAGATCCATTATTTCGCCCAGCATATCCACAGACAACCCAATACAGACATCTTTTGTCACTTTGGATTGGGACCATTTCATTGAGCGGCAGTGGTTCGTCTAGGTTAGAATGAAGGAAATGTGTCCCTTCTCATGTGGCCCCAATGAGCAATCGATATCCATATTAGCGTTCTAGGACTCTATCACTCTCACTAAGTATATTGTCATAGGTGGGTTCATTCTCTCCAGCTAATAAACCAGTTCATTGCCTTGCCACGGAATCTTGTACCAACCAGGAGGGTTGTGGGCATCTTGAGCGATAAGGGATGGCTCCTCTACTCAAAGGCGGACACTGTATGGAGCGGCCAAAGCCACAGAGCCCATCTTGGCATATTTACTATACAGATCCAATGCGGACACATTGAGACAACTTACAATTATTCCCCCCGGCCATAGGGGCTCCCACTGGGGCCTCTCTCTCCGTCACTTGTCTTTCTAAGACACTGTGATACTATTTTGCTATGTCATTTAGCAAATCAGTCAGGTATTCAGTAAAATGTCTGCAACATCTAGAGTAATGTTGCCAAAGCGCCGCCCGCTCACTGCCCACACTAGCCACGAGTGCAAGAGTAAGAGAATAGGCTTGAATGGCCATGGATTGGGTGTCTGGACTGTCCTGCCAGCTCGTGATCCTGTTTACCTCTATTTTACACCTTATAGCGGTCCTCTACAAACAATAGGCCTGACTGAAAATGTTATAATTGGGGAAGCCGTAGATGAACTTACACCAGGTAATATCATCTTCGCTTCCTGCCCTGGTGTCCTTCTTGGGTGAACCAAATCGACCTTTGAGTTGGCCATTGCAATAGATATCGGGATTGGGGGTAGTTGATATATTCAGACGAATAATTTCTTTCTTTCTATTAAATGAGTCTTTTGGTGAATGCAGCAGATCCGCTACCGGGTGCAGATGGATTCAAGGGTAAGGTTTGTGCAAGATACGAGGATTGAAAAAGAGGTGACCGGCCAGATGATTTGAAGAGTTCTCCGGCCGATGAGGCAAGTTGTGCAGATTATAAAGGAGTTCTGCCGATGATGATAGCTGTGAGGAGAACGTTAGCTAGGAAATAGAGATCGGTGGTACTGAATTAAGCAGAGGATATACTAATTGTACCACTAACGAGTGAGAGGTTGTGTAGACCATGGTACTAGTACATGCTGTTGTGATGAACGTGTAGATTGATGAGGATGTAGTTGTGCTTGAGTACAGGAGTGTGGAGGGGTGATAGATGAGGAAGGGAGGGAGAGCCTTTATAGACCACATCAGGACACTTTAAGTGGAATTCGTAGGATTGTGCCCTATACAAACTTGAATATTGATATCTTGAAATATTATATGATCTCACCCAGTGAGGCCAGCCATAAATAAGCTTTTGAGCAGCAAGAGAGGGGCAACCCGTGAACCGGGACATTGGGAAACCATTATTTTACCTAATAACAATATTCCCAGCAAAGTGCATGATCCAGAGTTAGTCAGCTCCGCTATCAGTCCGCCGCAGAACCTCAACCTCGATGTTTGGTTTCATACGTTCAGCGTGCAAGAACAGTAAATACATGATAAGAATACTTGGAACATCTGGGCATGTCCGTGATCTTACTCAGCAAACTTGAAGTTACCTCATGTTTCAACTCTTGAAAGAAGTTTGCCTTTAATCTTGAAAGACTAAATCTGCCAGAGTTGATCTCTGATCATCAGCTGATGGCTTTTCCGCCCGATCAGCTGAGAGAGTAGCACCTTACTTGAATACAATGACCTCAATGTCAACAAAGTGTCCTTATTGCTGGCCACGGTATCAACAAGCCGTGGCATATGAAAATCTCCTTCAAACAATGTATTGCGATATTGTTTTATCACTCCAGGTAATTGCGGAACCAACCTCACTCTCACCGTGGAAGAATACTTTCGTACCTGAGAGAAACGTTAGCCAGATCAACTCAGACTACTAATCTGATCTTGTGCTGGAGATTGCACATCGCCAGGTAGCAGATGAAGGGATGCGTGATATGCGGCACAATTCAAACGAGGAGGATATTTCACTACCAGTGTGTTGACCCCCATCGATTCAAGATAATATTCCAAATGCTAGAAGACCACTCTCTGGTGTTGATGACTATCAAGATCTCAATTTTACAATGCTTGATGGCTCCTGAAACTCTTAGGTATCAGAAGCCAATTTTAATTTAGCAAGCTGGTTTGTCCTGAATACGGTAGCCAAGTCGCAGATTGACCTGTACTTCATAGAAGGTTTGGGTAGCAAGGATTCCAGATCGTTCTGGTCTACATACACTCTGCAACAACATATCGATGTACTGTATCTATTCTATGATTACCACGTTGGGACTGAAGGTAGGACTAAGGATAGTCGACATGTGACAACATTCTATGACCAGAATGTTATTAACAGCATCGGTTAGGTGATCCGCTAGGTAGTGTATGGGTCGGATATGGTCTAGGAACCTATTCGGGAATACAATTCAAGTGGGGAACGATTATACACAGAGATTCATATGGCGGACAGGTGGTGGGGGACAAATGTATGAAATATGTACAGACAATCTTCAAGGGGTCGGTATTTCCAGTGCTAACTTCCTGTTCCGATCGCTGGTAGAGCACTCAGCCTGCCAGCTCAACTGTGGTACCCCTTAATGGACTATCTGATCAGACTCACTTTACAAATCTTTTCGGGAATAAGAAAGCCTGGCCTGGATGTATGACAATCGGCAATATCCTTTCACGGACGATCAACAGCCTTGTCAAGATGCCTGTTCTGCCGCTGAGATTGATACCAGTACGACAATAGCTTACTGGTAAATCAAGCCGTGTACACGAAGCCCAGCGCAAAATCAATGTGGATGCTCTGCCAGCCGTCTTTGATCTGGTCATTCCACCATTGCAACAGGTTGCCCATGAATGGAATATAATGGCCTATACAGATGGCAAAACAGGCCTTTGTTTTCCCATACTGTCAGCCTGCATAGTGGATCATGTGGAGCATGTGACCTTGGACGGAATAGGTAACAGGTGGTGACCGGGGTGTGGGGTTTGATGTAAAGGGATTAGTGAGAAGCGGCATGAGATGTATGAGGTCCGCTAGTACACCCCATTAGCAAAAGTTATTACCTGCTTCCTGTGCCTCCTGTGGGTCTGACGCTCTGGACGCTCAAAACGTCAACTGCTACGATGGAGGTGGCGCCTGCACAACATTGCGTTTAGACGTCAACACCTTTGACTCGCTACGTGCAAGTGCCATCCTGAATTATATAGACTTCGGCACCCACGTCCTGAAGCCTTTCATGGCTTAGTCTTGGGGTCCGGATTACATTCTATGTGCAGCCCTCACTTCCTGATACAATCTGTGTCTTAGTTCTCGCATCAGGATTGGTTCTGATGCTAGGTTCTTACTTCATAATTATGAAGTCCTCTGAATACTGTCATCTGGACGTAGTACGGACTTGATACTTGTCATTCACATATGCTCCTGATCCTGCATGGCAGTATCAAGAGACTGTCCGGACGGCCTGTGACGTGGGCTTATGAAATCTGAAAGTCGTCCTGAAAGTTAACGTAGACACTCAGAACGAGGTCGTGTTCAGAGTCCGCAGTGAACTGGACATCTGGATGCTACGAGGATAGTATGATCACGATGTTGCTAAGTTTAGGGGGTCATTACATCGGCTCCCATATTATCGTTACTCATCTAAGACCCCCCATGATTCCATTTATTACTATTCCTATTCAACTAGTACACAAATAGTGAACCACTGTCATCTGGAGTGGACCTCCAGGCAACGGTCATTTCGATGATTCGAGGTCTCTCTGGACTATTGCTCAGAATGGAGCTCAGTTCTGCCAAAAGATTCAATTACATTGTTTGCAATATGATGTTCATCGGCGCTTTATAGATAAATTTCACCAAGTTGACATGCACGCTACGCCGGGCTGAGTTTAAAGTGTATTATCTGAGACTGGTGGGAGACAATCTTGAGATTCATCAAGGCTCAAAGAAGGGAGTCTGGCCAGGTCAGGGCTCCCCGCGCACTCTGGCACTAGTTTCACTGTCTGCTCCTGTGAGTTATTTAGACTAGGTGGACTTGAGTGGAGCATCCGTAGAGCATGCGCAAAGGCCGTATGGCTGTAGTCACACGACATATTGGTGGTCTGAGACATTTCCTGAATATTTGCCTGATTATCGAGGGGCATTGTGCAATTGTTCGATGTCAGTTCTCGTTCGGTAGCCTGATGTGAATTCCTTTGGATAACTGAAGCTGAAGTTCGGTGTGAAATTCGTCATGATTGTTGTCAAAACCTTTTCTCCATTGCTTCAATACTTGATGCCCTTGCTGCATCTGTTCGGCAATCGTCTCACTAAATTCGTCAGTGTTAGGTCTTGTGTCGGCTTGGGAATACTCCGCCAGGTGTTCTTCTGTCGCGATAGAAGATCTTTGATAAAAGATTAGCCGTTGGATCAAACAAAATTGATGTTAATTGTGGGTATCTTATCCCCAGCGGCGGCAGGTTTGAAGTCTGTAGTGTCCTGATAAATGCCAGCACGCCACGCTCGAAGTGTATGGCACAGTATTGCACCTATCAGGCATACGATCGGACCATTGATGAGGTCGACAAATCCTAGATCCTGTATTCCAAGCGCTCTCTTGCCTTTGAAATACTGACCGTATATGGCGTCGGCAATCTGGAGTGCGAGGAATCTGAATTTTATTCTCTATGCCGAGTTCACAGTCAGCAATGCAAAGAAGATGTGTTGATGGTAAGGTCACTCAGATACAAACCTCATATCTGGACGGGGGGCACATGAACTGATCATCTTCAAGGAGGAATTTGACCCTACGAGCGATGGCGGTTGGGTCATCTGGGAGTTTGTATACATCTTGGATGTTATTGTTTATATGATAAACATATTGAGCGGGCACGCCAGTGCGTTTTTGACGTAACTGAGGTAGTTAATACAAGATTGTATATTTCGTGATAGCTGACCACACTCACGATGTGGATACTCCTCTCAGATGGTTCAATATTTCAAGCATCCGCAATCACATCTTTAGCCCTAGTCCAAACTCTATACACCTCCAATGTCAAAGCAATTGGGTTTGGAAGTGGGTCAACAAAAAGTCTGTAACAGAAGCTTAGAGTCTTCGCAACGCTTAGTATTTCTCCTTCAATACCTGTTACCGTGTTTCGTCGTGAATTAATTCCTTGTTGTACGGTTGGGCGTCCTGAAGAGCTTTATTCTGAGAGTGGACTCGAAACTCTGATAACAGACTCAGTTAGAGTATTAGGGTCACCAAGTGAGAAAGAATAGCTAATCAAACTTCAGAAGATGAAGGTCTGGGATTGGGCGGGGGTATACAGGGAGTTCTTATCACTCCAGACCCAGTAGTCCGTGGGGAATTGCTACATCCTGTGATCCAGAGCATGTCAAAATTCTCACAGTCTTTCCTCCCTTGTTTTCTGAGCCATGGTTCCGTGGTTCGATTGGACATCATGCTGCACACTTGTTGTTACAATCAAGGTCTTCTTCATCGATGCCACAGCATCAGCAAAAACAGGATTTACATCCGGCGGACAAATCCCGCGTCCGGACGGGTTGCGTCCGCCCTATGCTTCCGGTGCGCCCTGACCGTCCGCCGGACCTTTTTTCTCAACCCGTGCGCCTGGTGCCTCCCAACGCCCTTACACCCCCTCCGATGCACCCAGCACGCTGGTTGCAACCACTGACCGTCCTGACCGTGCCCTCATCCTTTTTCTGATCTACTGCTCTCGTCTGAAGGCATCCGGCGTACCCCATCCCCAACTCCCAGCACCCGGACCACCTGCCCCCTACCTTATCCCTCCCGCAACATCAGCAAAAATGACCTTCTCGCCTAGTGCAAGGTTGTTGCTTCCTGAAGATACCTCCTATTTGGAGAAGCTTACTAAGATTCTATTGTCCAAGTAACCGCCTCCAATACCACCTTGATTCTTCTTAAGTTCACACGCACTGCAGGAAATCTGCTAAGTTGGTTCCAACTGCAGGTTCCTGGATCTATCAACTACTCGATGTGTTGTTGCCTGGTTATCCAGCGGGAACCTATTATCACCTACCGTGAGCTACACACATGCCACCGCTTCGAGCCTCATACCATTCGATTTGCCTCGTCTGGGGGATTCAAATGGTCTGCTTCCCAACTCGATCCGACCACTGGCTGTGGAGCTGTCATCTAGTTTGTACTTTTGTTCACCAGGCAGGTACCTACAGATTGTTTGATGCAGAGTGCTACAAGAATGCCACAGCTTTGAGCCTTATACCATTGAGTCCCTCTCATCGAGCTGAATCAGATGAGCTATCTCCCGACCCTGGCGGACCTCTGGCTGGGGAGCTATCACCTTTTTGAACCTGCTGACTGCTATAGATATACCACCACTTCAAGCTCTATACCATTCGATTCGTCTCGTCCGGCGGATTCAAATGGTCCGCCTCCCGACCTGATCCGACCGCTGGCTGTGCAGCTATCATCGAGGTTGTACTTTTGTTCACTGGGCAGGTACCTACAGATTATTTGATGCAGAGTGCTACAAGCATGCCACAGCTTCGAGCCTTATACCATTGAATTCCTCTCGTCGAGCTGAATCACATGGGCTATCTACCGACTCTGGCGGACCACTGGCTGGCAAGCTATCACCCTTTTGCACCTGCTGACCGCTACAGGCATGCCACCAGTTCGAGCCTTATACTATTCGATTCTTCTCGTCCGGCGGATTCAAATGGTCCGCTTGCCGACTCAATCCGGCACCTGGCTCAGGAGCTATCTTCTACTTTGTATTCCTGTTTCCCCGGCATATACCTCCAGAGTCTTTTCTGCCATAGGCTACAAGGATACTCCCGCTCTGTGCCATATACTAGTAGTGATCCATACATTTTTATAGCTTTAATAAATAAACCATACTCATTGATCTGACTACTCTTCTCTTGGTAAAACACTAGAATAGCCAATATTTTTTTTTTCTTTTTTTTCTTTTTTTTTAAATCATATGCATTTGTTTAAGGTACAAAGACACCAGGGAGGCACCCACATCAGGGAGGCACCTACAAGTGTAGAACTTCTCATCCATAATCTTCCTCTCTCTATTCTCCCGCACGAGCCTACTGACCTCTTCCCCTCACTCCTTGAATCAATCAGCAATGCTATTGACGTCCCCATATTTGGGGCTAGATTCCTACAGT
>Ga0307509_10001876_pt1 | contig 34736 bp, 24 predicted proteins | sample 10_EM_MG_FD_202245 | JGI IMG/M metagenome (GOLD analysis project Ga0307509, IMG submission 202245) | Populus trichocarpa ectomycorrhiza microbial communities from riparian zone in the Pacific Northwest, United States - 10_EM | ecosystem: Host-associated > Plants > Roots > Unclassified | place...
ATATCGTTAAGCTGAAAGCTTCACTCAATAAGTTCTCTCGAGGAAAGTTGGTTATCGAAGTAGAATGCCAAACGCTTAAACTTAAGTAGATATCAGATTTAAGCCTTTGACATTCACCACTACTCCTACCTTGTGCGAGCACCCTGTCCTGCTCAGGGTTTGTCCGAGGGCTACCCTCCATCAGGGATTATCCTGCTGGAAGTGTCAGACCAGCTCGGGTACACTTAACTCCGTCAACGGGATGTGAGTTTCTGCAATACATCTCCAATACAACCGCAGGTGGAAAGACTCTTCCTATCGAAGTCATTCCAGTGGCTGACTGTCATGACAACAACCGGAGTCAATACCTAGGTGGTGGACTCACTGCCCCAGTGGTAGTTTCTTCTATACAAGCTATGCAGTCCATCATTTAATCTATGCGACTATCCAATGTGATAAATTGACATGCATGCTCCCCCGGTGAGATGTAGCCGATGGTTGGCTAAGTGGGCGCTACCCATAGCCAGCCTTTCGGGACATACTCTACTGTGATAAGACTCATACATCTAGAGTCCAATAACAACCCATAGTAATGCTACAAATCAAGGGGAGAAGGCCCGGGCTGGTTACTGAGGTATTTGTCCCAAAGACACCCTGGCCTCCTTGGACAGCCTAAGTACGACTCAGAAGACTACCCTACTACCCATAGTCTAAGATAGACTCCAAGGTTCTGGCAGGACCATATATTGGTGACCCCCATTTTGGCGGTTCCCCATACTCCTCTTATATATCCTGTGAAGAACATTTAGTCCGACGGACAGCAACAACGTATACCATGTTACGGCAACTTCTCCAATAATCTCTTTTTATTCGCCTACAAGGAACTATGCAGCTGTCTGCCTATGATGTGCCATCCCAATGATAGGGGGGGGCAGAGGGTGGTGTTAGCTAAACCCGCCCAAGTTCAATAGTATGTTCGGGCCTGCCTTGCTCAGGCGTCGGACCTTACGCCGCCGATGCCTGTGCATCTATGAACATCAAAGACCCCGTAGAATGTGAGGCAATGGACCTCTAAGTTCTAGGATGACTTTGCTAGTGAAGGTAGGGTAACTTGGACTCCCCAGTAGCGTAACTGGGGTCTATGGGCATAATGGTCAAATTCCCAAGATAGGGTAACTCTGCCCTCTTATGCCTTTAACCGCTTGAGAAGTCCTCCTGTGAACACCTAATGTCGTCACAGAGGCCTGTTGAATGTTCCTATAAGTTCCTTGACTTTATGCGAACTTACTGCCGAAAGGTTACCCTGCCTTATAGAGTACTCAAACCTAATCAACTATTCCTTAGGCCTTATTCTAAGTTAAGCAGCTATTTGTATACTAAGTATACCAGACCATACCACATCTGGTTACTATTGGGTAGACCATTTGGGCTAAGGTGATATACATTGTAGCTACCTATCATCGGGGGATTACACCATTGATCCCAGTGTAAGGACCCTATGATAGGTAGCTACAATAACTACGACCTTAGCCCAAATGGTATACCAAGTGGTAACCAGAGGTGGTATTGTCTCGTATACAAATGGCTGGTTAACCGAGGACAAAGTCTAGGGAATGGTTGAGTAGCCTTGGGCACTCTATTAGTCAGGGTAACCATTTGGGAGAGCATTGACATAAGGTCAAGAGAATTAAGGGAATGTTACACGGACCTCTGAGACGACTTTCGTGGTCGACTGGAGGAATTCCGGAGCGGTTAATGGCATAAGAGGGCAAAGTTACCCTACCTTGGGAATTTGGTCATTATGCCCATGGACCCTGGTTACCCTACTAAGGAGTCCAAGTTACCCTACCTTCACCGGCCATGTCATCCTAGAACTTAGAGGTCAATTGCCTCACATTCTATAGGCTCAAAGATGGTTCTAGGGGCACACGCACCTACTCGAGGAGGCTACACACCTGAGTAAATGTGGCCCGAACATGCTATTGAACGTGGGTGGGTTTTGCTAACACCCCAATCTGGCCCCAGCGTTGGGATGGCACGTCATAGGCAGACGGCTGCATAGTTGCTCGTTTGCTAGTAAAAAGAGGTCATTGAAGCGGCTGCGGTAACACTGGATACGACGTCGCCGTCCGTCCGACTGAATGTCGTTCGCAGGATATATAAGGGGAGTATGGGTAACCACCAAAGCTGAGGTGGCCCATATATGGTCTCTCAGACACCTAGGAGTCTATTCTAACCTACAGGTAGTAGGGTAGTCTTCCTAGTGGTACTCAGGTAGTCTCAGAAGGCCAGGGTGCTTTCGAGACAAATACCTCAGTTACCAGCCCGGACCTTCTTCCCATGATTTGTAGCATTACTATGGGTTGTTATTGAACACTTGTAACGGGGGCACCCTATACAGAGGTGAACTCTAAGGTTGCGACCGCACCAAACACTCAAAGTAGAAGATAAAGATGAGGTAAAATAATTCAAAAGAATCAACGGTAAAACTTAATATAGTTAAGCTCGAGGCTTCACTCAATTTAGTTCTCTCAAGGAAAAGTTGGTTGTCGAAGTAGAATGCCCAATGCTTAAACTTAAGTAGATATCAGATTTAAGCCTTTGACATTCACCACTACTTCCGACCTTGTGCGAGCACCCTGTCCTGCTCAGGGTTTGTCCGAGGTCTACCGTCCATCAAGGTTTATCCTGCTGGAAGTGTCGGACCAACTCGGGTACACTTAACTCCGTCAATAGGATATGAGTTTCTGCAATGCATCTCCAATACAACCGCATGTGGAAAAACTCTTCCAATCGAAGTCATACTAGTGGCTTACTGTTATTACAACAACCGGAGTCAATACCAAGGTGGTGGACTCACTGGCCCAGTGGCTGTTTCGTCTATACAAGCTATGCAGTCCATCATTTAATCTACTCGACTTTCTAATGTGATAAATTGACATGCAAGCTCCCCCGGTCACATGTAGCCGATGGTTGGCGAAGTGGGCCCTCCCCGTATCCAGCCTCTCGGGACATACTCTACCGTGATAAGACTCATACCTCTAGATTCCAATAACAACCCATAGTAATGCTACAAATCAAGGGGAGAAGGTACGAGCTGGTTACTGAGGTATTGGTCTTGAAAGCACCCTGGCCATCTGAGACTACATGAGTACAACTAGGAAGACTACCCTACTACCCGTGGGTTAGAATAGACTCCTAGGCGCCCGAGAGACCATATATGGGTGACCTCCATTCTGGCGGTTACCCATACTCCCCTGATATATCCTGCGAACGACATTAAGTCGGACGGACTGCGACGTCGTATCCGGTGTTACGGCAGCCGCTTCAATGACCTCTTTTTACTAGCAAACGAGCAACTGTGCAGCCGTCTGCCTATGACGTGCCGTCCCAACGCTGGGGCCAGATTGGGGTGTTAGTAAAACCCGCCCAAGTTCAATAGTATGTTCGGGCCACCTTTACACAGGTGTGGGGCCTCCCCGAGTAGGTGCGTGTGCCCCTAGAACCATCTTTGAGCCCATAGAATGTGAGGCAATTGACCTCTAAGTTCTAGGATGACTATGCCGGTGAAGGTAGGGTAACTTGGACACCTCAGTAGGGTACCTGGGGTCCATGGGCATAATGACCAAATTCCCAAGGTAGGGTAACTTTGTCCTCTTATGCCATTAACCACTCCGGAAGTCCTCCAGTCGACCATAAAAGTTATCTCAGAGGTCCGTGTAACATTCCCATCATTCTCTTGACCTTATGCGAACGTTCTTCCGAAAGCTTACTCTGCCTAGTAGAGTACCTCAAGGCTACTCAACTATTCCCTAGGCCTTATCCTAAGTTTACCAGCTATGTATATACTAAGTATACGAGACCATACCACCTCTGGTTACCACTTGGTATACCATTTGGGCTATGGTGATAGTGATTGTAGCTACCTATCGTAGGGTCGTTACCACACTAGAGGTATGAGTCTTATTACGGTAGAGTATGTCCTGAGAGGATGGCTATGGGTAGCGCCCACTTAGCCAACCATATGCTACATCTCACCGGGGGAGCTTGCATGTCAATTTATCACATTGAATAGTCACTTAGATTAAATAATGGCCTGCATAGCTTGAATAGACGAAACTACTATTGGGCCAGTGAGTCCACCACCTAGGTATTAACTCCGGTTGTTGTCATAACAGTTAGCCACTAGTATGACTTCGATAGAAAGAGTTTTTCCCCCTGCGGTTGTATTGGAGATGCATTGCAATAACTCATATGCTATTGACGGAGTTAAGTGTACCCGAGTTGGTCCGGTACTTCCGGCAGGATAATTCCTGATGGAGGGTAGATCCCAGACAGCCCTGAGCAGGACAGTGTACTCGCACAAGGTCAGAGTAGTCGTGAATGTCAAAGACTTAAATCTGATATCTACTTAAGTTTAAGCGTTTGGCATTCTACTTCGACAACAAAAAGCTTTTCCTCAAGCGAACTTTTTTCCAGTGAAGCTTCGAGCTTAACTATATTAAGTTTTACCGTTGATTCTTCTGAATTATTTTACCTCATCTTTATCTTCTACTTTGAGTGTTTGGGGCAGTGGCAACCTTAGAGTTCACCTCTCTACAGGTTGCCCCAGTTACAGGCAATTACTTTCAGGGTCAAATAGTGTTCACACTTTCCTGAACAAAGTTGAAGGACCGAAAGATACCTAAGTTCTTAAGAAAGGAAAGTTGCCCAAACTTTAGTATGAACAGAAGGGCTCTCCCCCAGTGGTTGATGAGCAATCAAGCAACAGAGAAGAAACCTTAACAATATAACAAGTTATTAAGAAATCTTCTAATTTTGAGAACTTAAAAACTTTCCGATTACTTTAACAAGCCTTTCTGACATATCTCCGTACCCTCGAACCATGGCCTAGCTAGCGCAATATCTCTTCGAGTTAGTTACCCTGTAACTGTCACCCATATCTGGTCCCTCCGGCACCTAATTGTCTATCTTAGCCTCTTTGCAGATGGCTAGTCTTCCTAGTGGTACTTTGGTAGTCCAAGGAGGCCAGGGCACCTTCGGGACAAATACCTTGGTAACCAGCCATGACTTTCTCCCCTTCATTTGTAGCATTACTATGGGTTGTCAATGAACTCTAGAGGTATGAGTCTTATCACAGTAGAGTATATCCCCAGAGGCTGGCTATGGATACTGCCCAGTTAGCCAACCATCGGCTACATATTACCGCGGGAGTATGCATGTCAAATTATCATATTGAGTAGTCGCGTAGATTAAATAATTCACTGCATAGCTTGTATAGACTAAACTACCACTGGGCCAGTGAGTCCACCACCTAGGTATTGACTCTGGTTGTTGTCATAACAGTTAGCCACTGGAATGACTTCGATAGGAAGAGTTTTTCCACCTGTCGTTGTATTGGAGATGCACTGCAGAAACTCATATCCTCGTGACGGAGTTAAGTATACCCAAGTTGGTCTGAAACTTCCAGCATGATAATTCCTCCTGGAGGGTAGACCTCGGACAAGTCCTGAGCAGGACAGTGTGCTCGCACAAGGTCGGAGTAGTGGTGAATGTCAAAGGCTTAAATCACATATCTACTTAAGTTTAAGCATTTGGCATTCTACTTTGATAACCAACTTTACTCAAGAGAACTTATTCAGTCAAGCTTTTAGCTCAACGATATTAAGTTTTACAGATTGATTTTTTTGAATTAATTACCTCATCTTTATCTTCTACTTTGAGTGTTTGGTGCAGTCGCAACCTTAGAGTTCACCTCTCCATAGGGTGCCCCCGTTATACTCTATAGGATACTCTCATTATAAAACACAACTCAGGGCACATAGGATCCACAGGATGTGGAAAGAAGATCACTCGTATCAGGATGTCATGCTAATGTATTAGATACTAGGTAATCCATCTTAGCACCGAATATCACGATACATCAGTGCCCTTAGCCCACTCCCTTTTCAACATCAGTTGCTCTCCAATATCTATCATAACTAGAATCAAATGATTATTTAACAATAAAATAAATACATAATCCTAATTAACACTTTGTATACCCCCCATCTGCTTCAATAATTGCCTTAATTCTCTAAACTCTAAATTTTGTCAAGCTATCAAAGATCTCAAGGTTCCAACAAAAAGTGACTACCTCTTTAAAAGTATTCCTAATCTCCTTTTTAGGCCACTTTCTAAGACAAACCTTAGCATAGTACTTATGAAGTATGGCTTTCATAAGTAACCAAATCTGTTCAATCAGATTAAGCTCTGGTGAATAAGAGGTAACTTCTTCCAGAGTAACACCATTTGACCTAAACCATCCCATCAAGGGATGAGCTCTTGCATTGTCAGTAATTACACAAAAAATCCTACTCTCCCATTTCCTCCATCATTTCCTATATACTTAGAACATTATATAATACATCTTGCAGTAAACCTTCAGGAAGCAGAATTTGGAGGAGAGGTTATGATGTTGTGTGATCAATGGTTGCCATGCGAAATATTTGGTTACTTTTTCTTATGTGCAATCTTTCTGTTACTGATATTTCTTTAATCTTTCTACCCTTTCTGAAAAACTTTTGTACTCTTGAATTCCTTCATTCTAGTTAGCTTTATACCTCTTTGAGTTAGCTACCTCATAACATTACCCTTCTCCTAGTAGTTCCGATCAATTAATAGAGTCTACTCAATTACTTGTTAGCCTTTCCTGTCCTTGAACTCATTTATACAACTGATTTGATTGGAGTCAATATCAATATCCCCTTACAAGACAGCAATCCCACAGGAAGCTGTTACACCCAATACCAATATGCGATTCTGTCTAAGCATTCATTTGACCTCTTAGTACAATTCTCTCTTTTTCTAAATAATTAAGTATTTGAGGTTATTGAGTAGGGAGGCAAGTCTTTCACAGGATAATAGACAACCCTTTGTTCTTTCTTTTGCCTTACTTTATCCTGCTCCTCATCTAAAACTCTTCACTATCTCTAATTTCTCATCCCTGATATCTACCAGATCAGTACCCTGAATGATCCACTATTATGATACGGATAAAATTGGCCTGCTGCTGGGCATTTGTTCATGGGGGTTCGAGTTCCCTAGTTACTTCCCCCAACCCAAGCCCGATGCAAATAACTACAATGGTTATCCCAGCGCAGACTACAGGTAGCGTCTAAAGAATTCTCTGGGTACGCCTCATTCTGCTCTAACCCCCAATGTTAATCTTTCCGGTTTGTGCCCCCCCCCCCATTCTCCCTGGCCGACATTATGGACTGTATAATGCTAAAAGAAAATACTGAGCATCCGGACGAAACATTAATAAATATGGCAAGGACACTTATTAGGATCTTGACAGAGTGAATCTCCTCCAATGTACCAAGTCGGTCATTACAAATGAGCCTAGATATACTTGCCTACCTAAATCTAATGCAATGCTATGATATAATACCACTGATCGGAATACTAGACCCTACTCCCCCTATTGAGCCTTTTGGGTATGAGCAGCCAAAATCTTTGCCTCACTGTCCGCCAACATACCCAATGCCACCCGGGGCTTGCTCATTTACCTTCAAAACTTATGACACAATGATTTGTCGTTTGAAGATCGTTTCCCTTACTTGGAATGGGACATACAAGAGTTAGGTGAAAAAAGCGGGGAACTAGTCCTGGCGCCAAAGTAGAAATTTCTGTCTGCTTAATATATATATAACCGTTAAAAGAACCTCAAAGTTTTTGAAATTAGAAACTCAACCCAATTACCCCAGTGTCTAGGATATGGGTTTTAGCGATTCCAGAAGGCCTCTGGGTGTTTCAACCAATCCCGATAATGTCAATCCGCTTTGTGACTGATTTCTAATTATTATCTTGGGAACCTTGTCACCAGCCAATTATTGTCTTTTGTTCCCGCTCCAAGTTGCTTGCATCCGTTCGAACTTATTATCTTCCATTCATACTCACTGATCACTCCCTCTTAGAATCCTGCTAATATTTTTTCCCGGTTCTCTCGCCCCCACTGATTACGGAGGTTGGCCCGCTTTTGCAAGGCTCTCATCATCCACAGAGTTACTCTTATCATAATTTGTGAATCATACTTAACTGGCCGTACCTGGTCAATGCCTTTCACGGCGGGACCAAGGGCACTCTCTATTTACCATGTGTTCCCATACAAGAGTGGTTGATGAAGTGAAAATACTTGACCCTCCCATCCGATTCCTAAATATCAGTGTGGCCATGTCTAAACGTCTGCGATATCCTATACGCCTATTATATTATTATACCTGGCGAGGTGGCAAAGCTGAAGGTCTACCGGAAATCCCGGCCCCAATGGTCATAAAATATCACTCTCATGTGAAGTGTTTCGCTTCTGGGTCGAGACATGTGGCGCAGAAGAATCCAGTTAATCAGGATAGGCCTATTGCGGGAAATATTTACTCGATCGAGTCCCCACCCTTCCGCAAGGGTCCCTTAACGGTCTTGGGTTGATTATTGAACTATGGTTACCCTGATGCGGGAGCACCATAAGAAAAAGAAAACCCAACTGCCCGTGAGTTGAGCCTCCAACCGGGAGACCCTGGAGCATCAGCACGGGCACTCGTAGAGGCTCTTCCCCGGCCCTCAAGTTCGAGAGAAAAAGCAGGGATTAAGGCAAAATACAGGTATGGTAAAATAGGTGTGATTATTTGAGAGCTGATCCAAAATATGCCCCCTGTTTTTGGGGAGGGTATTTATGGCCAAGGACGTGCACTTATGCTACAAGGAGGAAAAGACACCTCGTCTCCAATTCCTGGGGCCTATCTTGTACGACTCCGGATGTACTAGTTCAGTTCGTACAGTACTAGTACCGTAATTTATTTACACAGCTGAAATAGTACTCCGGTATTCCAGTATCGAGAACGGACAGGAAATTCTACCGAATTTCTAAAATCTCTAGATAAAGAACTAGCATATGAATTTCTTTAAAAAGCGAAGTTCCTTTCTTCCTTATTTCAGTATATCTTTTGTTCTTTCAATGATCTGTCCTCTGCTGATCACTTCACAAAGAGTTTCCTATGAGGTTACACATCATCACTTTTATCCTCCCCACAAAATTCCCCCCTATTCGGTTTTTAAACAATGTACACCTAGTGCTTACTACACTCAAGACACTATGTGCGATCCATAATCCTTGCCCCTTTTACAAGCCGCCGGGTCTCTCCATGATGCAATATAAGATTGTTTATATTTAGGTCTTCACTGAAAAAGTAGTTTCTTAAGGGAATCAGCACAATAACGGTTACTAAAGTATCCATCATGTTGCTGTTTCTAAAACCAGCCATTATAGGCACGTTAGGAGCGGTTACCGTGCTCTTGTATTTGAATAGGATCATTCCTCGTTCTGGGCAATATTAAGGATAGAAAACATGCCCGACTCCTACCCAGCTTCCGTGAACGATACCTCGAATATCGCAAGCCTAAACCCTGGAGATATATCACGACCGGGGGATAGTTTTCCATGAGCACAAAGGAGGCGATTTCAGCCAAACTGGGTAAGTGCGCAGAACTATAATAGACGACATTAGGGTTATGTGTCACTTCAGAGAGAGAAGCTGGGGCTGCTCGGGCTAAACTGGTTCATCTCTCGGGATCTGCTAACATGCCACAGACCCTTTCTTAAATAATGCGCGAACGTCTGAGCTGTTTACTCAGATGAACGGCCTTCCTCCGGAACCTAGATTGATAATCACCTTATTCCCCTACAAACACCCTTTGAGATACCCACAGATCCAGAATTGAATTATTGAGAATCAAGGGTTAATATCTTCACGACCCGCTGGGCCTTTGAGATCTGATTAATAATGGAATAATGATATTGCTGGTACAAATTGGGTTTTAGTGTCAGGCTGTCTGTACCATAGACATGCCAGATTACACGGAAGGAGAACCGCGGTAAGGGTCCGTCCGGAGGATATCCACACTATATATCATAATACTTATATACTCCAAGACCGGCAAGTAGTCACGGAGGGACAAGGCTATGGCGCAATCTCTCAGAACTGTAATTTAGGCGGAAGCAGAGAAAGCTTGGACTACCCCAAACGGCTTTTCGGAGTAAAGTTCTAACCACGAATGCGGCCACAACCCAGGTCGAGCTAAGGCAATGCTCATGTATTGATTCCACACATAGGAACTCCCTAAGCCCCCGGGAATCCAGAGGAGGAAAGGAATAACTCCTGCCAAAAACCTTGTATCTGCTTACTATGGGGCCGACCGATGTTACGCATGATAGACATGTTGCTTTAATATTATAGGAACCCATTTAGGAACTCACCTCTTGCTTGCATTGATCAGGAAACGCAAGTGTAGTTCCTCTACCTGTCGTTAGCCTTCTAAGTTTCTGGCAACTTAAGGCTATGTTGAATTTTCAATCACGACCGCGAACTTTTGCCTTGACAAATCAATGAAACTAACCCAATGAAACTAACCCAAATAGACTCATTACATCAGAAGAGCGAGTTTCCACCCCGAAGATTATCAATAGAGCCAAGCGGCGAATTAGTGGAAGGGACAGCCAGGAACCGAATATACCGGAAGCTCTTCTGATCGAAGACACGCTGTCAAGGGGCACGGACAAGGAGCGGCCCGGTCTATAATACCGCCTTAGAGATTCTCTTATAGAAACCCACTCATGGCTCTGACCAGTGCCTTTTAGTGCCTTTGATCCATCAGCTCACGATAGCCCAAGCAACCTTTCGGTATTGAACTTCCTCTTCAAAAACAAAGAGATGAATACGCCAGCCAAGCCCCCAGCTCCTCGATACATGGAGGTGAGTGCGTTTCTAGCTACAAGCTTTGGTATGCCAGCGCGCATAATTAACTTAGAATTAAGGGAAATACCAATGCTGAAATATTGAGGCTCCCCGAGTTGGCCCTTCAGCATGTCTTCGGATATCTTGAAACTCCTGCCCCTATTCGGAAGTCGAGGAGTCAATACCTCCATGGCTTCTTCGAAAGTCACCGGATCGTCGAATCTGACCCCCGGAACCTGTTCAATTTGATTTGCACCTGCCGGGCAATCTATAAAGCATACCAGGACATGAGGGGAGGCAGTCAAATTCTAGACCAGTTCTATATTGAGATCCCGAGACCGCCCCAGCTTGAGCCCCAGCTTGTGCGCATGACGAGTCCGGGAAAACTTCAGACTTTTGTTCCAAATCCGAAAAGACAGCCCTCATCCGAGCCGTATCGTCAAAAACCCCCTCAGCCATCGTGGGCCGTACGCTCGCAGCTGGCCGGACGACTAGGACAACTGGACGAAGACCGGGATGCTCTGTCAGATATCCTCAGCCAGCATTGTGTGAAATGGGTCTCGACATTCATCAGCTGGCCCGCATCCTCTGACAGCGAGCAGCCACTTCTTCATGACCCCGCAACTCAACAATTAGTGGACTTCCGGCAAAACTTTCTCGGAGTGCTCAACTTCCATCAATACGAAAACCCTAGCCCATTTATTCATAATGATGGCCAGACTCCCGGAGGCTTTGGGAATGTTGGCTTCTGGGTTATGATATGTCATTGTAGGGCAGGAAAATTCCTGGTCCTGCACAGTTCCAGCGGATCAATATGGAATCAAAACATCGCGTGTCCTAGAATTGCTTCGGTGACAGACTCATAGTAAGTATTACTCTAAAACCCTCCTATGTCTAACCCCATTTCTATATTATTTCCCCCCTTCATACCTCTGCAGGCGGGCTCTATATGAAACGCACACCTTTAACTCTTGTTCCTAGCCAAGAGCCCTCGCTGTTCCGCAAAGAAACTTCAGACGGGAATCCCACTAATTCGATGTTTTTGTCAATAGCCCCGACGCAAGGCGTACCTTTGAGCAGGCGTTAGCCTGTGCCTACTCTGAGGCGGAAGCTAGTTATGGAGGTTAATCGTGGGGCGGTGGAGGGGGTGAATACCCTGTAGGATTTGGCGGGGAGATGTGTGGCGGGAGAAATGTACGGTATTGCAGTATTCATAAGAGAGTTGTATATTTAATTAGCGAGGAACCAAATCAGAGAAAACTTTCCTTCCGATAGACAAAACCAGAATTAGGCATCCGTACCAGAAAGGGCGAGCGATACGCCTTGTGAATATAGTACCCTGATGGAAAATGATACTCCGAACATGCAACCGTACCACGCCGCCCTAACAATCAGGAACCAAGAAACCCATTACCCTAAAATAGGTTAAAACGCTGACCTTCCAAAAAAAAAATCCAACATTAGATTCTAAGACCGTATATTGAGTAAAGTGAGACATAGACCCTATAGGAACAACCCCTACCACGCCATATCTAGCCCCGGTTCGCCACATTCAATTTGGTTACTGTAGCAGCCCTGTGATAGTTCAATCCGAACGCCTGTTCCGTGGAATTAGCATGCACGCACAGTCGAGTTCACCATCCTAAGGGAGGTATGTAATGAGCAAAAAAAGTAACCACCAATAAAAAACCTAATGCCGAACCGAAGAAGAGTGAGTGCCACCCCATCAGGCTAAGCAAAATATTAGCTACTCTAGCGTAGGGTAGCGGTTAGTATCTAAGGTTACCAGAGAGCATAAAGCAAGGCATTACCACTTCCCCCTTCATAAGGGATAGTGTGACGATCCATCTTTCAGGGCATTAAGCACCACCCTGTTGCTACTAACCCTTTAAATTTGATATGAGCAAAAATAAATAAAAGTTTAATACGAGAGTAAACGAACAAATAAATAAATAACTCCTGATATGATATATGGAAATGTGAATGATTGGGAGGGGTAAAATACCAACTGTTTATTTAAATTACCCGACCGACAGACCGTTGAGAATACCGGTAGGGTAGGCATTGACGGGAGAAACCCAATTTGTAACAATGAGGCTTGTTACTAATTTTTTTTTTTATCAACCTCTGCACCACTGAATACCTGCTTTTCCCAGGAGACAACACCAACTCATCCCCAAGAGCGAGTTGGCGAACATTTGTTCTCTCCCGAACCGATGGGTTCGTATTTCGTATTTCGCATTTTTGTTCGGGCTTCCCTGTCTTGTTTTGTTTCCCCCTTTTTCAGGGAGTGTTAAGCGCGCATCCAAGGAGCACGAGGGTGCACCGCCCTTCGCGAGTGACTGCCGGTGCGCAAAGAGAGGTCACATTGGGTACATAAGGCATCACTCGCGCTAGTAGGCTCCAGGCCAGAGTCAGCGGGTGAGAGGAGGGTTGATAGGTTAGCGAGAGAGCGAGGTGAGTGCAGGCCAATGGGGGAGGGGTTATACCAGGCAGCTGGGTGAAGTTTGTCAGGATTTGGGCAGAATTCCAGCGGGGGGTCCCTAACGCCCCCAGGAGATACTATGGGTTTACTGATAGCTATTTTTGTGAGTTTGCCTATGGTTTCCGATGTAAGCTGTTAAAACAGCTTAGGCAAATAGTCGCACTTCTTTAGATCCTATGAGCGGGATGTCGTTGACGGATCCTCGGAAGTTCGGTAGAGTACCAAGCGAAGGAACCCATCCACTAATATAATGTGCTCCCAAAGTTTATATGCCCTAGTTGAGCACAGTCCCCACAGTGCCCAAAGACGATATCCGGGAACAAAAGTACGGTATGCATCGTCTTCGGGGCAGGGCCCTAAACACCAAAGGAACAAGGGTGAACCTTGAGCAACGGTGCTTACTTATTCTGGATGAACGGATAGAGGGAATGCCACTCGTCTAGGTGGCTTGTTGACCCGCTGATACCTACCAGCAGGATGGTAAACAGTGATTTGAAGGCGGAAAAGGAGTGCGGGGTTCTAGCCTTGGTGATAGCGCTCAATGGTGAAGTCTGGAGGCTGGGAGTAGCAAACGTCTCATAATTTGTCACGTTGTGAGCGATGTTTAGGGGCGAGTGGAAGCAAGGGTCGGCCCCACCACAAAGCTTACCAACAGAGCAGCCCAGGAGGGCACGCCGGGCCTGACCCCCAATTATCCACGTGGAAAAAGTTCAAGGCCGTGAAGCCGGGATCCAGTCGTCGGGTATAAATACCCCAGTTACAATACTGGTATCTTTAAATGCCGCTATGATAGCGGCTCACAGACCAATCACTACCCGGAAAATCCTAACCACCGTGTTAGGCCCCGGAGTAATACTGGTATTGCGGCAGACCCGGAGGCCCTCCGTCCCATTACAAATTTACAAAACCCTCCGTTCCCATTCCTCTCGGACACCTCACCCCAACCTCCCCCTCGCTACCGAAACCACTTTCTTATCTTAGAGATAGCGCTAGCAACACTGCCACACCACGCTCTAACCTGGTAGCAAGGGGATAACGGCATATGAGGCTCAGCCTCCTCTTTTAAGGCAAGAAATCACAAGCCTCGCTTCTCCACGCCAAGTTCAAAAAATAGGCGTTTCCGCCGCGCAGGGATATCAATGTTTGGGTCGGAGTTATCAGTTCGGACAGCGCAGCGCTGGGGTTTAAAGTGAATTTCGGATGAGAGAAATCCACCGCTAGCGATGAGTTGATATAAACTTTTACCAGAAAAAGCCAAATATACCTGCTCAGTTGACAGGGCTTAAGTTACCTGTGTTCTCTCAGGCCTTTCGTTACGAAGTGTGATTGTGAAACTCCTCGACTCTATTATTGGGCCATGCCTCATTGAGAGCGATGCTAGTATTCAGTATGCCAGCACCAACCCCGAGTAGAGCACACAATAGGAAACGCAGTAAAAGATGACAGCCAGCTTCCCTGCTAGGATGGAGGAGGGCATCGAGCTGTTCCTCGGAACCGTCAAATCCTTTGAATAATAACTCATCACCACTCACTGGTGCTCATGTTTTAGAGGCTTGACCTGAACTACAGAATTGTGTTTTCGGGGTCGGAGACATCGCACCGGAGAGGGCAGCTAGGGGGATGCTGCCATCGGCAAAGATCGGTGGGATATAGCTGGGGGTTTTTAGGTTAGGAATGGGAGATGTAGCGAGCGATGGTAGAGACGGAACGGGCCCAAGGTGGAGCTCATAGGGGGTTCTGCGATGTATATGCCTTATAGCTAATTCGAAGAATTGATCTGTGAACACTCTTATAAGCAGTTCGAACAATGGAGGGGATGTCTTGGGTTCAGGTTAACGGTAGTGGTAACAGTGGACCGTACCCCGAGAGCTATGGTGCCGGTTCACCAGCTATTAATTAGAAATACCGAGAAATAGGAAATGCTTAGGGGATGCTTGACACAGATTATCACTCGCTATCACGATATCTATCAAGGAGCCGATGCTGCTCAGGAGATGATTTCCCCAACTTCAACCTTCAAAACCAAGACCCAACCTCTTAGTCCACAAAGTTGGGCAGAATAAACAAGCACGCAACAAGTTAGATTTCCTACAGACCATTGAGTGATGAATAGGGTCAACTCTGACTGAGGAAAAAAGTATATAGGTGGTGTTTGGTCGGTCCCCCTGAGCATTTTTCTTCAGCAGAAATGGGTTCGGGTAAGATCTGGGCTTTTTGTACCAGGATTCCTATGCGGGTACAGCCGTATAAAAATCGGAGTAATAGGGTTCTCAAAGATCTCGGATGGTTATCCTATGTGTTTTACCAAGGGAGACTCCCAACCTTAAATCTGGAATTGAAACAAATCGCTTGAGTCAAAACCACTGAGCTTTGTAGTGTTGGAGCCTAAAGGAGGCACTAAAGAACGGAGGGGTGGAAGTGCAATCACGATAGGCTCTATGCGTAGCAGAACATAGAAGGGCAGCGGATTAAATGGCTGCTCCATCTATGATATCCGCCAGCTGAGGACAGGACAGGATATCTACATCTTCGTTTAGCTAAAAAAAAAAAACTCCAGGGACTCGACCAACTCTAAAGGAACACACTAGGCTGAAAAAAATCTGATCTCTAGCCATCTCAGGCAATCTAGAACCATCCCGAAGTCTCGTGATCCTCCGTGATCCTGATGGCGATAGGCAACAAAACCAAAAATCTAATCTCCTACGACTAGCGGAATATGAGGTTAAAGCAACAATCTGCTGCTGAGTGTATATCATACCCAATTTCCCAAAGCCAAAGAAATGAATTATAATATCAACTAGCTAGATCGGTGAAGGAAAGATACAGAGAATGGAATTAAGAAGTAACAAGAGAAGCGCCGTGCACAAACAAAAATCATGTCCCTCCTGCCGATCGATGTGTTCCACTGCCGGAGGCCTTGGTCGAAATCTCGCTGCCCTTACCGCTGAGAATGGTAGCCACCGATATATTCCAGAGTGGTAATGAGGGCGCCCGGCTGAGTTACAGTAAGGTGGGTGGGTGGGGAATAAAGAACTGGAGCGATAGGAAGCAGGAAACTTGGTGATCTCGTAGATTTAGGGGGGATGAACGCTCATATATGGTATGGAAGCCCACTGACCCCTCGCGTTGGAGCTATGACCCCGCAATGGCGAGGCAACCGGCGATCCGTTATTCCGCTAACCTCCAAAGCACCGCTCCATCGTAAAGTTACCACGAGATTGTACATACTGTACTTTGCCCAATTAGCAATGGCTTATTCCAAGCCTTCATTCATCGCGCACCTCAAAGCCAAAGCCCATCTAACTGTATGTCCAGTAGTGAATTCGGCAGTGTTATAAATAACATCAATAAGATCAGTCCAACAGAGCTATGTACCGACTTTACAATGCGATAAAATATGTCTCTCAATCCACCGAGTCAATAGGAGTTTTTTATTTTGCAGGAGGCAATATCAGCGATCTAAGGTATCCATTTCAAGCCCCCCCTGAATGCTCCAAACCAGAGGGGATCTCCTCCTTTCAAATAGACTAACATTCCACTAATCCAGCCTGAAAATGATATACTCGTTCTTCCCCAAGAAACCAAATATCACATGAGTAAAGGAAACTACCCAATTAACGGGATATAAAAACGCTTTTGCGGAAACCACTGCCATCGAGAGAACCCGGGCATCTGAAAATGGCTCAATTATCACACCAAGAAGAGAAGAGCAGCTCGGGGGACCGTTATAAGCGATCTAATTTCCCACGCCGTGGGAAACTCAACAACAGCAGGTCAATTATCTGACTTGAGAATGTCAACTCAGAACTAACTGAGCGCGACAGCTGATACCGCTTTTCTGGCCCGGGGGAGCACACTCTAAGCCTCACCAGCCCAAAGGCGAAGCAGGGAATACCAAAGTCCAACGAGTGATATGACATGAAGACCAACATGTATCAAGTCAACACCAAACCATTATGATACTACAGAGAGAATCAAGCTAGGAGAAATCGCCGAAATATTTCCATTGCTCATACCGTGCGAAACAAAGTTTGTGAAGGTTTCGGAATCCCACCTAGTCCGGCGGGAGAGCAAGTCTCTTCAGGCGATACCCCCCCCAAGAATCTCAAAAAAAAGTTCCCCGGATACCCGCAGACCGCAAAACCAGACTCCCTGATAAGGCGTCGATGAAATACCCATCAAGAACACAGCGCTCAATGTTGTTCGACAGTACCTAGAAGACTAGATCCCCCGTGAAAAATAAACTAAATCCATAACACATGAATTCCAAAAACGCCGAAGACCAAAACGAAGCGGAGCGGTGAGTGAGCACATCATCTATTTAAATTCCTCAAACGGCCAATCCTAGGGAGCATGTTCAGTGCCCTCCCTCTATACCATTCAGCCCTCTACCTCCAGCGCTCTGGAGCTCGACACCAGACTAACCCGCCTAACCAACGTTTGCCCCGCATTGAGCCCGGAATCCCTTTAAAGGCTCGGGGATAATAGACTCGGCCACTAGGAAAAATCTCTGCAAGTCTATTCCCAGAGATCTACCGATTCCCGAGTTCCCCGAGAGAGTCCGAGACGTAAGAGCTTTCTTCAGAACTAAGCTCAAGAAGTTAGCCCCCCCGTTCCGGGTACAGATGCTCACAAACGCCAGATTCCCTATGGGGTACTGGGCTATGGGATGTTGTATTGTAGGCATGCAAAGATGAGGTGTGGTGATCGGGCACCGAGTGATAGATTGAGGTTTTCGCAGCATATACTGGTACAGGTAAGCTATTAAGCATCGAGTGTTTTATTTAACTCGCTTTGTTCTACCGGTATGCTACTCGGCGTAGGGGTTGGGTTCAGAGATTGGTCTTCCGAGTACAGTGGCTTGCTCAGGACGATTGTTAGTTAGTCGCTCAAGATACATATCCTATAGTCTACCGTTGGCTCGCCCATGTATCGATCGCCCAGTCCGTCATCGCTTCAGTTGTGTTCGATCTAGTGATCTTATTCTCACCCCTTCACTCCTTACCCAAAATACCAGATCCTACCACCAGTAACACGGAGAAAAGAAAGGGGAAAAGAAAAATACCACGGAAGGCACACGGATTGAGACACTCCACTCTAGCACAGTGGGGCAGTTACCAATGTTAGGTTAATTTAACTCTCCCTTGGCAAGTCGAGCCACCCGCAAGGATCCCTGGGAAGATCATCCCGGAAACGGTTAGGATCGAAATTGAGCGAGTGAGTTGCGGCTCTCAACACTATTGGAGGGATCGATTATGATTCCAACACCTATTACAAACTTCATCTCTCGCTTGAAGGCTGCCAACTTGAGAAGCCCTCGGCGGCCTTATCCCTCTCCACAAAGAAGAAAAAGCCTACTCCAAACTTTACCACAAAAGTACAGCTCTAAAGAAGCCTGCCATGGTGGAAACTGCCCCTTGACCCACCGACCGAGGACAGCCGTCGCGTCGCGCCTTTAGAATTTCCTCTCACCTATGCCGCAAGCAGGAACCAACCTCCTTGGTACTATGTACGGTGCCTACGAGCGCGGGTATCGTCGACTATTTTGAGGCCTACCTTCAATCCAGCGAGCGATCATGAGTGAATTCACCCTACCCCACGTCCACTTCGCGCACAGGGTTTGGGGGAGAGTCAGGTGTCACGAAAAGCTGAACTTGCTCCAGACGGGTTTCTAGAAGAGTCAAGAGCTTCGCTAACTTTTTCTTATATCTGGGCTAGGACATACTGGGCTCTCTCCTCATTGCACGTGAAGGGCATACCGCATGCTAAGATTTGGAATAGGACCGATGATAGCGGATTACCGTATTGTATGGCTTTTCTGGGTGAAGTCACACCTTGGGGGGAGGCTCAAGTTGCTCTGGCAAACGTTAACTTGTTTCAGTCATTGAGAACAATTGATCGGCATTGATGATTCCAATAACTTCCAACAGACAAGTTAGTTCAAAGAAAGAATCTTGATGTTTTCCGAAACTAACACCCCGTCCGGAGATCACAGTTGACACCGTCACAGAAGCACCACGTTCGATAGAGCGCAAAACCGCAGATAAAGGTAATATCAATTAAGTCTGCAGCGCTGTTTCTAAAACATGAGTCTAAAGTTATGGTTTCCTGTCCCCCTTTCCCCTTCCGTAGCCAAATACCCCCCATCCCCCAGTGCACTAGCCTTGACCTATACCACTCCCCTCTACCGTTATCATTAACCTCCGAGAAATCACTCATTATCGTACTGAAAGTGCTGCCGTTGCGATCGGGTGGGGGCCCATTACCGGTAGGCTTGCGAGGGTTGCTTGGCTTAAGTGAGGTATTCGACGGCAAGGTGGACAGGGAAACCGTTCGCGGTGATGACAGCACCCTTTTCAATCCAGCGGACCTGAAAAACTGTCAGTACCGGTCGGACCGTGCTATATGGGGGAGAAAGGGAATTATTGACCTGCCATCCATCCTCGTTAGTGGTAGGGAAAGCATAGAAGCGGTCCTCGGATCCGTATAACAATTTATCGTCGGCTATGCTCCAGTCAGTGGAGCGAGACTATGGTATCAAAATCAACAAATTATCCCAAAGGCAGCAAGAATGACGTTTCGGATCCTACCCCAGCGACAGCAGGACCACCGAAAGTGAAATTGAATATACCAAGAGTGGAACCTGACGGTAATAGGAAAGCATTGTCTTCGGCGCCATTGGTTCCGTTAACAATGAGTCTGCCGCGGCTGGCGTCGTCGGCAAAGTGAGCTACGACAACCTTCCCCCCTCTAGTCCCGAAGGAGGCGTAATTGCCAAAATTCTGAAGGTAGTCCATTTGCCAGAAGAACAGATCGCGGGGTTCAGTTTTGCGGGTAACCTTGAGCTTGAAGGCAGGGTTGAAGGCAGCCGGGGCCGCGAGGACGCTGACAACGGCGGAGGCGAAAAGGAGAACGCTGGAGAACTTCATTTTGATGGTTTGGTTTGTTTCAGTTGGAGACGAAGTGAAGCTTCTAAAAACTTTGAGCGAAGACGAATATTAAAGCGAATAGAAGAGGAAGTTCGAACTGCCTGAGCTGACTTAGTTGATGGATGAGGTTTGAAGCTGAAGAGAAGAGACCCGCCCTTATATATACCTTTGGGCTGGACGTGGAGGGGCTGCATCGGGGTGCTAAACCTCACTGGTCAAGGACCGCCAAGGCCTCGCGAGCCGAATTGTGTATCGTAGTTGTCATCCTTCTCATCATCTTGCCTATGGTGATCCTTAGCGTTCTCCGTAGAGTACTGGTGCTGTATGGGTGTACGGAGGCTTTTTTTCTCGCGGTTGGTTCGGGGGTGTGGTTCTTCGTTCGAGGCCGGTGCTTGTGCTGGAGGAATGCTCACACGAGGCAATAGGTCTTGGCACACACGCATATATTACCACTACAACTATCTCCCATCTCCCCACTTCACTCTAGAATCCCCACTTGTGTAACTGTACTACCGACATTTCCATCGCCTCCGCAGGCGAAGCATTTGGGAGATGGCACTCGCGCAAAGATCAACCCCACCGGTAATGCTCGAGTAGAGAGGGACTACCGGTAGACTGGTACCTACCATTCAATGGCCTGGGGCGGGCATATAACTGTTGGAAATCAGTTGATGCTGCTTGGCATGCTCAGGATAGCTTCTTTTGTTTCATGAAAGTGCGGAAGCACGGGAAGAAGTCCTTGATGGATGGGAAGGAGCATGGACCGTTAAAAGAACGCATGAAGGCTATGGAGATGAAGGCAGGACAAGAGTCGGGCGTTGAACTCAAGGCGCAGGAGAGCGGGAGTCGTGTGATGCACCGCTTTTATTAAGGGATTATACAGAGCGTTTCTTTCTTTTGTTTCTTTTGGGACGTGGAACATGCAGGGAAGAAAGCTGAGATGCGTGATGATCGATGGAAGGATTAGCTGGCTATGTTTTTGATGTATACTTCTATATTGCCGTTAGTTTAGTAGGTAAGAACGAAGAGAAGAAGCTGCGCGCTCTCCATCTCAGCTGCCATTCGGTGCCGTATTTTGACTATTGTGAATAATAATTGGTCTAGCATCCCTACCAGAAATATGCGGTACAGCATGAAAATCACTACCACCCCCTCTCCTCTCCTCCTCCTTTCTAGTTTACGGGCCGTTTTATTATTCCAATACTGCCCTGGGACAAGAAACTTTCGCAGAGGGGTCCTTGCACAGAATCTAGGCTCCACAGTTTTTGTGTGTTGTCGAGGCACTGATTCGATATTGAACGCCTCCGTCTCTTGCGGGCAGGGCAGTCACTCGGAGGTGGGCTTAAACTGCCGGCATCTCACTTCCATCTTGCCTATCCCTAATTTCGCTACCAGTGGGGAACTTCTGGCGATGGGTATAACTTACAATTCGACACTTAAACGGGGCCTTTCTCCGCAAAGCACAAACATTCATCAATTCACCAATACAGGTCAGGTAAGACTAGGCCTTAAATCTTGCGAATTCCTCAAATATCACTACGGGCGCTGGGGGACTTTGATCCAGTCCTAACAGCTTTATATTGTGTTCCAAATTTCCTACCTCCCGTAGGAACGATATCTTCCATCCACTCAGCTAGGACGCAATGCGTTCGGGAGATTAAACTATGGGCTCTCCAACCGGTTCTCTATGGATTTAACCATTGATATTTGGAAATAATTGCCCTAGTCGAGCAGGTATTTATACCTCTCGGGACAAAGTGCTTTCTATTCTTCGGGGACAGCTACCGGTAGGCGTCCCACCCAAGCGCGAGTCGCAATGTGCATTTTCAAACCTCCTGGTGGGTCTGCACATCCCGTTTCTAAGTTACATGGACAGTGGGCGGAGTGGGTGGAGGAGTTAACTCCCGTGTCTGGTGCTCCTGGGGTTTGGACAGAAGCACCCACTCGGAGGAGTCTCCGGGGGAAGCTAGTTTCCAGGCATTGTCGTGTACTAACTTACCCGTCCGTCTCCCTGCTAGACCGTGGGGCTGTTGAACAGATTCTGGTTCTCGTTTTTCCCGCTCTCCCACCCCCCCCGCTAGACCCTGTCCGGTCTCTGGTATGGCTTGTTTTGTTTAAACATCAAGGTTGCCGCAAGTGTAGTACAAAAAAAATTAGGATGATTTTGTATCATAGGAGAGTGAGAGGAGAGGAGTAACATTTACCACCACAAGTATCAAGGGAGATGTTTTCGCACATAGTTGACCAGCAAAGCAGCCCCCTTCTTGTATGGAAACATCTCCCGTGGTTCTAGTACTATACTTGCACTCGTACTCCGCCTTTTCGGCAGCTTTGTGATGACTTTAAACATAGATATTTGAAGACTGCAGCTACTCATTTCATTATACCTCTTATCAGCGCCGTTGAGGGGTTAATGCGCCGATAGATTTAACTATTCCAGGACAATTTTCCCCCCGTTGGTGGTGTCGCTCAGCCGGTCAGTGCAGGGTGATACGGTACTCGATTGTCTAAGGGAGGTACGGTAGATTAGGGCTATACAATTGGTCACTTTTTCTTGCGAAAATACTTAGGCAACCCTTTACTAGGTTTGCTGCAGGTACCGCATTAATTGGATATACCCGAAATCGCGCTAACGCGAAGGGTCGGCGCGTGGGGTAATTTTGAGGGGGTGGCGGGGTAAGCGAATATCAAAAAGAGAGTGAGTGACAAAAAGATGACTGATTCATTTTTTGGGAAATCTTCTGTATCATACCTGCCACAGCCTGATGGCGCGCTGGTTCAAAATTCGCTTTACTATCGTACCCCAAGATCTCCGGTGTTGATAGATTCGGGGATGACAGGGTTGCCGCTCGTGACGCTCAAAGGGTAAATTTATGTAAGCAGGGTTAGGTGTGTGACTGCCTTTGTTCCCTACCTTACACTAAAATGTCACTTGTATGTACTAGTAGTTTGCAAATTACCGACCAACATCACATCCACCTCATCAGCACCGCCAAATCTTCATTCTTCCGCAATGTTTGCAACACCTCCCTCCCAGGGCAACCCAGGAAAAATGCCCGAGCAGCCGAGCTGTGCTTCGTATATCCTGACTCCGGCAGGCACCAATTCAGAGCTGCTTTCCTTCGAGTTTCCAGTTCCTCCATCACCGGGGAAACCTGAAGTGATGCCTAAGTATCCGCAAAGTCCCCAAGACACTCGGACTTCGCCACTGAATCAGACCTTACCTGAGATTGCGGCCATCCCTCACCTTATGGCGGGAGGCAGTTCAAGTCAGCCCGACCCCATGAAAGATCCTTTGTCACCCTGCCAGCTATGGAAACAACAGCAAGCCGAGTGGTTTCCAAGCTGCGAGGAGCAGGAAAAGACACTTGAGGCTAGGTTTTACGAGTCCCGATTGTCCGGCGCCATGTGGTCTCGACACTCTGAGGAGTTGTTTGATCGCGCTAAGGAGAAAGACAAAAAAATTTGGGAACAAGCGGCGGATATCAAGAGACTCATTGTTAGATCCTCCCCACTTCTAGTTTTCCTACTATTTCTAACCAGGATATAGAGTGTGGTTCTGCATCAAGAAATCGAAGGGTTGAAATCTCAGGGATGTTTCAACCTCGCTGGCGCGTTGGGTAAAGAATCACAACCCCTCTTTATTTAGTTGTTGCTAATGTTAGGTTGCAGAGCTCATAGTATATGAGGCAAAACTGATGAAGAAGATCAGTACCGATTGCCCACCTGGTGTTCAGGCCGGACTCAATGCACTAGCCAAGACAGAGGCATTCACTAATATTCTTCACAAAGAAGTAGCTACCCGCAATCTTGTCTTTGAGGATGTTGGACCATGCATCGGTTCTCTCTACCGTAAAACTAGACTCGCCCGTGGTAACGATCCTCTCACTATTATTCTTTACAGCCAGGATTATACAGCGAACGAATGTGCTGCCCTTGCCACTTTCCTGAAGGTAAAGGATGAGTGGGGGCATTGGCCAGGCTGGAAGGAAGAACCAAGAAGACGTCAGACTAAGCACTAAGCTAGGCACTTTGTTTTACCTTGGCCACAATTGTTTACTTTCAGTGTTCATGTGTTGCTGGCTGTGGGAGAATCAAATGGTACGGTGTCGTGGAAGGCGTTGTTGTCTATAGTAATTGAATACACTGGGCTTGAAACACCATGAAGACTTCCATGTCGAGAAAAATGTCACATCGTAGAGAGTTGCAGAAGTATGGAATCAATGCATATCAATGTACACTTTCCCGAAAAGGTGGTCTCCAGTGACTTCACAATGTCGGAAGATTGGAGTGCCCGCCTACCGACGACCATTTTCTAATCTTCATGGGCTTGCGCTATTTCTCTTGGAACCTGTAGTGACTTGGATAACTGGACCATGCTCTATGCACACAGCGGCAACTCTCTTTTGTATCCGCTCCGGTAATAGCGTCATTTAGAGTATAACCAGTTAATGCGGTATCGTGTCATGCCATCCGCAGATGCGTGTTCTTCCTACCTTCACACTACTAGTAAATTGAGTAAATGCCACCATCGTGATCAGCATTGGGGTGTACCGGTACAGTTTGAGTGTAAACTGGCGGCAGTCTCTAAGGAAAGCGATCAAAAGATACTAGAAGAATATTCCCCTTGCAACTGGATTCCTGATCTTTAGGAGAAGCGCGAGAGGAATGGCTTGATAAATTAGTGAACTTTGGGAAGCCGATGAATGTGCTGGTAGGATTGAGAAATATCCGGCTCGGAGAGTACTCTTCGACGGTTATCCGGTTTTAGAGACCACACAGTATCTTGAGGCTATCAACAGATACCAGTCCTTTGTATTGGTAGTCCAACAGCAAAGCCCTTTGCTACAGTAAGAAGGGTATGGGCTATCGGTATTTCGCTTGTGGATTGCGCCACCGAGGTTGATTTGCCCCTTTGACTCCTGAATGGATGCCCCGATATCGCGGTAACAATTTTGCAAGACAGTGAATTAACCTTTGCCTCCCACATCTGAGGCTCTTTGGACAACGTCGCATAATACCCGTACTCTACTCGAGTATCACATATAAGGTTTGGTATCACGTTACACTAGGTATGCACCTGTCAACGTGGAAATACTCCTGTAGATCCCCGAACTACCTCCCCTTTAGCCTCTCACTATATGATCGACGTTGTGGCTTTGGACGGGGTTTCAAGAACTACGGATATGGGCCGCGGTGAAATAACCTCACCCGCGGTCTTTAGCGAACTGCTCAATGCGTTGCTGTTGCTGGTATACTGCACCAAAGCCTTTCGGGTTATGTACTGCAGCCTTCCCGACGGGTGCGGTAATGTTTGGAGCAGTTCTGTTCGGTTCTGAGTGAGCCTACTCTGAAGTATTCGGGCCCAGCCTACCTCAATCCAATGGGCGCTTCTGCTCTGCCTCGGGCACTTTATACCGTTCCATCACTCCTTGCCCAACCTGCACAATCCTGCAAGAAAAATTCAAAATCACTGTTAACCCAATGCCAACTAGCTAGGGCGAATTCATCATCCTGGGCTTGCACTAAAAAAGCATAAATTGCCTAAGGTTACCGTGTCAGCTCATAAAATTCTCCTAAGTAACGTCTTGCTGTGAAGGATTTGATCTTCGGGCTTAGAGTATTAAGTTCGGCGCTAGTATGAGTGGAGAAGCCTCGCCTGGGATGGTTGTACTATGCTTCCGGGGGTCATAGGTTGCACTCGTACAATACTCTGACAGAGCTTGTCGTACTAACACTAAAGGAGGCATCGAGATAGTATTGTATTAGTCTACTAGCTGGGTACTAACCGGTCGTTGGAGCACGGGATTCATAAGAATAGGTTATAGTCTGCTACTGTACGAGTAGAAACTTGGATAGCCGGACCATGCTCTATGCACACGCGAAAATTGCCTGCCCTGGAAAAGGAGAGAAAACCATAGTAAAAGGAGAACCCCCTACGAGAGGGGGGGGAAGGACTAAACGCTATCAGATGTGGTAACTTAAACCACATGACACTCGGTTCAGGTTTCTACGGTAGATGTAAATTTTGATCCCTGGCTGAATGCCCAAATTTGACTTCAGAGGGATCACGTTCGAGTAAACTAGCTGATCTCCTTGCTATTTAGAACTGTGCAGGTATAATAATAAGATCCAGCCCACCCCCTCCTCCCCTTCATTAAAGCCTAAGGCTGAATAGTAAAAAACGAGTCTTCATTCCGACTATTTTTCTTTGTTCACTCTAGATACAACAGGAAGCGCCCACATCTCCCGGCCCAACTGACTTCTATCGATTACGATGTTGGAGGCTGTGCTGTTCTCAAGTACGGTACGGTACCGGTACCTGGAAGAACGATCCTAGTCAGCCGGCAAAGCTACTGGGGAAGCCGACCCGCGCAAAACACACACTGGATCTCATCATGATATTAGGGTAAGAACCCAAATCTAGAAAAAAGAGAGAAGAAACAATGTTTGCTCGTGCTCTGCTAGCGCCCCACGCTCTATAGCCGTCTTTTCATATATTCCTTTAATTCCTATTTCTGGAACCTCTTATTATGGAGAATCAGAGCAGTAAATAAAACGGCTGCCAGATCCTCTGATACAGCAAGACTAGCCCGGGCTCTGCTAGTCTGAGGCGCAGTGTTTAGGAGGGGGGGGGGGTTGCTGAAGACTACCCGTAGGTGTGAGGGTTCCCCAGGATGTTCTTTCACTTCGGGTCAGGAAGACAATATAATCAGAAGTGGAGCAAAGTAAAGAAACCCCCCACCCCTGGGGTTCACTGCAAAGGTTTTCGGGTATCTACCTCCGCCGCAGGTCTAAAATAGTGAATATAACACATACGTACTCGGAAGCCGGGGCATAATACGTGATACTTCTCAAAAATTCGAGTCTTTTTGTCGGAGCGGCCTCAGCACTCGATCCCCATGTTTAGCGTCTAAGTATGGGGTGCCCTAGCTCCACCTTTTCGTCGTGAGCATTGAAAGAGGGTCGGCAGGTGCAGTATCCTACATCCGGACTCGTTATCACCAATTATCGTGGCCTGTGCGTGGCAGGGTTAAGGAGTGAAAATCTCAGGGCGAAGCAGGCCATAGAGGATTTGAACACGATTACCGAGGCAGTAATCCTTCATAGACGAGTAGACACAAACACTACATTTCTTCCCCCGGATTCCCTTTTTTGGTAGAGGTTGTAGGTGATTAGTTGCCAGGTCTTTGTCTTCCAAGATGGTGTGTCTGCTGTTATAAAGGGTTCCAGACACTACTCACCTAGCCATGACCAAGGTGACAAGGTGACCCAACCGCCCCGGTCATGTGAGCTTGTTTTGTTTGAATACCGCCCTTAGTATCATACCTCACACAGTTTTCAATCTCTAGAAAAATAACTGACAGGCGCCCTAGATCTTATCAGTTCCAGGGCTGGCGCGAGATAGCCACAGTACCTCAATCACCAATAATCACTCCGCTTTCTGGTTAGCTATTTTCGCAGCGCACTCTAGCCCCCCCCCGAGGCAATAGCAGCAGAAGCGCTATCATTCCAGAAGCGACAGTGGGGGAAGTGCTTAATCATCCTTGCCAAAGAGTTGTTCGCCCGCTAATAGCGAATCTATTATAGCTCTAAACCCCAAGATCTAGTGTTGAAAGCCATCACCCCCTTGAAAAAATTGGAGTGGAGGAGAGCCCGCGCTCAGCCGGTCAGTGCAGGGTGATACTTGATTGTCTAAGGGAGGTACGGTAGATTAGGGCTATACAATTGGTCACTTTTTCTTGCGAAAATACTTAGGCAACCCTTTACTAGGTTTGCTGCAGGTACCGCATTAATTGGATATACCCGAAATCGCGCTAACGCGAAGGGTCGGCGCGTGGGGTAATTTTGAGGGGGTGGCGGGGCAAGCGAATATCAAAAACAAAAAGAGAGTGAGTGACAATTAGATGACTGATTCATTTTTTGGGAAATCTTCTGCACCTGCCACAGCCTGATTGCTCGCTGGTTCAAAATTCGCTTTGCTATCCCAAGATCTCCGGTGTTGATCCCTTAACTTGTACGATCGTTCACTCACTTTTAGCGTCGCATTAAGAGGATGCTTGGCACAGGAAAAGTAATGATAAACAACACCTCCAGATAAATTAAAAGTACTCATACTTGTATCATAGTTGGGAGAAAATCTACGCAGACAACCTGCTTTCCATCATGGCCATGCTGAGCAGTACTCATTTATCACTATTCTGAGCCCTACACCTCTTCTGAAGCACAGAGTTTTTCATATCACAATTACCCAAATAGGATAGTGTTTAAAAGGTGCTGAATTATCTTAGCACCCTTTATGTTCATGATAATACTTACATCATAGTTGTCACAATTACCCCCAACTTTGCTCTCTTCAGTTACTTCACCACCGATCGCTTCCACAACCAGGTCTATCCGCACTTAGAGCGAGTGCTTGAAAACGGTTTAAGGGATAGATTCGGGGATGACAGGGTTGCCGCTCGTGACGCTCAAAGGGTAAATTTATGTAAGCAGGGTTAGGTGTGTGACTGCCCTCGTTCCCTACCTTGCACAGAAATGTCACTTGTATGTACTAGTAATTTGCAAATTACCGACCAACATCACATCGACCTCATCAGCACCGCCAAATCTTCATTCTTCCGCAATGTTTGCAACACCTTCGTTCCAAGGCAACCCAGGAAAAATGCCCGAGCAGCCGAGCTGTGCTTCGTATATCCTGACTCCGGCAGGCACCAATTCAGAGCTGCTTTCCTTCGAGTTTCCAGCTCCTCCATCACCGGGGAAACCTGAAGTGATGCCTAAGTATCCGCAAAGTCCCCAAGACACTCGGACTTCGCCACTGAATCAGACCTTACCTGAGATTGCGGCCATCCCTCACCTTATGGCGGGAGGTAGTTCAAGTCAGCCCGACCCCATGAAAGATCCTTTGTCACCCTACCAGCAATGGAAACAACAGCAAACCGAGTGGCCTCCACGCTTCGAGAAACAGGAAAAGACTCTTCAGGCTATGTATTGCGAGTGGTCCCGATTGGCCGACGCCAAGTGGTCTCAGCTCTGTGAGGAGATGTCTGATAGCTGTGAGAACGACGACCAAAGGATTCAGGAACAAGCGGTGGAAATCCAGACACTCCTTGTTAGATTCTCCCCACTTCTAGTTTTCCTACTATTTCTAACCAAGATATAGGGTGCGGTTCTGGATGAAGAAATCGAAGAGATGAAATTTCAGAGATTTTTCAATCTCGCTGGCGCGTTGAGTAAAGAATCACAACCCCTCTTCTCTTTATTTAGTTGTTGCTAATGTTAGATTGCAGAGCTCATTGTATATGAGGCAAAACTGATCAAGAAGATCAGTACCGATTGCCCACTTGGTGTTCAGGCCGGACTCAATGCACTAGCCAAGACAAAGGCATTCACTAAGATTCTTCACAAAGAAGTAGCCACCCGCAACCTTGTCTTTGAGGATGTTAGATCATGCATCGGTTCTCTCTACCGCAAAACCTTCCAATTCGCCCGTGGTAATGATCTTACTATTATTCTTTACAGACAGGATTATACAGCGAACGAATGTGCTGCCCTTGCCACTTTCCTGAAGGTAAAGGATGAATGGGGGCATGGGCTAAACTGGAAGGAACAAGAATGGAGACGGCAGACTAAGCACTAAGCTAGGCACTTTGTTTTACCTTGGCCACAATTGTTTACTTTCAGTGTTCATGTGTTGCTGGCTGTGGGAGAATCAAATGGTACGGTGTCGTGGAAGGCGTAGTTGTCCATAGCAATTGAATAAACTGGGCTTGAAACACGATGAAGACTTCCATGCTGAGCAAAATGTTGTACCGTAGAGAGTTGTAGAAGTGTGGCATCAATGCATATCAATGTAGGCTTTCCCGAAAAGGTGGTCTGCGGCGACTTCGCAAACAATGTCGCAACGGAGAGTCCCCACCTACCAACGACCATTTTCTAATCTTTCACGCTATTTCTCTTAGAACCAGTAGAGACCGAGACTTGGATAACCGGACCATGCTCTATGCACACAGTGGCAACTCGCTTTTGTATCCGCTCTGGTAATAGCGCCATTTCGAGTATAACCAGTTAATGCTGTATATGATACAAGAGTTTATCACATAGCTGAGCACGAGGTTACAGAAAACATGTTACAAATTGAGAGTATTAGAGCACTAAGGGAAGAGCCCGAAGACGCTGCCCAGTCAGCTTGTAGGGGACTTCTGCATTGTGGCTGTGCTGGGTGGCTTCGCACACTTCCTGCGAGTGATTGGCCATGCAAAAAGAAATAGGATAAAATTTGTTATGTAAAATTGCAGTGTCTGGCTAAACTTGTGCATTTTGAAGGGAAACCCTGGAGGAAACGTTTCTTTTATCGCTAAGCTCGTATAGTATGGTGCGGATAAGGGGGTTTGAGCAGGAGCAGGCGGCGCGAGGCAAGCCGATCTCTGGTGCTAGGGTGTGGAGCAACTGGCGAGAGGGAGTTGAAGTGTGGCTCGGCAGAGTTGATACGCCAAGCTGTTCTCTCTCGGCCTTGTTTCTTACATTAGCGGTATGATATTATAACGACCACCTCATCCACTTTAGAGGAAAAGGGAAACAATAAATTTTGGAAAAAATACATGGCCAACAGGGTTGCCGCTCGTGACGCTCAACTAGTATGTAAGTAGTGTTAGGTGTGTGACTGCCTTCGCTTCCTACTTCGCACTGAAAATGTCACTTGTATGTACTAGTATGATAGTTTGCAAATTACGGACGAAACATCACATCCACCCCATCACCACCACCAAATCTTCATTCTTCCGCAATGTTTGCAACACCTTCGTTCCAAGGCAACCCAGGAAAACTGCCCGAGCAACCGAGCTGTGCTTCTTGTGGCCCGACTCCGGCACACACCAATTCAGATCTGGTTTCCTTCGAGGTTCCGGTTTCTCCATTACCGGGGAAACCTGAAGTGATGCCTAAGTATCCGCAAAGTCCCCAAGACACTCAGACTTCGCCATCGAATCAGACTTTGCCAGAGATTGTGGCTATCCCTCACCTTGACCTTGGGGAGGGAGGCTGTTCAAGTCAACCCGACCCCATGAAAAATCCTTTGTCACGCCACCAGCTACGGCAACAGCAAGCCGGGTGGGCTCAAGGCCTCATGGAGCAGGGAAAGATGATTCGGGCTACGTTTTCCGAGTCGTCCCGATTGTCTGAAGCCAAGTGGTGGCAGCGCTATCAGGAGGGGGTTCAGCTCCGTGATAAGAAAGCCCTTAAGATTCGGGAACAAGTGGGGGAAATCGAGAGTCTCATTGTTGGATCCTCCCCGCTTCTGGTTTTCCTACTATTTCTAACCGGGATATAGGGTACGATTCTGAATCGAAAAATCCATAAGATGCACATGCGGGGATGTTTCAACCTCGCTGGCGCGTTGGGTAAAGAATCACAACCCCTCTGTATTTAGTTGTTGCTAATGTTAGGTTGCAGAGCTCATGGTATTTGAGGCAAAACTGATCAAGAAGATCAGTACCGATTGCCCACCTGGTGTTCAGGCCGGACTCAATGCACTAGCCAAGACAGAGGCATTCACTAATATTCTTCACAAAGAAGTAGCCACCCGCAACCTTGTCTTTAAGGATGTTAGACTATGCATCGGTTCTCTCTACCGTAAAACCCTCAAACTCGCCAGTGGTAATGATCTTCTCATTATTACTCTTTACAACCAGGATTATACAGCGAACGAATTTGCTGCCCTTACCACTTTCTTGAAGTTAAAGAGTGAGTGGGGGCATGGGCCAAGCTGGAAAGAAGGGGGGAAGAGATGGCAGCTGGCAGATTATGAGCTAAGCTAGGCACTTTGTTTTACCTTGGGCACAATTGTTTTTTTTTCAGTGTTCATGTGTTGCTGGCTGTGGGAGAATCAAATGGTACGGTGTCGGGGAAGGCGTTGTTGTCCATAGCAATTGAATAAACTGGGCTTGAAACACGATGAAGACTTCCATGCTGAGCACAATGTGGTATCGTAGAGAGTTGTAGAAGTATGGCATTAATGCATATCAATGTACGCTTTCTCGAAAAGCTGATCTGCAGCGACTTCACAATGTCAGACGATTGGAGTGCCCACGTACCGACCACCATTTTCTAATCCTCATGGGCTTGCGCTATTTCTCTTGGAACCTGTAGTGACTTGGATAGCCGGACCATGCTCTATGCACCCAGCAGCAGCTCGCTTTTGTATCCGCTCTGGTAATAGCGCCATTTCGAGCACAGTATAACCATTTAATGCGGTATCGTGTCATGCCATCCGCAGATGCGTGTTGTTCTTACCTTTACTCTACTAGCAAATTGACTAAATGCCACCATCGTATTCAGCATTGGGGTGTACCGGTCCAGTTTGACTGTAAACTGGCGGCGGTCTCTAAGGAAAGCTATTGAAAGATACTAGAAGAATATTCCCCTTGCAACTGGTTTCCTGATCTTTAGGAGAAGCGCCAGAGGAGTGGCTTGATAAATTAGTGAACTTTGGGAAGCAGATGAATGTGCCAGTAGTATTGGAGAATATCTGGCTTGGAGAACACTCTTCGACGGTTATCTGGTTTGAGAGACCACCCAGTATCTTGGGGCTGTCGGCGGATACCGGTTCTTTGTATCGGTAGTTCAACAGCAAAGCCCTTTGCTACAGTAAGAAGGGTATGGGCTACCGGTACCGGTATTTCGCTTGTGGATTGTGCCACCGAGGGTGATTTGCCCCTTTGACTCCTAAATAGGGGGTCTCAGACCGCCGATTCACCACGGTTCAAAGAGGTGGTTTGTAGTTCACGAACCATCAACTGGAAAAATGAACCGCGGTACTAGTACCGGCTCTGGAGGTGGTACTGTACTCAGGATGGTTTGATGGTTTGGCGGTTGGTGGTACACTGTTGACTTGCACAAAAGAAGGAATATTCATGAGCTATCAAGCGCTACTATGCTAGTTTCCTTAAAGCTAGCTAGTAAAGATTTAGTTCTTGATCATCAAATAGACAAAACGGGTACTAAACCTTTAATCTGTACCGGGGAGGTTTCACACCATACTACACTGAACCCTAGAACAGCAGTACGCATCCCGGACCTGAACCACCGGTCTGAGACCCCCTAATGGATATCTCAATCTAATTATGATGAGATCCAGTGTGTGTGTGCTGCGCGGATCGGTTTCACCCGTAGCTTTGCCGGCTGACTAGGATCGTCCTTCCAGGTACCGGTACCGTACTTGATAACAACACAGCCTCCAACATCAATATCAAAATCGATAGAAACCGGTTGGGCCGGGAAATGTGGGCGCTTCCTGTTGTATCTAGAGTAAACGGGAAAAATAGTCGGAATGAAGACTCGTTTTTTACCATTCAGCCTTAGGCTTTAATGAAGGGGAGGAGGGGGTGGGCTAGATCTTATTATTATACCTGCACAGTTCTAAATAGCAAGGAGATCAGCTAGTTTACTCGAACGTGATCCCTCTGAAGTCAAATTTGGGCATTCAGCCAGGGATCAAAATTTACATCTACCGTAGAAACCTGAATAATTGAACCGAGTGTCATGTCGTTTAAGTTACCTCATCTGATAGGGTTTAGCCCTTTTTCCCCCTCCCGTAGGGGGTTCTCCTTTTACTATGGTTTTCTCTCCTTTTCCATGGCAGGCAATTTTCGCGTGTGCCCAGAGCATGGTCCGGCTAAAGTTTCTACTCGTACAGTAGCAGACTATAAACCTATTCTTATAAATCCCGTGCTCCAACGACCGGTTAGTACCCAGCTAGTAGACTAATACAATACTATCTCGATGCCTCCTTTAGTGTTAGTACGACAAACTCTGTCAGTCAGAGTATTGTACTTGTACGAATACAACCTAAATTTATGACCCCCCGGAAGCATAGTACAACCATCCCTGGCGAGGATTCTCCACTCATACTAGCGCGGAACTTAGTACTCTGGGCTCGAAGATCAAATCCTTCACAGCAAGACGTTACTTCGGGGAATATTATGAGCTGACACGGTAGCATTAGGCGATTTTTTTTTTTAGTGCAAGCCCAAGATGAATTCTTCCTTTTTACCGATTGGTTGCCCTAGCTAGTTGGAATTGGGTTAATAGTGATTTTGAATTTTTCTTGCAGGATTGCGCAGGTTGGGCACGCAGTGATGGAACGGTATAAGTGCCCGAGGCAGAGTAGATGCTCCCATTGGATTGAGGTAGGCTGGGCTCAAGTAGCTCAGAGTAGGCTGGCTCAGAACCGAACAGAACGGCTCCAAACATTACCCCACCCTCCGGGAAGGCTGCAGTACATAACCCGAAAGGCTTTGGTGCAGTACACCAGCAACAGCAAACGCATTGGGCAGTTCGCTAAAGACCGCGGGTGAGGTTGTTTCACCGCGGCCCATATCTGTAGTTCTTGAAACCCCGTCCAAAAAGCCACAACGTCGATCATATATATAAACATTGGACATCTGATACCGCAAAAACTCGAATAATTGAACCGTGTGCTATGTCGTTGAGAATTCCCTACTTTAGAATAGGGGCGAAAAACACAGCAAAAAACCAGCTGCTCAGCCCCTCTGGGGGTCATAAAAAAACAAA
>Ga0307509_10001877_pt1 | contig 34675 bp, 47 predicted proteins | sample 10_EM_MG_FD_202245 | JGI IMG/M metagenome (GOLD analysis project Ga0307509, IMG submission 202245) | Populus trichocarpa ectomycorrhiza microbial communities from riparian zone in the Pacific Northwest, United States - 10_EM | ecosystem: Host-associated > Plants > Roots > Unclassified | place...
CTCACCACGCCCTGGGGGGGGGACGGGTCGCCTCGGTTTTGGGGCTACGGTGGGAGGAGGGGAATGAGTTGGACATGCAAGGCGAACCAAGAGAACGTAAGAACGGGGTTTGGGTGTTGAGATTGGTATTTTTTTTATTCTGTTTCTGGGTGATAAGCTTTTGCTGAGGGGTAGGGTTTGTGGGAGTAGGAGAGTTATCACGTCGGTACGTTTGATCTAAGGCATCTTGGTGAAGGATGGCTAGGTTCGGTGGGAAGGTGGGTATCGGGAGATCTGAGGAGTGGCTAACGTTAGCGGCGGTTCCTAATAAGAACAAAGCGAAAAAAAGAGTGAATAAAAAACAGGGTGTAGCGGAAGATCAGACAGCAGTTGGCAATAAATAACATCCACATGCGGATATTCAGAACAGGTCTGTGTGAATATCGCTTTCATCATTTCGTGTTGTGCTCCGTGATAGATAATAAAGAAAAAAAGAGAGGAATGAAAGCTTAAACATACTGCATCACTTCTAGAGAGCGGAGCCCTCCCCAGGCTTGAAAAACTCATCAATCTTTCTTTGCGTCCCATCGGCGACATCTCTGGCAGGAGTCCTTTTAACACTAGCCAGGTGGACAGTGACATTGATACCGCGAATTGAGTATGGCCACAACGCCAACCCACGACTATCCGTCCATTTTGTTCGGGGGTCAAATTTCAGATGAAAGTACCCCGTATTGCTCCACCTAACCTTTCTCGAATCCGGCAAGTACCGCAGATGCTTCATAAGCTGCTTGCGCAAAATCTGAAGAAATATACCATGAGAAACGACAGCAACCGCCACATTTACGGCCGGTGAAACAGACGCCATATGCACCGTCACGAGTGTGGGCAGAAGGTGTTGGTTCAAGAATCGGTTAGCCCGGGCAACCATGGACTCGGTCGTCTCCCGATCGTTCTTGAAATCAGGGAGTGGAGGATGAGCCCGTCCGTACGGAGTGCCTTCTTGCGAGCCAAAGCTCATCTCCTGGAGGTCCGACAGTTGTAGGATATCTTTTGCTGGTTCCAACGGGGCATTATCGCTGTTAACTTCATCCGCCTCGCTGAGTCCGACTAGGGGTTTCCGACCACTGTCGATGGCAGCGGACTGAGCCTCTAGAATTGCTCCGGCGGTTTTGGCGGCCCGTTGGAGGTCTGACGAATATATGTGTGTTAGGGTGAAGTTTTCTCCCTGCCCGCCGGTGAGGTAGGCTCCTAGCCTGGCTGCTTGAAGTAGGCCATTGGGTGTCAGGGCGGAGTCGGTCACTCCTGCACTGCGCGAACCATATCGTTAGAAAAATGGGTTTTCTTTTTCTTTCGTGGATGGAAGAGAAAAATGGAGGAGTGAAACTCACAACCGATGAGCGACATTATCGACCGTCTCGCCGTGACGAATAAGGAGAAGGTTCATGATCGAAATCGGTGTTTGGGGCGACTTTACTTAAACGGGGTCGACGAAGGGAGACTGTTGACGACGCTAAGAAAGCCAGTCACGGGCGGTCCCGATTATCAGATTAGATTTTCAGGCGATAGACTAGGCATTTGTCGAGGCTCCACATTGCGCTAAAACAGGCGAACCAAGCTATCAGCTTCGTTCTATGGCTCGTACGAGTGAGAGGGCGAAAAGCGCCCGCTGTGGCGGATACTTGTGATACACTGCTGCGCGGTCCGTTACGCCGCCTCTGATCCCCACGATTTCCAGAATCTTGGACAGCCTGCTGTATCCTGGCCCAGATCTCTATCATTTCAGGGAACCAGACGCACACAACTCATTAATCAGCCCTTCCTAGCCTGTTGTTTTAGAGAGCTACTCTCTCCGAAAACATTAAAAAAGCGATCCTTCCACCGTGAGCCTTTATCGGCTCTGAAAGTGTTCAAAATGAGGAAACCGGCACCATTATACACGTTGCTCCGGACATGATGGTTGGTACCGGACGCCTACGATATTGGAAAGGTATGCACCGGTGAGCCCAGGGACGAGGCAAGCTTCAACGTGGTACACCGGTGCCGTCCGGCTTTCACCTATAAAAATAAAGACAAAACTCATACCCCAGCTACGACGATGCCGGTGCGAGCTTTATTGTTGCCCCATGGGCTTTGCACCTTGTCCCTTCACGCGCCCTCTGGGGATCGTTGTCTACCATACTCATGGACACATGTCAACGACCGGTAAATGGTTGCCCATTTTCCCCCTTTTTTATAATGAATAAATGTATTAAATACCTGTGGACCCTCTTACCATCCCACTCGTCGTGATTTCCGAATCTCCTTCTGTACCCCATCGCTCATTTCCTAGGCCGCTCAGGTAGATTCCGTCTCTCCTCTCCTTTCCTTCCCTTATTTGGATTTCTGTTGGCAGCTGTATGGCTACCTTACTTTTTACTTTTGCCCTTAGCGTCTTTCCTTTATTGGCTCAGGCTGGTCCGAGTTGTCCTTCTGGCTCTGAGTTGACGACAAGAATCACTAAGTTCGTTATCGGGGCTACACCCGATAGGGTGTTTGATGCTACTGGTGATTTCTTCAACGCAAAATGTAGGTTGTATCTTACCTTCTATAATATTAGTAATGAGCCAACTGGCTATTATACTAGGGCAAGGAGTTCCCCAAGTCAGAACTTCGAACAGCCCTTCAAGACGTACACTCGCTTTTGATGGTGTTCAGTTTGTTGAGGAACTGATGTCGGCCAGTGTCGACCGGACTAATAAGGTCAACTCCTTCTCTGTGAATTGGAAGTCGGCCGATTCGGTAACCTTCGCTGCTGCGGTAGCCCAAGTCCGAATCTCGTACTATGAACAATACTTTGGGATTGAACCCCGCTGCAATGGAAGCACCCATTCCACTGGCAACTGGCGCAGCTGCTTGTGCGTTTCGGGTGACAGTTCCAAGGACGCTGCAACGGAGTGGTTTGAAGCAAGACATCGTAGTGCTGTTCAGAACGTCTTTCGGGAACTAGGGGTCCAGGGTTGGATGGAGGAACAGATCGGTGGAGAGATACCTGGCTGTGGTGCTGTAACAGCGCCTCCTTCTTCCACGAATACGTTGACCTCTGCGTCTTCTACCTCTCCCACATCCTCAACCACGGCCAACACGGACCCTACTACAGCTCCTGAGCCTGTTCCTGAGGCTCCTAAGCAAACGGCAATCGCTTCCGAGCAGAAGACTGCTGGTGGCCACAAAGGCAAGGCGGATGCCATGTTCGCCTTAGCTATTGGTGGAATCACGGTTTCCATTTTCTTATGACCAGGTGAAAGAAAAGGGAATGACATAGGTCGCTAGAGGAAAGCTTGGAGCTCGTTGAAAAACCGAGTGATTGCTTATGCTAAGGAGAGGGAAGTTTCTTGTTTCCCGATCTGAACTGCCTGTCTTAGGCTTGTGAATATTTGGCGGGAATAGCTAACCATAGGGTTGGAGAAATACGGTGTTTTCTTTTTCTTTTCCGAGTTTCTTCTGCAGTGAGCGGACGCTCTCATTTTATGGATTAGAGAACGGACCATCATAGTATTCCCTGAATATATCAAATCAAATGTACAGTAGATAGTGGGGGCAGGACACAGCCGCTTGGCGTGGGTGTGGTACAGGGACATGTCGCTCCCATCTACTCGTAGGTGCGAGTGCGGGATATGCTTGCATAGTATGACGACCCTAGTAGGACTCGATAGAAAAGGGAAAAAGGGCAAAAGAAAGGAGAAACAACAAATCAACACACCATATTTGCGGCTTTTGTCTGCAGGAACAGGAGGGAATGTGAGGTTTTATTCTACGATGGGATGGGGGATCACGTGTAGGGGGTGATGGTCGAGAATGTAGTTGTTGGTGGGGTTTCACTGCGTGGAGGAGTTGAATCGAGGCGGAACTCGCAGCAGGGCGGGCTTGAGGCTAAAGAGAGAGAGAAATAGAAAGATAATCTACCTATGGTGAGGGGGGAGTAACTCACCGCCGGTTTTCCGATCACACCACAGAACTTTGAGAGAGAGAGAGAGAGAGAGAGAGAGAGAGAGAGAGGCGTGGATTTGATTAGGCATGGAGGAGGATTTGGCTCTTAATTGTCTATTATATACAAAGAGAGGTTTAACTAACTTGATTATCTTCTGATGGACCAGGGGAGAAGCAATTACCAGTGATCACAACCACGGGCTTTGTCAGATCACATCGTTCTCTGTAATACCTTACCGTGCCTGATCTTATCATCTCACCAACTTACGGAATCATTGCTCGTGAAGGAAACAACCCATTATATTTACTTTTCTCTTCCACACCTAGATAAACTCTCCCACTACCGTAGTATCTATCTTCCCTGCCCTCCCCCCCTCAAACAAACGAACCTCTCTCCATTCATTTCATCCGCCTAGCCCCATCCCCCAAAACCATCGCCCAAACCCTCGTCCTCACAACCCTCGTCCTCCCTTCTTGTGTTGCTGCCATTATTACTCTATTCCATTCCACTCTCGCTCACCAGCCTTTTCCTTCCTCACTCCCTTCTTTCATCTAGTCCACCTCCAGTCCTTTCTCACTCATCCGCTGGAAGCCGAAATACCTGAATTCACCTCATTCCTGGTCAATACCCCAATCTACGGATAGCAGAAACACCGCAACTTACCGCGCCCCCGTTATCATTATGCATACCTTTCCTCGGTCCGTATATAGTATGTCCAATGTGAGTTCTCCCTTTTTTCCTTGCTATCTGTCATCTCTACCTCCGTTTCATTTCATTTCATTTATTTCATTTTGCGCTTTTTCTACGTCCCTGCAAGTCGTGTGGTATGGTTCCACCCGTGTGGCGGGCTCCCATACCATTCATCCGTTGTATGTCTTTCCTATTGCATCCCCGCAGCTTTGTCTGCTCAGGGTTGTGGACAATCTGGAGGCCCAAGCTTCCCGAGATTCGGCGAATTCGGCAAACTACCTCCCTCGACATGCGCAAGCAGCACCAGGGCTGGATAGAAAAAGGAACCACGCGAGCAGAAAGGAAATTCTCATCGCTGCCAGCACGCCGAGAGCAGCGGCAATTACGGAGCTAGAAAAAAAAATTCTTCCAGGGAAAAGAAAATATCGTACTATTCTCCAGTTCGAAATTCTGCTGCAGGCAGTCAATTGGGGAAGCCGCCATTCGTCCTTCATACCTTTCTGCTTGGACTTTAGAGATATGAGCTTGACAGTCACACTCAGTTTCTGTACGCCAGTGTGCTGAGTTCAATCGAGCTCTCTATCTGTCCTTCCTTGTCCCTGGGGCGGTGAGGCTTTTGGCATACAACCTCAAAACCACGAAGCTTAGAGCACCCACGATAGCAATACACGGACTTAGGGACGTCTCACGCTTGGCAACCTCAGACCACGATCCCCGTTAGCTCTATAAGCTTATTGTAAGGTCCACAGGTCATTGGACTAGTTTTGCGGCATCTCAGGGGGGGTCATTCTCGAATCTCTGCTCTGAACCCCGTTCGCCCTGCGCTTGTCGTACCACGGAAAAATTACATTACATTCTCTACCACACGCTCAAGAAATTTGAGTCTCCCCGAAAATTCAGTCCCCCCACCCCGTCCTCCGTCCGTCCGCCCAGTAACACCGCTTCCCAGCGGCTTACTCTTCGGCTCCCAAGTGTCCACGAAGCTTCTCTCGTCCATTTCGTCTCTCCCTCCATCCCCCCCCGGCATCCACAACCACCAGCCATTTCGATTTCCCTACGACCTCTGCAGCTATCTATTGAGAGTAGCCCTTAGACTTCTTCTTTTCACACTTACTTTTATACCCTCCCTATTGCCCCCTCTTGATCCTTTCGTTGGTCTTTTTCTTTCTTAAAAGAAACTCCCTTGTACAATTTGTTTTGAAATGGCGCCCTTTACCCTTGGAAGTGAACCTATGGTTTTTGTTCACCTTCTACATAACAAATATGCAGAAGGGGACCATCCTGGAGACGATGTTATTGTTGGTGGAATGGCTTCTAATTTCGGGTTTGAACAGATAGAGGACTCTCAGATTTGTGTGGTTATGGTAGGACTACCAGCTAGGGGCAAGAGCTTAATTGCTCAAAAAAGTGAGTAAGAAACTATCTTTTTCTGTTTGCGGGTTTCGGTTTAAGCTCCGGCACTTGCTAGCCGAGAGGCTGGGTCTGAGCGTCTTTGGGATGAATGTTTCCGAGATTCATTACCCCCAGCTTCACATCAAATTTTTGAGCTCCCCCATGTTTTTTTCTGTTTTTTCTGTTTCCGTTTTGCCGTCTGTTCCTCTACCACTGTTGTGCCACTACGTCAATAACGCGGTCGAAGTGTTAATTTTTCCGAGATCATTACATCTTGCTAACCGGATTGTCCATAGTTGTCCGCTACCTGAAGTGGCTCTCGGTTAATGCCAAGTCTTTCAATGTTGGCTCCTACCGTCGCGCCGATACCCCACAACCGACCGCCGATTTCTTCGACACTGGGAATGCGGAAGGAGAACGCCTTCGTCGCGCAGCCGCAGAGGCTGCTGTCAACGACATGTTGCGTTGGTTCGAACATGAAGGAGGACATGTCGGTATTCTTGATGCTACCAACTCGACCCGTAGCCGAAGGGCTTGGATCGAGGAGCGTTGCAAGTCCAAAGGCTACGATGTCATGTTCGTAGAGAGTAAATGTGATGATGAAGAGTTAATTATGAACAACATTCTGGAGGTTAAGACTACCTCTCCGGACTATATTGGGCAAGACCCTGAAGTCGCAGCCCGGGATTTCAGAAATAGGATTCGTAATTACGAGAAGGTTTACGAGACTATCGATGAGTCTCATCTTACCTACGTCAAGTTGATAAACGTTAGCTCTCAAGTCATCATCAACCAAGTGTCGAACTATTTACAAACACGCATCATCTACTTTACAATGAACTTACACATAACACCACGCTCAATTTGGTTATCTCGTGTACGTGAGCTCCTTCCTAGTGCTTGAATCTGTCATTAATTTCTGCTTTAGCATGGCGAGTCTGAGTTCAATGTTCTCGGAAAACTTGGCGGTGATGCCAATCTCTCGCCACGCGGGATGGCTTATGCGGAGGCTCTGCCCAAGCTAGTGAAGGACTCTGTTGGGGGCAAGAATATCACCCTCTGGACATCCACTATGAAGAGGACTATTCAGACAGCCAAGCACCTAACCTATCCAAAGAAGCAATGGAAAGCGTTGGACGAATTGGATGCTGGGGTTTGTGACGGGTTGACATACGAGGAGATTGAGAAAAAATATCCTGAGGATTTCCGTGCTCGTGACGATGACAAGTAAGGACTTCTCGACACCAGTTTATGACCTTTATTAACAAATGGGCTACAGATACAATTATCGTTACCAGGGAGGAGAGTCGTACCGTGATGTAGTCATCAGATTGGAGCCTATCATTATGGAAATGGAGAGGGGTTCCGACATTATGGTGGTTACTCACCAAGCAATCCTTCGTTGCATTTATGCGTATTTCATGAATGTGCCACAAGACCAATCCCCGTGGATGGAAATTCCCCTCCATACAGTCATCAAGCTTACCCCCCGCGCCTATGGCACCCAGGAAGAGAGGTTAGTGGATTCTAACGTATTACTTTTGTCTATTGCTAACTTTTCTATAGATTCAAGGCAAATATCCCCGCCGTATCCACTTTCAGAGCCAAGTATACCTCTGCCAATATGGGCGGTGAGGCTGCCGTTGTCGACGCCCAGAGGGTTCAGTCCCCTGTCTCCGGGGCCCAGGCAAATGGAGTTATTACCATTAGTGATGATGTTGAAGCCGCCCCTCAAAAAATGAACGCCGCCTCCGTTGTCGAGAGTCTTGGACTCAATGGCGATACTCTTGTCATGGAGTAGCCTCTATGGTATGGACTAATAAAGTATCCCAAGGGATCTAATGTACTCTACCCATTGGTTCTTTTCCTTTCCTTTCCTTTCTCGTTGTTCTCTTTCAATTTTTCTTCATTCATATTTGGTTGGGTAAAAATGCTTTGGGAATACAAATGGAAAAAAACCCCGCACGCGCGCCGGTGGGATGAAGTTGACGGTTTATGACTGCGGTTTTGTCGGATGCCTAGATAATTGGGAGTTTTTATTTCTTTCTTTGGGGGCTTGGATGGAAGCGTCTTTTTCTACTACCACCTACGTTTAGTCTACTGTCATTTCGCGATGGAAGGGTCCTTTTCATACCCTCAGTGCATACCCTTCGATCATGTAAAGCTGCCGTGTGTGTGCGAGCGGGGATCGCGTTTAGGTTGAAATACGAAGTTATAATATAATGATGGCGGGCTGCGCTTTTGTACTTGTAAAAAGAGCATGTGAGATGTCGCTATCCCTAGTTATTGTCGTATTGCCGATTATTCTACGAGTATATTACCAGTACAAACACTAATGACAAAATTCTGGGGTACTTGTGGTCTTCGCCCGATTGATAAAGTTTCCAAGCCATTTATTATGTAGCTAGATGGGGTAAACCTAATGAATAATACCGGCAACTTCTTCGTACTGTGCAATTCAAAGTAAATTTAAGTGATATCCGTCTCTAACGGCCCTCGGTACAGTATGATACATGGATAGGTATCTTGGCACCCTTGTGCTTTAATCACATGCTGGCTCAACACCACATTACCCCGGATTCACGCCTTAGAAAACTATCGTACCAGGAATTAGAACAACGTTCCCCTTCTCTCTTCTGCACCGGGCGCATAATACACTGGTTCCGGCCCGGTTCGATTCCTCCCTCTCAGTGATCATCTCTTCGTTCCCTCTGGCAATAGCTCTCACTCTCGAAAATCCCCCATGGCGGCCCAGTCGAAACTCCTGCTGCCATCCCATCGATCACTCACCAATCTCCTCTCACACCTCACCTCCCTCTATGTAAGGTATCGGTCAAAAATCTCCCGGGGGGTTTACCTAACGCTATTCGTCGCGCTCGTCAACCGTATTCGCAATGCCATCAACGAACAGAAGGCAGCCGCCGCTCGGGAAGGGGACCGCCCCCAACCCACTCCGGAGACTCCCAGCGCAAAACGAAAGAAGGTAGAACTCAACCGCGAGTTCTTCCAAAACCTATTCAAGTTGCTGAAGATCGTTATCCCAGGCGTGCGGAGCAAAGAGCTTCGGCTACTCGTCAGTCATACTTTCTTCCTCATCGTGAGAACATTGATAAGTTTGTATGTTGCCGAATTGGACGGGAAGTTGGTCAGCGCTCTGGTGCGGGGCAAAGGGAAGGACTTTTTGTTAGGAATTGTCTGGTGGATGGTGGTAGCGGTCCCGGCAACGTTTACGAATTCGATGTTGTCTTACCACCAGTGCAAACTGGCGTTGCAGTATCGGACCAGATTGACACAGCATATTCATTCAAAGTACCTGTCACAGATGACTTTCTACACTCTGGGAAATCTGGACGATCGCATAAAGAACGCGGATCAACTCATCACAGTTGACGTGTCGAAATTTTCGAACTCTCTAGCAGAGTTGTACTCCAACCTCGCGAAGCCGGTGCTCGATATGATGATTTATAATTACCAGTTGTCAAGGAACGTTGGTGGGGAGGGGCTGTTCGCTATGGCTTTACTAGTCCAGGTTTCTGCGAACGTTATGAGGGTGCTCACTCCGCCGTTTGGAAGATATGTCGCGGATGAAGCAAGGTTGGAAGGAGAATACAGGTTTAGTCATTCCAGATTAATAGACAGTTCTGAGGAGGTAGCGCTGTACGGTGGGCATGATGCCGAGAAGACTACGCTAGATAAAGGGTACTTCACATTGATCAAGCATGTGAATCACATCTTGCGAAGGCGGTTGTATCATGGGATGATGGAAGACTTTGTCATCAAATACTTCTGGGGAGCTTTGGGACTTATGCTTTGCTCTGTGCCGGTGTTCTTCAAGGTACCCGGTGCTAGAGGAAATTCGTTGGGCGACCGCACCGAAAGTATGAAAACCTTGGGGCTCGATACGATCGAGTTTTGCTAATTTTTATAGGCTTCGTCACCAATCGCCGCTTGTTACTGTCTTCTTCGGATGCCTTTGGAAGAGTTATGTTCTCCTATAAGGAGATTACTGAACTGGCTGGTTATACCTCGCGAGTATCTACACTTCTGAATGTCATGGAAGATATTCAGAGCGGTCATTTTGAGAAAAAACTTGTTTCCTCCGCAGGTACCGAGGAGAATGCAGCTGTGCTCCGCGGACGTGGAAAGGTTACTACTGGTCCAGATATCGAGTTTACCAATGTTCCCATTGTCTCTCCTAATGGCGATGTCCTACTCAAGAAGCTATCATTCACAGTAAAGCCTAACGAACATCTCCTCATTGTCGGCCCCAATGGCTGTGGTAAGTCCTCGCTTTTCAGAATTATGGGAGGTCTCTGGCCTGTCTATGGCGGGACTGTTCGCAAGCCACCCAGCGAGGAAATCTTTTACATTCCCCAGAGACCATACCTTAGTCGTGGAACACTACGACAGCAGATTATCTACCCCGATAGCAAACTTGAGCAGGTTCGTCGAGATGTGACAGATGAGGCTTTGTACGAAATTCTGCGGGTCGTTGAAATTGAGAACTTAGTTGAGAGAGAGGGTGGTTGGGAAGCTGAGAAGGAATGGCGTGACGCCTGGAGCGGCGGCATCCAGCAGCGTGTTGCCATGGCCAGATTGTTCTATCATGCACCTAAATAGTACTCCCTTCTCACCGGTTTAGCATCATGCAAAGCTAACCATTCATAGTGCCATCCTAGACGAATGCACCTCATCTCAAGACTTGGACACGGAGCGCATCATGTACGAGACCGCAAAGAGCCTAGGAATTACCCTCATTACCGTTAGTCACCGCAGAAGCCTATGGAAATATCACACCAATATTTTACAGTTCGATGGCCAGGGTGGGTACGTGTTTACTAAGCTGGATGCGGAGAAGAGGTTAAAACTTGAAGATGAGAGGGAGGAGATTGAAATACAACTTAGAGCTGTGCCGGATATTGAGAAGAGGATCGCAGAGTTGGAGGCCGTTGTTGCCGAGAGGGAATAGGACTGTACCATACATGGAGTGACTAGATTCAATTGGGTTGTATTTCAAGGTTTGGGTGTTGGCTGTACTTGTTGAGGTTATCGAAGTCATTGTTTCGGGGTTTCCTATTCGTCCCTTTCTTCTTCTTTCTCCTTGCATGCATCCATTACGGTACATGGAAGTATTATATCCATCTATTTTAGAAGGAGGGGCTAAGTGAGAGGCTCACATCAGGCCTGGATGAGCTGGCAGTGGGGTAAAGATCAACATTTTTGTTGGCAGATGTTGCTACTGAGGATAGTGAGTGGGTAGGGCAGGCAAGGCTAGAGTCCCATGTGGGGAGGGGGTGGTAATGTTATATGGGGAGGGCAGATTGAGTGTGGCTTCGAACCTTTATCCATGGGTGTAAAAATCTACCGGAAGTCTATATATGAGCCTACGATCCTCCTCCCTTACCTCTAGTTAATATCTCAGATTCGATAGATCAATATCTACTCTAGAGTCTCGGACGCGAGGTCGATTCCTTCTATAAACACCCCAGAATCGAGCTCACTTCCTACTTGTTCTCCTACCGGAAAAACGATTTTCCGTACCAACAACTGTTTCCTCCGACTCCCAAGAGAAAAATGTCATTCCAGCAACGAGTACCTCTCCGGCCCAATTACCTGGTCGGTTACATCTCATAGGCCCCCCAAGTTTTCCCAACTCCATAGATAGCGAATCCCGCGATGGAGCTCATCTGAAATCCATGAGATGAGCCTCATCTCTCTGGGAAATTCTGATGCTAGCACCGCCACAAAGCTCATCTCCCCATTGTACCGCCACAGTTCAACGGCTCTTAGGTTTGACTTACTCACTTCCTTTCAAACTGCCGCCTACACACCAATTGCTTCGTTGCACAGCTGGCTCGAATCAGAGACGACCACGCAAATTCATCTGCAACTGGGATTTTCTGCATCCGTCTGTCCTCCCCTCCTTCTCCCCCCTTCTTCCACTTGTCCTGTCACCCAAAGTTGTCAATTTCTGCCACGATGCTACACCCTCCCCTACCCTTTCTACCCATGTCCCTGCACCCCCCGCGATCTGACGTTAGGTCTTTTCCCCACCTCTTGGGTGACGTGGGTCTGCGCTATCCGGAGGCGTGCCTGCCTTGTGGGAAAGGGCTTGGATCGAAGAATTGAGGCTGATCCTGTTGACGCATTCACCCTTCGCAGGCACGCACCCCCACCGCTGTAATACGTGATATCGCAGTGCCGCCATCCTCATTGCAGATATCGTCCATTGTCCGCTTGTCTGGTCTGCTCCATTGCCAACGCATACCTCTAGTATCGTCACCACTACCACACCTTCCACCTCATTTCTCTTCCTGCTCGTTCCACTAGACATCGTTGCATTGGAGCCTTGCCGGGTGGACTTAGCTTTCCTTTCCCCTACGATCAATTCGAGGGTGTGAATGAACGGGCAATTGCTGTGTTGGCGTGCTCTGTTTGGTTCGAGACGGGAATTGAGGTGATAACGAGACTAGGCTTTCAGGAGGGTGGTGGGGAAGGGAATTGAGGGCTGGAGGGGGGGAAGGAAGAAGGAGGATACGGAGGAGGAGGAGGGAACGGTCCTTTATCTAGGCTAGGGATTTCGCCCTTTACTTTCGTTTTTTTCCCTCAGCATCAATCGCACGCTCTCTGCCAACGCAAGCTTTCTATCTATCCATCGATCTATTTTCCATTCTATACTATCGATCCACGTAATATTCTGCAATGGCTTCAAGGCTTATCAAGGAGGACGCCCTCGTCAGGAAGGACCGATTCAAGCGTGCGGGTGCGTTGTCTTTCTGCCAACTCACTACCGATCCATTCTCCGTGCTAACGATCGAGGGTGAAACAGATGAGGCCCGTCAAACCCTTACGCAAGAGCTCCACACTCTCGGTGCATCCGTTGATATGGAGCTCCGTGAACGCATAACCAACATTCATTCCAATGCCAGTGCCCTTGAGAGTCAAAGTAAGACCTTAAGGAATCGCACCGCTGCCCTCGGGAAGACTACCCGTCAGTGGAGCGGCATGGCAGATGGAGCTAGAACCAAGTTGAAGGTTTGTTCTTATCCCTTCCTGTAAGCTCCTAGGACGGTTTGCTAACTTCTGTAGGAAATCGGGGACATTCAGAATTGGGCAGAAATGATCGAGCACGACCTCCTCCTTATTGAGGAAACCCTTAGAATCGTCCATGAGGATGAGCTTGAGGATGATGATTCCTAAATTATTTCCTCTTTTACGACGCTTATGAGACTTAAAATTTTCGCAGCTTCCTCTGTACATTTCCGTTTTTCTTTGTTCTTTTTTTCTTTTTCTCTTCATACTCTATGAACGGGTGGTGGTGTGTTCTCTGTTTGTGGTTCCTATTTTACTCTGGAGTTGACGTTGGTATTTTCCTTTTCTGGGAAAGTACGTATTACTGCTCATTGGCTCGCTTGTTTGCTCTTCTCTCACTTCATAACACCTGGTGCATGCGTAGGTGAGTGGGTGTGCTGCTGTTTCAGATGTTTGCTGGCCCGTGATGGGCGGGATTACGGCAGGGTGGGACAGGCCGGGACAAGGGAGCGGAGCGGGAGGGAAATGTGGGGGAACAAATGGGGAGAGGGGGGGCTTTGTTAATAGGTTTTAAATATATTTTTAATTCCTTTTTCTCTAGTATGTGTTTGGGACTATTAAGATCGTATCATAGGCTGAGGAAGTTAGCAAATGGGATCTACCGATGCCTGATCTGTACGAAATGGGATGTAGCATTTTAATTGCTGTTTGTGATTCGTGCTATGCGGGATGGCCGCGTCGGATAACCAGCGTAGAGGATGGAAGGATGAGCGGAAGGGAAGGGGGGGGGACGCGGGGAGAGTGGCTGGATGAGTATGCTACCTATTTTGTTTTGTATCTTCTCGTGATGTGGGTGGTATGTCAAGCCATATGCGTCAAATTCCCGTCTAATACTATCAGTGGGCTCCCCCACCTATCGCAATGAGTAGTAGAGGTACTGCCCTACTGGAGTGCTTGCTAAGTCCTAAGGGATATATATGCTTCTCGCAAACCCCTGCCTCGTTCCCATTTTTTCTGGCATCGTTACTTCACTCCATAATATTACTATATATTATGTACCCTCTCCAACACTTTAGCCTATGGCCTCTACTTCACCCTACTCTTTCCGTATAGGCCCTGCCCTTATGCTATAACATCTTTTGCGGACGCGACACAACTCGAAAAATATAAAAGACCACCCCCCCCCCTTTCTCTTTCTTAAGCATCACCACACCCGCTTCTATACCGCCTTCTACACCCACCTTATTCTACACCCACCTTACCCACGTAGGGCCACCCCCCAACGCCCTGGAGATTCGCATATTGCGGAAAATCCCTGCCCACGATGAAGTAGGACTCCACCTACTCCTACAGTACATCCTTCAGGAAAGGAAAAGCACATGTGGGACATTGTGGGGAGCTATAATTTTATACTGTAAGTGTTTTGCCCTAGCGTCGTTTCTGGTATTAATGTGGTTTTTAGAAAATTTTATATCTCACTCTTCCCAGACCTGCGTCTCGGTGCATCTAGCGAAGAGGCAGACACTCCGAGCAAGGCTCAGAGTGTGCCCACGCCATTAAGCGACAGTATACTGTAAGTGTTATCTCGCCCCCACCAGCGTCGTTTCACGTATTAATGTGGTTCCCAGAGATTTTTATACCCCCCCCCCAGACCCGCGTCTCGGTGCGTCCGGCAAAGAAGAAGACACTCCGAGCAAGGCTCAGAGTGCACCCACGCCATTAAGAGGCAATAAAGTCTTTCACTCCTACCGGGGTGTTCTTGACCAACAGTACCTCGCCCGCCCCGAAGCAACCACTCGCCCCTTATTGAGTGCCTCGTGCTGGCATATCAATTCAAATGGGGGGTGGGTAGTGACTATACCCCCCGGTGAAGTAGGAAAAAGGCCTGGTGGGCGGGATGGATTCATTTCCGTCCTGCCCCCCGGCCTTTTCAACCTGTGGGTCTCGGTTAGTAGAGCACATCAAACGCACCCCACAACCCATTTTAGATGTCACGGTAGAGGAGAAGATTGAAGCTCTGGTGAAGAAATTTTGGACCGCGCTCGGTGCTTGTTTTCTTCAAGACGAAGGTAAATCCCCTCCCTTATTCGTTGCATGGGCTCTGTTAGTGCCGCGGCTAATAAGGCGATTATCGAATAGAGCACTACGCTATCTACACCCTCTACTAGTCTACTCCGCCATAATGGGATCCCCGAACAGCCACGTACCTTCACGGGATATCAGGGGGCAAAAAAAACAAAAGAAAAGCCCAGCAAAACGTAAAGCTAGCTGGGACCTCGAAAACCCAGACAGTACTGTCTGCCCGACACTACGAGTGAGCGGATGTGATTCTCACTATCACTCCATTCTGGGATTCCTACAATGACCGCTACGGCATTGCCCCACGCTCCGCAAGCAGTGCTTCTATGCATTAGTCTACCAAAGATAGAACTTTAGAGTCAATGCTCGACACAAACGCCAGCCCTCCCTCCCTCCCTGTCACAAACGTGTCCGAGCCATTCCAGCACCAAACTCACAAGTCTTGCCACATCTCTGCTTCGACCAGCTCATGGTTCACCGAAAAAACTACCGCAACGCCTCGAACGTACCCCCACAATACTATCCGCAAACCTAGAAACGACCAAAACCCAATTTAGAATAGATAGCGGCACACCCGAATCGCCTTCCTGGAAACTTCTTGTCTCCCCACCGGACAAAGTCTTGGCCACGGTGGCCAAGCGCCATGATCTGGTGGATTTTACAGGTCCCTGAACTCGGCTTTTGCATGGTTAAAGTTAACAATAGGAACGGCATTCGGGGTGACATGTACAACGCCTCCTGGCAAGGAGAGGGAGAAGGTACTCGAGTACTCGAGTACAGTGACCTCCCTGAATTAGGCTCTTAGGGGCGTCACGTGATAGCGCTATTTGCCACTAGCTAAATTGTGGGCTCGTGCAGCATTCAGCTTGACAGGGCAAATTATATGGTTTCTCCAGCAGGCGTCAGAGTTGGTGCGAACGATCACAAGTTCCCCGAAAGGATATGCAATTACTGGAATCACTAGTGTGCGTGCCGCGAGAAGTGAAGCCTGCTTTGTTTTCGGGGGAGGAAGGGGGGGGCGGGGCGCCCATAATCCGCATCAGCATTCTCCCGACCTATTCTCTGCTGGGGGCGGGGGTTAGGTTCGGTTGTGGTGGGTGGGTGGCCGGGCGCTCGTGGTGCCGGTAGAAACCCATGCAGCGCCGGCAAACTAAGGCCCACTATCTGACTGGTTTTGGGTCCACTGGAAGCCAAAACTTCCCACCCCGCTCCACTTGGCATCACTTATCTTCAATGTCTCTAGTCCTGAGTCCTCCAGACAGAAGCCGCCCCACACCATCATCTCCTCCTTCAAGCGGAATTCGATTTAATGGGAAGGGGTAAATTCCCAAATCACGCCCAGAACAGTCCTTCATCCCTGCCCTATTCTGCTCGTCTTCATTCCCACCGCCACCACAAAAACAAAAAGGGCGACTCATGACCGATCCCTAGCGACCTGCTTTCCCTGTGTCAGTGTGGTTTCTCACGGAGCCCCGGAGGTATCTCTGAACCAACGGGGTGACCGCGGGGCGCTTGCTGTATACACAAATGCTCAGGTATCAGTGAGGTTGGGGATGTCGCCGGCCATCCAGAACAAGGATATCGCTGTCCTACTCAGGGGGGGCTCGCCCCTCTAGAGAGATCTCCAAGACTACGTTCTTAGGCCAAGAAGGGTAACCGCGGAGAGTAGCCCCCCCCCCGAGCCCGTTCGGAGGGATGAGATCTAAACAGATGTCGCCCACGCTTCACCAGCTGAAGTTTTACAAACAAGACTATCATCCAAGGGGAAGTCTTGTTAACCTACAGCCTTGCCACATCTTTCCCTCCCCTCCACAAAATGTCGAGGACGGACTCCTGCTAGGAAGCGTGGCTCGTGTCCTCCCACTGCCCACATGATCAGGCAACCAAGGACACGCCAAACTCAAAGCACGTTCTGGACTATTTATCGTGTTCTTACCCGGCCTCGCGACAACACATATTTTGCTTCGCATATTTGGGGAGGGACATGCATCACCGGTTGGAAGTGATGGGGGGTGGATTCTCCGGATGAGCATCTTCTTCATGTCCAATCCGTGTTCTACTAGGAAGAGTGGGATCTGTTATCTTCTCTTTCTATGGTCTCTTGTACGGACGTTTTGCGAATGACTACAGATGACGAAAACGCATTTCTAGTCTAGCATGCTTGGGATTGAAGGAGTGTGCCTTCTGGCGTCAGGATTCCCGTACAAAGGTAAGCAATGGGCGGGCAAAGCCGGGGCCGGAAGACATCCCCAACCCCTTTACCAAGTTGAAGGAGAAAGCGAAACAAGCTTGATGAGCATTTCTCAGGTTTTATAACAGCTGGAGAATTCCTCCTAGCTTCCTTAAGGTTCGCCATCCTCCTTCACTCCATATCACTCGCCAATATATTTCTCATCACGCTAACCCACCCGCGCTAGACCGCTTGCCTCCTGATTCCTCAGCCCCCCCCGCGTACACACACACTCAGCGCTTCACCCACTACACTACAGCAGCCTCTCGAAACCCCAGCATGTAGGTGGTATGCGAGGGGGAAGAGAGGGAAATGCCCGAGTCACCACCAACACATACCCCCGTCTCTAAAGCTGAGGAGACGAGGTATGAAATAAATTCGTTTATTGAGCTCCGTTGGTGCTAGCCGTGGCTATTAGGAGCTCCAAGGAATTTTCCTCGAGACTCTTGCATACTTTTCTTGGGTAACCACAGCAGATATCCCACCATAATCTCGAGAAAGCACACTGTAAAGCACAAGATCCGTACCGGTATGCAGAAACAGTGACGCATATTTCAGCACCCTTGCACCATCGCGTTCAACCAATACTCCGCAAACCCCCAATCTCACACTCGCACTCACGGCATTTAAATTACAAAAGCCCCGCCAACCTCGTCCAAGCTTTCCAAATTGCAATACAGCATCCCCAGCGGCAAAAGCTAAGGGAAGGCCCAATGAGCTGAGAGCGTAGACTCCTGAGACTAGGCGGAGACAGAATAGTAGGATGGGTGGATACTAGTGCGTAATTGGGGATCGGAGAGGATACGACGTTATTCTCTCATCTCATGGCTTTCTTTCCTAGGACGGCTGCTGCGTGTGGGCATATGTGAGGGCACGCCCTCAGCGCACTTCAAGCGGAATGGCCTTTAAGAACGGGTAGTAGGAAGAGGAGTAAGGTACACTGCCCTGTGCACCTTCTCTGGCAATGATCGTGTCCGGAAAGGAGGCATTACGAACTCTATCCAGTACATTCTGGTCCAGACTTTACCAAGCTCCGACTTCACACTTGCTCTAAGTTACAACCCGTCGACAAACTTTGTACAATACTTCATTCTTTCATGTGACCCTAGCTGGAAAGGCTAAAGGAGCCTCAGTATGCTGAGGAAATTGGGTTTTTACGACAAGGCATGGGGGGGGGGGAAATGTAGGATGATCCGAATGTGGGATTGGGGGCTGGGGGGAGCACGACGTTATCCTCTCGCCTCATCACTCCCTCCTTTGGTGGCTCTTGGTGTCTGTGAGGGTGTGGATCTCACTGCACTGTTGGTGGAATGGTGGTAAAGACCACGATCGAAAAAGAGGTGCTACGAACCCTACCTCAGTCTGTTCTGATCCAAAATTCGCAAACTCCCAGCTTCACATCCGCATTAAGCCCTAGTCAGCCATAGACATGACCCAGCCGTACAAATCACAATGTCCGATACCCTTATAATGACATACCCCAAGAACTCGAACGATCGAACCATGTGCCGGGCAGCACAAAGTTTCTTCGGGAAAAGGGTCGCTCTCCAAGACGGGTAAAAAAGATTATTATTTTTGCCAAACTCTGGGAGAAGGAGCTCTAACATCCTAGCACACGGTTAGAGTAAAGGCCCAATGTGCTGGAGATACCGGGCTCCCGGGCGGGGAGGTGAAAGCAAGCACTGATGCCGCACCCTTGGATGGCTGGAGGGATAGCAGATAGCACTTAGGTGGACACGATCGCGGTATTAGGAATCGGGAAGAGCACGACGTTATTCTCTTGTCCCGTCACTTTCTTTCCTAACTCCTAGCGGCTGTGGTGTATGGCCCCCGGTGCACTGCCGGCGGACGGATTGATGTAGAAAGGGGAGGAAGTTTTAGGGTCCAGATACCTTCACTAGGAAGAATGGTGCACAAGGGAGGCCCCTTTCAAAGACCCGCACGCTCTCACCTTCTCGCCATCGGGGCTATCTGTCAAGCAGGTAGGTTTTCTATCAGATCAATATTTTGTTATAATTTCACTGACCGCGCAACGAACTCTAGACTCCATTGGATTCTTTCTATGCCCGCCAATTCCCCCCACCGAGTTACAACAAGGGAGAGTTATGCTCTTGCATAGAGCATCTCCCTACACAACCCCTCAAGGAGCGTTCGGTACCTATAGTGATCAAGGCCCGATAGCGGAGGGACGGATTCGTTACCCCGAACTATCCAATGAGTGGTCACGGCCCACCCAGACGGAGGCGTTGTGAAATGCCGGCTGCTGCCATCCTTTCATTCCTGGCCCGTCGGCACTCATCTACGATACCCATTTATACTATCCGGGATGGCACTCGCTCACACAAACCCGCAGGCTGCTCCAGAAAGCGATTTGCAATCTGCGATACCAGCTAAGCATCCTCGCCAGAAAGTACTGTGAAACATGAAACTGCGTTCATAGGCTCTTGTTGATAGCCTCACTTGTGTATTGTAGTTGTGGCCAGCGCTTTTTAAGGATAGATCAGGTGACTGTCAGGCATGTTCGTGGAAGAAAAGGCCTTCCCCCCTATGGAGATTAGAGCAAAAGGCGAAGACGACGAAGACGAAAACGAGATCCTCCTTGACCAAAAGGAAAACACGAACACGGCCGCAACGATAATTAATAGCTTCTTTTTCTCATTCTCTCTATCATTCGAACCTTGCGAACTTGTGCGAATACGCTCTGATCGTGGAGTTTTCCCGAGCAGGAGTTCCCGGCAGTGGTGTGGTGACTGAAGGTGTAGGAAGACGCTGATTGCCCAGATTTCCTGTTGGTAACCACTACCAAATGAAGCCTATCTAGCAGCTCCTTTCCCTTCCCCTGACCGATACGGTCTTTCCAATACCAAAGCTGAATGGGGCGATTCTGAGAGGGTGGAAAATGCGCCCTGCGCCAGGACTTTGTAGAATTTTCAATGGATATTACGTCTACCCTTCGGCATCCCACGGGAACTCTAAGAGGGGTAACCGCAACGCTAGCGCACCTCCCTCCTATTTGAGTTCTTACGGTACCTACTCACTCTCCCCGCTACCCAGAAAGAACCCCATTGGATATTCATCACGGGGTATCACTCGGTAGATTGGGCAGTCTCACGCCTGAGCCTTTATACTCTAGTTCGAACAGTCGATGCCCGGGCACTCGATAGGGGACACTTACTTCGGTTGAGTGAGGCATCCATGCTGTGTCCCGCGGTGTCTATTTCGCTCGTGGGAGCCGCATGCCCACGCTTTTCCGATGAAACATTCTCATTTTCGACAGAGCTTAGATTTATTCTAATGTGTCTGCTGCCTTTTTATATATATGGGGATATTGGGGGACGCGATGCCTATATATATATCGGCTCTATCTCTGAGATTCCCCGCCGGTACACAGTCTTTTGCAGAAACGCTGTACGCCGCGCCCGGGTTCGCGCTTTGGTCAAGTTGTCCCGGAACCGCTTCGCTGTCTAAGCGGTGAGACGACTCCGAGCCTCCCCGGTAATAGCTCAAGGGCTAAGTTTGGCCACTGCGTCTAGTAGCCGGTTTCAGGAAGCGGGATGTGCAAGACGCCATTCTTGTTACCTCCTATCCTAGCTACTTCCAGCCTCTGTGGGTACGAGGGGAGCGTCTTTCACTCCTGCTAGTGGATATCAGGAATCTGGCATCTGGCGAAGGGAGGAAATTGGGAACCCCATACCCTCTTCTCTTTCAAGCCTGATGCAAACCTGCACCTATACGAAACTTTAATAAAAGGCATACCTACTTTTCTAGCCTAGGACGGGTGTCGGGCCCGAGCGAGAGAGTTAGGTCAGTTACTCCTCCCAGGAGCAGCTCTGCACTCCACTGCATATTTACTGACGGTTCAATATGGGACAGATTCTATACTTTCTTTCCTCGCCGGGCTTACCCCCTCAGGAGTACCACACCACACGGCCAACAATGATGACCTGGTGTTGTACTCGCTTCTCAGCACCTCCAGTCCACATTTCCGAAATTTTCGTAGCATCCAAGTATTGTGGCCGCGTAAGGCTTGGTCCCGGAATTCGTGATCTATTGTCCCTCCTGCTCCTGGCAATTATCACTATTGTGGCTCACTGTCCGATCTCTGTTGGGGGCGTTTTCTCTTGTGGTCCGCTATCCAGGCCGGAATGCGACCAACTGCCAGTGGGGTGCCCCCAAATGGCATGGGATAGAGGGACTGCAGTACTTCAAAGCCATAAACTACCTCCACACCTCCATGTCCCGCACATATCGGAGCCTCGGCTCGAACATCTGTGAGCGGGACGTGCGTACTAAGTAGTACCCAAGTGCCCCCCCCCCTCCGACGGCATAGGGCACCCCAGCCAATCACGCCCGTCCCGATGTCAGGGTAGCCAGAGATAAACCTCCTAGTATTAATATCAGGAAGAAGCGCAATACTCTCCTATCCCAGCTCAGTACCCCCTCAGTGGCTGCCCGTGCTGCACTAGGCTGGATTACGTTACGCGAATGTAACCCCTGGCCACCCCGGACGTCCAGAACAAGCACGTGTTATCACTCGCTCGTTGGCTAGCATGCTGCTCTGGAATATACACTTCTTATAACGCGACATAACTCAGGACGTCACTACGACCCTATTACAGAGCTTTTTAGTCCAGCTTCAGACATTCCACACCCCCAACGAGCCCATCCCCTGTTCTTCCCACCTAGGCTGCCTACCTAGCGTTGGTTTTAGCCGCTTGGAAACTAGCCTCTGGCAATCTGCGATTGAGTTGTGTGGTCCATTTAGCCCCGTGGGAAGATTCAACCGATGCGAGAATGCTGAGGGGTTGGTCGGGTAATCGGCTGGTATAGGAGGGAATTGGCAGACTCCCCAATCAAGGTCTCTCTCTCTCTCTCTCTCTCTCTCTTTCCCTTGTCGGACGCTACCAGCGGCCCGGCAACCAGGATGGCCTATTTCCACCCCCCATGTTGCAAAATTCCCTGTGTCTCTTATTATCACCACCCCTTTGCTCAACATATCAAATCACAAGAACCGGAACAAGGATCGAGCCTTGAGTGAGCGAGCATTGCACTGTGCGGCAGTCATACGAGTGAGTGAGGGCGGTCACGTGCAGCGCGGTGTTGGAATTTGTGAGGTGCTGCAGTTGCGGCATGCTCCCACGATAGTTCCTTTGTTGTCCGGATAGTTTCTGGGAATGCGCTTTTTTCTTTAGGAGTGTTTTGGCTTTCGGGAAAGCATTTTGGCTGCGGGGATGCGCTTGAGTGTTGAATCGATGCATCCGCCGGAAAGCTGTAAGGGAAACGTGCAAGAGTCGGACGCATGAAGGCCATACGCCCAGAGGTTATGAATAGCGGGAGTTTATCTTTCTTTTGTTAGCACAGGAGTGAGCAAAGGGGGAGGGGAGACATACGTGCAATAGCATGTGCATGTGTGGTGGCCCATGGAAGGATAGGAGGACTTTGTTGTGGTCATGTCTGCTCCTGTCTTTACCGTTAGTTAGTTAGTTAGGGGGTGTTTGGCACAGCGACGTCTGAGTGGTACACCCACTCAAACGGCAGTTCCAGTAGGTTTCCCTCTCAAACTGTAGTTTGAGTGGGTTGGTGTGTCTGGTTGTGCTCCGTTTCCAAACCGTGGTTTCTGAAGTTTGGGAACTGCAGTTTGGGAACGATTTCTTGTAGCTCAACATTGAGTTAATAATAAACCTCATTTGTAGTACAAGTTTTGGTCACTATCATCATAATATTGAGTTCGCTTGTTAGAAATTAACCTCTTCCACTGACTATTAGTTTTCTATTTTTTTTCGCCCAAACTTTCACAACTAATGTGATGTGTTTGGCAACACATACCACTCAAACTGCAGTTTGGGAAACCACTCAAACGTCGCTGTGCCAAACACCTCCCTTAGTTGCGACGTTGTTGGCGAAGAGAACTCCCCCGCTCTTGAGTTGTGCCACCGTTTACGTTGTTGTGTGAACTCTTAGCGTTTCGTTTCGTTTCGCTACCTCCGCCGTTCCACCGCCCTGTCGTGCACCTTCGCCATTGCGACCTATCTGTTCCTAAATACAGCACTAGTACAGCATCCTACACACAAATTATATCTCCAAACTACCTTTTGCATAATAAATTTCTTTCCACACCATACATAACTCACCACGAGGGGTGGGGTGGAGGGGGGAGTCGAACCAACATCTATCTATATATGCCGCCCCCAACTCCCCATTCTTGATCCTCCTCCCTCCATCCCTCCTTCTTGGTTAACTAACCCAATGATACTTCCTACAGCCAAACCATCCCCGCCGACTAACTCGGGCATGACATTATCCCCCCTCCGCCCACGGAATAATACCCACATACTGTACAGTATTTTGTGTAAGTACATCCTTTTTTCTCCTTCGCTACCACTCAAAGTTAAGAAATGACGATCAGAGATGGGGAAATGGATTATACTCTAAGTAATGAAGGAAGGAAGGAAGGAAGGTATTATATCATGAGTATCGCAAGTCCCAACAGAACGATAAAAATTCGATCGATGCAATGCCGGTAACCAACTGTATAAGTTACGCCCCGACTCGATTTGGAAAAGCAAAAATCGGTCGCTTTACTACTACCCGGGTAAATAACAACTATGATAATATTATGCAATCAATAAAACTCCACCACAAAGCGCCCGGGCCCCCCCAACACACAAAACAAGAACGAGTGATATACCATGCACAAGCCACCCCAAGCCCATACTCTTCCTTCCCTCTCACAATAATTACATGGCGACAAAAACAAACGAGCAAAACAGACTCCCGTCGTCAAAGCTATATACCGGTACTACGGTACCCCCTAGCAGCGACGCTAACACAACCAACCCGTCCAGAAAGGGACTTGCCAAGCGAGAGAGGAGAAAGAGGGAGAGGTGACGCGGTGCTATTCGATAGGATGGGATAACGATATAGCATATTATGCTCCGTCGACGCGACGGATCGAATTCAGGTCACAATCCGATGGGTTGGTGTGATCTGACAGGTCGGTAGGGTGCTGTACCGGGGTTGGGCAGGATGATACGGTAACCAAGTTGCGGTTCCGGGGACGGGGTACGGGAGGGAGGGAAGGGAGGCTGGGCTACGGCACTCGTACGAGTACAGCAGGATATCGTAGGCTAGGCCAGGCTTGGCTGGCGGTCAGCCGAGTGGTGCAAAAGACATTGAGATTTACGCGAGCCGGGGATTGTCTTTGTCTTATTCGGCACATGCCGGAGGAGCACGGCATGGGATGGTATGAGGCGGCGCAGTCGTAATCAGGTAAGATAAGATTGATATTCTAACTGGTATAATCTACGCTTGCAATAACGATACAAGAAACACCCCCATGACAAAAAAAAACCAGTCTTCGACAAACTCCGATCCGGTATATAAACAAACACGCCAAGCAGTATAAGGAAAGGATCAAGTTTGCCGGCAGTAATCCCTTCCTCTATCAACCTGCCATTGGCAAAGATACATTTCCAGCCACAAGCTAATAAAACCCGCAATACAAATGCCGCCGGAATCGCTCACTGTGGTGGCCCCCAACGAGAATTCGCGCTCATCTTCGGGCGTGTTGTCAGTTATCTCCGCAAATGTATTCACATAGACCAGTCCACCAAGCAGTCCTTCCCAGAATACGACCACAAAGATTATCCAAATGTTTGGAAGAAAGTTGTATTGGGAATGAAGCACCAGGAGCACCAAGTTGGCCACTTGCAGCAAGGCCGGTAGGTAGAGCCCATGGACACGGACAAAGGGAGTTGAAGAGCGTGAAATGAAAACACCAGTCTGGTAGATTGTGTTGTACATGGGATATGCGTCGCGATAATTCTTAAAGGGCATAGAGGCTAGCGGGAATAGAAGCGTTGGGGTAACACCTTGATTGATGGTATATTCGGCAATGTAGACCAGGAGTAATGGAAGCATACTATGATGGGATTAGAAGCTAGGTTATTCATGCAACAAAAGAGATCAACGTACTAGGGAAAAAACAGATGCCGTATCCTTCTAAAGTTTGCCCGAAAGCCCCTCCATGCAACATCAACCTGACCGGCAAATGTCTTTTCGCCGGCTGCATAGCCGACGCTGACCGCAGGGAATGCGTGTCCACTGGCAGAGCGCCCCGAAGGTGCTAGCAACCCACCGGTTACGCCATCGTCTTCAAGGTCTGGATCAATGACCCCATCGCCGTCCCTCAAGGGTTCATAACCATTCCCTCCCCGTAAAGGACCCAGGGGTAGGATTCCGAAAAAGGCGACGAGCATTATAGCTGGCAAAAAGCCAAACACCATCAAACTCCCCCTGGCGCTGAACCCGGTCCAACTGGTAGCAAACACATAAAGCCCTGCTCCGACAAGTCCTGCTCCCCCGGTTCCCGACGACCAGAAGGGCAAGGCAAAGGCTCCGTAGAAGTGGGTCATACTCAGGAAGGACAACTCACCCAAACCCGAGGACACGGAGGCCAGCACTACGCCGAATAAACGCGCTGGCAGGGTGTCGGCCCAGGCCACCAGCTGCATGCCGATGAAGGATAATGCCACCAATATCAGAATTCTCGTGCGGTAGGAGATGAGGTGAACAAAGTATGGAGCTGCAAGCTTTGTCAAGAAAGAGGGGAGGACATCGGCGAGGAGAACTATAGCCTTTGGCAGGGTTGAACCGACGAGGTCGAGGGCTGCGGATAAAATGATTACGTAGAGGACATTGTTGATAAGGCCTGAAAGGGGGTCAGAAAGGTTAGTTGGATCGATCAGACGAGGGGTAAGGAGAGAGAAATGGTTCGCTGGAGGCCAGACCAAATATCCAAAAAGCAGCACAGATTCGTGGGTCAGCACCGACGAAGGCAGCCTTAAAGCGAGCCTTGTAGACGGCGAGACTGGACGAAGGGGTACCGGGGAGAGGCAGGCGGATGGAAGGTAAGGGTGATTGACGGCGAGGGGTTGTGGCATTCGCTGGAGGTAAATCATCCATCGCTAGAGACGAGCGTGGGGACGGGGCAAGTGCTTAGAGAACACTATAGGAAGCAAGCTGTTTGTTTGTCGGCTGAGTGGTCGGGTTGTCGTGGTGGTGGTGATAACGATGACGACGGCTATAAGCGTGTGGTGCCTCACCGCTCGCGACACGATGATAATGACGACAGTTAAAAGGGCCAGCAAGCCAAGCAGCTACTATCATAGGAAGAGGGAAGGAAGGGGGGGAAAAAGAAAAAAGACCGCTACCCCGCCCAAACAAAATCACGGCGATACAAAGAAGGCGTGCAGTGCACCAAGTTCCCAGGTGTAGGGATAAAATAAAGCAACGGTAAAGAAAGGAAAGGGAAAAGTCAGTTGCCTGCGATAAACAACGGTGGATATCTCTATATACAGTAGGGGCAGATGCTCCTGTAGCAGGAAGCGATAAGTTATCGTCAGCAGGCAGCCGCGATCCAAACAAGGCGAGCGAGTGAGGGAGAGTGACAGGGCTGGATAGTGTGATGCACCGGTGACTTGGTTGTCGTGTGTGTGGCGGATGGCAGTGGATGCTAGTGGGTGGTAGTGGTCGTGGGGGTGATGGGATCTGGCGATGGTAACGGTGTCCGGCCCACGAAAAACGAGGGAGGAAGGGGAAGGGGGGGGGGAAGAGAGGGAAGAGAGAAGAGAGGTGGAAAAAGTTGGGTACAGGAGGGTAAAGTTACTCGAGCACTCTCCAGTGGCAGAATGGGTATGCCAGAGTGAGAATTCCCATGCAGCTGCAGTGAGCTCTCCTCATCGATGCAACCAGTCAGGGAACCCGTCCTGCTCTTCTCTCGCGATACCGGTATGGGCTGCGCAGGTGAAGATCGACTGGATAGGGAAGCGTCTTGGAGATGCTCGAATGGGACGGATGTGGGCGTGATGATTGGTGTGGGATCAGTGACTGTGGTGGTGGGTTGGGTGAGAATTGTGTGTTATGTGTGTTATGATACCGTATCTTGTGATATCGATCCATATTGTGGGTGACTCCGTGACAAGGGGGGGGAAGTTGTGTGTGTGTGTGAGTTTATTTTGGTGTGGGGTCGCCCCAAAAACCGTTTGCTCGAGAGGGGTGTGTGAGTGAAGTGACGAGTGACGCCGCTGTACCGTGGTCAACTGGTGGAGTGAGTGCGTTATGACATTTTTCCCTGAGAAAAGCCAATCACATCAACCCAATCCTTCCCCCGTCCCCCAGGTGCATTGAACAGGGACTCCCCGCGACAACTCCCTCTTCGGGGAAAAATGCACTTACAGGGGTCCACCAGTCCGTTTGCATTATTATTTTTCCTTCCAATTTTATCTCCTCTCCCTCCCATTGGCAAGGCTTTTGGGAATGGATGGGAAAGGAAAGAGAGAGGAGGAAAAAGAAAAAATAAATAAAGATACGGCCGCAGGCGACCAAGCCGAGCGAAAAAGGCAGAAGGGGAGCGTCCATACATGATACGTCCGATAGAGTGGAGTGAGTACGGTAGCGTACGGCAATAGAGTTTAGTGCGACATACCCGTGCACTCGCATACCTGCCGCAATCCTGAATGATACCAGAGCGGAGGGAAAGGGCTGTGTAGAAGGGCGTCAATCCGTGGGCGGCCTTCCCTTCCCATAACCGTGGCCCGTTCCTCTGCTTTCGCCTTCTCCAGCTGTCACCGATGAGGGTGACGATTGTACCCGTCACCGCAACCCAGAGTCCCGCATCCCCCAACTTTTTGATCCCGTTCTTGTGCCATTGCACCTCTGATACCCAACCCATCCATCCCATCTCCTCCCCTCAAGCCTTGCCCCCTTGTATAATACGGTACGGGTGCTGCACAGTGTTGGGTCTTTCGATTAGCAGGCACTCTTGCCTGACCGCCTCGGCACAAGTACTGGTACCGTACTGGTATTATACGGTGCACCACATGTTGAATGCCTGTCACTCTTCTTGCTTTGCCTGGTTTGTGAGTAGCGTACCGGTCCTGTCCTGTATGGAGTACGGTAGCTGTCCGGGATCTGTGCTGGAGGCAGAGAGGTAGACTAGGTTCGTCGCTCGGTGGTGGCACACACCCCCTCGTACAGAATCCCTCCACATCCGTTCCCTCACATTCGCATGCTCGCACCCTGTTCGCTGCTCACTTCTCGCTGCCCACTGCACCTTTTTTCTCATCCATCACTCGCCCTGCATCCCAGCCAGCTCAGACACCACCACCATCACCACCACCATCACCACCACCATCACCACCACCATCACCACCACCAGCACCACTTGCCAGTCCTCTCCACTACCCATTATTCATTCACTCCGACCCTTCTCACAACACTTACCACTTCCCAATACAACTACGACTCACTTGCCATTGCCGCTTCCTTTGCCCCCCCCATCTTCTCTCATCTTGTGCCGGTGTCACGTCTGCATCTACTTGCTTCTGTTGGGTCCGTCTTGCATCCGCTCTCGTCCCAGGGCCCCCCCTCGTTTTGCTGCTCTTTTTTTGATTTTTTTGTTGCCTTTTCTTCCCGGCTCCCACTCCGCTTTTCTTTTTCCCGCTGTCCGCACCTATTTTGGTGCCTCCGTGTGGTGGGTGGCAGTTGGTGCGTGTCGGTGTCTGGATCGGTGTGGTTCCTTCTCACTCAAGCCTTCCTTCCTTCCTTCCTTCCTTCCTTCTTTCCTCCCTCCGTCTCCCCTACAACCCTTTCTGCCCTTCTCCCCTTCGGCTACCACGAGAGTCTCCTCAGTCCTTCTCTCACTTCCCCATATTTTATCCTTTCTTTGGGGAATCTGTTATCGTGTTGGTTGTTGTCGTCATCATTTCTGCCCTCTGCTGTAGGTCTTTCGTCACTGAATTCGTTTGTCTCCCTCCTGGCCCGGCCCGGCCCCATCTTCGCCAATGGAACATCGCCATCCTGGGCTTGGCCCTCCTCCGGTCGGCATTCCTTCTCGCGCTCCTCCTCCACCCCCTCAGGGCCGTGCAGAAATGGACCGTGAACATACTCTGCCACAAGCCTCAGGGAAGCGGTCACGAATGGACACTCGCACTCCTCCCGTGAGCGATCTCTACTCACATCCTCACCACACTCAACGCCCCCACCCACACTCGCACTATCACCACCCTCAACAAATGGTTCACCCAGGCATTCCGCCCTCACGACAACCTTACAAGGATGTTCCAAGGTCCCCCGAGATGGAGAGGATTAGTGGACCTGGAACCTTTAGACAACCGCCCCCTCCTCCTCCTCCTCCTCCACCTCCCCATCCTCATCCGGCCCAACAACCTCAGCGGCATGGTCAGTAACTAAATTTCTCTCAGCCCAGTCACATTTAGATTTTTCCCACCCGATTTCCTCTTTCTCGGTTCTGTCCCGTTTCTGCGACTTATTTGCTTTTGCCCCCTTCTTCTCTGTTCCTCGTGTTTTTTTGTTTTGTGCTTTTTTTGGGGGGTTACACAACGAGTACTTGCTCGTCATTGCTAGCCCTCGTGCTTTTTTTCCCTTTGACTTTTTTCCCGCCGCCTAGTTTCGGAAGCATCACAACAACAGCAATTATTGGATTTAGTGAAACTGGATGCTTACTATTGGTCTCGCGACAGAATCCGTACCCCAGAACGGTTCAATTAATCCTACATCAAGTCGCGGTTCACCCTTTCTCCCTCCAAATCGAACATCTACTCCTGAAGCCCATCAGAGAATTCCTAGTGGGCATAATTCGCCGCGCATGTACCGAGGTTGGTTACTATGATCACTTCTCCACTCTTGGTTTGGCATCGCTTCCATCCCCGAGCCCTTCCCTTTTCCTTTTCCGCACACTAAATTGTGAATCACTCGGGGGGGGGGGGGCGCAAACTTTATTTTTAATTTTTAATTTTTAATTTGTACTTTGCTCACGCTGACGATCTCCCCGTTTCTCAGGAAACCCCACGCAAGAAGCGATGATGCATCAGCACCAGCAGCACCAGCATCAACACCAACAGCACCAGCAGCAGCATCAACAGCAGCAACAGCAACATCAACATCAACAGCACCAACAACATCAGCATCAGCATCAGCACCAGCAGCCGCAACATCCGCCCCATCAGCACCAGCAGCCGCCGCCGCCGCAACATTCGCAACACCCACCACCACACCCCCAATATTCCCAACACCCTCCACCCCCTCCACCTCCACCTCAGCATCACCGAGCAATGCCACCCCCAAGCTCCCCCCACCACAATCCTTTGGCACCCCCGCAGTCACAACCACAGCCGCTCAGACCACCTCCCCCTGGGCACCACCACTCGTCCGGTCCTCCGCACTCTATTTTCCCCCAAGGACCTGGCGGGGGTCCTGGACGCGATCTACCGTCTCTACCTAGCCTTCCTACGAGCCGACCGAGCATGTCAATCTCTTCGATGCTTGGAACTAGCGACCCTACGCCGCCGCCTCATCCACACCCGTCCCCAATATCTACCCATCAACTGCCCCCTGCCCCGTCTAGACAGGGTGAATTTTCACCATTGAACCGCCCATACACTCCAGATCTCAATGGCCCTAAGAGTGCGTCTGGCCCAGTTAGGAGCAGGGATGTAAGTAGTAACTCTGCTAGCCCGAGCACAGCACACGCTCCATTGCCAGGGGTCCCGGGATCCAAAAACAATAGAATAACTCCACCGGAACATGTGTCTAGAAGCCATCAGATGCTGTATCCCCCACCAGCCCCTCCTCGTGATCGTGAGCATGATATGCTTGCTATGCATAGCCCGCCACCTAGGCCCATGTCACAGCCAAATAATCAAAGCATATCTAGTGTTCTTCAAGAGAATCAGGGTCCCAGAGGGCATGTGCGAAGTGAAAGCCATGGAGATAGGTACAGTGGGTATTCCAAGGGAGGGGATAAGGGGCGAGAGGAATTGCGTGAGCGAGAGGCCCGGGAGCGTCACATGTTGAGAGAAAGGGATATCGAGCGTGAACGTGAGCGAGAGCGAGAAATAAAGGCAAGAGAGAGGGAGCAGAGAGAGCACCAGGAGAGGGAAAGGGAACAGCAACGGGCACGTGATAAGGAGAGGGAGAGGGAGCGGGAGAGGGAGGAGAGGGAGCGGGAGAGGGAGCGGGAGCAGAGGGAGAGGGAAGAGAGGGAGAGGGAGAGGGAGAGGGAGAGGGAAAGGGAAAGGGAAAGGGATGAGAGGGAACGGGAGCGGGAGAGGGGGGAGAGGGAGAGGGAGAGGGAGAGGGAGAGGGAGCGAAATGAAAGAAGTAACGGAATTCAAGTTATGGCTGGTGGTAGGCCGTTTCATGGTGGGGATCCTAGGCAGGTTGGGCATCAGCAACCTCAAACCTCAACTTCTCATCTTTCGTATCCTATGACTATTACATCAAGAATGCCGCCCAGTGGTCCACAAGGCCACATGGAAGTGTCTAGGGCGCCTTTGTCTATGCCGGGGATGCCCAATTCTGCTGCAATCTCTCTTCCCCAAACGTCAACAGCTGGGGCTGGAGGGCTTGGCCCTATCCCAGCTCCATTACCTACGGCTGCTACCACCGGGAGGGAAGATTTTAGGCCATTTACGGGATATACCACCCCTATGCCTCCTAGCCCGTTTGCGATGCCTGCCAGCCTACCAACCGTCCTTCCGCCTGTGGGAGACGGAGCCCGTGACTCGAGGCGCCAAAATCTGCAGAATGGAAGGGACGAGCCTGCGAGGGCAGAGGATGCCATACGAGGAGGGCTCAGCAGAGCTTTATCGGGTGGGTTGTCAAGTGTAGTGGGAGAGGAAGAAAGGAGAAGGCGTGTGGAAAAGGAAAGGGATGGCAATGCTCGGATGAGCGGCTCTAACCTCGGGAACCGAAGTCCTGATAAGCGGCTGAGCTCGGGCTTTAGTATTGGCATGGGTCCCGGTACGGCCAAGGGTTGGGATGATTCCTTTCACAAGGCCTTTCCCGAGGCCAATAGGGAAGATGGGAAACTTTCTAATGCGTTGGGCAAAAGGGAGAGGGACGAGGAGGAAGCGGGGAAGGTGGAAAAGAAGAAAAAGCACCACCATCATCATCCCCCACAGTATGTATCCACTCATGTTTATTGTTCTACATCAGAAGGCTAACGGAGAAGGAAATCTAGTACCATCCATCACCACCGTCATCACCATAAGGTAGATGATGAGCCAGCAGGGTCAAACCTCGAGATTCCGCTGGCAAGGGCTGGAGCGCGATCCAAGTCACCCAACAGCATGGCCATGGCTCACCCACACCATGTTCATCAAGTGACTGTCCATCATCACCACCCTGCTGCTGTTTCACCGGCCCCTCCGCCACAACGGGTCAAGACAAGTTTGCTTATAGATTCGTCCAAGGTGTTGGCTAGTCTGGCTTCAAAACCAAGGCAGTATCTCGGCTCAACGATATATCAGCCCACACCGACTCCGAAACAAGGGTACTCTGTGACGCAGCCGTTGCTACCGCGATTCGAAGGCAGAGAGAATTGCATATTTCAGGTTCGAATCCCACGTAGGTTCCTCAGCGTGGAGCAGAGAAGAGATGTGCACAGACGTAGATGTGTGTGGGGCACGGAAGTGTATACGGATGACTCGGACGTTCTGGGCGTGTTGGTACATCTTGGAAAGGTCCCCGGAGTGCTTCCGGAGGGGACGGCCCCCGATCTCGTAGCAGATACTGGGTGCGGGAAGATTACCAGCCGAGGAAATATCACAAACATGCCTTCAACAAATCCATCGCCGGCCAAGAAGAAAGGTAAAGGGGCGCACACAGCGGACGGGGGACCGACTATCCCACAAGGCAAGGATCTTATTGTGAACCTCCTCATCCTACCAACGCTACAAAAGTATACCGGATCGGTACGAAATGCGCTAAAGTCTCGTAGTTGGAACACTATCCACGATGGTATGAGCTACTCGATATGGGATATGGAGTGGGTGGAGGCGGGTGAGGCTGAAGCTAGAGGCGGTGGCAGTAGAAAGCGCCGGCTTGACGAGAGAGAGTGGGTCAGAAGATGGGGCGAACTCCCGCCTAGTAGAGGTGGAGGTGGTGTGGGAAAGGTGGGATGGAACAAAGGGAGGTGGTCGGAGAGCAAGACGGGGATGAGAAAGGGCAATGTTACAGAGGTAGGAGCTTGATTTTGTTTTTCACTAGGATTTGCTTTCTTGCTTTGTTTACCAAGGAAAAGACGGCGCCGAACGGAAAAGTTTATTATTTGTTTTTATTTGTTTTTATTTGTGTTTTTTTCCCTTTTTTTTCCCGCTCCTGATCACACAACCTCACGGGATAATAAATTGCCTATCCAATTTACCGTAGTATTTTTTCCCCTTCTTACCGTCTTATTTCTTTGAACCGTTTGGGAGGATTGCTGTCGCTCTACGTTCATCTGCTCTACCTTATGACTGTGCGATACGATCGATTCATTTTTTTCCTTCTATATCTATATCGGTGGGCGGTGTTTTTACAGTATCATAGCCAGGATTTCCTCCCTTTTTCTTCTTGTGCCATCTATTTTCTATCTTGTGGTACTGTACCATTCATTCATTCGCCCATTTACCATTATGGTCATAGTCCAAGTTAAAGTTAAAAGTATAGTAAAGTAAAAACATATCATACCCAGAAACATTTCCTCGTATCATACCAAAAATGGATTACCGGTAGCTAATTAGCGCTTCCCCTCCCCTTACCTTTTCACAATGTTCAGCATCGTCATGATGAGGACTTTTTGTATTCACCCGCGGCAAAAACCACTGACTCTACTGGTAACCTCGAACCTCAAGCCATCCCTCTTTCCACGCATGTCAGACCGAGAGGGTATCATAATACCGGTAATGTAAGCAACCCACCAAAAAAATCCCCAATCAAAAAATCAAGCCACGCACCCACCACCACCAGATCGGACACACCCAAAACTAGGGCTGACCCGACCGGAACACGCGACATCCCTCCCCCCTCCACCCAATTCCAAAAAAGCGCGCCAAGATTTCCCGTCTCACGGTTACTTCCTTAACCTACCCTTTCCTAATCTGGCAGGAAGTCAGATGAAATGAGACATGTCAAAGCTTTTTTCCCTTCCTTTCTTTTTTCCTTTCTTTTCGGTTGGATGGGGATTGCCGTATGAGCTGGGTGGGTGGATGGGATTTTGTTTCGGATGAAGGGGGGGCAGGGGGGCAGGGGGGGTTAGGTCGGGTAACTGCTCGTATATAATAATTTTCTGACATATGATACAACTGCTATAGTACGGTAATTGCATGGGTAGTGAGACGACGATTTCGCTCGGACAGATAGTATTCACCCGGAAGCAATACTAACCCCAAACCACGGAAAGAACCAACGGACGGACGAAAATGATTTCACGATCAGGAAACAAACAGAACCCGTTTGGG
>Ga0307509_10001879_pt1 | contig 34668 bp, 32 predicted proteins | sample 10_EM_MG_FD_202245 | JGI IMG/M metagenome (GOLD analysis project Ga0307509, IMG submission 202245) | Populus trichocarpa ectomycorrhiza microbial communities from riparian zone in the Pacific Northwest, United States - 10_EM | ecosystem: Host-associated > Plants > Roots > Unclassified | place...
CCGCCCCCACATACACATTCCACACCTCCAAACTTCTACCCCCTCCCAAATCAAACACTAACCCTATCCTCACCCTCTCCCTTACCACCACTCTCCACTTACCCTCCCATCTCTCATGAACTTTAATACATACCACCGCTCCCACACCTCCTTGTAAATATCCTCCCACACCATCCACACTATCATAACCCTCCATAACAACCGTCCTCTCCCCATCTATTACCGGTATTTCCTGAAACATATACACATCTACACCCTCTTCCCTACTTCCCACACTATACATACCACCCAAACTCATCCTCACATTCGCCGATACTATCCTTAATCCCTCCTCAGCATAAACTCCTCAACCTACTCACCTCCATCCTAACAGCCAAACAATTCCCTTCCCCTGCCTCTTTCATCATATGCCTTCCTCCACACCCCCCACACTTTCTAAAATGCCCACAAGCCTGCCTCCAAACATTACACTTCCCACACCTATGCTGCCACCCCGTATGTCCAACCTCCGCACACACACTACACCTCAACACTCTACTTTCACATCTCCACCAACTGTGACCCATCTTCGCACACTTAGTGCACCATTCCATCTCCTTCCTATCCACATATCTCTTCAGCCTATACACCTCTCCACCCCACTTCATACCATTCTCTAACCACTTCACCCTTTCACCCTCTCTCGCCACATACACCACCACACCCACAAACTTTAAACCCATTCTCTTCGCCTTCTCTTCACCCACCAACCAAACCGGATCCTTCATCAACTTCATCCCCACCTGTTCCTCTAATCCCTTCCTCAATTCCTTCATCTTTCCTTCCCATACCCCCAATTCCACCCCTGGTATCACCATACCCGCCCATACATCCATCGCCCTCACCCCATCTACCTTCCTTTCAACTATTTCACTCCATTTCTCCTTTCCCAACTCCATCACCCTATCCACTCCTTCTCCACTACCCATTTCCACCCTCACCTTCTCCTTTACTCCCTCAATCTTTACCACCTCCCCCTTACTCAAACCCAATTCCTCCTCTACCCTTCCCGTGCTCCACACACTCCCACTTCCCAAACCTCCTCCCTGTGAATCCAAAATCACCTCCACCTTCAAATTCCTCCTCTCCCTCTCTTCCATCACGTCCTCCATCACCCTCCTTTCCCTATCCTTTTTCCCCTCCAATTCTACCACCTCCTCACTCTTCGCTCCCACTCCCACCCCCATCAACACCTCTTTATAGCTCCTCCCCCCCTCCACAACCACCTCCTTCTCAATGCTCTCTCCCCTCATTCCCCTTCCAACTTCATCCACTCCTTCCCTACCACCTCCCACCAAAACCCCTTCACCCCTCATCCCCAAAACTATATCGCTCAAACCATTCACTCTCTTTCTCAAATCCTTATGCCACCTCTTCATCTCCAAATCCACCGCAAAACTCCTCGCTTCCTCCACCTCCACTCCCAAAATATACCTTATTTCTTCCACCTCTTCTTTCCAATCCCTAAAATCCTTCCTCAAACTCTTCACCTCCTCCCTCGACCTACCCATATCCTTTCCCCTGCTCACCATCCCCTCCTTCTCCCTCACCTTCCTCTCTTCTTTCTCCATTCTCTCTTTTCTCAACTTCTTTATCTTCCACGCCTCTAAACTATCCACTCCCTCCTCTTCATCACTCTCACCCTCCTCCACCACATCCATCTTCAACATCTTTTCCTCTTTTACCACCCTCTCCACCTCCTTACCCTTCCCTCCCACCTTAAACAAACTCCTCCTCACTTCCTCTAAACCCCTTTCTACCCCCACAAACTTACTATCTCCCAAACCATTACCCTCCGTAGTCTTCCCATCCTCCAAACCCATTGCCACATCGCTCTCCTCCCACATCTTACTCAAAACATTCTTCCCCTCTACTTTCCTCCCTCCACCAATCACCACTTTTTCCACCCCACCCCTCTTTCTAATAAAAACCTCTCCATTTTCGCACCCCCCATCCACTTCCACCAATCCGTCAAAAACCTCCCACCCCTTTTCCTCACTTCCTCTTATCGCCACCTCACCACCTACCACCCTCACACTCTTCTCCTCCAATAGCCTTTTGCCACCCTTCCCCTTACCAACCCTAGCCCCCAAACTTCCACCACTAGCTCCTCTCCCACTTTTTTCCTTATTTCCAACCATGGCCTCCTTAGAAATCCACGTAGTCTAAAGAGTAAATGAAGCCTCAGCTGAAAGGCAAAGAATGCGCCTCGTTGGTCAATCGCTCGAAATCGTGTTTTGCTCGTAGTCGTTATTTCAAAAACCAGGTAAATAGCGGTCGTCGTGGATGTGTGCACTCACTTTTTCGGTGGCACTTGTACAAGTAGAATCCATGGATTGCACAACCGAACACACCTATTTTCCACAGTCCATGGAGTGGGGGGACATCTTGGGATGTTTTACGTTGCAACCAATGTAATCCATGGAAAAAATCTATGAACCGAACGAGGCCTAAATCGGCAATCAGTGCATCTGAAGAAGAAGAAAAGAACCCCACCTTGAATACTCCAGTCGACTCTTGCATCCCTTTCCGTTTGTGGGAGGAAGGAAAGAAAAAAAGAGCTGCCCTGCCCCAATAGGATTTGCTGTCGTGCCCAACCTATCAGCCCGCCACCCTCTTAATCTTGACATCAATCCCCGAGTCTCTCCTCGAGTACCGTACTCGAGTACTCAAATATCGGAATTGAATGAATTCATGGGACCCCAAGGCTCTCCTGTTACCGAGCCCTTACATGTGAGTATTACCATACAAGGACATCTCCTCCAGTTTTCCGACTACCGCTATTGGTTCCTTCCACTCTTCTTAATGCAACTCTAGTCACATTGTGAACTGAACTGCGCATTTTTCGAAACAGCCTCCTCGAGTATAATACGGTATCCTCGAGTACGGTATGCAACCCCACAGGTGTTCAAATCCCTGTCTCTCCGATCACCCACCTTAACCTGATAACTTACTCACTCACCAGTGGCGAGAATAAGTCCTGAGACAACCGGCGCCGGCACACTCCCCCGCAAAATTCAAGCATCATGATAACCACAATGGCGATTTAAATTACAATCCCGCCATAATGATTATTAATACTAAGACCTGGATGTTTATGTCCCTCCTTCTCTCTACTCGAGTAGGAGTATGGTAATAGGATCTTGATTTTGACTACCGCCTTGATCTGAGTTGTTGTAGTACTCGACTACGGTATTGTGACAGTTGAGCACTCTGTTGTGGGGAATCGTGGCTGCAACCGTCGTCTCAGGACTTATTCTCGCGAGTAAGTTAGAACACATTTGCGGACCGGCACGAAGCCGGTACTGTACTTCGCAATCATGACTAGCAATGATTGGCTGGCGCAAGATTATGAAGCCAAAGAGCCTCATTAGTTACCACCCCTCTTTTTCCACCTCCTAGAGATTTCCTCATGCTCTAGCAGGAGTCGGATTCTCACTCGACACAATCCCTCTCTGACTTCTACGCAAAAAGGAATTTAGATAACAGACTATTGTGCTTAACTTATATAGTTCCGCGACAGATCACCGGCGGTTTCAACTTTTTCAACAGCAGTAAGTAACTCGTTCGGCGAGACCGCCAACACCACTACCGAAATATGTGTGGCATTTTCAACGCATTAACAGATCGGCAGCGATAGCCAAATGAAAGGCCAAAAGTTCACAACATTATACGATCGCTAGCACATAACCCAGGGATGAATGGGATTTTGGCTTGTTCCCTACTTCTCTTCTCGCGATCTATCATCCTCAGCTAACGACCGGCACACGAGTAACGGTAGAGCCAGGAGTATATATAAACCAGAACGAAGTCGCCCTCGCATTCTTCCATACATCACCACTCATGACCATTCTCATCGCTCAATGTTCCCCCTTCCCATTCCCATACTTTGGCTCTAACAAAGGAAGCAAAGATAACCAGTGTTCATAGCCTCCCGGAATCCAGCTCTTCCACGCTTCCTCCGAGCTCTTTTGTTTTCCTTCCGCTTTCCTTCCCGTGGACGCATCGAGTTCATTTCCGGAATATTTGTACCAACAACGAACATCGCCGCAAGAGCACGCCCAGCAGCATCTCACGATTTCTAACATTGCGGTATTCCAAGGTGGCCTGTTAGCAGGTGAGGGACCCTGCAACATATATGGGAGACTTTTGAGCAGGCTAAAAACGAGTTTTCCGGGCAAGGTCTCCTACTTTCGAATATTATAAATAATTGTGAGGAAGACTATTACATCCCTACCACGGCTATTCCATGTAGGGATACCTTACACTTATCACCTCCGGAGCACCCGTGTGAGCCCCTGGGGTCACTACGAGTAATCGTTCGGGTATCACTAATCACTCTGCTATCCCTTGCCGGAAGCCCTATATCACTGAAAATATTGTGAGATGTTTTTAGTGAAGTAGTTAGCATACTAGGTAGTACCACCCTGGCGGTATTAAGAACTTTCCGAAGATGTTCTTACACGGAATTGGATCGCAGTAGTTTACTTTGAGGTCGTTTTCCTATTTAAGGATTAGAGTGAGGCTCAGCTAAGATCAAAGGGCGCGATCGCGCGATCGCCTCTTCGCTCTTGACCTTGAGCATTGCGCTTGTACTCGCGGGTGAAGAGAATTAATATCTTGTTCCGTTTTGTCACTTGTGGCAGTGGGCGGAATAGCATGGACCAAACTCTGCGATAGCTTCAAGAATTATAAGCAGTGTTCTTAACCGTCTAGTCCGTCCGTCTAGGCTGAGGACTCGGGAAGGTGAGGACTGAACGGACTATAGGGGACTATAGTCCTAGCGCTTGGACCTCCGGTACTACCCAAATTGATATCATGCACCTCTAAAAGGATTCTTTTCCCATCATGAGACATCACTCGTGTCGTCCCCGGCGGTCTCCCACCGTCCCCGACCCTCCCGTCCTGTCCGGGGCTCTTGGAAGTCCCCCCACAGGGCCCTGCCGGCCCCCCGGACTGTTGGGAACCCTGATTAGAAGGAAAGGTTTCCGGAGCACAAAACATTTTTGGAACATAATTCAAGATCACAAGGCACAAGATCACATTCCTCAAAGGATTCAATCCTTTGTGTAGTTACACAATCCTATTTTAAACGTCCACGAGTGATCTCACAGAACTACCCCCTCCACCACCGCTACCTCGGCTTCCACTCCTCAAAATATCAATCCTTTCCATACACCCCCGAGGAAGCTGACCATTGGTATATTATCTGAAAGAAATTCTCTAAGTAGCACACCCCAAATCCCTATCGATACTTTCCTGTGCATTAGGTAAAAGGGAACAAAACAAGAGTAATCGTACGAGTAGTGTACAAGGCTAAAACATCCTTCACCCAAAAATAAATCCCAAGAATATGTACATTCCCCAAACCTAATGTGATTTGATTATCAAGTAACAGAATAGGGCTGCCTGGCAGCGGGGAAAAGGTTAACTTATCATACCCAAGATTCTATTTGCAATGGTTAACAAACGGCACCGAATAGCAACGATGGTGGATAGCGCGCAACGTATTCTCTTCGCTCTTGCTTGCTAAACTAGCGGCAAAAACAGAAGTATATATAAAAAGAATAACGAAGTTCTGATCCTTTTATGATCACCAAACAGTTCTTTCTTCCCCGCATGTTCCACATCTTAAACAGAAACAAAAGAAAGAAACATTCTGTGTAAGCCCTAAACAAGTCAGGCGCATCACAAAGACTCCCGCTCTCTTGCGCCTTTTGTTCAATGCCCAGCTATTCTCTTTCCTTCATTTCCACAGTTGCGCCCCGTTCCCTTAAGTGTCCATGCTCCTTCCTCATCCACCAACGGAAGCATATTCCTGCGCTTTTCGCACTGGTATGCAACAAAAGAAACTATTGCTAAAGAATTCAGACCAGAATTAATTAACTGGTTTCCAATAGATTCTAACTTGGTCCTTGACACGCTAGAGGAAGACTGAAGGCGGAGGACGATAATCATCAGAGACCATCCAGAAAAAACATATTCACCCAGCACTAGCAGTACTAACAAACGAAGATTTCCATGAGACAAGATCACAAACTCAAGCAAACGAAGCGGGACCCACCCACCGAATAGGTCGGGAACGGCGGGCTTGTTGGAGTTTCACAACTCTATATCGTGCCCATTTTCGGCAGCTAGCGTGAGCTGTGTTTGGCCGGATCTGCTTGAGCTATTGCGGTTAACCTCCCTTTCGCCTCAAAAAAAACAGATTCACTATTCTTTCGTGTCCATTCGCTGCAGTCAGCTAGAACGGTATTCGGCTGGGGTCACAGAGGCTATCGTGTTTGATATCTTTTCGCCCAACAGGAGCTTGAATACTCCCTCACGACGATCCATGGCCCGGAAGAGCGGAGTTCGACCAGATTTACTCGCGCCATCGGGATTTACATCATTTAATTCTAATAGTCGCCCGACTGCCCCCACATGACCCCCCCGGACAGGGCAAGAAAGCGGTGTTCTACCATACCCAGTGTCTGGGGTGCTGGGGTTGACGTCTTTCAGTCCCAACAATTGTCTACGGGGTAGGACGGGGTGGGCCACGGCTCATGGGCTGCCTTTTTGAAGGGTTTAGATGGACCATATGGGACTATAGTCCAAGTGCTAGGGCTTCCAGTACTAGCCCAAGTTGAAATCATACCCTCCGAAGAAATCTTTAAAGTCTCATCAGATATCACTCGTTCTAGCCTGGCTGCTCGACCGTCCCAACTGTCCGCTGTCCCATCGCCCGCCCCTTGGCTGTTCAGCCCCCTTTTTCTGTCACCAGTTCTTCCGATAGCTGCATCTTATTGACGTGTTTCGACACCCTCTTGCCTCTCAGTGTGGGCCCCTTAGACCCATCTTTTGCCACTTATTCTCATTCGACCAAGTTACCCAATGACTCTTGAAGGATTGGTTTCGTATCTGCTAGTCGTATTGCATAACAATATTATAAAATAACTGGAGCGAGTGGAAGCTCTCAGGGAGATAGACACAAGGCAGATAAGGCCCATCAGAGCGGGTGCAAATCAAGAATAACCGGAGGAGTGTCCATGGCGCGTGATTGACAAAACTATCTTTCTCTCGCCCCGGACTATTTTCCTTCCTCCCTCTGCCATCTGTCTTTGGCCACCACCTTTTTACAGTATATTGAGGAAGGCTTCTCCCCTCACTAATGCCAAAGATACTATAATTTTTTGCTCCTCCCAGGACAAAAGAAGTAAAAGATTTTTTTTATATTTATTTATTCCTTTTTCTTTTTCTTTCTTTTTTCTTTCTTTCTTTTATTTTTTCTGTTATGATATTCTTTTTTTTTTGTATGATAATTCCGCCAACCCCCCATTCGCTTCTGCTACCCGCCGATCGCCAACCTTGATTAAGGTCTAGAGTCGGATTCTACCACCTCGTAGCAGGATTGTTGAACCCCACAGCCTTATTGATGAAGGCCAAGTTCTTCAATCTCCCAGTCCCCATAGGGCAGGAGGTTTTTTAATTCTCCTGCCCTACATGACGGATCGTTCAATAATAACTGATTTTCAGCATGGATTGAACTCCTAGGCTCCCGCTAATTGCGACAGGAGTGTTAACCACTGCGCCAGCTGGGTATTTCATGAAATGTCAACTTGGGAACTGATACTTATCCTACTGGAACCCCGACTTCACGATTTTGATGTGTGGGCGGTGTTTCCTCCCGAGCTGCTGGGAGATTTCAAAGGAGGTGTTTTTTGCGTCTTGGATGTTTAATGAGAGATTCTCAGTGGTTTTAAGCAGAAGCGGCACTCGGCGAGCAGGTTACTGTCCTATGATATGAGACGAATCCGAGTATAAATAGTTACTGGCAATGGAGAGGGAGAAACTATCCTCCGGTGATATGAGCTGGTGGTATCATTGCGGCTGGCGTTATTTCTTAAACCCATAGCTGTGTTCTCGGTTCCGTCTTTGAAGCAGGGATAGGGCTTAAGAAAGGTTCCAATGAACTAGCATTCACGTATCGGAGGTATAATATATATAATACCCTTTCTGCCCGGCCCCATCCTTGATAGAAGAGCTAAAGAATGAGGGCCAAAGTGCGATCAAAATAGTCACTAAACGCAGCCACAGGTGGCAGGAAAGTTGACGGACAACACTCTTCTGTAAAGTATGTGCGGAATGAGGGTCGTACGGAAGTAGCCAATAAACTAAGAGATGTGACCTGGAACTTAGGAAGCTGGAGGAAGGATATGGAGCGTAAGTTTACCGCCTATAATACTTCGTTCATTCGCTCTCTCTCGCTTTGTTCTAAACTGCTCTCAGCTCAAACTAACAGTAAAGACAGGTGTATAAGTAAAACATAATACCGCATACTGATCCACCTATGGATCACCACACCTATCTCTGTGTTTGCCACATCACCCTATTCCTCCGAAAACTCCTAGGATAACAAAGAAAAGAGCATCGAGATAAAAGGTTTTATAGAACACTCTCCCGTATCCGTTCCGTCTGCATATCTCCTAAACTATCCTTCCCACTCCCGTAACGTAGTCAAGCAGATCCGTCTAGTAACAAAATGTAGAGCCAGGATAATATCTTACGATCCCGATGCCCTATGCCTATACCAAGTATCATACAACAAAGGCATTGGGTGAGAGACATCACGAAATATAATAAAAGCTATTAATATCTTGTGTGATAATCAGGTTCAGGGTGGGAGAGGGGAAAACTTGAACAATCCCTTCCAGTTCTTGAAAATTGAGGATGATATCAATCACGGATTTGGATGCTCGTTTCAAGGCAAAGGAATGATATATATAAAGGCAACACAAGGATTGTGGGGGGGCTTTTTCCCCGCTGCTCATTCCACTTCACCAACTGCCCCGATCGCTAGATAGTTCTTGTTACTAGGCTATATAAGAGGCGGGAAAACACCAAAACTGTGGATACGCTTGCATTGAAACTAAGCGATGGGTGCGATAAGCACATCTCCTAGGCGCCAATAATTGTAGGATGCGTGGATTGGTGTTAACCAAACTATCTTTAACAACCGCAAGAATTAGAAGCATACGTTAATTATAATTTTCAGAGCACAAGATATAAGATCACCCTAGTCAGCTCTGTGCATACCATCCTCCTATTTCAAAGATTTTCATAATCTCCCGCCACCATCGCCACAACCAGGGCCTCCACACTGCGATATATTGATCTCTCCCATATCCCCATGTAAGCCGACAATTAAGGGCATTCGAAAAGAATATCTATTCCACTTTATGCGAATAAGAAATAAAGAAAGAAGGAGCTATCGTACTTTACAAAAAACCGAGACACCACCGAAAATAAAACTACAGATATAAGTTACCCTCTGCCAAAAATTAAATCTGTTCCATTATTATTGAGCGGAAGAATGCGATTGACTGGGAGTGAGGGAAAGGTTGACCTATCAAAGGAAACCTGTAAATTAATCCCCAAGGACGCCAGAAGGATACTAAGGAAGAAGAAAACGTCTAAGAGCAGACTATGAAAAACAAATTCACGTGACCTCACAGGTATGTACCAACAAACAGCAATTTATAGAAGGAAAGAAGATAAATACTAGGGGAAAAGATGGGGGGAGTAAATCACGGGATAGGTGGAGGATTCTTTCGGTCCTGTAATAGTTTTGCGACTCTATAGTGCCCGTTTTTGGTCGCCAGTGTGAGTGGTGTTCCCCAGTACTCACTGGAACTATTGGGGTTGACATCTTTCCGCTCCAATAGAAGTTTCACTATTTCCTCATGGCCTTTCTGGGCAGCCCGCGAGAGCGGTGTTCGGCCAGAAAAGGTATCTGGGGTGTCGGGGTTGACCTCTTTCCGCCCCAACAGTAGCTTCACTATTCCCTCATGGCCGTTCTCAGCAGCCTGCGAGAGCGGTGTTTGGCCACCACAACTGTCTGGTGTGTCGGGATTGACCTCTTTCCGCTCCAATAGTAGCTTCACTATTCCCTCATGGCCATTCTCGGCAGCCCACGAAAGAGGTGTTTGGCCGAATTTGCTTGAACTATCAGGGTCGACGTCTCTCCGTTCCAAAAGTAGCTTCACTACTCCCTCACGGCCATTCCTGGCAGCCCACGAGAAGGGTGTTTGGCCATGATACGTGTCTGGGGTATCGGGGTTGACATCCCCCCGCCCCAACAGTTGCTCCACCACCCCCTCATGGCCATTGAAGGCTGCCCACGACATCGGTGTTTGGCCGGATTTGCTTGAACTATTAGGGTTGACGTCTTTCCGCCCCAGGAGTAGCTTCACTACTCCCTCATGGCCATTCCTGGCAGCCCACGAGATCGGTGTTTGGCCATACTCCGTGTCTGGTGTCTCGGGGTTGACGTCTTTGCGCCCCAACAGTAGCTTCACTACTCCCTCATGGCCATTCCTGGCAGCCCACGAGAACGGTGTTCGGCCATACTCCGTGTCTGGTGTCTCGGGGTTGACATCTTTCCGCCCCACCAGCAGCTTCACTATTCCCTCCTGGCCATTCTCGGCAGCCCACAAAAGCGGTGTTCGGCCGGATTTGTCTGAACTATCAGGTTTGACGTCTTTCCGCCCCAATAATAGCTTCACTACTCCCTCATGGCCATTCCCGGCAGCCCACGAGAGCGGTGTTCGGCCATCCCACCCGTCCCGAGCGTCGGGGTTGACATATCGCCGGTTAAACAGTTTACCAACTACCTGCGGTGCTCCCCATAGCCGACCTATGGTCCCAGGATTGACAAATTGCGGCCCAAGAAATAACTTCACGACTTCCTCATGTCCGTTTCTAGCGGCATATAACAGTGCTGTTCGGCCCTCATCCTTGTCCCGCATATCAGGCTGGATATCCTCCTGTTGCAAAAGCAGCTCCACTACCTTTTCACGTCCACACCTTGCCGCCCATTTGAGTGGCGTCATACCCGCATCGTCTCTCTGGTTCACATCACATCTGTTCATCTGAATCAAGGTATCAGCGACCTCGGCGATGCCGAAGTAGGAGATGCAGTGCAGCGCAGGAAACGGCTCAGGATGCCTATTGTCCCAGTCAAGGCCAAACTCGTCAACGAGCGACTTCCAAAGGGATTTAGCGGATATATGACTGTCCCATTGGCCAAGAAGTTTGAGAGCAAATGTCTCTGCGCGTTCTGAGAGCTCCATTCGCATGTGGGTTCCCCAATGTAGAGAAGAATATTCCAGGAAGGGTGTATCTCGGGGGTCAGGGGCAGAATCGGCTGAAAGATGCTTTACACTTTGGAAGTTGAGATATGTTAGACAAGTTTCCGCCATCGTCGAGTGTGCTTTGTTGAAGACGTCGAGATGTGTGCCAAGATACTCTTGGAGGGAAAAATGGATCAACCTAACCGCCGAGGCACCCTTATCCACCGTGACAAGTCCTTGACAATAGCTTAGCAATGTCGATATTGGCAGGATTTCGTCGTTATCGAGATGGTCTGACCCTATCCGGATTGCTACGGCATAACGTAGTTCATCTACCCGTAATGACCGCCTCGAATGGGAGATCCACATTAGAACGGCCATCCCGAGTCTTGCCCTTTCCCCACCCTGAGCCTCTATCCTTCTTAGCATCGCCCCATATGCACCCCCCAAGCCTAAGCCACTCTCCATTTCTCTAAGCCTTTGTCTCCTTCGATATATTGTCGCTTGTTGTAGAATCGTCTCGATGCCTAAGAATACAAGCAGGAATCTAGATGCAATATCATTCAACACAGTGCTTCAGGAAATTTTGGGAGTGTTCCCTTCATACTTACATTTCAGAAACCGTTTTGGGAAGATTCTGGATAATTTCCTCCTCCAAACTCTCGTCCATCGCATGCGGCATCGTATCCTCTTGTAGTTTCGCTCTGAGGAATGTGATCATATCATTCCCGGCGGATGTTATTGATCTTGTCACGGCCCTCTCGGCAAAGTGCTTGTCAATTTCATCCCGGATATGGGGTCTCCCGGTCAGAAATAATCGAGCGCAAGGCGCCTTTTGGAGAATTTGGTTGAGTAGGTCGAGAAGCTTCACACGATGTTTAGCCGGATACTCGTCTAGGGCGTCCATGCATATAAATGTGCGTCGTGCGGACGCGATTCCCTGCAAGAACCCTATAATCTCCCTGAGCTGTAGCCTCTGGCCGCCAATAACCTTCCCCCTTTCCCGAAAAGCTTTGACTATTTTTTCCGGAACTTCATCCAGTCCACCGACAACCTGTCTCAGCACCGAACCAAGAATAGCATCTGGGGATTGCTCCTCCTTAACGGCGAAGTCGAAGTAGAAGCACGCAACACCCGTGTTTCCTTGCACGGCCTGCTCGCATAATGAATCTATCACTAGTGAGCTAATATTACAGCTTATTAGCAACATCTTTCTAGCCTCAAGTATCATCTCTCTTACCTAATGTAGGTCTTGCCAACACCCGGACCTCCATAACAAAACAAGGCTGGACAGTTAGGTCCATCACTGCTTGTACCATCCAGCCAATTTCGATATTCCCCCGTTTGGAAGAGCCAGTCTCCCACCTTTTCAACGCGACGAGTTCGGATGTCGTAGTGGCGTGTCTGGGGCTCAAGTGGGGATAGCCAAGCCAAAATCCCGGAATCTTGGTCAGAGATTGTACAATTATTCCACACATTGTTAACAGAATTGTCTGTATTGAAGCAGTGAGTATTATTAAAATAACGGGAATCACAAGAGTTGATATCTTCGCTGGTGTGAGGTTGAGACATTTTGGATTTTTCACAGTTTCGACGATTGTAGAGAATAGGTTCTTGGGTAATTATGCCTGGTAGAGCTGGTTGATATGGTTTCCCGGAAGCGACGATGAGCAGGAATGATGGTGATTTTTCAGGCCTGGTGGGCGAAGGTCTATTCCAAATAACACGCCTTCTAATTGCGCACTACCTGTGAAACCAGCAGAATTGTTGGCTGCCGTACGCCCAAGCCCCAATCGATGCATGGCGGAAGAGGAAAATTAATATCTTGTGCTGTGTTGTCACTGACGGCAGTGCTGACCGACTCTGCATGTTACAGCTTCAAAAATTACCAGGCGTATCGGAGCTGTGATTCGAACACACAAGACCCGAGATCGATCCAAAGAGGAGTCTGTCCTTCTCTGCAATTGGACTATCCTATTTCGGGATGTCTTTCATGATCTTACACCGACCCCTTCACCACCACCCGCTCCTCCACGGTGTCTCCTTATAATAAAGAATGATAACTCGACGTCACCAAATATCAAATCAACCTCCCTGCATATGTCGGCAATCTGTCCATCTGAAAGAAGAAAAAAACTCTTGAATCGACTCTTACATCCCCATCCGTTTATGGAGGAGAGAAAGAAAGCAAGAGCTGCCCTACCCCAGATCCAGGATTAAGACACCCTCTGCCTCCAATTACCTCTCAAGATATACGGTATGCTCTACTTTAGTGCCTAAATACGAAGATATTCTACTCTAACTTTAAGTATTGCGCAAAAGGGTGAGATTTGCCAAGAGCACGATAGGGGTTGACTTTCCCCAGAAAGTTCAAACTTAATCCCTCACACACTCACCCATTAGACCTTGCGCATGCTAAAAAAAAACCCAATTCCACAAGACAGAGTCACAGACTGAAGAAAATCAAGGGGGGCCCACTTCGCGGATACATGGGGAGTTACCGGCATGTTTCACTACTTGCCGACCCAATGGCGTCTGGCAAGTTTACCGTGGGTTGCCCTGCCATCGGTACGAGTATTGTTGTGACGCACCCTCGCTGATGCAAGCTTGCCGCCCAAACCACATTGGAAGGTAAGCGATATGCCCTTGCTGCTCCTGACCTCCTGGATTCTAAGTTAGAAAGGTGGAAGGAGGTCTTTTAGCCCGGCAAGCCGAATACCTGTGGAATCAAGTCTTCCAGGGCCACATCCGCTTATTTACGGTACTGTAACGCTCAACCTATAACAGCCAGCAACCCTCTGAAACTAGGCATCCATCCCCGAATAGCAATAGCATGAAATCCCCAAAGATCTCACGATACCGAGCCAAGACATGTTCGTATTACTCGCCAGGAAAAAATTGTATCCCCGACCTTTACCTACACGCTTGGAGCGGAGTTTAGAACTGCGCTTACGAGTAGCTCATGACAACGGGTAGTGTCCTAGTTCAAGTATTGTGCAGTGACTGTATACTACCACGGTATGGGTAACGACTCGGGACAGACTTTTTTTTTGGGCGAGTGCACTACCTCTACTCCGACAATTGGTTTCTTCCACTGTTCTTAATACAAGTCTACTCTCATTGTCAGTCGAACTGCGCATTTTTTTGAAATGGGGGAGAAGGGGCTAGCAAAACTATCGCTTCTCGCTAGAATGGAACACGGTACAGGGGGTGAAGATGTCGTTGCTCTTGCCGAGTAGATGCCGACCAAGGAAGTTTTTTCTTCCCTTTTTTTTCCTTTTTGACGTCGCGTGCGCAGAATACCGTCAGTCTTAATAGCGAAGTTTTTCTGCTGAGCTGTCGTGGGAACTGGAGTGAAATAATTAAGCGGCCCTTGAGTACGGTACCGTAGCCTATATCTATCGAGGCATTACCGAGCTTTTCTACCTCATCCCCCGTTTTCGGGGTTAGCCTTGGATAAGCTAGACTTTCAGTGGACTACTATATGGTTATAAAATATCTCTTGAAGGGTTTCACTACAATTGAGGATATCATGGTGTAACCCATCATGGTTATTCCATCGAGATGTAAAAAATCAAAAGGCAATTTTATTTTGTTCCCTGTACTGTACTGTATATACGGGAAATAGCCTTTCAAGCACCAGGAATGAGAACATTGTCTAGATCCCTGGTTCGGAGGACCGGTGGCTTGGGCTGATTGGAGGAAAGAAAAAAGGAGAGCTCGCTTTGAGAACTGTGCAAGCGGCCATATAGGAAAAGAGTAGACTATAACCCTCGTGGCTAGTATCCCTTGCGACTATCGTACTAAGCGGCTCGTGTGCAGGACAGCCTCCATTTCCCTCTGCAGCTTAGAAAAAGTGAAGTGGGGGGCTACATTCCCTCTCCACGGCTTATCTCAATACTCGAGTATTCGAGTTATGTATTGTTAATGGATATCCCCTGGGATCACTTTATACTGGAATAACGGATGCCCGATGCAATGCAGGTAAAGGATATTTTTTTCATCCAAAGATTTGGTGAAATACAAGCTGCTTTATTTCTTCAAGATCAAAGGCTGGTCGTGCGCAGCGAGTGTCCAAATGCTTCCCAAGCATTCTAGTCGCACCCCGCTATGGAACGCCAGGAATTCAGGATCATTTGTTGGATAGCGAGGTTTTGGAAGAAATTCCTTATCGAAGACAATTTGTACGAGAGCAGGGTACAAATTCTCCCAGGATTCGTTCGTAATACGGTAGCGAGGTTGCTCGTGTGTGGGGGGTTCCAATATACCGGTAGCTGGGTGCGACTATACCTTTAATGATTGGGCTGGGGCCAACTTGTGTAACCCTAGAGCCTCATGAGCTACCCCACCCTCTTTCTTCAGTTCCAAAATATTTCATCTTCCTTCGACAGAAGTCTCACTGCACAGAATTCCTATCTAACTCGGGCGGAGGGAGGGTTTCAGGTTCCGGGAGCAGCAGAATACGGGTAATTTCAACACGTTGAACGGTATTGACTTGCACAAGGGTATCGTCAACTTCGGCACAGAAGGTGGTGCCAGGAGGGCATCAAATTCTGCAGCAGCTATCGCTACTCGGACTACAGCAACGGCACTAATGCAGACTAGCTGGCTGACCTGTTTGAGTGGGATACCGGATACTATGGGCTAGCAGGTTCTGAAAATTTGATGATGCGGAAGACCGTTGAGTAGAGCTAGTGTTGTTTCATCAGAGGAATCCGGGGAAGTGAAAGCGGTTCCAGGTAAGGACTTTTGTTTGGGGAAATGCAATGCAGATGTCGCTAAAGATTAGTAAATAGTATTTCCCTGGATAGGTGGTCACTGCGATCGGGCTAGGGAAAATACACTGTTGTTGTGGGACTAAACTGCGCTTTCATTCTCTAGGAGGAACGGTCGACACCCTGCAAGCGGCGCGGCATACTCAAGCAGCTTGCCAACCGAAGAGGAATCCCACGCCACATACAGGAGGATTCACAGAAGGTCAAAAAGAGTTTGACGGGTGAGGTCTCCTACTTCCCGATATGTTAGAAATGCGGAAGAAGCTTATTAAATTATTGCCCTGGGAATTTATGTGTCGATGCTTTAGAGCATCCCCCCGCTACTCCCGACCCGAGCCCCGAAAGTCGCTACCAGATATCGTCTGAGCGTCACCGAGCACCCGAATATCCCCTACCCGGGGACCGCATATCGATGATAAAAACCGCGAGAGGTTCTAGTGTCGTGGTTAGAATGCCTCCCAGTCCTACTCCTACGGAAATTGGAAGTTATCCGGAGGCGAGGTTGGATGGTTGCACTGATCCTAATTCAATGGGCAACGGACTACTGGCACATATTGTGAGAATCATTCCAGAGGAGATCGCCGAAATGTAGGCGGCGATGTTGAATACATTACCAATACAAGTCCTAGGTGTAGATTACTGACACTAGTGTCCGGTTTCCTTCTCGTCCGTCCAAACTTTGACACCCTCCTGGGCGACTTTACTCGGCAATGGAGAAGAAGGAAGCTCGACGGGATGGGCATGGTCGGAGGGGCTCTCGCGTAGCATCCTTATATTCTTGCGGTGAGACCACTAGAATACCCACTCTGGCTCATCACCGTGGATATGTCCTTGTCTACCGTACGGCCCGCCCACTACACTCTGTTGGAGTGCCTCTCCTATAACAGGAACTTTACCCGTTCTATGGTTGCCGGGGCTTGTTAGACCTACCTCAATACTTGGCTTGTGGGGGGCTTTTTCCCCGCTGCTCATTCCACTCCACCATCTGCCTTGATTGCTAAAGTTAGATAGTTCTTGTGACTAGGCTATATATGAGACGGGAAAAGACCAAAACTGTCTATACGCTTGCATTGAGACTACATGATGAGTGGGATTAGGATATCTCCTGGATGCTTTTATTGTGTGGGATGCGTGGGTTGGTGTTGACCAAACTATCTTTGATAACTGCAATAATTAGAGGCATATTTTTAGTATAATTCAAAGGACAAGATGTGAGATCACTCCAGAAAGAAGTCAGCCCTCCACAAGTGCGTCTTTATATTCTAGAAAGCTTTCGTGATATCGTACCGCCACCACCCGGCCTCCACACTACAAAATATCAATCCCTTCCATGCACCCCCAAGTGAGCCGACAATCCCCGCTTCCGAAAGGTCGAATAAACAATTGCATTCCAATCCATTCCACTCCATGCGAATAAGAAAGAAATAAATAAAGAGCTATCGTACTGTACAAAACCGAGACACCAGCGAAAATAAAACTCCGGATATACCCTCCAAAACTTAAACCTATTCCATTATTATTGAGAGGGGGAAAGCGATTGACTAGGAGTGAAGGAAAGGTTGACCTATCAAAGAAACAAGTAAATTAATCCCAAGGACGCCAGAAAGATACTAAAGAAGAAGAAAACGTCTAAGATCAGACTACAAAAAACTCATTCATGTGACATCACGTATACCAGCAAACAGCAATTTCTAGAAGGAAAGATAAACACTAGGGGACAAGGCGGGGGGAGTAAATCACGGGATAGGTGGGGAATGTCGGTCCTGTAGTAGTTTTGCGACTCTATCGTGCCCGTTTTTAGTCGCCAGTGTGAGTGGTGTTTCCCCGGACTTACTGCAACTGTTGGGGTTGACATCTTTCCTCCCCAACAGTAGCTTCACTATTCCGTCATGGCCATTCTCGGCGGCCCACGAGAGCGGTGTTCGGCCATAATGCGTTTCTGGGGTGTCAGGGTTGACGTCTTTCCGCCCCAACAGTAGCTTCACTATTCCCTCATGGCCTTTCGCGGCAGCCCACAAGAGCGGTGTTTGGCCGTATTTGCTTGAACTATCAGGGTTGACGTCTTTCCGCCCCAACAGTAGCTTCACTATTCCCTCATGGCCATTCGCGGCAGCCAGCGAGAGCGGTGTTTGGCCGTATTTGCTTGAACTATCAGGGTTGACGTCTTTACGCCCCAAGAGTAGCTTCGCTATTTCCTCATGGCCATTCTCGGCAGCCCTCGAGAGTGGTGTTTGGCCACACCACTTGTCTGGGGTGTCGGGGTTGACCTCTTTCCGCCCCAACAGTAGCTTCACTATTCCCTCATGGCCATTCGCGGCAGCCCACGAGAGCGGTGTTTGGCCGTATTTGCTTGAACTATCAGGGTTGACGTCTTTCCGCCCCAACAGTAGCTTCACTATTCCCTCATGGCCATTCCCGGCAGCCCACGAGAGCGGTGTTCGGCCATAATGCGTTTCTGGTGTGTCGGGGTTGATATATCGCCGGTTAAACAGTTTACCCACTACCTGCGGTGCTCCCCATAGCCGACCTATGCTCCCAGGATTGACAAATTGCGGCCCAAGAAATAACTTCACCACTGCTTCATGTCCGTTTCTAGCGGCATATAAGAGTGCAGTTCGGCCATCAATCTTGTCCCGCATATCAGGTCGGATATCCTCTTGTTGCAAAAGCAACTCCACTACCTTTTCATGTCCACATCTTGCAGCCCATATGAGTGGCGTCATACCTGCACCGCCTCTCTGGTTCACATCCCATCTGTTCATCTGAATCAAAGTATCGGCGACCTCGGCGATGCCGAAGTAGGAGATACAGTGCAGCGCAGGAAACGGCTCAGGATACCGCGTGCGAGGATGAAGGTCAAACTCGTTAATGAGTGACTTCCAAAGTGATTTGGCAGATATGTGACTATCCCATTCACCAAGAAGCTCGAGAGCAAATTTCTTTGCGCGATCTGAGAGCTCCATTCGCATGTGGGTTCCCCAATATAGAGAAGAATATTCAAGGAATGGTGTGTCTCGGGGGTCAGGGGATGAGGCGGTTGAAAGATCCTTGACGCTCTGGAAGTTGAGATGCGTCAGACAAGTTTCCGCCATCGTCGAGTGGGCTTTGTTGAAGGCGTCGGGATGTTTGCCAAGATACTCTTGGAGGGAAAAATGGATCAACCTAACCGTCGAGGCACCTTTATCCACCGTGACAAGTCCTTGACAATAGCTTAGCCAGGTGGATATTGGCAGGATTTCGTCGTTATCGAGATGGTCTGACCCTATCCGGATTGCTATGGCGTAACATAGTTCATCCACCTGTAATGGCCGCCTCGAATGGGAGATCCACATTAGAACGGCCATCCCGAGTCTTGCCCTTTCTCCACCCTGAGCCTCTATCCTTTTTAGCATCGCCCCATATGCACCCCCCAAGCCTAAGCCACTCTCCATTTCTCTAAGCCTTTGTCTCCTTCGATATATTGTCGCTTCTTGTAGAATCGTCTCGATGCCTAAGAATACAAGCAGGAATCTAGATGCGATATCATTCAGCACAGAGCTTTATGAAATTTTATGAGTGTTCCCTTCGTATCATACTTACATTTCAGAAACTGTTTTGGGAAGGTTTTGGATGATTTCCTCTTCTAAACTCTCGTCCATCGCATTCTCCATCGTATCTGCTTTTAGTTTCGCCCGGAGGAATGTGATTATATCATTATTGGTGGATGTTATCGATCTTGTCACTGCCCTCCCAGGAAGACGCTTGTCAACCTCGTCCCGGATATTCGGTCTCCCAGTCAGAAATAGTCGAGTAGCGGGTGCCTTTTGGAGGACTTGGTTGAGTAGGTCGAGTAGCTTCTTCCGATGTTCCGCCGGATACTCGTCCAGGGCGTCAATACATATAAATGTGCGTCGTGCGAACGTGATATCGTGCAAGAACTCTACAATCTGCTTGAGTTGTAGCCTCTGGCCACCAATAACCTTCTTTCGGTCCCGAAAAGCTTTGACTATTTTTTCCGGGATGCTGTCTAGTCCACCAACAAGCTGTTTCAGTACCAAACCCAGAATTGCCTCAGGGGATTGCTCCTCCTTAACGGCGAAGTCGAAGTAGAAGCACGCAACGCCGATGTTTTCCCCCATGGCCCGTTCGCATAACGAATCTATCACGATGGAGCTAACATCACAATCTATTAGCAATATATCTCTTTTTTCGAATATCTTCTACCTTACCTGATGTAGGTCTTGCCAACCCCCGGACCTCCTGAACAAAACAAGGCTGAACAATGATGTCCATCACTGCCGGTACCACCCAACCAATTTCGATATTCCTCGGTTTCTAAGAGCCAGTCTCCCACCCCCCCAACCCTACGGGTTTGGATGTCGCTGTGCCGTGTTTGGGGCTCAAGTGGAGATAGCCAGTCCAAAATCCCCAAATCCTCGTCAGCGATCGTGCAGTTATTCCAGAAATTGCAAGAAGAAAAGGTTTTATTGTGACAGTTGGTATTATGGGAATAATTGGGATCACGAGAAGAGTTGGTATTTTCGTCGATGTGAGGTTGAGACATTTTGGATTTTTCGCTGTTTCGATGGCTGTGGAGGATGGCTTCTTGGGTAATTATGCCTGGTAGAGTGGATGGGTATGGTTTCCTGGGAGCGGCAATGAGCGGGGTCGACGGTGAATTTTGAGGCCTGGTGGGCAAAGGCTTGTTCTAATTAATCGAGTGGATAACAGCACACTATTTGTGAAACCAACATGATTGTAGGCTGCGGTGTTCAACCTTCAGCAGTCGATGAAGTAGTGGGGCTGCAGCCAAAGTATGCTAGGAAAATGAATACCTTATGCTGTGTTGTCACCGGTAACAGCGGTGATCCAACACAACACAGGGTCGCTCCAGAAGGAAGTCAGTCCTTCTCTGCAATTACATTCTTCTCTTTCGAATAGCCTTTTATGATCCCACACGGACCCCGTCACCACCTGCTCCTCCACGTCACGAGATATGAAATGCACCCTTGCGTATGCCGATAATCCGCATATCCGAAGGAAATACACAGTGGACTCTTACCTTCCACTCCGTTTGCAAAGGATGGAAGCAAAATAAGAGCTACTATTGTACAAAACTAAGACCTCCTCTGCTTCCATGTAGGTTTCAAGATATATCCTCTACGGTTCTTAAGGCTAAACCCAAATAAATTGTACCGTACCAGCATACCAGTATTAGGCAAAAGGTAAGGTTTCCTAGGAGTAATAGAGGGGTTGACTTACCCGAGAAACCGCTAGCTAAATCTCTAACAGGCACGAAGAAGATGCGAAAAACAAAAACAAGTCATCTTCCAAGACACCCAGCACAAAATTCAACCATCGGGCGATACGAATACCTAAAAACAACGATTTTACCCTGACAAGGTAGCACACTGCAGGGAATCAAGGGGGCCCAATTACCGGATGCATGGCGAATTTTGGGCTTCTACCGCAAGAACTCGAATAATTGGACCCGGCGCTAGGAGGTTGAATTAAGGTAAGACAAGCCAAGACCGATTACACAATATCAGTTTCAGATTTTAGAAATGCTAACTTTCTTCATAGAAGATATCATGTTCGTCTTCATTCTCATCAAGTTCAATCTCATCCTCCTCTTCTGAACTCCATCCTACCTTCCAATTTTGGAGACTATCAATTAAGAAAGTTGAGTCAATCCCTTTTACAGAGATTTCCTCATCACAAACACTGCTAATTGGTAGAGAAATACCCAGAATGCGAAAGGCCTTTACAACAACTTCCTTCCGATCACGGGAGAAGCGCTCCCAGGCTTCTCCCACACCCCAAGTCGTAAGCACCCTCCTCCGCCCAACCATACTCCCTTCTAGTCTTCCTCCCGCTAACACTATTTGCTCCTCCTCCGCCCCCACAACATCCAACTTCTCTTCGAGTACCTCCTACCGGTGCTGTGTTAGTTTTTTTTTTTCTTTTCATTCTACGGTAAGTTTGTCACTTACCCTTAATATATCTTTAAACAGACAATTGATTGAAACGTCTAATGGCTGTACCGATAAGGTACAGCCGCCAGGAATCATGCTGACCAGGATGTCGTTAGCAGCAAAGGTGTCGAGAACCTCTTCAGTCTTGTGGGCACTGAAGAGGTCAAGTACGAGAAGGGTTGGCCGGGCTTCAAGAATGGGAATAAGCTGCTCATCCAGCCATTTAACAATACTGGATGAGTTGGCATAGGCTTTTGGGTTGAATTTAACAACCACTCGGAGGTTGTAGTTTTCTCTCTCTGTAAGTATTGTCCCCCCTATCCCTATTCGACGAAAGAAAACTAATGGCTTTACACGAGGGATACCATCGGCGAAAACGGCAAGCCGTATTGTAGCTTGCCGTTTATCCCAACTAGACTGAGAGCTCTGGGCCCATATTGTCTTGGCCCCTTTCTCGTTGTAAGTTCTTCCTGCCAAATATTCAAAAGAAAGTGGAGTCTGATCCATATTGACAATATTAGCTAGAAAATATTGTCCCACATCCCCCAACAGATCCCCCGATACTTGGCCAGTGCCTGGCCTTAACTGTGAGTTGCGCCTATTAAACCTCATCCAATTTAATATGGAATGGCTGAAATCACTGGGTAGCTTGCTTGCAGTATTTGTTACGAAGCGTAAACTAACTTGGTGAAAGCTTAGGAACTAGCGAAACCACCCGTTCGAGAAGGAAAATGAGGTTTGCTGCTCGTTCGGGTAATATTGAATATAGAGCGCCTTACTGACTCGTCTAAACCAGCCCCATCGAACAATACCCCCCGATGCCCACCGATACCGAAACTTCTCATATATGGCCCGTTCCAAGAGCTCCCACCTTGGCCGTCTTCCTTCTCCTGGTACCCGGTACTGCTCTAATGTAAGTCCCACAAATTTCCCCTCCCTTTCCTCCTTCCTCCATCTTGAAAGATTTGCCTCCGGAACCCCAAACCGTATTGAGGTTTCTGCTGGTGTTGGCTTTCATAACAGGGTAGGCCCAATCAAAGTACTTGGTGTCTTCCACTATAAGAGAACTCTTAGCTTATAGCTAACCTTATAGGATCTATAGGGATATTCAACGCGTCGCGGGGCTGCTTGGAGACTTTCTGCAAGTTGTTTGCGCTTCGGGCCTGGCTTTTTTTTGACGCCGGCGTAAAACCTCTCCGTTGACAGGGCAGGAAGAATTGGATGCACACGGATTCGGCCTATTGGTCTGGGAGCCATCACTTTGAATGAAGAGGTAAGAATCTCACAAAAGTGTTAACTGAAATTAGAATTGTTGTTTTTTTGTCGCGTCCACACAGCTTGTTTACATTTATCTCCTTTTCAGCATACACAAGTGAGGTTCACAATTGTAGGTCAAAGCTCATGATTTATCATCCAAGACAGCTCTAACAGGTTAGTTTTTCCGTCCTTGGCTCCTATCCGGAACCTTTACCTTAATTCAACCTCTTAGCGCCGGGTCCAATTATTCGAGTTCTTGCGGTATAGTACTAGCTCCACGATCTTATAGTGGAATTTTCAGTAGCCCGCGAGAGCAGTGTCTAGACAAGTTTACTTGTAACATCTTCCCGCCGAAACCGGGGGTTCTTTCCCCGTTGGCACCCGTCTTCAGCACCCCGCATAAGCGGTGTCCGGGCGCACCCTAGCAGCCCACAAATGCAGTATGACCTCAAGAATATCCTCGGCTTGAGCGTCATTATTTCCGAGAGTCAAACGCGTACCATTAACTATAAACTACTCGAGTAGACCTTTGTAGTGTTACTTAGCCCTTGGCCCCCTTCACGAGCCATCACAGAGGCCCCAGAAAAAGGCCTCATGCAGCGGCATTTCTCTCCGCTAGCCAAACTGCCCTACTTTGAGGTCCCAATATCCCCCGATGCCTCACCCTCAGACCACCCTAATCTCCATCCAATACAATCTCCATTTGGTAAACATTTTCACCCACTTACTTTGCACTCCATCGAGATCTAAAATATGCCTCCCTACTTGCCGAGCCAATGGGGTCTAGCAAGCCGAGTATTCCAGTAGAATCAAGTATTGCAGGGCCACCTCTGCTCATTTGCTGCTGCAATGCTCAGCCTCTAGCAGCCAGCCACGCTCTTAACCTTGAGATCCATCCCCGAGTACGGGTATCCATCGTAATTGCATGAATCTATGCGACCCCAAGGATATCTCGGTACCGAGCGCAGACATGTCAGTATTACAATACTCGAGTACATAAAATAATGGGAATTCAAATTTCTCTCCCGGCTAAACCAAAAACTTAAAATCAGTACAAAGTCTAAATATTAATCCTTATTCACTTTCTTCGATATTGTCTCTGTCCGTTCTTTTATATGTTTATACTTTTAATAAACCCAAAAAAGTAAAGTAATATAAAAAAAATAATCTAAAGTATATTATTACATAAAAAGTCGTTTTAAAATAGTTAGCTATCTTTATGTCTTTTTTTAAGATTAGTATTATTTCCTCCCGTACTCCGACTACAGTATTGGTTCCTTCCACTGTTTTTAATGTACCGTATCTTCTTGTATGAGTCGGAATGGCGCTAAAGAGAACTAAGGCGAAATTGAGGCAACCGAACCAACAGGAAGGCACGAAAAACGCCAAGTCGCCTCAGTTTAAACATATAGAGGGTAGGTTCAAGAAAATCCTCACTAGCGCTATTCCGACTCATACAAGAAGATACGGTAACTCTAGTCACATTGTGAATTGAACTGAGCATTTTTTTTTCTTTTCACAAACAGCATGCCGGTACTCGTACAGGTTATGCCAGCAACGGTATCAGGTGGCCAGAATAAAAGATACAGGGGTGAAGATGACGCCTACTCTTGCATCTTGGCCCTCCACTGACAAATGACTTTCTTATCAATGGCTTTATTTTCCTCCCAGCTACCGTGCCATGTGTCCCTCGGGAGTGTTTTCGTTCGTGAGCCATCCCATCTTGGTCCTTGGGAGATCCAAGCTGAGCAGAATTAAAATCTCCCGTTTGTCATGTACAGTCCTAACCGTAGTCACGACGAAACTGGGGTGGTGACGAACAGGGATTAATGACAAGTAATTTTCGGCAACCCTAACCTTGACGATTTCTTTTTTTGCCCACCAAATACCCCTGTTCGTCACCACCCCAGTTTCGTCGTGACTACGGTGAAGACTGTAGACACGCGGTGGCAATGTGTTGTCTCTCATTGGTATTTTCTTCTTTCTTGAAGTTGCATGCCGACAATACCGTCAGCCTGATTATAGTGAAGTTTTTCTGTTGATCCGTCGGTTATTGAGCTTTCGTGGGAACTGGAACGGGGGAATTAAGCGATGCCCAAACACAATATCAAGCTAACTATTCCCGAGCTTCTATTGCTCATCCCTTGTTCTGGGAATTTGCCGGGGATAAGGTAGACTTTCTGTAGGTCATACAATCATGATAAAGGATCTCATAAAAGATCTGATACAAAGCTAGGGCAGTTCGGAAGTCCCATATTTGAGGAATTTAGAATCCATTTGTGGACGGGTGCCTAGCGAGTTCTCCTTATGCATTACCGGTAACGATTGGCTGGAGCAGGATTGTGCAACCCTAGAGCATCATCAGTCACCAACCCCCCCCCCCCTTCCTCCCTTCTTAGAGATTCCCTCATGCTCCAGCACAGGTCGGATCCTCACTGCATACAATCCCTCTCTAACTCTTATAAAAAAAGGGATCCAGACAATAGACCCTAGTGATGAGATTGTTCCGCAGCAGACCACCCGTAATTTCAACTAGTTCAACGGCAATAACTCGTTCGAGACCGCCAACCTCATTACCGAAATAGACCCGGGGGGAACCAAATCCTATCCCGGTTATAGCTAGTTCAATTACAGCAACAGCGCCAATGCATCTGAGCCGGCACACTTTATAGCACAGGAAAGTGGCTACTACAAACCAGCGGGTTCAGAAGGTGATAAAATAGGAAAGATGGTTGTGTTGAGCCGGTTTTGTTATATTACGGGAATCAACGGGTGGTGGAAAGCTACGTCAAGTAGGAAGTGTTGTCTTGAGAAAGGAGGTCCAGCTGCCGCTAACTATCAGCAAGTAATAGTCCCTTATCTGTTAATACCCCACGCCATCAAGCTAAGGGAAAAGACACTGCAGTTGTAGGACTATGCTGTGATTTCTTTCTCAACAGGAACAATCCAAGACAAATATTTTTAGCGTCTCCAACGTATTAACAGATCGACAGCGACAGCCAAATGAAGCACCAAGAGCTGACAGGACAAGATACTATCGCCAGCGCACCACTTACGGATGAATAGGAAGTTAGTTCGTTCTCTACTTCTCCTCTCGCTATCTATCACACTCTCAGCTAACTAGCGGTACTCAAGTAGCGGTGGTGATAGGAGTGCATACAAACCACAACGAAGTCGTCCTCATATCCTTTCATAGATCATCACACACGTCCATCCTCATCGCTTATGCTCCCCCTTCCCCCTCACCTACTCTCATGTTAACAAAGGAACGGCAAAGACTACCACTATTCGTAGCCTCTAGGCATCAAGCTCTTTCACGCTTCCTCCGGGCTCTTCCATTTTCCTTCCGCTTTCCTTCCGATGGACGCATCGAGCTCATTCCCGAATTATTTGTACGAAGAATGAAACAGCTATCGCGAGAGCAGGCCGAGAAGCATCTCACGATTTCTAACATTGTGCTATTCTCATGTAGCTTGTTAGCAGATGAGGGACCCTGCGACATATATGGGAGACTTTTGAGAAGGCTAAAAACGAGTTTGCCGGGCAAAGTCTCCCCCCACCTTCGAATGTTTTAGATACTGTGAAGAAGACTATTACATCCCTACCAGGGTTATTCCATGTAGGGACACTTTACGCTTATCGCCTCCAGGAGACCCAGGTGGGCCCCTGGGATCACTGCGATTAATCGTTCCGGTATCACGAAGCACCCCAGCATTCCTTACCGGAAGCCCTATATCGCTAAAATAATTGTGAGATGCTTTAGTGAAGTAGTTAGGATACTAGGTAACGCCACCCTAGCGAATATTAACAGTTATCGAAAGATCTTGCACAGAATTGGACCGCTGTAATTTACTTTGAGGTCGTGTTCCTATTTAAGGACTAGAGTGAGTCTCAGCTAAGATCAAAGGGGGTGATCGGCTGTTCATTCTTAGCCTTGAGTATTGTGCTTGTACTCGGGGGTGAAGAGAATTAATATCTTGTTCCGTTTTGGCACTGGTGGCGGTGGGCGGAATAGCATGGACCAAACTCTGCGATAACTCCAAGAATTAGGAGGCATATCTGGGGTACGATTCAAAATCACAAAGCACAAGATCACTCCGGAAAAGATTGAATCCTTTTGTACAGTTACAAAATCCTATTTCCAACCTCCACGGGTGATCTCACAGAGCTACCACCACGACCGCTAACTAGGTTTCCACTCAACAACATATCAATCCCTTCCATTCACCCCCGAGTAAGCTGACCATTAGTATATTTTTTGAAAGATAACTAGCATCCCCCTAAATCCCTTTTGATACTTGCCTGTCCATTAGGTAAAGGGAAAGAAAGAAAAAACAAGAGTTATCGTTGTACACTACAAGGCTATAACATCTTTCACCCAAAAATAATTCCCAAGATATGTACAGTACTCTCCCGAAACCTAATGTGATTCAATTATCAAGTAACAGACTCGGGTTGCGTGGTAGCGGGAGAAAAGTTAACATACCCAAGAAGATTCTATTTGCAATAGTCAAAACCCGACACCGAATAGCAGCTGGGATAGATAGCTCAACGCCTTCTCTCAGTTCTCTCTTGCTAAACTACCGGTAAAGACAGAAGTATATATCAAAAAAATAACAAAGTTCCGATCCTTCTATCGATCACCAAACATCGCTTTCTTCCCCGCATGTTCCATATGCTAAACAGAAACAACAGAAAGAAAAATCCTGTGTAATCCGCCAACAGAAGAGGTGCATGACAAAGGCTCCCGCCCCCCCCGTGCCCCTCGCCCAACCCCTAACTATTCACTTACCTTTGTCTTCATATCCGCCATGCGTCCGCTTAACAGCCGATGCCCCTTCCCATCCATTACCTGAAGCATATCCTGCACTTCCGCACTCATACGCAACAAAAGAAACTATTGCGAAAGAATGGCGAACAGAATTAACTCGTTCATAACAGATTGTAACTTCGTTCTTAAAATACTTCTCTTCCAGATAAACAACCGCGATGAAATATATCATCAAATCAAGTCCCAAAACTCGTGAAACTCAACGAACTCTAAACAAACATGCTTGATTGATACATTATAATCCTATACGATCTTTGGGAAATCCGGAACTAGGATAGTATCCTACGATCCCTATCATCGATACCAAGTATCATATAAAAAAGGCATCGTGTGAAAGACAGCAGGAAATCTAATAAACCCCATTACCCCCCCGTATCATAATAAGTCTCGGGGCGAGAGAAGGGGAGAAAAAAATCCCTTCCAGTTCTTAAAAATTGAAGATGATATCAATCCCGAATCAAGATGCGCATTTTAACGAGAAAGAACGATGTATATAAAACAGGGATTATTCCCTCCCTTGCCACTTCAACAATCGCCCGTGAGAGGGACCGTTAAGTACAGAAACAAGGCCTAGTTTTTCACGAGTATCCCGAACACAATCATGCCATTTCCTACACTTGTCACGCTTAGTCTGCAATGCAACCCCCTCGCGCTTGTGTAGTATTTTTCCCATAGGAGTAAAGATTGTGCGCCGTAGCCAGGTTCTCAAGGGCTTGCCTTGTGTATCTCTTTCACAAGATGAATATATACCGCAGCCTGTTTAACCTACATAATATAATATTCGCTTTATCTATCCTTTCTCCTCAAATATAGCTTCATAATTTGAAAAATAAATATGAATTAAAGAGGAATTCAAGACAGGTATTCTTCTCCTTCAGAATTAGAGATAAAGGCAAAGGCGTCCCTCGTTTCAAACTATCTGGTGTACAGTACATGCACTACCCAAGTACCGGTAGGCGTCTAGATCAATATAAGGAATTTCTTGGAAACCTTTGCCATAGCGAACTTAAGACGCTCAACCCTTGGCGTTGCCAGTGACGAGGCGCGTGTGACTCCGACTGCAAGGATAGATCTCCCTGTCTAGGCTCGGCAGCTAACTCTCCTAGGAAGGCGAGTGACCAGGTTCACGTTGCGGTTGCTACTCTGTGCAAATTGGGTCGAGTGACACTTTATGAGGAATCCCCGGGCGGCGTTTTTAAGGGGGTTTTTCGGTTAGCATGTTCGTAGCGACATTAACGGAGGAATATTTTGCGGCCATGGATGAACGGGCTTGTGTGTCGCGCTTCCATTCTGCGATCCTAGCACCTCACTCAGTGAGGGAGTTAAAGTGTCGGACGGCCGTTGGACCATATCTATGATTCTTTCGCGCGATTACAAGAGGTCTTTCATTACCGGAAACGGGCGGTGTCTAGCTAATATTTGCGTTCACAAGAAAAATGGAAGAAGGGGGAGAGCTAACAAACCTCTCCCGCCCCCGGTGAATCTATCAAAGAAGCTTGGCCCAATCCCGGTGTGCAGCATACCACCGGCAACCAAGGACCAAAGAGATGGATGACGCTAACCCCGGAAGCAAAAGCCCACCCCACACCGAACCGCCGCAGCCTCGAAAGCGGGAGGAATGAAAATGCTATTAAACAACCCATCATGGACGGATTTAATTTTTCAGAAATCTATGCCCATTTTTGCCAGAGGATAACCCCCCAAAAAATGTACCTCCCATCCGCGACACTCACAATGTCCCTATTCGCCCTCCTATCGCGAGCGGCCGGCGTGCCCAAGCAAACCGGCGAGAACCCGTTCACATACCCGCTCGGGGACGACCTGGTTGACGGTGCTGAAATCGTCAACCTCACGTGGAAAGCGACGACAAAGTCCACCATAACCATAAACCTTCTCAAGGGCGATCCGAAGAATCTTGACGACTTGGGCGCGATCGTTGGGTTGTTGGATAACGAGGGGTGGTACGAGTGGAAGGTTAGCAAGTACCTCGAAGACAGCGGGAGCATGCCTAAGGGACATATGTACGGGCTCAAGATTACCAACGATGAGGACGAGGGGTTTGAGTATAGTCCGCCCTTCAATTTGCGAGTCCTTAAGAGTAGGTTCAAGAGAATTTCTGGGGTGAAGGGAAAGGTAAATTCTACTCGGCCGCCGCCTCCCGAGAGGAGATCGAATTCGAAGAAGGGAGTGGAGTGGGGGGGTTAGGGGTGGTGTTACCGGGGTGATTTATTGAGGGATTGAGGATTGATATTCGGAGTCGACAGGACCAAGTCCATGTTGAGCGGAACTTGATGGTTGACGGAAAGAGAAAGGTCGGAAAACTGAGCAAGGGTCAGTCCGAGGGTGGGAGAATCTGGTAGACGGTTAAGACTTTCTTTTGCTATGATACCTTGTGGTAAAGTTATCATCTCTCAAAATTCTGATATAGCCTCAGCCAAAATCTACTGGTACCGGTTGCATCGCTTCTCTGTTTTATGTTTAGCTATTAATACCTACAATACTGGGTACTCGGTACTCCTACAAACCGCCAGTAGAATATATGAAAGGATTAGGAGAGGGGCGGGAGAAGCAAGGGAAGTTACCCGGCATGGGTACCGGTATGCAGAAGGGTATTATTGCACTGGTTCCAAAATCTCTTTGTCGACTTCTATGACAACCGCATGGGGGGTCGTACACCGTGACAGATATTTTTTGTGTTTATTTTGATACCCGTGAGACCCACCGAGGGGGTTTTGTACGGTGGGATGAATGCTTTTTAGATGGCCAATCACCGTGCTCGGCCTGTTTTAAGTAGAGACAGAGGAACAATCGGTCTTTCCAGTAGCGTCGGCTAGCGGTAGTGGCAGAGATATACGGTAGCCAAGACTTAGGAATCCGGGGGAAGCTATCCGTTGCGACACACTCGGGGTGTGGGATTCGAGTGGGTCATCCGTGTGCACTGCCGGTATCAGTCAGTCAGTCGGAATGGACATAAAGATATTATTTGGCGGTCATGTATCATTAAAACACGGGCTTACCGTAGTCGGTTCGGCTTAGAGACGTTATCAAGTTTGAGATATCAGAGAGCCTGGAAGAGTAACCTTGTGGAATGCGCCCAAAGTCCTCTCAAGTCGTGGGTGGGTGAGGTAACCGTGCCACTGAAAAGGGTGAGGATGGAGCTCGGGTAAACAAAATCCACTCTCGTGAGGCCTTATGGCATCGTATCTGAGAATTACACGTAGAAATATCGCCTGCTCCTTCTATCATACCAATTGGCCAATAAATAACCGACTCTCACCATTCCAGGCTCGAGTTTCATCCTTCGCATCCCCAGCCTCCTGCTGCAGATCGCGCCTCGCCAAAACAGCTATCGCCAGGTCAGGTGTGGGACAGGGTTAGGGTTGAACGCCAAGAACAACAGTTCTTGAAACGTCATTTTCACTCTCGCCAAAACTCATAACCATCTCCAACCCTTTCATCATCCTTCAGACGTCCACCTGCCATTGTCGACCCTCATTGTTTCAACCAACGGCGACGCCCTGTTTGGCCATTCGTCGCCTGTTGCCTCAGGCGGGCGTGGTCAATCCTTTTTCATAGGTAGGTTTTATCGCGTCGCGACTTGGCGCGCCTATTGAGGTTCCCAGGGCAAGGTTTTAGGACTCGCGGTTGCCATTATTCACACCTTGCCTTTCTTCCTATCATATCAATTCATGATGGGTGGTCATTTTTTCGACCAGTTTTTCCTTTATCTCTTCATGTTTGCTTTCTTCGCCGTCCTCATCATATACTTCCTCCTTCCATCCTTGCCCACTCTTCCTCATCACCTTTTCCATTTACCATTTGTGCATCACCATCTAACTATGTCGTTCGCGGCAGCCTTTGATTTTATCTGCGGACCTTTAGCCTCCTACATCACCGCTCCCATAAACCGCGCCCGCACCGCCGAAGCTCCGCGCACGGATAACATCACTGAGGATCATCTTCCCGTAAGCGAAAAATATACTTCCGCCAGTGGTATCGACTGCAGGTGTTCTGGGCACGAGCCTCTCCCGGGATCACTTACTATCCCTTCTCTTCATAGTGCGGCGGCCAGGTCTGTGGATCTTATAGGTTCAGCTAAACATTTTGGGCCTACGGATCCTTTCTCCCTTACAAATCCGGATAAAAAAGTTCGATCGGACCAGAGTTCCGGATTCTTCGGATTCCCCCCGAAGCGTCCCTTTGCTATCCCGTTTGTTAGCGGTCTTCAGTCCAAGCTATTCGCGACTACTGGTATTGGTGCTTTTGGTGGTTTAAAGGGAACTAGCGCAGCCGAAGGCCAGTTGTCGAGCGAATTTATTCTCAGCTCTGCGGAAAACCCCACTTCCTCCAGGGCAACTGGTTCTCCCGTCTTACCTTGTTCCATCAAGCCACCTTGTGGCTCGCGCTCAGATAGCACAGCTGGTTTGTCTATCCTGTCGTCTCAGGTACTATATGAGCTAACTCTCTGCAAGTTTTCCCTTCTCCGAGATCTCAGCTAGCTTCGACACCTAGTCCCCAATTCTGCAAATCGGAACTTTCGTCCGCTCCTGGAACCCGCAACTCAAGCCACCCACCCATCACATCCCCTCCGCTCACAGAGCGACATACAATTGGCATCGCCTCTTTAAAAGGACCCTTCGCCAATTTTGTCCACTTACCACCACCTCTTCCCTCAGACCAATCATATACAAACCTACCCCGCTCGGCCCCACAGTGGCAATTTGCTCCCACGCTCAATAACGAAATGGCCGACCCCGCTCTCACCAGCTCTCCCAAGTCCACCACCACCCCCAAAAACATCCCCTGGAACCGCGTCTATGAAATCCACACTTCGCAGCTACGCGGCCACCTCCGCTTCCTTAAGCTCCTTGCGGCAAACAAGGGTCAATCCCAACCCCTCACACAATGCATCTCCCGCGCGGAGGCTCTCCTCAAAGACGCCACAGTCGCCGCCGCCGCATCCGGAATTTCCACGGCCGGACCTGTCCCAGCAAAGCCGGAGAAGCGCCGACGCTCCGTACGCTTTGAAGACGAAGTAGCTAAACAAGCCAAATCAGGCAAGAAGACGAAAACGGCACACAACCCAACCCAGAGACCGAAAATGCGACATGAAAAACCTTCCGAGGCGCAGATTGCTGCGTTGTCCAGCGCGCTGGGAAAGAGGGGGCGGGATGGACCCAGCGATTCCGATGATTCCAGTATTGGGGACGCTATCGGCGGCGGGAAGGTTATCAGGAAGAAGATCAGAAAGGAGTATTACACTCCTGGAATGATCTTGGAATTTGAAAGCAGTGATGATGAAGATGACGAGGAGTTTGCTCCTTCAGGCAGGGAGGGGGAGGAGGGAAAGTCGGAGGCTGATAATGATAGCGATGAGGATGAGGATGAGGATGGAGAGGAGGAGGAACATGATCCTTCACCCTCGCCCGAGGTTGACCGGAAAAGGTCTAAGGACGGGGGCGTGCCCGGGAAGCGCACTGCAGATGAAGACGTGAATAGGACGCGCACGGCCGGGGAAAACGTCGAGAACAACGAGAACAATACTACCGCAGCCAAGGATGTACCCGAATCTAGCAAAAAACGTAAAGTGGTCGTTGTCAGCATTCCGGAGCGTACTATACCCTCGACGGAGGAGGAGAGGGAAGCTGGCCGGGGGAAGAGGATGAAGTCTTCATAGGGGATGCGGTCTAGTGGAGGCGGATTAGGGGGGGGTAGTGGAGGAGCAGGGGGGAGTAGGCAGGGTGCACGACGGGAACGGCGAGGGATTAGAATGTTATCATGACATGACGTTTTTCATTTTTTTTGTATGAAATTGGGATGTGGGATGAAGTCATGAGATTGTACCTGGTGGGACGATTTGATTACTGGCGCAATGATGTATGGGATCTTGTATTATACCCACTTCTTTTAAGCGCCCGTGTTTAGGCACATAGCCCACAATTCCATCTGAGTGGGAAATAAAAATATCTGAAAACAACCCACTTCTTCCGTAAATATCCGGGAAACCACCCGCTCTTGCCACGAAATGTACAAAAGTCGAATCCTCAACCCCAAATAGCGGCCTTTAAAAGGTCATCAAGAACGAAAACCACGGAGAAAAGGAGAAGCCCCAGGACGAAGGCTACAACAAAAAATGTAACATAGTAGAAAGAGTCGGACTCATCCTCTCTAAGCTCCGCCACGCAACGGTCTATGCGGCACGACAGCTTCCCCAGGATTTTACCCACAGCCCACATGCCAACAATCATCACGAACGAGCGGACGAGAAAGATGAAAACGTGGAGCGAGACCTTCTGTGCGTACGTCAAAGGGCATTCTTCTCCCCCGATCTGCTGCTGTGCTGGCAAGAGCGGTTCCGAACCTTGGACTATTTTTTTTTTTTCCATTTCATTTCGTTCATTGGTTAGCAAGGTTTCACAGGATCCACTGATATGGAAGGGGAAGGGGAAGGGGAAGGGAAGGGAAGGGAAGGAAGGAATTATTATATAATACCGAAGCATTGGCAGTTACAATCCCAGATGTTTGAATATTCGTTGTGCTCTTTGGTGAGGTTCTGCAGATTCAGGGTCACTTTGACCAGCCAGGGGCTTGTTTTTCCGGTGGGTGCTGTGGGATTCATCGTCGGCTCGAAGGTGGTGGTGGTAGGATGGTTGGTGGTTCGGTGGTGGTGGTGGTGGTGGGGTTGATGTTGGGGATGGGGG
>Ga0307509_10001880_pt1 | contig 34666 bp, 63 predicted proteins | sample 10_EM_MG_FD_202245 | JGI IMG/M metagenome (GOLD analysis project Ga0307509, IMG submission 202245) | Populus trichocarpa ectomycorrhiza microbial communities from riparian zone in the Pacific Northwest, United States - 10_EM | ecosystem: Host-associated > Plants > Roots > Unclassified | place...
ATATATTGTCCCTATATCGTGATCAACCGGATACATGCAGCTACGAGCTGTTGTGAGCCCATCAAAAGGCTGAGACAAATCTGTAGGTGCTACATGGCCAAATCGGAATTTCCCCGATTTGCTGATGCACTACCTGCAGTGAATGGAAAGGAGGAACTGGCCAAGGACTGGGACTCTATAGATGCACATCGATATCAACGGCGGAGATGACATTGAAGATGGCAGTCACGCATAAACTCTATCCTTTAAACGAGCACTTAATTCTATCGGTAGCATCTCTTTAACTACAAATACATAGTCGATATTTTTTTCTGATTTTTTACCATTTTTTTTTTTGAATGTCATTTTGCCTCACTCTTGAAGTACATACTCCCTAATACCCATGGGCCCTCCACGGAGAGGCAGAGGCGACTTGTAACCTCAGTTACGCAAACCTGAAATGTAGGGGCAAAATTTTTTTTTTTGTGTTCATCCAAAACAAGCTTTTTAGTACTATATAGTTCAAGGCAAAAGCTCCCATGAATTTCAAGTTGTAAATCAAATGTCATTGGAGAACTGTCTAAAAGCACAAATTAATATACACGTTTGCCCGAGTCCGATCTACGTGTGCGAGTCCATCTACTGGGGAACAATCTTGAAGTATTCGGCAGTAATCATGTCATGAGTGGCCTTGAGAGCGTGGTATTGCTCTTTGTTGTGACACTTTTGGAGCACGTGGATCTGGGCCTGTTTCTGCGTTTTGCCCCTGCATGCCGATCATGATCAGCTTGCTTTTCAAAGTGATGAAAGAACGTACTTGTAGTTGCAATCGGGAGCTGGGCATTTAAAAGACCCAGACTCGGTGACCATATTCCGGAAGAGGTTCTTCCACTCGGTGTGTTGAACCACCCTAATTGTCTTGTCAAGAGCGTGAACAGAACATGTGTGTGGTGTTGACTCACATATGCTTGGCAAGATGGGATCGACTTTTATAGTTGTGAGGTTCCGCCTCTGGGTTATCCTTCGTACACAGATCGCAAATGTATAATCCGTTGTTGACCTTGTGAATGAATAAGTCTTGTTTCAACACGGTTTGCAGCAATAACGTACCTGGAGCTTGGCCTCAAACCTTTCGTCCACAAAAATGGGTTCTAGTACCGACAACATGAGGCCATAGCGGGTAAAAGCAGCAGAGGTAGTGGCATCGGGATCGTGAATCTCATCAGGCTGGCTCCAGTCAACCATGTCGTCAGGGATTTCAATCGAGTATTCAGGGCGTTCGATCCGAGCCCTGTTATACATCAATTGCAAATTCCGGCAATACTCGTCATCGTTCTGCTCTTCATTGTCGTCCATGTGAGAGGTGGTAGTGGAAGGTGCGGTGTCATCGAGTCGAGTGGCACTAGATGATGCAACAGGGGCGATGGTATGCAGAATCTTGGAGGGTTTCCTGAAAGATTCGCGAGCCTGCTTGAGTTCTTCAGTAGTCGCCTCGAATCCACGCTTTCTCTTCTTGTTTTCTACGATTTTCTTTTGTTGCTGACCAGCTCTCAAGAGAAGCTTGCGACTGGCCTGGACGGCGTCGAGGTGGTCGAGGATATCCTGGTGTGCCTAACAGACAATTTAGTATCAAAAGAAAGGTTTTGTTTGGCTCACCTTGTCTGCAGTGACTTTGTCGACCCTGCATGATGTGTCCTTGTGGGCCAACAATCGGTTGATCCCAATCCGACCGCAAAAATAGGTGCCGCCCGGTCGCTTGGGTTGGTCGTAGCAATCGAGAAATGCCACCCACCGCGCTTGAAGCTCTTGCGTGAGTTGTTGATGTTCAGAATTGTTCTGAGGTGAGGGGGGGTTAGTCAATGACACTGTATTGGCAACAGCAGTACTTGCGAGCAAGATTTCATCCTTTTCTGCTTGGGTTAGAACCACTTTCTGGCTAGTGTTCTCGGGAGGGGCGCCTTCTGCCATTGTACGCCTGAAAGTGCAAGCAGCCACTTGCATGGCATACCGTTCGAGCTTGTGACGTTCCAGTTGGTGCTAAAAGAAGATGAGAGAGTATTGGATCTTAGGGTGCAAAGCCATACCTCGATATTTTTGGAGTGTTTCTCGGGCATTTCATTAAGGTACAGGCCGACAACGTCGAGGCTGTCGGTGTTCATGGAATAGTGATGCAAGGAGCCTGAACTGGTATGAACGAGCAGCTGTTCAGCAGCCTCCTTTCCAGCAATGATTGCCATCTAAAAGTAATGAGCGCGATAAAAGAGGTGAAAGGGAAAAGGACATGCATCGTTGCCAGAGTTGCGTCGGTAGGCATAGATACCTTCAGCTGGAAGGCCTGCGCTCAAGGCCATGGTGTAGCAGCATTCTGTTACTCCGCGTGCTCCCAAGGGTCGGCCTGATGGATGGTAGTCCCGCCCTCCAGGGGTTACCGACAAAAATCTATTTGCCGGACTAGTAGTTAGCATTTGATAGTGTTGGTTGGTCATATCGACTTGCAGCGGGAGCTCCAAAAATTCGGGCTTGAAGGGCATTTTGAAGCTTTTGTTCTGGATCAAATCTTCCTTGGTCTGTCACCAAGCGTTAGAACGGTTCGCAAGCGGGGAAAAAAAAAATTGACCTGGATATCCCGAAATGCGCCGCGCACAAAGAGATGCAGTACCACCCAAAATGCAATGTCGAACATGACATTGTACCAGTTTTTCACTGGTTCCAAGGTAACGCTCCTCTCCATCCCCGCGATCGATGAGTTGTGGCCCTGAAATAAATAAATAAACAAAGTGTTGAAATATGATAGGGCCTGACCTTGAAATGGCGGATGATCATCCGGACGCGCCATGAGATGGGTTTAACTTGGAAAACCTCTACGTCCTTTATCTTTAGGAACTGAGGAAATATTTAGCGGGAAAAAAAAAAAAAAAGTCTGGCATGCCTTTTCATGTTCCTCGTAGAGTTTCTCAGAAGGTCCAAGAGAACCTGGCCGGAGGCCAATTATAAAGGCGAGGCCAACGACGGTGACCTTTTGGAGAGTCACCTTGCGACCACGGAGCAGCGAGTCGTCGAGAGCCTGCTCGACCATGAGTTGGAACTCTTCGCGGCCAAAATATGTCTTTTTATTCAGATGCCGTTGGAGTTTGTTGGCAGTCACGACTAGCAACAAGGGTTCAATAATATATGCATAATGACAAAAGGAAACATCTTACTGGTGTAGGTTTGATCGATGAGTTTTTGCAAAAAACCGTCATTGATGAACTTTGAGCCAGCCTTGAGTTTTGATTGTGGATCACGGCCTAAATGGCAGATTGCGTTGGCAAACTGCATTGCTTTTTCAAGCAAGGTGTCGGCGACGATGAGGCCATTCTCCCCCTTGCCCCGGCCTTTGGAAAGTTCAAACTGTGAGATGGTGAGTATATGTCGAGTGTGGATGATGTGGATGTGTACGAACGAGCATGGGCACCATCATCATACCACGTCGATTGATGATGTCGACATCCCAGAAGCGGTTCTCATCAAGGCCGGGCTCGAGTTTACGGAGAAGTGAGCACCAGTGGTCGGAGGCAACACGTTGCTTCCGGAGTGCGTTGGGAGAGGTTCGAGAGAGAAGATTCTCGTTGTCGTGATTAATCTTTTCGACCAGGGCTGCAAGCCTGTCATTGTCGGCGAAGAGTTCGTCCCATCCAGATCTCTTACGGGCACGACCACGAACAGGCGCGGAGGGGTTTTGGACGCCACGTCGCTCGGTAGGGACAGGTGGGGGATCCATGAGGGCGGGAAGGGGAGTCGGGAAGGAGAGGAGCCAGGCGAGGGGAGGGTTTTATAACTTGTAGCATTGGGGGAGCGCGAAAGGAGGGCGGCATTCCCTTTTTTGGGGTGGTACGCACAAAACGCGCGCTCGCCGCGTTGGGGGAGCGAGGAAGGCGGCATTTTTGGGGTGGTACACGCCTCGTCACGAGATCACAAAACGCGCGCTCGCCGCTTTCCCATCTTTTAATGGCAACTAGTACACGCACCCTCATGCACAAGGTCTTTGAGGCCATTACCGATCTTGAGCCTCTTAGTCCCACTGCAACGCCTCGCACCAAAAAATCCTTTAAAGAGACGACGGATTCCTTTCAGCAATATAGCAACCTTATTCAATGCCATTTGGTTGGTATCCGTGAAGCATCTGGAATTGAGGAAGCATTTGAATGGGATGAACCCGAGGGACCCGAGAGCCACACCAAGTTGAAATTTGTGATTTCCTTGCCTTTCTTTTCCTTCTTTTCTCTCACTTCTTCTCGATAGACTCCTGCTTCACGTTACAAACAAGTGATGGATTTGGTGGATGAAGACAATGACACGATGTCTGCACAAGAGCTTGTGGAGTGGATACTCCACCCGGTACCGATGACGTTGTATCGGGCAGAGCAAGTCGGCTTTGTTCGTCTTTTTCGGGGATACTCGCAAGCAGACAGTATCGACGAAATGGTTGTGATTATTGAGGCGATTTTTTTTTTTGTACTGACATTTGTCACGTAGACCCGTTTTCTCCAGTCGTGTCGGACAGAGGAAGATTTTGCGCATCTGACCAGGAGGAGTATTGATGTGGAAGGCAAGGATAACCCGAATGCCCGCCGTCATGAACGTGAATCGATCATGGTCGCCATCGACCTGACAAACTCTCTGTCAAGCTTTGTGCACTCTGTCCTTTGCTCGATCCAGGCCATTCGGTTCTCGTACGAGTGGAATGCACTTTCGGATGAGCGTGGTCGCAGAGCTTGGAAAAAACAGTATCGGATCGATGCTTTTGAGGCGTCGAACACTGATTTTATTTCGACCGCATACACGGATACTGCGTATAAATGAAAACTCCTTCAGTTTACGGTTCGACATGAAAAAGTGATCAAGGCTCGAAATAATCTCCGCAAGTTATTTCTTCAGGTTTTTTTTTTTGTCTTGCTTGCTGTGATATATGCGCTCATTACTGGGAAAAAAAAAAAAAAAGTTTCATACCGCTGTGCTGCTCGACCCGACTTGGATGCCGACGGTGTCTTATGCTCGTAGCACCACTGGACGTACACCCACTTTCCCAGCTACGCTTGCTTTTTTTCTCGAGTCGATGGATTCTATTGAAGATGATGTGTTGAAAGAAAACGAGGCGACATTCAAACAGCTGATCAAGGCTTTGGTACCCGACTCTACCTGTGAATACATTTTTCAATTTCTGGTACAACATGGGTATAAGAACTAGTCTGTAAAGTTTTAAACAAGGGTGTATTATATTGGGATTCACAAATCTTGCGGCGTGCATCAGTAAGTGGGCTAGTAAATAAATGACAATGGAGCCCATATATTCCATGTGTGCTACCATTACACCGTGCGAGCGGTGTCTCGCTCGGAAAACAGAGGGTTCCCTTTCATAATCATAGTGGCATGCCACCCCGAGAATAAAAGAGGCGGAATTGCCCCTCGTTCGTCGCGACTGGGTTGGAATCACGCTGACGAATCCCGTTCGTGCGTGGTGGGAACACATTTATGGCAGGGGACGCGTTTGGGGGAAAGATGTTGGATGCGATGGGCTGCAGGTGAAGCACTTGTCGCTCTGCTGCTGTGAACGTTAGTCCCCCTCTGCCTGCTCATTGTGCAGGTATACGACCTGTCGCTTCGAGCAGGCAGAAAGATGAGTGGGGGGAAATAACAAGAGCGACAGACCGAGCCATGAGCGAGGTTCAGCGCGATGGACCAAAAGTCGAGCAGTGTGACCCGGAGCGATGCAGGTGGACTCGTGGTTCACCTGCACATTGTGCAGGTGAGGCGATGAGCAGGCCGAAAAGTTTGAGCGATGGACCAAAGTCGCTTGCTCATTCAGATACCAGACTCCTGCAGGTGGGGCGGGTCACGTCGATCGTGCCAAGACGAAATGTGCCACTCTCTTCTGACCAAAGTCGCTTGCTCATTCAGATACCGGACTCCTGCACAATGTGCAGGTGGGGCAAGACGATATTCACCCGCTGCTCAATGAGCAAACGACCTTTGATCCGTCAAGCTAGACCGAGCGATGAGCGAAGCGAAGAGCGAGGTCTGGCTTGACGGATCAAGGTCGTGAGTTCGAGCCTCACTGGGGCAGTTTTTTTTATGTCGGCACGAGGATATAATTGGTTTGAAGCATTCAGATCAATACATGGTCGATAGAATTTTTGGAAAGCCGAGTGATAATGGAAAACACGTAGTATGGAACTTTAAAGCTGCAAAGGCGGAATCGCTCCTGCCATGTTTTTTTGGAAAGCCGAGTGATAATGGAAAACACGTAGTATGGAACTTCAAAGCTGCAAAGGCGGAATCGCTCCTGCCATATTCTGACGAGCGGTCGAAATCTCCTGCGCACGTTTGCGGCGCGCCTCCCCTGTCGAGTAATGACAGGTTGAGAATCGGAAATTCTTGAGTAGAAAAAACATACTGCGAACGGTGCTTGGATCCTCCCCCGCATCGACTCTCCGACGATTCTCTTGCAGAATCTCACTGACGCGCTCGCTGGCGGCTCTCAGCAGAGTGAGGTCGATATCCCCGGAGACTAGGAAAGCTTGTCGAACGGGGGTGATGTACATCGCTTTGTTCAAGTGCGGCGAGGACGGGTGCTGGATAACCCAAAGTGTCGAAAAGACGTCGAGAAATAATAATAAAAGTTTTGGGAAGGCTTACGGCGTAGATAGAAAACTCGGGGTCGACCACTGGTTCTCTGCGAGGTGTTTTGATGATGGGAATAACGCGCGCGGGTTCGGGTTGTCGCTGGACGATCTCGGGGGTGTCGCCGATGACGACGTTGGGGATTTCGATGAGAACAGGGATGTCGTTGAGGACGAAAATCTCCTTCATCTCCGTATCCAGCAGGCGTTGGACATCGACGTACTCGTGCTTCTCTTGTTCTTCCTTGGGTGGTTCACTAGCAAGTGCCGCTGCCTGTGCAGCTGTTGGGATAGAAGCAAAAGTTCAGCCTCCGTTAGTCATATGTCTTCCCAGATAATAAATAAACCAACCTTTAAGCTTGGACCTACGTCGATACTCGTCGATAGGAGCCACCCTTCTCGGGGTTTTCCCCCCTTCGTCGAGGCGTCCACCAATAGTAGTGTTGTTCGCGCCATTATGGCCGTTGCCGCTCCAGAGACAAGCGCCAGCTGCAGAGTATACGATTTCGACAGCAGCTCCAGTACTAAATCTTATGAGCTCCAATAAAAGTCTGGCCATCGATTGCTGCAGGGGGTTCAGGGGCGTTTTCGACTCGTTCTCCACACCCCTAGGTCTGGAGTTGTTGAGAGAGAGAGCAAGGACAGCTCGAGAGACGGAAAGCGATACGGTAGTTCATGGGCGAAAATTTGTGTTCTTTAAATTCCAGGGTTTGTCCCAGACACCTTCAGTCCGAGTCCACATTGTGCACCTGGGCTGGAACCTGGAGGAGCGCGGGGCTTTGTGAGTCAGCCAGTCGGAGACCATTCTGACGAGGTGTCAAAGGTGGAAGGTGAAAGAAAAACGTCAATCCGTGAGGAGAAGAACATATGATGTGGATGTGGCTCAGAGTCAGTAGAGATCAGAGCGACATTAATGGTGGGAGAAAAAAGGAGAGAAAAAAAAGCGTCACCTGAGCGATTCGAACACTCGCGGTCAAAGACCAACCGCTGGACTACAAAGGTAGCAGGCGATCCCGTTAACCACTCCGGCAAAGTGACCACATAAAGTAGCTCTGGTTGTCTGAATATATGCCGACTCTCAATGGGAGATCGGGACCACTTTGTTGGGCGCTTGTCTCCAGTGCCTTTCACAACTTCACCCGGGCTCCATAAACATACGTTATACTCTAGATGTTTCAGGCTACATGTTATGTGTTGCGGGGAGTGAGCTACGCAGCATTGTCAACAAGAATGCCGTTACTGTAATGACTTGAACAAGAAGCAACAAGAACGCTTCTACATCTGGAGAACGCGGGCACAGGGTCAACTGGAATTTGCAGTGAACAAAAGGATATACTTGGACTTCATGGAACAATGGTTTGTCGTAAATTATATCCAAACAACAGTAATTTCTTATATTGAAAAGGACAGTTGAATGTCTAAACCTTTTATTTAAACAAATAAGCTTTTCCGTCAATCTGGTGATCTTGGATTAGCTACGAGGATTCAGAGGGCAATGGCGTTTGCTGAGCCGGGACTTGATTGAGGAATTCGCGGATATAGGCGACAAGCGTGTCGACTTGTTCCTCTGTGATCGCATTGTAGAGCGAAACACGGATGCCTCCAACCGATCTACAGAATGCAAGCGGTTTGTTATAACTTTATGACGTATTGGACAAGTAAGAAGAACCCACCGGTGTCCCTTGAGGCCCTTCATACCTCTCTCCTCCGCTCCGGCCAAAAATCTAGCTTCAGCGCCTTCACCAATAACGTTAAACACCACGTTCATCCAGCTTCCGCTACCCTGTTGTACATGGCCCTTGAGCAGACCCTTCGCCTCGCCCTCCTTCAGCACCCCATACATCTTTTCCTGTTTCCTCCTATTCAACTCTTGATAATATTGCACCCCACCAAGCTCCGCGTTCCTCTTCAACACCAGGCCAGTGACATACACCGAAAATACTGCTGGAGTATTCGGCATGCTGTTCTTCTCCGCGAAAGATTTGTACGCGAGGCCAGTAGGGACGGGTACGGCACCGAGACGCGCAGCGGCGTCGACGTCGACGACGCAGTCTTGGCGGACGATGGCGATCGTCAGTCCCGCTGGCCCCAAATTTTTCTGGACACCAGCATACACGATAGCGTGATCCGCGAGCCGTGGGATCGGACGCGACATGAAGGACGAAGAGTAGTCCGCGACCAAGGGGAGCAGCGTGTCTCCAGGCAATCGCTCGAAAGGGAACGAGGCAGGATGTGTGGAATCCGAGGAGAACTGCGTCCCGCTGACGGTCTCATTCTCGCAGTAATATATCAGCGCGGGGTCTTTGGAAAATCGGTACGCGTCGTGTGGGGGGATCCGGTCGAACGACTTGCCATCGGCCGAGAGCGTCCGCGCATCGACGACAATATTCACCTTTGCACCACCCGCTAACCTCCCCGCCTCCTGTGCGGCAGCTTTACTCCAACTCCCCGTAAGGACATAATCCATCACCCTCTCATCGTCGTCCAGCTCGGGGTGCAACAACCGATGTCTCGCCATCATGTTCAGGACGACGGCGGAGAACTGGGCTGTGCCGCCACCCTGGAGGAAGAGGATGGAATGGGTGGGCGGTACAGCCAGCTGGGTGCGGATCTGGGCTTCGACAGAGGCGATGCACGCAGAGAACTCTTTGGAACGGTGAGAGATCTCGGCGATGCCGATGCCTGTTCCATTAAAGTTGAGGAGGGCTTGGGCTGCCTCTTCGAGGATGGGGACGGGTAGGGCAGAGGGCCCTGGGCCAAAGTTGATAACGCGCGATTCTGCCATGAGTGGTGGTTTTCGATAAAATGACTCGAAAATAATGACCCCGATGTCGTCATCAATCAGTTGTGGATAAAAACAATTGTACATGTTTCGATTCAATTTCGAGGAATAACTCCGAATGAGGATAAAAAAACTACGACCAGGAATAACGTCAACCGAAAACCCCCAACAGCATGATACAGCATCGTGAAGAAAAGAATGAAATTTGGTTGGGCATCTCGAAAAAAGCGATTTGATATGAAAGGCGCTGTCCGCGGTTGTCCGAAAGAGAATAAAGGCAGAAAGTTGGCATTGAGAAAACAGCGGCGTTTGAAAAATTAGGTGTGTATGGAGTATGGTGCAACATCATTCGATAGCATCGAGAGAAGATCGGAAAGCGAATATATACGATGCGAGGATGGGAAAGACACATACGTCAAGGAGTAGATCGAAGGATAGAACAGGTAAGAAATTGGTAGTGCAATGGGGTACAGTAGTGTAAAGATTTGGTTTGGCAGTTATAATAGATGATGATGGCGAGTTGACCATGATGGTGGATGATGTTGTAGGCTTGCGATTGATCGTTATGCAGAAATAAATATGGAGAAAACGTCGAGTGAGTAGCTGAATGGGGCCAGGTGTGGTGGGGGAAAGCAGGGGGAGGAGGGGATAAAGCAGCGTTGAATGTCCGAATAGTGCAAAGTGAGAAGGGCGATCAGAAGTTTGCTGTTGAACTGATGATACAAGGGTGAGGGGGCTCGGAGCGGCCATCACAGGAAACAGGCATGAGATTGTGAAATAGAACACGAGATGGGATGAGACGAGGGGGAGGTGTTGATACAGATAGGAGCGAGGTGTCGCGAATAGGAAATGCGGAGGGTTTAATGGGATTTGATCTCAGCGATGATTTGCGCCGGCGAACTGGACCAGGTCCAGGTGAGGAGCGGGAGTCGGAGTCAGGAATAAGGGAGAGATCGGCAATGTCCCATGGCTTCAGGAGGTCAGGAGAGGCATCCAAGGAGGATATCCAGGGGAGGTCATCAAAGACATGTGATTCAACGCGTGGCGCGCGGCGGCGGCTTCGTGAGGAATTCTTTGAGCGTCTTCGGGATGAGGATGGGATACATGACTGAGACGCGTTAATTAGAGCGTTTGAAGCGGAAAAAAAAAGACGCGACTCACCGCTGGAGTTGGGAGACAAGGGGGAGACAGATGGATGGGCGATCGGAGGCGCTCGAGAGGCTGGAAAAGACAGACCGGGGTAAGTACAGGACAAACGCGCGTTGGACAGGCGACTCACATAGTCATGGGCCGGGAGGACGAGGGGCTGGGGCGCGATCATGGTCGCTGGACGTGTTTGGTGGGAGGAGAGACAATGGAAAAAAAAAAACAGGTGTACAAAGAGCGATAACTTAAGTAGGACAGAATGGCATAATAGGGGAGAAGAGGCAACCCAGAAATTCCCATTTCCCTCGGTATTCATCTGTCACAATGTCACACACACTTCCCCTTCCAGCCCCCACCTCTCCATATCGGGCTACTCCGCTTCCGGACGTCGAGGCACGAGGCTCTCGACTGCTCTCGACAAAGGAACACGAGGCACAGCCCGTTCCCTTGCAACTTGCCGTGAACACGCTGCACTGTCAAATAAATCACCCCTGCCTCTTCATTGTTCTCCAGTCAGTCACAATATTCATCATATTCCTGGTCACAATAATACTTGTCTATTACTATTCACCGCATACATGGAAACGTCGAGTCACCCTGACAACTCTCCAAATGTCGGCCTAACCATTCGATCACCCCTGCCGCGGAACCAATTTAGCGCGTTTATCTGCCAACCCTCCTCTCGGTGCATGGTAAACGCGCGTCAAACCGCCGCGTTGTTTCTTCATGACTTGTCGTAATTCCTTCACCCGACTTACGCACTCCCAGGAAAACGTGTTGATCTGCCAGAAATGCCTCTGTCCTCCGGCACCGGTTATCAAGGCAAGTGCGTAAGGCACTCATTTCCTCCTATCAGACAAACAAATTCAGCTCCACCTCCTATAGTGCCATCAGCACCACTCCAGGCATCTCAGTCTGGCAGCGGCAATGGCTAACTGTTGTCATACCTTCAACTTGCGATCCATCGGTCAACAAGTCGTTCCCGCCGAAAAACGCGTCGAAACGCGTCGAATGACTACCAAAAGTTCCCCCGAATGAACGCGTCTGAGTCACCCACCTATCAGCTTATTTATCCCACCAAGAGTCATGTTAAATCAGTAGTACCCCCGGTTGAACAATGACTCTTCTAACAATGCTTTGGGGCAATAACTAGTCCTATTGTTCATCATAAACAATATATTATTGTTTCAGCGTTTACGTATCTCACCTCTTTTATGTAAAAATTTTGCATACATATTTTTTCACAAATTTACACATCTCTCGGGTTTATGTTTCTGATGTCCCTCTCCTTGGTACGAGACTAAGCTGTCACCGACCTTCTTCCTTTCCAGGCTATCCATCCCACGTATATCCTCTCATCCATCATTTTGCGAGTCACCCGTCGTGTTTTGCGCATGCTGTTAGGTGTAATGACAGCCTCAAGGCAATTGGACTGCAAGCATCCCAAGATACGGGACGCGTACATACTATTTTGGAGGTCAGTTACACTCGTTCCTCTTCCATTCTTCTATCATTACCGACATCGACGTTCAAGTTTCCACCTCCATCAAGGCCCTGAACGAAAATTTGTGCTTGATGGAAAGCTCATTAATTCAATTTGAACCAGGGCGCTAAGACATCACTGTAAGCACCCTTTCAAAAAACCAAGATTATACTGACGCCTTGCATTATTTCTCTATAGTCATCCTTTCCAGACAATTGGCAACCACCATACCATGAATACCTCGGACCGATGTTTTGCGTTTCTGTGCTTAGAACTTACGGTAACCTAGGTACACCGAAACGAAGCAGAAAAAAAACAATTTTCCATGCAAATGACACGTCGACGTACGTTTCCATGTCATTCCCTATCATGCATGTCTTGTCGCAGTAAAGCGGCCTTTCCCCCCGAGTTTAGACTGCACCATGCCAGGTTGACGCGTCGTCGACTGAGCCGGATTATGTGTACTCCAGAGTGCATAAATGGGTACCGGTATGCCCGCGAAACAGTTTCAACAGTGGCTAGAATTTTTTTCTTCTCTCTTTGGTTGCCGTTTCCGTAACCAGGTATGTCTTGAGCTCTAGAATCCGCTTCGAATTAGTTGCCATGTCATTCGTTGACTCACGTTATGGCGCAACAGATTTCGAACTTCGTGCGTGACAAGACGTTTGCGCTCAAGAGACAACACATATCATCGTATACCCGTAGTTTTTCCGGGATAGATCGGTATATCAGCACTGCAGCCTGCAGGGGACTCTTTTGAGTGGTTTCCCCATGGGATATCTCGTCCATGCTCACATCGAACAAATGGGGTTTATGTGGTATTCAGGTACAAGCTTTTTCCGCAACAGCCTCTTCGTTTATTTCTTACTCTTCCTAGATATGATATATCACCCTCTCCATTTCCCAAGGCTCTCGAAAATCATAGTGGTTTACACGCTCGAGAACCGAGACCGACAAATCCACAAGGATTATTAACTGCCATGGCCAACAACCCGAGCCCGAAAGAACGAAAAAATATCAAATATCACATCATTCAAAACAATCCGCAGACTCGTTTCTGTTTCCGTTCGGACTTGGACTCGCACTGACGTCCATCTGATCCCGAGAAACGTTAATAACTTGTTTAACCCCAGCGGCTCTTCTCCCCATCGGGCTTACTTGCAATGTCCATGGATCAGATCATACCCGAGTTGATCAAGCCATGTCCTCCGTCATTCAACTGCTCCCGTTTCACTCGAGCTTCAACTCGGTCCGCCTGATTATCTCTTGATAATCAAAGGTTTACAAGCGCCTGTCACGTCGGATCTCTGACTGCTTAGGGCTATGTACTAGTGAATGGCGTCCAACGCCGCTCTTCGGTGTAAGTCCGCTATTCATGCAACATGGTAGGATTAATTTACAAGGCCGAGATACTTTGGCGATGCGGAACTTGCACTAGCAGGTTGTTAGTCTAGCTTGTGCGCAGTCATTGGATTAATGAGCATTTTCTAGTTTACATATGCCCAAGTTTCTTCAGTGCTTCTAAAATTGTTAGAACTTTCAAGCACACAAACTATATTCCTTAAAGCAGTCAGTTCCACCAACGTATAAATTCAGTAGCGTTCAACGGTCCATGTTCAATGATCAAATGAGATATACAGAAAATTCAGTTTATTTTGAATTTGGCATCAATTAGCCTTTGTTGTAAATAGATGAGAGAAAGATGCAACGTTAGTGTATGGACAACAAATGCGAAATGATACAGTGAAAAGACAGCAGGAGACAAGAACACTACAACCGACCACCAACAATCTAATCGATCTCCTCCATAGCGGACGTCGAGGCGCCCTCAGCAGGTGCAGGTGCCTCAGAGGCAGCAGCATCGGGCATCTCCTCCTCGTCGTCAACATCAAGACCTAGGGCAATCATGCGATGAATGCGCTTGGCGAAGGACGTGGGCTCGTCGAGGGCGAAGCCGGAGGTGAGAAGAGCGGTTTCGTAGAGGAGGTATGTAAGGTCGCGGACCGACTTGTCGGCCTTGTCCTCCTTGACCTTGCGCTTGAGCTCCTTGACGATGGCGTTGTTGGGGTTCAACTCAAGAGTCTTCTTCGAGGCCATGTATGATGACATCGAAGAGTCGCGGAGGGCTTGCGCCTTCATGATACGCTCCTGGAAGGAATTTAGCAACATGAACGGGTAATAATGAAGGATAAACGTACCATGTTCGAAGACCAGCCGAATTGACCAGTGACGAGAACACAAGGAGAGTCGGTGATACGGTTAGAGACGACGACCTTCTCCACCTTGTCACCGAGAGCATCCTTCACAGTGGTGCAGAGCTCGGCGAAGTCAGAGGCCTCAGCCTCACGAGCCTTCTTCTCATCTTCGGTCTCCTCGAGCTCAAGACCTTCCTTGGAAACGCAGACAAGTTTCTTGCTGTCGAATTCCTTGAGTTGGGTAATAGCGTACTCATCGATGGGGTCGACAAGGAGGAGGACTTCGAAGCCCTTCTTCTTGAGGACCTCGAGGAAGGGTGAATCACGAGTGGCAGCGAGAGACTCGCCGGTGAGGTAATAGATATTCTTTTGACTCTCAGGCATGCGGGTGATATAGTCTAGATACAAAATATCAGTTTGCGAAACTCAACAAAGGAATAGACGAACCCTTGAGGGAGATCTGCTCCTCCGAGGACTTGGTGGAGTAGAAGCGGAGGAATTCAGCAAGCTTGCTACGGTTTTGGGCATCCTCGTGAACACCGAGCTTGATGTTCTTGCCAAAGGCCTCGTAGAACTTGGCGAAATTGTCCTTGTCTTCGGCGATCTCGCTGATGAGATCGAGCGTCTTCTTGACAAGGTTTTTACGGATAACCTTGAGGATCTTATTTTGTTGGAGGGTCTCACGAGAGATGTTGAGGGGAAGGTCTTCGGAGTCGACGATACCCTTGACGAAGTTGAGGTACTCGGGGATAAGGTCCTCACAGTCATCCATGATGAAGACACGACGGACGTAGAGCTTGATGTTGTTGCGCTTCTTCTTGGACTCGAAGAGATCGAAGGGAGCGCTATAGATATGAATGAGACAACACTTCTAATTAGGTACCAAAAACTTACCGCTTGGGGATGAAAAGAATGGCCTTGAATTCAAGTTGGCCCTCGACGGAGAAGTGCTTGACGGCGAGGTGGTCTTCCCAGTCATTGGTCAAACTCTTGTAGAACGCGCCGTATTCTTCAGGAGTGATATCAGAGGGATTGCGAGTCCAGATGGGCTTGGTCTTGTTGAGTTCCTCGAGAGAGGACTCGACCTCCTTGATCTTTTTTGTCTTCTTTTTGTCCTTCTCCTCGTCCTCATCAACCTCCTCGATCTTGGTGTCCTCGCCCTCCTTCTCCTCCTCTTCATCTTCAACTTCCTGCATTCATGTCAGGACAGGAAAAAAATTCGTATCGGATTAGGGACAGACCTTCTCAACCTCCTTGGACACAGCAAGTTGGATGGGGTAGGAGATGAACTCGGAGTGTTTCTTGACGATCTCCTTGATTTTCTTCTCTTCAAGATATTCGAGCTGATCTTCCTTCAGGAAGAGGCGGACCTCAGTACCACGTCCAACAGGGGGGTTGATCGTGTCTGGGGTGATGGTGAAAGTACCACCAGCCGCGGACTCCCAGATGTACTGCTCGTCATCGTTGTGCTTTGAGATGACCTGGACGCGCTCGGCAACGAGGTAGGCCGAGTAGAAACCGACACCGAATTGACCGATCATAGAGATATCAGCACCAGAGCTGAGAGCCTCCATGAAACCCTGGATGGAATGTGTTATACGTGTAGGAAGGAAAAAGATCATGAAAGGGGCGAACCTTCGTGCCAGACTTGGCGATAGTACCGAGGTTGTTGACCATATCGGCCTTGGTCATACCGATACCAGTATCACGGATGGAGAGGATCTTGTTCTCCTTGTCGGGGGTGATACGAATGTAGAGATCCTTCTCGGTGTCGAGTTGGGTGGGGTCGGTAAGAGAGGCGTAGCGGATTTTGTCGAGGGCATCGGAGCCGTTCGAGATTAGTTCTCGAAGGAAAATCTCCTTTTTCTTTTCTAATGTGTTTGGTTTGGGTTTATTATAAAAATTTTTAAATAAAAAAAAAAAAAAAAAAAAAAACATACTGATGATCAAGTCAAGAAGTTGAGAGATCTCGGCTTGGAATCCAAAGCTTTCAGTTGCCATTATGAACCTAGAAGATAGTTAGCAGGATCCACGATGGCATGAGGATATGCGACAAACTTTTAGGATGGGGATGGAGGTTGTGCTGGGAAGAAAGACGCGTCGGGGTCCCAGACTTTATGTAGGGCAAGGATTAGTTCTCGAATAATCCGAAACTTGCCTTTTGTGGAGCTGTGGCGGATAGCGATGGAAACTTCGAGAACAAATCCCTTTGATCAGATCATTGGCGCCCGCTGATCTTATCAGACTCTTTCTGACTCTAGTGTAAAAATACAAGGAGCTATATATCTGGAAACGAGGCAGGAATAATTGGGCTGGATCGCGCCGACACGAGTCCCCGCCCACCAGTATGTTGGCCTCTCAGCACCTCTACCATTGCTTTCAGCTCTTCGACTTCGTCTTTCAATACCAGATTGTCCTCTCGTAAATTATCGTTAGCTGTTTGTAGAGCAGCTTTCTCTGCGGAAAACGAAGCGATTTCTTGAGCGAATAATTCTCGGGGGTTTTCCGTAACACGTTTCGTTTGCTTTAGGCGCGCCTCCAAAGTTTGAATTTGTCGACGGTATATCCTAAGAATCGTTTCAATTATCGAACACGGAAAGCACTCAAAGACCATACCTGCCATTCTGTTCCAGTTCTTCCTGAGTCTTTTCCATACTCTCAAGACGCATCTCCATTTGCTTGTACTGGCTTTTCATGAGCTTAAAGTCGTTTTCACGATCATTGAACTTGGCAAAATCTTCATCCCTGCAAGGTGTTATGAATTCAAACCAAGAACGAGTGGTAGGGTCATACCACAATCTCTGAACTTTGAGGTGCTGCTCTATCTGTCGTTCGTAATCCTGCAACCGGTCAATTTTGTGCTGGTTTTCCTTCCTTTGCGTCTGAAGGTCGAACACCTCCTTGGTTGCATCCCCCAGTAATCTCCCTTGAGCAACGAACAGTGCCTACTGGTTGGATCAGCCTCCTCGAAGGCTAGGTTTTAGTTCCCTCAACAAAAAGCTGACCTGTGTTTCCTTTTGTGCAGTCCGCAATGCTGCTGCTTCCAAAAACCAGTTCTTCTTCTCTTCTCTTAACTCCTTCAACTTTTTCTGCAACTCTGTATTCCAATCTGCATATTTATTCTTCGCAGTCGAGGCCTGTTGCTTATGTTCCAGCAGTTCGGCCTCAAGGCTGATCACTTGCGCGCGATATTTGCGGAGTTTGTTGTACTAAATAAAAGTCCTTGTGAATACAGGCCACTACTTGACGGCGAAATCAAAACATACCAAACCCTGCCGTTCGGCCTCAGCAGTTTTCATCAGAATACGGTCCTGATAAAGACGTCCAATATGTCTTGAATTTTCACGGGACAACCATAGTTCAAAGTTGAGATCGTTGCGGAGCAACAAAATTTCGCGTTGGAGACCTGAGATGGCATGGGCAACGTGTGCCGCATTTTGGTCCAGATGCAGCTCGGACATCTGTGGTTGTTCATCAGGCGGCAACTGTGAAAAGAATCTGGATGTGCCTGAAAATAGTGCATAGGGCCATTGTGAAGAAGGCTGGATGACTTCCAGGTCGAGGTTGGATTTAAGGGCAACAGTGGTGTCAATCATATCCTGCATCGACAGAATCGCCTTTCCTGATGAGAGGTCAATGGCTTGGATAAATTGCGGCGGGGGTACGTCGCCTTCTGGCGCATCATCGCTACCATCTTCAGATTTTCGTACATGTGGTGGAGAAGGCATGGACACGGGATCGGGCGGATATCGCGCTCTGATGGCTACAGAAAGGTTCCGGAGATCGAGCATAGCAGCCTCGCTCACGATCCGGGATAAATCGTATCGAAACCAAAACTCCTTTTCTGAAAGTTCGACGGCAGCATCACGCCATATGAGAAGTGGGTGGCAGTTGTGCTCTCGTACTAAATTCTATATTAAAAAAGTTATCAATGATGTTTACCATTGGAAAAAAAGACAGCGACATACCTCACTTCGACGACGAATCTCATTTTGGTCCAATGCTTGCTCCCAAGTTTCGACGTAGGGGCTTTGTATATCACGCTCGACCAAATACCGTACAGGCCCTCGGAGGAATCTCAAAACATTAGATGGATATAGATAGTACAAGATAGTGAAATAGGGACGCGACTGCGGCGGAGTTGACGTGGTGGAGTCAAATATCATGTCAAGACGGTCCCAGTTTGTTTCTGGTGAGATCCGGAGGATAGGGTTGGTTTCGTACTCAAGCTCCCGTTCGAATTCTACATCTATTTCTTCGCCTGTGGAGATTCTGTCTTTTGAGGCGCGTCGTTCTTTCCAGCACATAATCCTCGCGAGAACCGCTAGGAGTCTGGGAAGCATGGCCTTTAGATCCTCCCTGGCATATACAGCGAAGTATGGCAAGAGTTTCACTATTACAGTGACGCCAAGGGTGCATACCGTCGAGGAGGTGTCCAGAAATAGTGAGAGCAGAAGGCTGTGCATTAGAGGAAGGTTTGGAAGGTCCTTAGCGGCATTGGAGAAAGATGGCGAAGAAACAAAGATATCCAGGAAAACCAGAAGCTGCAGGCGTGCAGAGGGCGTGGCGAAGTGTATGTTGATTTCATTGAAAAGATCCTTGAAGCATCGAAAGCTTAGACGATCACAAAGATATCAATATAAAATCTTACCTCGGGTCGCTCGTTCCCAAACTTCAGCAAGATGCTTTCAAGATTCTCTTTCCATTGCGTTCGCTTCTGCCTTTCTTCTTCATTGAGCCCAGCCCACTCCAGAACATCATCTCCCGATCCTTCATTGTACGCATCCAATAGATAGTATTCCAACAACCGTCTTCGAAAATCTCCAACCTTCTCTGCATGTGCCTCGTGCGTTTTCTGGAGTGCCGAGATGATGAGTTCTTTTGCATGGTTGACCGCCTGAGTAGCCAGTTTTGGCTCACGCAGAGCTGGTCGAAGGACGAGATCAAACCACGAGACGATAGATGTGAGTGGCAGAACAGGACCTAGGTGATACAAAATAGCCAGGAAGGTCTCTGTCTGCTGGAGAGATGCATAGTCTGCGACTTCATCATGTATGGTCTGCAAGACCTGTTCGAACTGAGTTACTTGAACCTCTGGTTCCTCAGAGGTTGCGCATTCCAGGACAAAGTCATCAACGAGAGTAAGAAGGTCGCTCAACGACAATGCGTCTGGCGCACACTCCAAGGCAGAACGCACTTGTCGAGGCAATGCAGGGCCTGGCATCAGACTAAGGCAGATTCCCCGAGATATAATGCAAGGGAAGTATGTTTGGCAGGAGGGACACAGCCAAGTAAACCACACCATGACCAAGCAATTTCCCCTCTGTTCGCCATCTCACACGTTGAGCTCACCGCCAATCGCATCCGCTACGCCAAAACGTCAAGGTAAGGCTGAACCCTTTCCCCCTGTGACTGCTCTGCAGACAGAAATCCACCCCCCGATCGCCTGCATGGGATGGATGGCTGTTCCTGCCAACAGATAACATTGCTGACACGTCTCTCAGATGTCTGCACACATTGAAGAAGTCAGCTCTGACCACTCTGACCACGAGGGCCATGACCACCACGACCATGACCATGCGCACGACCACGACCACGACCACGACCACGAGGAGGACCCGACTTCCGCCGCTGCTCTTGACAAAATCCAGTCTCGCTCCGAACGCAAGGCCAGGAAGGCTCTGCTTGGTTTGGGACTGAGGAAGGTCCCTGATATTACCCGAGTGACACTGAGGAGGCCTAAAAATGTACGCGTTTTTGAAGATAAATTTTTGAAAACGTCACCTATTTGAATTTTCAGGTCCTTTTCGTTCTCGCGTCCCCTGACGTGTACAAGTCGCCCAATAGCGATTGCTACATTGTTTTTGGCGAGGCCAAGGTATGAAGCAACGTATTCTATACCTTGAATTCATTACTGAAATATCGTTTCGCAGATCGAAGACATGAATTCTCAAGCCCAACTCTCTGCTGCCCAACAGCTTTCTTCAGCCGGTGCTGGTGCTGCTCAAACCCTCGAGGAGTCTGGTGCTGGTGGTGCTGATGACGATGACGACGAGCCCCCTGAGCTTGAGGCTGTTGAAGAGGATGGACCTCTGGATGAGACAGGTGTCGACCCAAAAGATATTGACCTTGTGATGCAACAAGTCAACTGCTCTAGAGCAAAAGCCGTGCGGGTACTGAAAGAGAGCGGGGGAGACTTGATCAATGCCAGTAAGTCCATGTTCTCCTTTCTAATGCATATTGTTGACTCCTCTTCCGTACAGTTATGGCAGCGAGCGAGTAGATTTTTTTGTGTTCATCATATTCATCCAGTTGCTTAATTCCATCACATTGTGGCAAACTATACCTTGGTCTTCGGAACCAGAAGGGTCAACCTATGATATTCACCAGAGTTTGAGTTCGACGTAGTAGTTGGATCGTTCCCACCCATCCTGCACGATTTCAATCCCCCTCCTATCTTTGGGCAGATCCTCTGGCCTTGATCCCACCTGCAGCCCTAATTCCGCAGCGGCTTCAATCACCAAGCCTGGAAGTTCCCCTTTAGCAAACATATGGTAATATCTATTGTACACTTGAGGCTCTTGAGTACCTCCACCAGTAAGAGATTTTGCTGCTGCACTGAGCTCTTTCGACAGGACCCACGGCACGACCACATCCTTCCCTGTTGATGGTGGGTTATCATTCTCCGAAACAACTCTTCTTTTGGAAAGCTCGTCTTGTTCGATTGCCCAAACATAGATGAGAACGCGACCATGGTCGGGGGAAACTGATTCTAGAAGGCGCTATATGGTTTTTCAGTCTGAGAGTAAGGGTATAAACGGTGTAAACCTACCTTGACGGCTGATCGCCTTCGCTCATAAGTTGAAAGATGGTGGATAGTGGCAATAGATATGGCATAGTCCTGCGTTTCTTCAGCCTCCCGATGTGCCAGTGAGAAGTAGAGAAGCTCACAAATACTCCTAGCCTCCATGGAATATCGAGAACGTCGCCCACCAGGACTTCTCTAACAGCAGTATTAACACCAGCTCTCCTCGCGATTTGTAGCAAATTTTTGCTCCTATCAAGTCCAATGGTCCAGATGTCGCCCGGACGATCAAGCGGCAAAGGGAGGTATTTCCCATTGCCAGTCCCAGAATCCAGGCCAACCCACCCTGTTGAAAGACTTGAAAGAAAATTGGCTATTATGGGCCATGGCTGTTCTGACTGATGTTTAGAATCAAGGAGATTGCTGAGCACTTGGAGCACCTACCTTGTATCTCGTCGAAGAGAAATGGGTAGCGATATCGTCATAAATTGCGTGGACGTTTTGGTTTTCGTAAATTTCCGGATTGCCTTCTACTTTGGCCGCCTGTAGTGGGCGAGGAGCCATGAACAATAAAGACTGAGAATTGGAATGAGGGTACGAAGAAGGTCTTTTATTTGGATGCACGGGCGATCAATATTTGAATTCCCTCTTCCTTCTATTCTGCACACAAAATCAAATAAACCCCATCACCTCGTCTATTATTCTCGCAAAGCGGCTACCGTCGAAAGGAGGGAAAGGCACGATAGTAGATGGATCTAATTCATTGATGACGTTTGGGAGATTTCTAGCAATAAATCAGTCCGGGTCTATCTAAACCAAATGACAACACACTCGACTGTCGCTGTTCTCAGATGGCCCATTTCCTCAAGGGTCGATGCAAGTTCTTCCTGGTGGTTATCCAGCAAGGTGGGATTGGGCACAACAATCATCGGCTTTGGCATTCGCAGCACATCCAAGATCGTGCCCGACCCTAATACATCGTTAATCCCTCGAGAAGAGCCGAGCCTATAGGACGCTTACCAGCATGGCTGATTACCAGGTCAGCTTTCTCGTAGTCTCCCTGCAAAGATGGCTTGAATTTCCAGAACTCGACGTCAACTCCAGCCCTGGTCAATGTCTGGGTTTCGCCATTTTGTATATCGCTGGAGAATTCGAATGCCGAATTCCCGCATTGAATGACGAGGGTGGAGTAGCCCTTCTTTCGGAGGCTGGAAAGAAATAGTTCGGTGAAAGCAGATGCGATCAAGGAGTCAAATCGAGTTGAACCAATTGTCAGGAAGACATGCATGGATGCTTGAATTTGAAGGATGTTATGAACCCATCAATAGTGAGCCCAACTCAAATAGCGAACCACTTTACGAGCCCTCTCCCTTAGAATATCATTACCACTCCCCAACTTCCTATTGCAAGGTTTCAATGAACTGCACAACGTTACCCACACGATCACGTTGAAAATCGAAAGCAAAATTCTCGAGGTTGTCTCCTTATTTCTATCAACCGATTTCCCCCTCAAACAACTCATTATTATTTTCCATCAACGATAGGCAGTCATATGCAATATCTTATCAACATTTTGCACCGGAGATAAGGAGAGCTTTTCAAGATTCTCGAACGATTTCCGAATTGGGTGTAGGCGGCAATGCAAATACTTGCGCCAATGGTACAAAATATCTCATTTTGCGCCCAACCACCATGGCCCTCAGCACTACCATATCAGCCCTTAGCAATTCCCCCTCAGTGCAAGTGTCAGCGAAGGGGAGTCCGGCCAGAGGCAGAGATCGTCATACTCCAGGGCTTTTCTCGCTGCGTCAGACGAACAGCCCGCCTGCGGCCCCAGCGCCCTTCACGGCCGTTCCCTCCATCGCTAGCCCATCTAAGTATAGCGATCCACAACGGCTGAGGCACTCCTCAATCAACATGCCTCATCTCCCGATCCCACAGCAGCAGCATTGGAGCAGGCTGTGGCCGACCGCAATGCTCTCTCCAGCCAAAATACTCAGCTTTGGAAACTGATCGAAAAGCAGAGGGCAGTCCATAACCAAATACTCAGGGAAATGGAGCATATCCGCAAAGAGCGTGATTCCTACAAAGGCAAACTTGTCACCCTCAATGCTCTCCCGAATAGCCCCCCAGACAAACACACCAACGAACGCAGCTCAAGGCCAAACTTAATGGCTACCTCAAGCATAACTCTTCCTCTTTAACACCACCTGATTCATAAATCCGGCAAAATTCCGCCAAAGATAATGACCATGACTCGCTCCATCCACGCTTATCAGAGTATTTATTCAAAGAAAACAAGCAGCGGGCATTAGGATCACACGCAACTAACACATATGGGCACCAGCATTTATAAAGTGCGGCGCACCTTCACACCCAGTGATACTCGCTTGATATTCAAGCGGGGCTTCCATTTCGCGCCTCTCAAGTCTGCATGGGCGAACCAACGTGAGCATGAAGCATGAAAATCACCCAAAATGCAAGCGTAGAAATTAGAGCCTGAACACCGCGTAAAGGTTGGTCTCAGCGTATGGTCGAGCCTTTCACATGTTCTTGGCCATTCGATTATACAAAAGCATTTTGATAAGAACCAGCTATGAGACAAATGAGCAGGGTAAGGGGAAATTGGGATTAGTTCAATTTAACCTTGCACAATTCGAAATGCCTACACATGCACCATCCTGAATACAATTAATACCTGCGACGTCCAGTCTTTGATTCTCAACACCAAAACTTCATCTCCTTCCCCCGGGGTAGCCAAACCATATTCCAGCGAGTAACAAAACGTTACAGGTCAAGAGGATCCCAGAAGATGTGGGAGTCGATGGGAATATATTCCACGCATACTCGATTCCCAGTATCAGCGTCAGTCTATCAAATAAGCGTTAAGTAATGAACAGGAAAAGATGTTGAATGCTCACTTCAAAGGCCATGGATAGCAAGTTCTCCAAGCAAGGAAGGGTATTTGTTGGGCATACCACGAGTAGAATTGATAATGGAGGGAGCGGGCAAATATAATACCTATTAGATTTGAGGTGAAAAGGACCGTGGCTACGTCTACGGTGCAACATTGAATCAGATAAAGGAAAAAGAGGGCCGGGAAGCGAGATTGAGAATACTCACAATCCGCCGTAACAGGTACAAGTCCTGGAGGATGTAATGGGCGTTGGAGGCCCCGATGAAGCACGCCGACCACCCCTCCATCTGGTGCACACCATTTAAAGAGGCCAAAAGCTATCAGAACTGTCCCATGGCCAACCAATAACGTCGTGGCGAAGTGATTGCTCAGAAATGTTTCTTCGTTCAATATTCTCCAGTTGACCGTCCATTTGTAAAGAAAAACTCGCCCTAGGTCAAATGCAGACCTCGCATACTCCCAGGGATCTTCTCGTAGGAATGGGACTGCGAAAAGCGCTTGCGTGGCTGAAAGAGTTACGAGGTAGATCAGAGTCAAGAACAGACCTCGGCGCTTGAAGAGAATGACAAGGAGACCAGGAAGGTACAGCAGGACAGACATTTTTACGGAGAGAGCGGCACTGTTATGAAGGGATTGTCCACGACATCTTCAAGCTGATTTAATATCACTGACCTGAACAGCATAATTCCCGTATCATAGAACCCATTCTGGAATGAAAGAATTGCCACTTGCACAAGCGCCACAGACCAGCAGTCGTTAAAAAGGCGCAACGCAAAGATCGAGTGCAGTCGCTTGCTCAAAGGTAGCAACAATAGGACCCAGTTGGGGGTATTGCCGGCAAAATGGTAGATGCCACAGGAAAACACAAGTGTGCACAAGTAGAGTACCCCATAAATCCGCTGAGCGAACACAATATCCTTCCCAGCGTCGGTAATGTCGTATAAGAATCGGTGGATTCGAACGTGACCTGCAGGATACCTATACCAATGGAATAAGATTCCTCGGAATAATGGAAGCGTGGAAGGCCACGTACACGAGTGGTCCTGTTGGTCCTGTTATCATGCTGTAGTTGTGTTGACCCTGAAGAAAAACTTTCGTCTGAACCATGTAGGTCTCCCAGTCAATCTCCGTATCTTGAATGAGCAAAAAGCTCATCAGCCGACTGCATTTATTAGGAGATCAAACTTGAACAGAACTGACATGGCACAAATTGAATGATGATTCCTGTGAGAAGCGAATCTGCGATAATGACGAGCACTGCAAGATACCAGAAGTATTTGGGGTTGAACCATAAGGCTTGCGGGATGCTGAGGCATTGTTGCAAGATTCGCAATGAGGGAGAGGACATTGACCTTGAAATCGAACTCTCGACGGGAAACGCGGCCCGATGGTAGGTTCTCTTGCTCTCACAGTGGGCGCATCCAAAATCTTAATTCAGACTCGATCCACATAATCGACCTACCTTTCTGCGTTAACCACCATGCTTGTAAAAAAGAAAGCTCCCGCCCGAACCCAACCTAAACCAGGGTAGAAAAGAGCAGTGTTATGCGGGTCATTGGCCAAGTCAATGACCCTGAACGACCAGTCATCAGTCATCACTCTGGTCATGACTATCATCACTTCTGGTCATGACTAGTCATGACCCGCATCAAAAAGCCATGACTGCAACGCTGGAAAACAGCAACCAAAATCACAACGACTTCGCGTTCAATTTGTGTAGTTCAATTCTCATGGGGTCACCAAAGCATACATTGAAGAACAAACTATGTCATATCAAATTATTGACGAACTCAAGAGTTCCTACCCATACGAGAACTTGCAAGTTTCACTACCGCTTTCCCTTGATCTCCGTTTTACTGTTTGATTGTAGATCGATCCAAACTTGGATGCCACACCACATAACTCACGATGCGCCGGCCTGACTTTCCCCGTCTTCAAGCCCCTTCATAAACCCAGAACGATACCCATCCTCCGTTCCTTCCATAATCAACGACGGGCCAGCAACTGCAATGGCGTCCAATATATACTGACCGGTAAACCCAAGTCTGGACATCCCCGGACCATAACTCGCGAAGATCTTGGCAGTATTCACACCGTCGGTATACCCTCTCTTGTTCGACTGTTTTATCGCATCGGAATCCTGATCGGATCCAGTGATAGACTGAACACCTCGCTGGTAGTGAATGGCCTCAAAGCGGTGTCGGAGGTTGAACGTAGAACGCGAGCCCAGTCTCGTCTGTGTTCCCGATTCGACATTTGGTACGTAGTCTTTGAGTTCTGTGGAGATGGTGGGAAGGACGACATTCGCAGAATCTTTTGCAAAACCCTTGGTCTTAGCTGCTTTTCTCGCTGATTCGGACGTGGTCTTTCCATACGCAAAAAAGGTTTTTGGCAAGCTCTTCCCAACGGCAGCTGTAAAACACCAACCAGGGTCGTTCTCGCACTCTTCCTTTTTGTACGCTGCCAGCAATTCCAGATATTAGCTTGTGAGGTGGTTGAATTTATAACTCACACCAGAACCCCCAGCCCGCAGTGGCATTACTATACACTTTTATTTGCTCCTCGCAAAACTCGTTTCGGACTTGAGTTGTGTCTTTGTCGTTTTCCAAACTCTCTGGCGTGAGAGCGCAAGACCATTCATCGATAACCAGGTTTCGTCGTTGCTTCCCGGATACCCGCCGAAGAGAGTCGGCAATGGCACCATGAACGTCGCTGGTGTGCTGGGTGCCGGTTTCCGTTTTATCCGTCGGAGAGAAAACAAAATAGGAGTGATGATCTTGAACGATAAAGTCGGTTCTGGTAATCATGTAGTCTGAAAATTTGTCGAGGTCGAATCCGTCGTGCAGATATAGAGGTAGTGTTCTCGAGGTGGGTGACACCGCTCTAATTGCTTCAACTGCTCTGGAATCTGGAAAGAGAATCTCCTTCATAAGTCGAAAAAAAAAAAGGAACAATGTGCAAGGGAAGAAACCCACAAAAACTCGTAAGCTCTGGCACGTATTGTGGTTCATTCAGAATTTGGATCCCAACGACGTTATTAACAGGCCCCAGTTGCTGAGCAAGGAACGTTAACACATTGATGGTTTTATCCATGTTCGAAGGCACGCTAAACAAATTAGTCTGACCATCCGAGATCCCAGAGTGTTGTTGGCCGTTTTGACTCCCAACAGCGCCGTGCAGATCCACAAGTACCCCAAGTCCGTATTTGCCTGCCTGATTGATCGCGCGAACGACCCGAGGCCAGGAGTTCTGATACACCGGAGACACAGATTCAAAGGCTGTTCCCTGTACAAAGTCTGGACCAAGATTCCAGTACCCTATTGGTAGACGGACGGTGTTTATACCGATTTTAGCCAGGTACTCAAAGTCTGATTCTGTGATAAAAGTGTCCCAGTGTCTTTCGAGAACGGCTCGCGCGGAGTCGACAGAGCCCCATCCAGAGGCAATGTCAATTTCTGCTGCTTTGGACCCAGATGCGCACTCAAAGATAGATGGCGTCATCCACTGCTCATGTACAAACCTAAAGAACATTTACCAAAAGATGAGCACTTTTTGAGTACTCAACCAAGGCGACGTAGAATAAGGGCTCACCAAGAACCCAGGTTGACAGATTGTTGCTGACGATAACGATACACATGTGCTGTGGTTTGGTCGTACGGAGAGAATACCTGGTCTCCAACCGAAGGGGCATTATAAGGATCTACGGAACATGAACACGAACCGCTGTGTCCCAGTGTTTGGGCATGGGGAAACGCAATAATGCGCCGAGACGTGTTCAAGAAAGAGGATACCATAGAAGAGGAGCCATGGATGGGTTTGGATGAGACAGACGTCAAGTTATGCGATAAAAAAGTCAAGATACCGGCCACGTTGACCATACTGCTAGCCTGCTAGCCACACAAACGTTCAACAGAGATCTAGAGAGTTGCCGTAATACAAGCAGCAATTGTATGATCCGAGAGAACCGCCTGTTCAACGTCAAGTAGGCCAAAAGAAAGGAGGAGGAGAGAGAATACGTCCTGCGGCGGTTTAAGAACAAGAACTGTTTTGAACTTTGAAAAGGAGTTTAACTCGGCCTGGCTCGGCCCGAATGTCATCTCTTCCCCTCATCGTCCGTTTTCAAGATGGCATTCCCCACAAAAGCCATCCACAAAATGGCACGCGCATCTAGTTTATTACTCCCTATAAAATAACCTGGACAGGGCAGGCACTAGCAGCACTTACGACGCGGTTATAACACCGCGCAGCATCACAACAACAGGCTACAGCTCGCTAGAGATTCGTGAAACATTTTCAAGTGGAATAACATTTCCACTATCTACATGAATACCTACACACGCGTGGTAATCGAATGGCATACATATGGTAAGCTGCACTCGGGCATACTGTGTCGCGGTTAGTTAACCTAATATTACCTCTTGCAGCAGTGGCCGATGAGCCACCGTACAAGGCATGGTATTGTTGGAATTTTTTTCATTTCCGAGTTGATATCGACTCGGCCGCGGGTGCTCATGTCAAGATGGACTCCCAGAAATTAAGGCGGGCGCCTACTGTACTGCTCATCGCCCGGAATTCAGTCGAAGAATTTAAGGCGTCTGGGTTCCTTGCTCTCAAATTCTCTCCTAATGTATTAACACCGTCATCCCAAAGGATACCGCTTGGTCTCATACAATGCAACCCAAGAGTAGCAATCATCATCCCAATAATCTCAGGTCCTGGATCGGTTCCTCCACGCATTCTTGCACCTCTCATGTCATCCATAACGCTTGGGCTTCGTTTTATTGCACACACGCGATTTCCAATATATTCCAGGTGACGAGGTCCTTCACTTCAACGGCAGGACCTTGCAAGTAGAAGCAGTACTCATCAGTGCCAATCCATCCGATGGGTCGATGACGATGGTCTGGAAAATTATTGGAGAGGATAAGTCTCTATACAGAACTCATCAGTGCCAATCCATTCGATGGGTCGATGACGATGGTCTGGAAAACTATTGGAGTAGGATAAGTCTCTATACAATAGACGAAACCTAGATGTCTGCATAGATGTTAATATCTTTTTTGAATGGGTCCATCGACTTTTTGCGGCAACCTTCTGGTGAACAACGATGGTGGATTTAGAACTAGCGATCCACCTACGGCCCCCATATTTCACTTCAATGCCACCGCGTTCACCGTTGCTAAGATCCTTAAAAAATCAGACATTCAATTGTGAAACCGTTTCATAAATCGAGAGGTTTTTGGTTATGCTATTTATATTGATTGGCTGTAGATACAGGGTGTATGTAGGAGTTTGTAAGAAAAAGTCCAGACATGATCATGAATGGGTGGGGGAATGATGGTTGATGCGACGAGAAGAAAAATAAGGGCCAATGAAAATATAAAATTATGGTAATGTTTCAAAAAAACCAAAGAAACCAGCGAATGAGGATGTGAGAAGAAAACGGAAAAGGGGACGTGCACTACAATCCGAACTTTTCCGAACATGAAATGGAGATTTTTTTTTGGGGGGTACTCCTTTCCCAACCTCGTGCGAAGGGCCTGTTTAACAAACAATGACGACCGAGGGTCGGAGACAATGATGGCGACGCGACAAGGCTGGTAAAGGGTATGAAGCAAGAGCTCATGATGAAGGAGGCTACATCAAGGCTTGCGGAATTCACACAGCACGGTGTATATTGTGTTGAACGCGGTATAAATCTCTTCCCTGACCTGAAGGTCGCGAGAAACAAATAGTGTCAGCGGATGGAATTGAACCGAGTCCACTGGAACCCAAACAACGGACTAGTTAAGCCCATGAAGACATCACCAGGCCTATCAGCTATCACTAGTCTGGGAGACTAGGAAAGTGAAGAGGAAGCGGCAAGGTGACGTCTCGAAAGAAAAAGAGAAGGGTACTTACTTTAGCACCAGTCAAGACGATTTTTCCTGACACGAAGATGAGCAACACAACCTTGGGCTTGATCATGCGATAGATAAGACCAGGGAAGAGCTACGGGAGAATGATAAGCGACGCGAAGATTAGATAATTAGCGAGTATATACCTCAGGTTCGTAGCTGCTGAACTGTCCGTGGCTGTAAGCCAGTCCCTCCAAACGAATGGGGAACTTGACATCACAGCTACCGACGATGTTTTGAATCTTGAACTCGGAGAACTTGGCGTCGAAGCCGAGCTTCTGCACGATCCGCGCGTATTTGCGCGAGGCGAGGCGCGAATCGTCCTCAGACTTTGCACCCGTGACAACCATCTTGCCCGACGCGAAAATGAGGGCGGTCGTTTTGGGGTCGCGAATACGCATGATGACGGCTGCAAAACGCTATACACATGCGAACAAATAACAACAGTTCGACATGTCGTGTGTTAGATGACAACATATGTACCAACCTTGGGATTGTATTCAGCATTCCGCGCGTGCAGAGCAATTGTCTTTAGGTCTAGCCGGCAGTCGAGATTCACGGTGGCAACAATGTTTTGGAGAGTTGGCACGATGCCCTCGACGGCAGTGATGTGCTGCTGTTCGAGGGTCAACGCGGCGGGGGTGGAGGGTGTCTGCGACGCGGGTGGCGTTGAAGGGCCAGCGACCGCGTTATTCGCTACAGCGGGAGTAGAAGGGGCTGCGAGGGAAGCATTGGGCGGTGAGGGTACTTTAAGTCCTTGGGGTTGGACAAACGAGTTGGACAACGGTGATGGACCGGGAAGAGAAAGGGAGTTGGTGGGCGCCTGCTGCTGTTGAAATGCACCGCCACCTGGAAGCGCAAGTCCTTGCTGCTGATACTGGTACGGCTGCTGCTGATTGGTACGACCAAAGGTGATCTGACGTGCGGGAAGAGCAAAAGACATTGTAGACAGCCACGTAAAAATTCTCTAGAAGCGTGGGAATGTTGATGTTCGGGGGAAAGAGGTGGAATTTGAAATGCGAACCGCGCCTTTATATACGTTTCCATTTTCAAACTCCGACAAGTGAGTCACCATTGTCTTACGTAACACCCCTTGCTTTGCTTGCCAGCACTTGCCCGCCTCGTTCCATCCTTTGCGTAGCTTTTTCTCGTGCCCGTCGTCTACGTCCTCTCCGCGACAAACATGGTGCGGTGCGTCTATCTCTCTGCATCAACTCTTATGCGCTGGAATTCTAGCCGCGTATTAATGGCAACCAACCCTGACAACCCCTATCATCAACCTGACAACCAGCCTTGAATATAAACTTCCACCATCCCCATCCTCTATAGACCTCCTTAATTCTCGTTCTCGTCTGGCTTACAGTTTTCCCGCAAGACCTGTTCAAATTCGTCAACATCTTTGGCGGTTGGCGGTGGTCCTTCACCGCAGGCAGTTACGGAACCTTAAAACACGTGGTGTTATTTATGGACGTACCCGAATAACCCCACAACTTAGACCTCATTCACTTTGCCTCGTCCATCACCTTTGTTCTTGTCAAGGAAACGACATTCGCCAATGCCTTCGGTCCAGCAGCGCCAGCCCACATACCCTGCCTTTGTAGTTTCTTATCGCCGCAATCCCCGGCCATAGATCCTTCCATTCTCGCGCCCCTTATCTCTCCATTCCAACTTGCCACGTATGGCATGATTATCACAGGGTCCATCGTCATCGATAAGATGATAGATGTGTGGCATCTGACGGATATCCCGCCCGCGTCGTAATTGCAGGCTCTGCGGGCGGTGCAAGGCTATCTCTGTGCTTCGAGAAGACTCGGTTTATATGATGCTGGGAACAACCAAGAATGTCTTCCTCGGCCATTTCAAACCTATTGACATTGGGCCGAACCACACATTTGTCTTCTTTGTTCATGTGGTTATGTGGGCGCTAATTTAGCATATTTTAATGCCCGTCCACCTCCATAAATGTCTAGTCCACATGTGTCGTGGATCCTTTTTACACGAAAATACCGCGTTATTTCACATACGGGGTGGATACCCCATTTGTATTACAATGTGCTGCGCATGCCTTACTAACGTAAGGGAATAATACACAATGTTCTCTTTCTACATATCTCAGTTCGTCTGTTCACCTCTTCCATGATAGTATCATCCCTTGTGACACAATGTAGGTGTTTGATGGGATGGTGATGGAAAAAAACAAGATTGAATACGATCCGAAGTAAACATGAACGGAGAGGGTATTTACACTACCTGTATTGATAGAACGTTCGCGAACCATGATTGGAAGAAAATGGGACAGCATGTTATGAATTGTGGGGTTGGTCGAGGAATTATAGGAGAAGTAAAACGATAAGATCTAGACCCCAAAATTTAGACGCCAGCCACAATCCTACAAAGAAAGAATAAAACATGTGTTAGCAACGTGTTTCGCATGACATTGACAAGCCTGTTGATCGAGCAGGGACCAGTCGGGCATTGAGATATATATGGAACTCAACGCGGAGGAACGGAAGGAAAATAAACAACAAAAGAAAGGATACGTACTCTTCTGCCTTATTCAGCGCAGCGACCATCGCCTGGACTTCCTTCCTCCGGCTGACAACAAAGTCGCTCTCCTTGAGCAGCTCGTCGAGGACCTCGGGCTTGTACAGCTCTTGCAGCAACTCCCGTTGCAGATTCTCCTTGGAGTGATTGACCAGTGTCAGCGAGATCGCCTTAGGCACCATGTCGATCATCTCCCGCTTCACAATGTTGAAGTAAGAATGGATGAGCAGTTCTAATAAAATAGAACGATGGAAATTAGAAAAATATTTCCGAGAATAAGGATAGAAAATGCGCACTAATGACTTCTGTCTCCATGGTCTCTCTTTCGTTTAACGCGTTTTGTGGCCGGATGGAGGGCGGAGGAGCCTCCATAGCAGCGACACCTTTCTTCTTGGTCGCACCCCCTTTCGGCGCAAAGAACGAGCCAAAGAAACTCGGCTCATCCTTCTTCGCATCGACTTCCAAGTCTTTGTTGTTATTCACAGCCGCTCTCGTGTTCTTGGGATCAGTGGGTGCCGTTTGAGGTTTGCTGGCGTTCAAACGTTCCGTGACGAGGGCAGTGGCCTGGAATGCAGGTTTTAAGGTTTAGATGGAACGAAAGGTAGATTTTGAAATAGAGGTTTGGTGGGCAAATTAACTAACCTTGTGGCCGCCAATGAAGTCAGGGTGTGTGGTATTGACGTAGCAAGCCTGCATGCTAAAGTATGGGAATGAGTAATGGACGATGAGAGGTAAAATACAGGACACGTACGCAACCATATCCTGTACCAACTTCATCGTCGGGTTCATTGATTGCTTGAAGAAGTTGACCACTACAGCATTGAATCGGTCCCGTAGGGCCGGATACCGTCGGAAAGCTTGCTATAAACAAACCGAGTAAGTTTCATGCATTTGCAGGACCAGGAAACGTAAATAGACGAACCACTTTAGTAAGAAGTTGACCTAGAATTCGGATAAGCTCGTCATACACCAAGTGACAGCACTTCAAGCTTGGGTCTTCCAGACGCTTAATCTGCTGCTTTACGATGACCTCGAAGGCTGCTGTCCCGACGAAAAGAGCTGGTGTTGAACCCTATCATAAAGAATGGTAAATATGGGGAAATGAATTTTGGATATTTGTCCAGTCTCACTGAAGAATTGTACAAAATCGTTCTGATGTCTCCATCCTTGACCTGGTCAAAAGGGTCGATGCTCTTGACACCATTGTTGAACAGTTCGTGGAATACGAAACTGATTCGGGCTCCTCCTGAAAGCTCATTCAGCGAGAGGTCATTGGTGTTACCATCGATCGTAGTCCGGAATTCAGACGTAAATTCAGTAATGACTGATAGGACAATATTTCCAGAATTGCCATCACCCAGAGGACCTCCGAGAGTGAGGAGTTCAGCAGAGAATTTTTGCTGGTTCGCAGAGATGCGGGATTTGATGTCGGGTAATGAGGCTCGAATGTGGTGCATGAGAATCTATCAGATCGTTAGTTCGAACAATTGGTGGGGAGAGTAGAGCTACACACCATATTTAGCTTCCTCGCCAGGAAAGGCGTGCCGCAAAATTGTGCTTTGCTCTTGTATGAAGGATGATTCTCGAAGAAGTCGCGTTCAGCATCGAGTGCAATGCTAATAGATTTGTTGCTCTCAATATCCCGCTGCCCTCTATTAACAACTGGGACGTAGCCAAGCCGCAAAGGGATGATTCTTCCTGCCAAGATATCTACAACGTCGGTTCCCTTGTCCCTGTTCATCGGTTCGCATCAGAACCCGACCTGAAATTTTGAGGAAACACACATTAGATCGACTTTCGTCAAAACACCAATCGTCCTCGTCCCTTCGGGATCTACTTCACGGGCCATTTTTAGTCCGTCCGAGTTTGCCAGATCCGTGTTTGCAGCTGTGACAGCGAGAATGATACACGCGGGCTTCTGGATATACTTGAGGAGCATATCACGGATCTGTTTCTCGATGTCGCGTGGCTGGTCGCCAACGGGCACCTTGGTCAAACCAGGAAGATCGACGAGAGTGAGTGTCAAGACATTGGGGGAGTATATGCGAAGGTTGATAGGTTGAGGAGAGATCCCTGCATTCTTGCCTGTCTTGGCTTCTGTATCTCGTACGATCTCGTCGCGAATCTTGTGGAAATCATAAAACTTCTCTCCTGGCAAATGAAGGAATTCACCCCATTCATCGGCGTTGGCTGCCTTGTCTGTTGTTCTATCGACGCCGTTGACTTCAAGTCGAGTTAGGGTAAAAGTATCAAGGTAGT